>JABLTR010018573.1_pt1 | contig 65006 bp, 55 predicted proteins | sample 7160071 | NCBI WGS metagenome assembly JABLTR01 (sample SAMN14651230, study PRJNA627086) | human gut metagenome | isolation source: feces | host: Homo sapiens | reverse complement strand
GGGGATCAAAGGGGGCAGAAGTTAAAGCGGAACGCTTTTACTTCCGCCCCCTTCGCCGGGGGTCCAGGGACCAGGAGGTCCCTGGTGAGTCTTTGCCTACTTTCTTCTCACAAGAAAGTAGGCCGGGACGCGGGGCGGAGCGCCCGCTCTCGGGGGCTGTGGGGGCGAAGCCCCCCAAAAAAGCCCCGGGTGCTCCCACCCACCCCACGGTAGAGAGAATAAAAAGGGGAGTGCAGAGGGGCCCCCCCAACGGTGCGCCCCTCGCAAAAGAAAGGAGATTCTGCGATGAAAAAAATCATCTTGGCTCTGTGCCTGATCCTGGCCCTCGCCGCCTGCCAGGGGCGGCAGACCACCGAAACCGTCCAGCCGGAAAACCAGCCCGCCGAAGCCGTCCAGCCGGACACCGAAACCCAATCCCCGGACACCGAACAGCAGGAGAGCACCGCGCCTGCGGACACCGAAGCGGAATCGTCTGAGGCTGCGGGCACCGAAGCGGAGCCGCCCGCCGAAGCCTCCGGCGTGACGATCGACCCGGCGGGGCAGGTCATGCAGCCGGCAGATTCTCCGAGCTCGGAGAATCCGGATGCGCAGTCTCAAACCGCGACCCTCTACATTGGCTCCTCTGGCAGCGGCTTCACCGAATATCCGGTCAGCTGCACCGGCACGCTGACGCCTGACTGGCTGATTGGACAGATCAGCGATCTCACCGGCTGGAACCTCGACCTTGCCGAGCCGGTCTCCACCGGCAAGGGCGGGATGACGGTCGACTTTGCAAACACCAGCGCCCTTGTCGTCGGCCCGCCCGACCCGCAGAAGGAGGAATTTTTTGTCTACGACAATGTTCAGCTGACCCAGACCATCCTGGACTCGATCCAGCGCACCCTGCAATATAACTTCATCGACCCGGAGCTGGGCGACCCAAGCAATCTGGACGTCTACTTCTGCCTGGAAGGCGGGGACATCTCCCTGGAGGGCGGCGCGTTTGTCCCGCACACCCAGCCTTATCAGGGGCTGATGGCGAAGTAGCCGCCGCCCCTGGACCCCGCTTGGGGGGCATTATCATCCCCCCACGGCGTTGCCGCTCCCCCCAGAAAGGGGAGAAACTCCGGGCAGTACGCAGAAATCAAACCTAACTGCCGCGCCACGGATTGGCAGCGGAGGGTGTGACCCCCGGTGTAGCTCGGGGAGAAAAAAAGACCGATTTGCCCACAAACTCAAAGTGGCAAATCGGTCTTTTGTTGTGGCTGAAGGTAGCCCGGCGCGAGCCGGAGCGCAGCGCAGCGAGCGCGAAAAGGGCGGTAAGGGATGGTTATAGCTTCCAGTTCAATAGGGCTTGCGCTCCATCCCTCGAACCTGACGCAGTCAGGTTCCCAAAGTTTTGCTGGAACCCGGGGGGGGGATTCCAAAGGGCACAGCCCCTGGCGCGCCTTTGGTGAATTTCCCCGCGATGAGAAAGTCACCCGGGTGCCGATCATGGCAAAGCCATGATCTCGCGGAGCGCCTGCTCTGGGGGCTGTGGGGACGCAGCCCCCACTTTGGGGGAAGGCGGGGGCCCACCCCTGCAAAAAGTCACTTCTCCAGCGGTGAAAAGGAACCTGACTCTACAATCGAACCCTCCGCCATCGTCAGGATGCAGTCATAACGGGAAAGCACCTCGGGCAGCAGGCGGTGGCCGATCGAGATGACCATCGTGTCCTGCAGGGAGAGCAGGAGCGACTCAATCCGCTGGGCGTTCTGATGGTCCAGGTTGGCGGTGATTTCGTCGGCAATCAGGATGGAGGGCCGCTGCAAAATGGCGCGGGCAAGGCTGATGCGCTGCGCCTCTCCACCGGAACAGCAGGCAGCTCCATCCAAAAACGAGGAGAGCCCGTTGGGCAGGGAGACAAGAAAATCGGAGAGCCCGCACTGCTCCAGAACACACAGCAGCTGGCTGTCGGAAAAGGAGCTTCCCATCGTCAGGTTGTTGCGCAGGGTGTCCCGGAAAATGTGCGCCTTTTGCGGGATGTACATCACCTGTGGCTGGTCCTCTGCGGTGTGCGGATAGCGGATTTCCCCGCCTTCGCACCGGTAAAACCCGGCGATGAGCTTGGCGATGGTTGATTTGCCGCTGCCCGAGTCCCCAGCAATCCAATACTTGCGGGGCGGCAGAAAGCAAAAATCAAACGACTGGATGCCGTTGCTGCTGTTGGGGTAGTGGAAACGAACTCCCGAGCAGGTTAGGTTCTCCCCATCGGAGCAGTGTGGGCGATGATCGGGGGCGGTTTTTAAAATCTCTTCGCATTTGCGGCGGAGCGATTGGGTCGAGCGGATCTGTGACAACAGCTCCGGCACCTGTTCCAGTGGAGCGACAACGCCGCCGATCAGCTGGGAAATGCTGATGACAGCACCGGTTGTCATCCTCCCCTGCAGCACAAACCATCCGCCAACCAGCAAGGTGAGCAGATAGGCGGCCGTGCTGCACAGCATCGAAATCCAGGTGGAGAGGTAGAGCCGGTTGTTGACGGCGCACTGCTGCGCCTCCAGCTTCTGATTGATGCGCTGGTGGCGAGCGGCAAAGGCCTTTTCGGCGCGGCAGGTTTTCAGGGTGATCAGCCCGCCGGTCAGGTCCTGCACCAGCAGGGAATACTCTTCTTTCAGCGTCGAGCAGGCCGTCTGCATCTGGTCCAGCCGCCTGCCCAGCCAGTGCGGCGCCAGCACCGAGACCAACCCGATGCCCAGCAGGGTGGTGGTGATGGCGGGGTTGAGCAGCGAGACCGAGGCCAGGGAAAGGATAAAGCTCCAGATGACCTGGTAGATTGAGAGCAGAGCGGCGAAAAAGCAGTCGCAGATGGTCTGCGTGTCGTTGTTCAGCAGCGAGAGATAGTCCTTATTCTCAAACATCTGGTAGGGTGCAGAGAGGATGGAGCTGCAAAGCTGCTGCTTGAAGGAGGCTTTTGTGCGGGCAAGCAGCGCAAAGCGCAGCCGGCGAACCAGCAGCAACAGCAGCAGGTCGGCTATTCCCCAAAAGGCGCAGCTAAAGGCCGCCGAAAAGAAGGAGGAACGCTGCAGGGTGGCGTCGATGACCGGCTGAAAGGAGAGTGCAAAGCGCACCGAACTCAGGCAGGAGAGCGGAACGAAAAGCAGATAGGCAAACAGGAAAAATTTGTGTTGTGTAAAAATTCGAATCATAGGGACTCCATTCTGTGATGGCTGTCTGTCCCAATGGCCGCAGCGGTTCTGCGGCAAACGATCCGGGATTTAACGACGGATGTCAGTGTGGTGGCGGAACAGCACAGCAGGGTTGATGGCGAACAGGATCTGCTGGCTGTTGCTGTTTGCATAGAGGAGAAAGGACATCTAATTCACCTGCCTTTAACCAAAACTATCTCCGATTATACACCCTGCCGCACGAAAGCACAAGGGCCTTTTTTGGACAGAAAAAACCGCCGGAGAGCGGATGCCCTCCGGCGGTGAAAAGGGTGGTGGTTACAGCAGTTTTTCCAATTCTTCCAGCGTCGTTTCAAACTCCTCCACCGTATCCGCCACCGCCTGCGGCGAGGCCATGTCTACCCCGGCAATCCGCAGCAGCTCGATCGGGTGGTCGCTGGACCCGGCGCGCAAAAACTTCTTGTAGTCCTCAATCGCCGGCGCGCCAAGGGTGCGGATGCGCTTTGCAATCGCAATCGCCGCCGAGATGCCCGTCGCGTACTGGTAGACGTAAAACGCCCGGTAAAAGTGCGGGATGCGCGCCCATTCGTAGGAGATAAATTTGTCCGCCGCAAAGTCCGGGCCGTAGTAGTCGGCGTTGATCCGGCGGTGAATCTCGCACAGCACCTCCGGTAAGAGCGGCTGGCCCTGTTCGACCAAGCGGTGGGTCTGGTTCTCAAAGTCGGCGAACATCGTCTGCCGGTAGAAGGTGGAGCGGATGTCGTCCAGATGCTTGGAGAGCAGCGCCGCCCGCTCGGCCTTGCTCTCGGCGTGGTCGAGCAGGTAGTGGTAGAGCAGCATCTCGTTGGTGGTGGAGGCCACCTCCGCGCAGAACAGGGTGTAGTCCGAGTAGATGAACGGCTGCGACTGGTCGGAGTACCAGCTGTGCATCGAGTGGCCGGTCTCGTGTACCAGCGTAAAGACGTCGTCCAGCGTGCCGTTGAAGTTGAGCAGCATGTACGGGTGCACGTCGTAGACGCTGGTGGAGTAGGCCCCGCTCACCTTGCCCTGCCGGGGATAGACGTCGCACCAGCGCTCGTCGCGGGAGCGTTTGACAAGTTCCGTGTAGTCCTCGCCCAGGATGGCGGTGGCTTTCAGCATCAGCTCGTACGCCTCGCCGAAGCTGTATTTGCGGGTGCTGCCCGGCACGATGGGGACAAACAGGTCGTACATGTGGCTTTTCTCAATCCCCAGCACCCGGTTGCGCAGCGCGATGTACCGCTGGAAGGGGGCGGTGTTGGCCCGCACGGTGGCCAGCAGGTTGTCGTAGACTTCCTCGGGGATAAAGTTTGCACTGAGCGACTGGTTGCGGGCGCTTTGGTACCCGCGGCTTTTGGCGATGTAGACGTTGGATTTCACCAGCGCGTAGTAGTTGGAGGAGAGGGTGTTGATGTAGCCGCCGTAGGTGCCCAGCAGCTTCTCAAAGAAAGCCCTGCGGAAGTCGCGGTCGGGGCTTGCCATCGCCGCACCGTAGGCCGCGTCGTTGACGGTGAAGGTGTTGCCCTCCCGGTCGGTGAGCTGCTCATAGCGGGTGTCGTTGACGATGAGGTCGCTGTAGATTTTATCGAAGGAGGAGTGGATGTCCAGCATCTGCGCCAGCATCTGCTCGCCGCGCTCATCCAGCACATGCTCCTTCTGGGAGAGCAGGTCGTCGATCTGGTGGGTGTAGAGGGCAAGGTCGGGGACCTGAGCGCACAGCGCATCGAAGCGTTCGCGGGTGAGGCCCATCAGCTCCGGCATCAAAAAGGCGGTGCGCTGGGCGGCGGCGCTGTTCTCGCCGAAGATGGTCTCATAGAGCTTTTTGTAGCCGGGGTTTGCCATCTCGGCGTCGTAGTGGCAGTTGGCGTAGGTGAAGAGTTTGGCAAAGCGTTCGCTGCACCGGGCGTTTAAGTCCAGGGCTTCCAGCAGAGTGTGGCCGTCCTGGCAGACGCGGCCCTGCATGGCGCAGAGCTTGTCCACCAGCTGGCGGGTGGCGGCGAGGTCCTCCGACCAGGCCTGCTCGGAGGGGTAGATATCCTCCAGATTCCAATGTTCGTTCATCGATGGGGTCCTCCTTTTAATTTCAATTTTTCTTTTTTCTTTGACGGGGGTTTCTGCCTCGAACGATGCGAGGAGGGGCTGACGCCCCGTCCTCTGCGCTCCTCCCCATGGGTGGGCCTACCCGGCCCACACCCGGGGTTCCTTTCGTTTCACGACGAAAGGAACCAAAGGCGTGCCGGGGCTGCGCCCCTGGACCCCCTGAGGGGGGCACGTTGTCCCCCCTGCGGCGTTGCCGCCCCCCCCAATAGGGCTTTAGCCACGAACCCAGTCCGATTTGCCACTTTGGGTTGGTGGGAAAATCGGGCTTATTTTTTCCTCTGGTTTCATCAAGGGAACACTCTCTGTTTTCAAACCGTGGCTCGGCAGATTCCTTACCCCCGAGGATGCTTGAAGGTTTAAGTTATCGCAACCAATACCGCTAGGGCACAGGGCCGGGGGATCAAAGGGAGCAGAAGTTAAAGCGGAACGCTTTCACTTCCGCCCCCTTCGCCGGGGGTCAAGACTTCTTCGAAGTCTAGGACCAGGAGGTCCCTGGCGTATCTTTCGCAGCATTTATGCTGCTACTTTCTTCTACGCGAGAAAGTAGGCCGGGGTGGAGGGGTGGAGCGCCCTCCTGGTGGGTGCAGGGACTACTGTCCCGCAAAGGCCCCCGGGGTGGAGGGGCGGAGCGCCCATACATGGGGAGGAGCGCAGAGGATGGGGCGCAGCCCCTCCTCGCACTGGGAAAGTGCCCCCGGGTCCTGAAGCTATTATATCCCTCCCGGAGGGAAAAAACAACCGCCTTCGGTCGGCGGTGGGCTGTTGAAAAAGAAACGGCCGCGGCGGTGAAGAAAAAAGAACAGAAAAAAAGAGCAGCTTCTCGATACAGGAAAAAATCGAAAAACCGCTCCAAAAACAATGTTGATAGCCTTATTATACCAGCCCTGCCGCCAAAAATCAAGCTTTTTTCCAAATTTTTCCATCCTTCCTCCCCGATGCGCCAAAATCCCCTCTGTGGAAATCCTGGGGAAACAGGCGGGGAATTTCTGTGAAAAACAAAAAGAAGGACTAGGCATTTTTTAGAAAAGATGGTATAATGGGGGCAGCATCCGCATCGATCATCTGAAAAAAGGAGCGTGCCTTTTATGGTCAATCTTGTTGGTTTCTGGACCGGTTCCCTTGTGGGGCTGATCGACCTGGCAGTTTATTTGATTACCGCCTTTGCCTTCTACCGCCTTGCCAAGCTGCGCTGCGTCAATAATCCGTGGCTGGCGTTCATCCCCTTTTTCAGCCTCTACATCCAGGGCTATATCGGCGACACCTTAAAGTACAACTGCCCGCCGTTCAACCGCTATCTCTACGACCTGCCGCTGCAGTACGCGCTGCCGCTGCTGTCCATCTTTTCCTCGGTGGCCTACATGGTGCCGCTGCTGGGCGGGCTGATCAGCCTGGTGCTGCAGCTGGCGGTGTATGTCGGGCAGCTGCTGATTTACCTGTTTATCTTCCAGTACTACGAGCCGGAGAAGAAGTATCTGTTCACCATCCTGTCGATCATCCCGGTGGTCGGGCCGTTGCTGGTGCTCTACTGCACCCGGCGGTACCGGTATTGATGCTAGGGGCTGCGCCCCTCTGCGCTCCCCGTTTTTCTCTCTCTACCGAGGGGTGGGTGGGGCACCCGGGGCCTCTTTGCGGGACGGCAGTCCCTGCACCCACCTGCAGGCGCTCCGCGAGAGCATGGCTTTGCCATGCTCGGCACCCCGGGTGACTTTCTCCCCGATGAGAAAGTCACCAAAGAATCTCCCAGAGGGGGTATCCCCCTCTGGGGTACTCCCCTAGGGGGACGCTTCGCTCCCCCTGCGGCAAGCCGCAACCCCCTCGATAGGGCTTCAGCCACAAAAATAGACCGATTTGCCACTTGAGTTTGTGAGCAAATCGGTCTTGTTTTTTCCTTTAGTTTCATCGAGGGAACATTCTGTGTTTTCAATCCGTGGCTCGGCAGGATTGCCCCCGAGGATGCTTGAAGGTTTTATTTCCCACAACCAATACCGCTAGGGCAGGGAGTGGGGGAATCCAAGGGGGTCCGCCCCCTTGTGCCGGAGGTCCAGGAACCAGGAGGTTCCTGGTGAGTCTTTGCCTACTTTCTTCTCACAAGAAAGTAGGCCGGGGCATGGGGCGGAGCGCCCATACAAGGGAGGAGTGCAGAGGAGGGTGCCAGCCCTCCTCGCATTGGGGAGCGCAGAGGGGCGAAGCCCCTAGCATCGGTAGCCTTAGTCCAAAAAGTCCTTGAGCCTCTTGCTGCGGCTGGGGTGGCGCAGCTTGCGCAGCGCCTTCGCCTCGATCTGACGAATCCGCTCGCGGGTGACGTTGAACTCCTTGCCAACCTCCTCCAGCGTGCGGTTGCGGCCGTCCTCCAGGCCAAAGCGCAGCTCCAGCACCTTCTTCTCGCGCGGGGTGAGGGTGGAGAGCACGTCCTCCAGCTGCTCCTTGAGCAGGGTGTGGGAGGCGGCGTCCGCCGGGGCCGGCGCGTCGGAATCCTCGATGAAGTCGCCCAGGTGGCTGTCCTCCTCCTCACCGATTGGGGTTTCCAGCGAGACCGGCTCCTGCGCTACCCGCATGATCTCGCGCACCTTGTCGATCGGCATGTCCAGCTCCTCGGCAATCTCCTCCGCTGACGGGTCGTGCCCGTTTTTGTGCAGCAGCTGGCTGGATACCTTCTTGACCTTGTTGATGGTCTCCACCATGTGCACCGGAATGCGGATGGTTCTGGCCTGGTCGGCGATGGCGCGGGTGATGGCCTGACGAATCCACCAGGTGGCGTAGGTGGAGAACTTGAAGCCCTTGGTGTGGTCAAACTTTTCGACCGCTTTGATAAGCCCCAGGTTGCCCTCCTGAATCAGGTCCAGAAACTGCATGCCGCGTCCGACATACCGCTTGGCGATGCTGACCACCAGCCGCAGGTTTGCCTCGGACAGGCGCTTTCTGGCCGCGGGGTCGCCCTTGGCCATCCGCTCGGCCAGCTCCACCTCCTCCTCGGGGGTGAGCAGCGGCACCCGTCCGATCTCCTTTAAATAGACCTTGACCGGGTCGTCGATGTTGATGCCGTCCACCGAGAGCAGGCTCTCGTCGTCCTCATCGTGCTCGCTGTCAAAATCCTTTCCCTCCAGATCGGACAGGTCGATGTCGTCCACGATGTCGATGTTCAGCGATTCCAGCGTGTCGTAGAGCTTGTCCACCTTCTCCACGTCGAAGTCCAGCTGCTCGAGCGCGTCGTTGATCTCGCTGGTTGTCAGCTTTCCGTTGGCCTTTCCGTTTTCGATCAGGCTGCGGATGACCGATTTTTTATCCTTTGCTGCCAAAGCAAATTCCTCCTATTTCCTTTTCTTCTTTTCCGCCAGCTGGCGAACATACTCGCCGAGAGCCTGTTCGTCCATCTGAGCGACTTCCTTTTCTGTCTTTTCACTTCTGTGTTCCAAAAGCCGGTTGATATAATCTTCCAGCGCCGCCTCGTCGCACCGCTGGGTGGGGGCGCTGGCCAGAATGGCCGACACCCTGCCCATCGCCTCGGGCGAAAGGCTGGAGGACAGATCGAACATCTCGATGGGCTGTCCCTGTTCCAGCCGCTCGGCTAAGGCCTGATAGAGCGCGCGGTTCTGGTCGGTGACAAAATCCTGCGGCCCGATTTTCTGCGCAATCTGCCGGTAAAAGTCGGGGTTTTTGAGCAGGCAATACAAAATCCCCTCCTCGGCCATGGCGTAGCGCAGGTGGGTGCGCCGCTGCAGGTCGTCCTTGGCGGCGGCCATGTTGCCGATGTAGAGGTTCATGTCCTTGCGCTGCCGGCTGCGGTCGCGGTAGTAGTCCTGCTTGTCCAGGTTTTGGATCTGCGCCTTGATGGCCTGCGGGGCAATCTGCAGCTCGTTTGCCGTCTGGGTGATGTAGACCTCCCGCTCCACCGGATTGCGCACCCCCGCAAACAGCCTGCACGCCTCCTTGAGAAAGCCGACCTTGCCCTCCGGCGTGCCGGTGTCAAACTGGGCGCGCAGCTTGCTCAGCTCAAAGTCCAGAGCCCCCCTGCTGCCGTCCAGCAGCATCGAGAAGCGCTCGGCGCCAAACTTCTGGATAAACTCGTCCGGGTCCTTGGCGCCGGTCATCGAAAGGACGCTGACCTTGACCCCCACCTCGTCGAAGATGTTGATGGCCCGCTTGGTGGCGGCCTGTCCCGGCCCGTCCGAGTCGTAGGCCAGCACCACCTTGTCGGCGTACTGGGAGATCAGCCGCGCCTGCTCATCGGTCAGCGAGGTGCCTAAGGTGGCCACGGCGTTGTCAAATCCCGCCTGGTGCAGCGCGATGACGTCCATGTAGCCCTCGGCCAGAATCAGCCCCGGGCGCTTGGAGACCTTGGCAAAGTTGAGCGCAAACAGGTTGCGGCTCTTTTTAAAGGCGATGGTGTCGCTGGAGTTGAGGTACTTTGCCCCGTCATCCCCCTCCAGCGCGCGCCCGCCAAAGGCGATGACGTTGCCCCGCAGGTCGATGATGGGGAACATCACCCGGTTGCGAAAACGGTCGAACGGCTTGCCCCGCCTGCCGCGCATCGCCACGTTTGCCTCCAGCATCTCCTCCTCGGAGAAGCCTTTGGATTTTAAGTGGCGGATCAGCTCGTCCCACCCTTTGGGCGAGTACCCCAGGCCAAAGTGCCGGATGGTTTTGCGGTCCCGCCCGCGGCGAATAAGGTAGTTGTACGCCTCCTTGCCCTGCGGGGACATCAGCGCGTCAAAGTAAAAGCGCGCGGTCTCGCGGTTTATTTCCAGCACCCGCTTTTTGATCTGGGAGCGCTGGTCGTTTTCGGCGTCGTCGGGGACCTGTAGGCCGCAGCGGTCGGCCAGCATCCGCACCGCCTCCATGTATTCCAGGTTCTCGATGCGGCGGATGAAGGTGATGACATCCCCGCCCGCCCCGCAGCCAAAGCAGTAGAAGGACTGGGTCTGCGGATAGACGAAAAAGGAAGGGGTCTTTTCCGAATGAAACGGGCACAGACCGGTCAGATACCGCCCCTTTTTCTTGAGCGGGACATAGCTGGAAACGATCTGCTCGATGTCGCTGTATTGTTTGAGCTGTTGGATGAATAGTTCAGAGGGCATCGCTTCCACCTCCTGTCAAAAGCCCCTTGTTTCCCGTATGTTTTTTTTCAGAGGGCCCTTACCCTGCAGGCAGGGACCCTTTTTCCCCTTCTATATACTATATACCGAAAAAACAGCAATTTTCCTCCACGAAATTTAAAATTTCAAAAAAAATTTGCTTTTCCTTCCGCCGCGCAAAAGCACAGGCGTTGACACCCTGTTCTAAGAGGGCTATACTGAAAGGGCACAGAGAAATTTGTTAGGAACCCAAAGTCCGAAACAACCAAAAAGGAGCGCGATACTATGGCTATTCTTGTCACCGGCGGCACCGGATTCATCGGCAGCCACACCGTTGTGGAGCTGATTCAGGCAGGGAAGGAGGTTGTCATTGTCGACAACTTTTCCAACTCCAAGCCGGAGGTATTAAACCGCATCGAAAAAATCACCGGCACCCGTCCAACCTTTTATGAGGCCGACCTGCTGGATAAGCCGGCCATCGACCAAATTTTCGACGAGCAGAAGATCGACGCGGTCATCCACTTCGCGGGCTTAAAAGCGGTGGGCGAGTCGGTCCACAAGCCGCTGGAATATTACCACAACAATATCACCGGCACCCTGATGCTCTGCCAGAGCATGCGGGAGCACGGCTGCAAGCGGATTGTCTTTTCCTCCTCCGCCACCGTCTACGGCATGAACAATCCGGTTCCCTTTAAAGAGGGGATGCCCACCTCCGCAACCAACCCCTACGGCTACACCAAGGTGATGATCGAGCAGATTCTTAGCGACCTGCACACCGCCGACCCGGAGTGGAGCGTGGTGCTGCTGCGCTACTTTAACCCCATCGGCGCGCACGAGAGCGGACTGATCGGCGAGGACCCCAACGGCATCCCGAATAACCTGCTGCCCTATGTCTCCCAGGTCGCCATCGGCAAGCTGCCGCAGCTTCAGGTCTACGGCGACGACTACGACACACCGGACGGCACCGGCGTGCGTGACTACATCCATGTGGTCGACCTGGCGCTGGGACACCTGAAGGCCATCGACTACAGCATGGCCCACACCGGGGTGGAAGCCATCAACCTCGGCACCGGCCGGGGCACCAGCGTGCTGGAGATTGTACACGCCTTCGAGAAGGCCTGCGGCCACGAAATTCCCTACAAGATTGTGGGCCGCCGCGCAGGCGACATCGCCACCTGCTACGCCGACGCCAGCAAGGCCAAAGAGCTGCTGGGTTGGGAGGCCACCCGCGGCATTGAGGAAATGTGCCGGAGCAGCTGGAACTTTATCCAGAAAAATCCAAACGGATTGCAGTAAGCAGAAAAACATGGAGGGCGGCCTTGGAGCAAAATTCCGGGCTGCCCGCTTTTTTTAAGGAGAAAACGGCCCGCCCTTCCCGCCGCGCTGGCAGGGGAGGACGGGCCGTTTTTTTTCTTGCCGTGCTGGGTTAGATGATGGCCAGCAGGACAAAGTTGATGACAAACAGGATGGTCGCAACCCAGAGGATCGGGTGGATCTGTTTGGCCTGCTTTTTGCAGATCTTGGTGATGCAGTAGAAGATGAATCCTGCCGCGATGCCGTAGGAAATGCTGTAGCAGATGGCCATGAAGACGCCGGCAAAGTAGGCCGGAACCGCCTCGTCGAAGTCGTCCCACTGGATCTCCCTGAAGGCGGACATCATCATGATGCCGACCACAACCAGCGCCGGAGCGGTGGCCGCAAACGGGATGGCGCTGACAAAGGTTGCCAGAAAGGCGCTGACGGCAAAGCAGAGCGAAACAACCACGCTGGTTAAGCCGGTGCGGCCGCCCGCGCCGATGCCTGCGGCGCTCTCGACGTAGGTGGTGGTGTTGGAGGTGCCAAGGATCGCGCCGATCGAGGTGGCAATCGAGTCGGCGAACAGCGCCCTGTCCATCTTGGAGTGGAAGCCGGCAGTGGTCTCCATCGAGCGCTCGTCCTCCTCGCTGAAGATGCCGGTGCGGCGTCCGGTGCCGATGAAGGTGCCGATGGTGTCAAAGGTGTCGGAGAGGCTGAACGAGAAGATGGTGACCAGCACCAGCGGCAGCTTGGAGACATCCGAGAACAGCGACGGCAGGCCCTCGCTGGTGAAGATGGCGCCGAAGGTGGTCGGCAGCTGGCTGCAGGCCTCGGTGAAGCTGACCGTCTCGGTGGTGATGGTGACGCCCATCGGGATGCCAAGCAATGCGGTGACCACGATGCCGATGAGGATGGCGCCCTTGACCTTGCAGACCAGCAGGATGATGGTCAGGGCAAGGCCGATCAAAAACAGCCAGAAGGCAGGCTGATTGAGGGTGGCCAGCGCCGGCACGCCGGAATCAAAGCTGATGATGCCGACATTGAGAAGGCCGATGTAGGCCACAAAGATGCCGATGCCGCCGCCGATGGCGTTCTGCAGGCTGCGCGGAATGGCCTTGATGATGTATTTACGGATTTTGGTGACGGTGATGATGATGTTCAGCACGCCGCAGATGAACACCATCGACAGCGCCTGCTGCCAGGTAAAGCCCAGGGTTGCACAAACGGTGTAGACAAAAAAGGCGTTGAGTCCCATGCCGGGCGCCAGCGCGTAGGGGACGTTGGCCACCAGGCCCATAATCAGGGTACCGATAACCGAGGCGATGATGGTCGCCAGAAAGACCGCGCCCCACTCCATGCCGGACTGGCTTAAGAGCGTCGGGTTGACCGCGATGATGTAGGCCATCGCGAAGAAGGTTGTTAAACCTGCGACGACTTCCTTGCCCGCGGTCGTGTTGTTTTCCTTGAGCTGAAAGAATTTTTCCACAATGCTCACCTTCCTTAAAAGAATGAAAGAATAATCAAAGCAGTTTTTCCCGCCGCGGGAAAAACCAACGCCTCCTATTATAAACAACAATCCTTTTTCTGGCAAGCCTTTTCCTTTTTCGACAAAGGGGAACTGTCAGCCCCCGGAAAGAAAACCAAACATTCGCGGCAAAACTTGTTTAAAATGCTCAAAGCCGCCGGCTACTCCTCCGGCGTCCAGTCGCGGTTGTTTTCGCCCCAGGTGCAAAGCTGATCCAGCACCTTCATCAGCGATTTTCCGCGTGCGGTCAAGGAATACTCCACCTTGGGCGGAATCTGCGGGTAGATGGTCTTGTGGATCAGGCCGTCCTGCTCGAGCTCCTTGAGGTTTTGGCTCAGCGTCTTGTCCGAGACCTTTTTGAGGTAGCGGCGCAGGGCGTTAAAGCGCACCGGCTCAAATTCCATCAGGCAGTAGAGGATGACCATCTTGTACTTGCCGGAGATCAGCGACAGGGTGTAGCTGAAGCCGGTGTCCTCAAAGTTTGCCTGTTCGATGTACCTGGAAATCATAACGACACCTCAAACTTTCTTTTAAGTAAGTATCTAACAAAAATATCAGTACTTGTTTTTCTCTTTGGTTTATATTATCATAAAGACAACGGAGCTGTCCAGAGGCAGCGCGCAAATTTTTGAAGTTGTTTGGAGGAATTTGTCATGAAAAAAGATCTCGGTGTCAAACCCTACACCTTCCCGATGCCCGTTTTGATGATCGCCACCTACGGCGAAAACGACAAGGTCGATGTGATGAACATGGCCTGGGGCGGCGTCTGCGCCAGCAACATGGTCGCGCTGAACATCGACGAGGACCACAAGACCACCCAGAACATCAAGGAGCGCATGGCCTTCACCTTAAGCGTTGCGGATATCGATCACCTGGAGGAGTCCGACTTTTTCGGCATCGCTAGCGGCAACAAGATGGAGGACAAATTTGAGCGCACAGGCATGCACGCGGTCAGGAGCGACAAGGTGGACGCGCCGGTCATCGAGGAGTACCCGCTGACCCTGGAGTGCAGGGTGGTCGCGCTGGAGAACACCGTCTACGGCTTCCGCGTCCTGGGCGAGATTGTCAACGTCCTGGCCGACGAGAAGGTGCTGGACGAGAAGGGCAGGGTCGACCCGACCAGGCTCAACGCCTTTATCTTTGACCAGTGCCAGAGCGGCTACTACAAGGTTGGCGAAAAGGTCGGCCAGGCCTGGAAGAGCGGAACCAGGTTCATGAAATAGGATATTCCCTTGCAGCAAAAGCGGGAAGCGCGCGGACAGTTTGCGCGCCCCGCTTTTTTGCTGCCTTCAAAAGAAGGACGGGTGATTTTCAATTGCTTTTTTGAACAAAGTTTTCGTGCAATTTATGGAGGGAACGGCGATTGATTTTTACAACCAGGGGTGTATAATAATACATATAAGTTGCGTCAACAACTTTTGCATATGTCAACTTTTGCTGACGCAACTAATTTTGCGCAATCAATGAGAGGGAGGGAGAAGATGAACGGAATCATGAAGTACATCAACCGCATTGCCCGCAGCAACGAGGTGGTGTACGCCAACCGGCTGCGCGGCTATGGCATCACCCAGAGCCAGCACCCTTACATCCTTCTGATTTGCAGGGAGCCGGGCATCCCGCAGGAGAAAATTTCCAGGGAAATCTGCGTCAACAAAAGCAGCGTCACCCGCCAGATCACCATTCTGGAGGAGAAGGGCCTGATTGTCCGCAAGCAGGACCAGACCGACCGCCGGGTGTGGCGGGTCTATCCGACCCAGCGGATGCAGGAGCTGCTGCCCCATGTGCGTCAGGTGATGAAGGAATGGAACGAGTATCTTCTGGAAGAATTTGACGAGGAGCAGCGCGAGCATCTGATTGCGGCGCTCGAGCAGCTTGCCCGCCGCGCGCAGGACGCGGCAAAAGAAAATCTCAAAGGGAGGGAGCGCCAGCCATGAGAGGAATATTCCCATACTTAAGACCCTATGTTCCCAGGATGACGGTGGGGGTCATCAGCAAATTTTTGGGCACCATCACCGAGCTTCTGATCCCGTGGATGCTTTCCTACATTCTGGACAATATCGTCCCACTCAAGGACACTCGCCGGGTGCTGATCTGGGGCGTCTACATGACCATCTGCGCCATCCTGGCGCTGGTGATGAACATCTACGCCAACCGCGTGGCCTCCTCGGTGGCAAGGGACACCACCCGCGCGCTGCGGCACGACCTGTTTAAAAAGATTTCCTACCTGTCCTGCCGGCAGATCGACTACTTCACCATCCCGTCGCTGGAGTCCCGCCTGACCACCGACACCTACAACGTCAACCAGGTCATCGGCATGATGCAGCGCATGGGTATCCGCGCGCCGATTCTGCTGATCGGCGGCATCTGCATCACCATGACGATGGAGCCGGTGCTGACTTTGGTGATGATGTCGGTGCTGCCGTTCATCGCGCTGGTGGTGTGGCTGGTCTCCCGCAAGGGCATCCCGATGTACGGCGATCTGCAGAAGGCCATCGACGCCATGGTGCGCACCGTGCGCGAGGACATCTCCGGCATCCGCGTCATCAAGGCCCTCTCCAAAATCGAGCAGGAGAAGGAGCACTTTGCCAAGGTCAATCGCGAGGTGGTCCGCCGAGACACCAGGGCCTCGCTGACCATGGCGGTCACAAACCCCATGATGAACCTGCTGCTCAACGCGGGGCTGACGCTGGTCATCTTTGTCGGCGCCTTCCGCGTCAACGGCGGCCAGACCCAGCCGGGCGTCATCATCGCTTTTCTGTCCTATTTCACCATCATCCTCAACGCGATGCTCTCGATCACCCGCATCTTTGTCATGTACTCCAAGGCCAGCGCTTCGGCCAGCCGCATCCATGAGGTGCTCAACACCTCCGAGGACATGAACCTGACCCACGAGCCTGCCAAAGAGGAGGAGGAGCACGTCGTCTTTGAGCACGTCAGCTTTTCCTATAAAAACAAGAAGGTCAAGAATGTCAACGACATCTCCTTTAAGCTCAAAAAGGGCGAGACCTTAGGCATCATCGGCGCCACCGGCGCGGGCAAAACCACCATCATCAACCTCCTCATGCGCCTGTACGAAAAGGACAGCGGCAGCATCCGCATCGGCGGACGGGAGGTTTCCTCCATCCCGGCGGCCGAGCTGCACACAAAGTTCGGCGTGGTTTTCCAAAACGACGTGCTCTTTGCCGACACGGTTCGAGAGAACATCGACTTTGGCAGAAAGCTGCCTGAGGGGCGCATCCTGCAGGCGGCACGGAGCGCGCAGGCCATGGAGTTTATCGACGGCCTGCCCGAAAAGTTTGAACACATGGTCACCGCCCGCGGCACAAACCTAAGCGGCGGCCAGAAGCAGAGGGTGCTGCTCTCCCGCGCCCTGGCGGGCAATTCCGAGATTTTGATTCTGGACGACTCCTCCAGCGCGCTGGACTATAAGACCGACTCGATGCTGCGGCAGGCGCTGCGGGAAAACTATGCCGGCGTCACCACCATCGTCATCGCCCAGCGCGTCAGCTCGATATTGCACGCCGACCACATCCTGGTGCTGGACGAGGGCAGGGAGATCGGCTACGGCACCCACGAGCAGCTGATGGAGAGCTGCCAAATCTACCGCGAAATCAGCGAGTCTCAGATGGGAGGGGATTTTGGATGATACCAAACAATACTGTTTCGCCAAAACCGCGCAGCAAAAAGCATGTCATCCTGCGCCTGGCGCGCTACATCTTTGCGCATAAATGGATGGTGCTGGGCGCAGTCTCGCTGACCATTGCCAGCAACCTGCTGGCGCTGCTGGGCCCGGCGCTTTCCGGCTACGCCATCGACGCCATCGGCACCGAGGCGGGGATGGCGGACTTTAACCAGGTTTATTTCTACTGCTTTTTGATGCTTGTCTTCTACGTCGTTTCTTCGGCGCTGACCTATGTGCTTTCCATTTTGATGACCAAGCTCAGCCAGCGCATCTCCTATCAGATGCGAAAGGATTTGGTCGATAAGCTCCTGGAACTGCCGGTCCGCTTTTTTGACGGGCACCAGACCGGCGACATCATCAGCCGCCTTTCCTACGACATCGACACCATCACCGCCTCGCTGTCCAACGACCTTTTGCAGATTGCGGCCAGCGCCATCACCGTTTTTGGTTCCTTCTTTATGATGCTGGCCATCTCGCCGGTGCTGATTCTGGTCTTTGCTTTCACTATCCCGGCTTCGGTGCTGTTCATCATCTACCGCACCAAGAAGGTCCGCCCGCTGTTCCGCAAGCGTTCGGCAAAGCTGGGCGAGCTCAACGGCTTTGTGGAGGAGATCATCTCCGGCCAGAAAACCACCAAGGCCTACCACCAGGAGGAGACGATGGTGGGGCGCTTCGACGTCAAAAACAACGAGGCGGTCGACGCCTACTACATGGCCGACTACTACGGCAGCACAGTGGGCCCGTCGGTCAACTTTATCAACAACATCTCGCTGACCTTAATCAGCATCTTCGGCTCGCTTCTGTATCTGGTGGGCAGCGTCTCGCTGGGCAACCTCTCGTCCTTCGTGCTGTATTCCCGCCGGTTCTCCGGCCCGATCAACGAGATGGCCAACATCATCAGCGAACTGCAGTCGGCGGCGTCGGCGGCCGAGCGCGTCTTCCGCTTGATCGACGAGCAGCCCGAAGCGGCCGACCTGCCGCAGGCCACCGCCCTTGCCGACGTCAAGGGCGACGTGCAGATGCAGGGCATCCAGTTTGGATATGACCCGGAAAAGATCATCATTCACGACCTCAACCTGCACGCCAGGCCCGGCAGTCTGGTGGCCATCGTCGGCCCGACCGGCGCCGGAAAGACCACCATCATTAACCTGCTGATGCGCTTTTACGACCCGCAGAAGGGCCACATCCTGATGGAGGGGCGCGACAGCATGGACATCACCCGCAGGAGCCTGCGCGCGGCCTACACGATGGTGCTGCAGGACACCTGGCTGTTCTATGGCACCATCTATGACAACATCGCCTTCAGCCGCCCGGGCGCGACCCGCGAGGAGGTCATCGCCGCGGCCAAGGCAGCCAAGATTCATAACTTCATCATGGGCCTGCCGGACGGCTACGACACCATCGTCAGCGACGACGGACTGAACATCTCGCAGGGACAAAAGCAGATGCTGACCATCGCGCGCGCCATGCTCTCCGACGCCAAGATGCTGATTCTCGACGAGGCGACCTCCAACGTCGACACCCGCACCGAGCAGCAGATTCAGGAGGCGATGCGCGCCCTGATGAAGGACAGAACCTGCTTTGTCATCGCCCACCGGCTCTCCACCGTGCAGAATGCGGACACCATCCTGGTGGTCCAGCATGGCGACATCATCGAGCAGGGCAGCCACGACGAGCTGATGCAGAAGGGCGGCGTCTATGCCGGCCTGTACACCTCGCAGTTTAACTAAACACAACCGTTTTTTGTATGTTTTAGATCATCCATATCTCAAGGGAGGAAAAGGGGAGATACCATGGTTGAAAGATGCCACCGCACCGCCTCCGGTACGATCCATTACTGGGTGTCCGGAAAAGCGGCCCCGGATGTCCCTGCACTGGTGTTTCTGCCGGGCCTGACGGCGGACCACCGGCTGTTTGAAAAACAGACTGCGTACTTTGAAGGCAGATATCCTCTTCTGGTCTGGGACGCGCCGGGGCACGCCGCCTCCTGGCCCTTCCGGCTCCATTTTACCCTGTGGGACAAGGCCGGATGGCTGGACGAGATTTTGCAAAAAGAGGGATTTTCCCGCCCGGTCATCATCGGACAGTCGATGGGCGGCTATGTGGGTCAGACCTATGCCGAACGCTTTCCGGGGAAGATGCAGGGCTTTGTTTCGATCGACTCTGCCCCTCTGCAAAGGCGGTATACCACCGGTCTGGAAATCTGGCTTTTAAAGCGGATGGAGCCGGTGTACCGGTATTTCCCCTGGAAGCCGCTGCTCAAATGGGGGAGCGAAGGGGTCTCCACCACGGCGTATGGCCGCGGGCTGATGCGGGAGATGATGGAGGTCTACAGCTCGGATCAAAGGCGCTATGCGGCCCTTTCCGGGCATGGCTTTCGGATGCTGGCACAGGCCTACGAGGCGGATCTGCCCTATCGGCTGGGGTGTCCGGCGCTGCTGATATGCGGCGGGCGGGACCATGCGGGTTCCTGCATTCGCTACAACAGGGCCTGGCACAAAAACACCGGCCTGCGGCTTGTGTGGCTCGAAAATGCGGGCCATAACGCCAACACCGACGACCCGGAGCGGGTCAACGCCCTGATTGAGGCATTTGTCCAAAGCCTGAAAGGAGGGGAGACGCCGCCTTTGCAAGGTGGCTCCCCGGACAAAGAACAGGGATGAGAAGGAAAAAGCGTCCGTCCGGGACGCTTTTTTTTCGCCGCTTTCTTGTTTTCTTGTGCCTGGTACGCTATACTGTTATAGGAAATTTTGGGAGGAAGTGGAGTCAATGGAGAAAACGAAGCAGTTTTTTAAAAAGGAGCCGGTCTTTGTCATCGCGGCCGTCTGCGCGGTGGCGTCGATGTTTGCGGTGCCGCCGTCCGCGGACTATCTGGGCTACATCGATCTGCGGGTGCTGGAGCTGCTGTTCTGCCTGATGGCGGCAGTGGCGGGCATGCAGGCTGAGGGCAGCTTTCTGGTGCTGTCCCAGCGGCTGCTGACCGGCAAAAAGAGCATGCGCCTCTTGACCATGACGCTGGTGATGCTGCCGTTTTTCTCGTCGATGCTGATTACCAACGACGTCTCGCTCATCACCTTTGTGCCCTTTGCGGTGCTGGTGCTGGAGCTGACCGGCCAGAGCCACCGGCTGGCGTGGGTGGTCACCCTGCAGAGCATCGCCGCCAACATCGGCAGCATGCTGACCCCGGTGGGCAACCCGCAGAACCTGTACCTGAGCAGCTATTATCAGATCCCGACCAGCAGCTTTTTTGCCGTCACCGTGCCGGTGGTGGCCCTGAGCTTTGTGCTGCTGGCTGCCTGCTGCATGGCCGAGAAAAAGCAGGTCATCGAGGTGCACTTTGACCGCCGGGAGAAGATTCACAGCAAGGCGCGGCTGACGCTGTTTGCGGTGCTGTTTCTGGTAAGCCTGTTGGCGGTGCTGCACGTCATCAGCAGCCACACCGCGCTGGGCATCACCGTGGCGCTGATGCTGCTGTGCGCGCGGGACGTGTTGAAGAAGGTCGACTACTGGCTGCTGGCCACCTTTGTCTGCTTCTTTATCTTTGCGGGCAACATCGGGGAGATCGGGGCGGTCAAGAGCTTTCTGGAGGGCGCGCTGCAGCAGAACACCATGCTGGGGGCGGTGCTGTCCAGCCAGATTATCAGCAACGTGCCGGCAGCGGTGCTGCTCTCCAACTTCACCACTGACGCCAAAGGGATGCTGCTGGGCACCAACATCGGCGGGCTGGGGACGCTGGTGGCGTCGCTGGCAAGTTTGATTTCCTTTAAGCAGTACATCCGCACGCCGGGCGCAAAGCCGCTGCGGTACCTGGGGCTCTTCACCGCGGCCAACGCGGTAATGCTGGTTGTTTTGTATATCTTCGCGGCAATCTGTTTATAAAAAAGATAATCATAAAAAAGGAGACTGAAGATGGAAAGAAGCAAAGTTTGGGAAGCGGCACAGAGACACAAGGACGGTTACAACTGCTGCCAGGCGGTGGTCTGCACCTACTGCGACCGGCTGGGGATGGACGAGCAGACCGCTTTCCGCGCCTCGGAAGCGTATGGATTGGGGATTGCAGGGATGTTTCAGACCTGCGGCAGCGTCTGCGCGATGATGATGCTGGCGGGACTCAAAAATTCGGACGGCAACCTGGAGAGCCCGGCCTCCAAGTTCGCGACCTTTGAGCTGGGACAGGAGATGGCAAAGCGCTTTGAGCAGAAGAACACCAGCATGATCTGCAGCGTCCTGCGCGGAACGGACGGCAAGACCGACCGTCTGCGCTCCTGCCGCGGCTGCGTAATGGACTGCGCGCAGATTGTGGAGGAGGTCCTGTTCCCAGGCGAGTTTGAGCTGTACGACGGACCGAGCGAGCTGTAGCAGGCTGAGCCTGCACCCAATTCACGTATCGGTTAAGTGGGTAGCCCAACTTTTCACCTCGCGGCACCGAGTTTGCAAAATAAAGGTTTTCGTCCACCTTTTTCAAAAGGTGGCGGGTGTCCAGCGGGCAGCGCCTGCTGGTCGCACGTCGCAACGTGCGAAACTCTTTATCGTCAGGCGCCTTTGCGGGTGAATTTTGCAATCCGAAATTCGGATTGCAAAAGAGGGGGCTTTTGTAAGAGAAAAGCCCCCTGACAAACTTCCGATTCGTAGAGTCCAGAAAAACCTCCCGGTGGGAGGTTTTTCTGCTGTAGAACCATAAAGCCCAGTGAGCGGAAAACAGCGCAGCGCCTTTTCCGGCGGCATAATGCCGCGCCCAATCCGCGTATCGGTTGCGTACAAAACACAACCTCCTACCTCGCGGCACCGGGCTTGCGAAATAACGTTTTTGCCAACCTGTTCCCAGGCGAGTTTGAGCTGTACGACGGGCGAGCGAGCCGTAAAATCGAACAGAAAAAGTGCCCTCTACGAAAAGTAGAGGGCACTTCTATGCGCCGGGGATGGAAATGCGGCCGCTTTTTTGTTAGACTGAAAGTGAAAAAGAAAGGAGGGGAGCGAATGGATCAGCTCAAAATCGGACGATTCATCGCCGCCGAGCGGAAACGGCAGGGACTGACCCAGCGGCAGCTGGCGGAGCAGCTTTCGGTCAGCGACAAGACAATCTCCAAGTGGGAGTGTGGCAAGGGCCTGCCGGAGGTCTCGCTGATGCTGCCACTGTGTAAGGCGCTGCAGATAGGCGTCAACGACCTGCTTTCGGGCGAGCGGCTCTGTGAAGACAACTATCGAAAGAGAGCGGAGGAAAACCTGATGAACCTGATCGAAGAAAATCGCGAAAACAAAAACCGGATGCTGTATTCCGTTCTGTGCGTTGGGGTCACGGTGGTGGCAGTGGCGGCGCTGGTGGCGCTCGCTTCGTTTCTCACAATCCCCGTCCCCGCACGGATTCTGCTGTTGCTGCTGGCGGTGCTGACCGGCGTGACGGGTATCTTTGTGGCGGCCCAGCTGGAGTGGCGGGCCGGATATTACGAGTGCCCGCACTGCAAGGCGCAGTTTGTGCCGTCGATGCGGGATTATGTGAAGGGCTACCACACCCTGACCCGCCGCAGGCTGACCTGCCCGCACTGCGGGCGCACCGGGATGTGCCGCCACCGGATTGTGCGGTAGGAAAAGGGGAGAACGATAAAGGGGCCGCAAACGAAAATCGTTTGCGGCCCCTTGCTTTTTTTATCTGGCGGGAACGTGTGGGAATTGAACCCACCTATGCAGCTACTAACTGCAATTACTGGTTTTGAAGACCAGAGGGCACACCAGCACCCATCCGCTCCCAAATGCTTATCTAGTATAGCACAGAAAAATCTTTTTGGCAAGAAGTTTTGTTTTGGGGAGTGGATAATCGTCGAATTATACAAAAACAGTGGGGAAGGCTGTGGAACTTTGTCCCCTTAAAGGGGAGAAGAATGTGATGATAAATTTATTTCTGTAGAAGTTGGGTGCTGCGAGGTAGGAGATTGTGTTCTGTACGCAACCGATACGCGGATTGGGTGCAGGCTCAGCCTGCCGCGAATTGGGCACGGCATCATGCCGCCTGTTCCTCGTGGAGGGGGCAGGAGAGACGCTTCGCTGTCTCCTGCTGCGGACCGCTGAAAAGGCGCTTCGCTGTTTTCCGCTGAGGGGGGATTTAACTTGGTGTCGCGAGGTAGGAAGTGGGGCTTTGTACGTAACCGATACGTGATTTGGGTGCAGGCTCAGCCTGCCAGAAAAACCTCCCACCGGGAGGTTTTTCTGGGTTGTGCGAATCGGAAGCTTGCTTGGGGGCTTTTCTCTTACAAAAGCCCCCTCTTTTGCAATCCGAATTTCGGATTGCAAAATTCACCCGCAAAGGCGCTTTCAACGCAAAAGCTTTCGCCCGCTGCGGCGTGCGACCAAAGGCTTTGCCTTTGGAAACCACAAGCTTTTGAAAAAGCTTGACCAAAACTTTTTCTTTATTTAAAGGTTCTCGCGTCGCCGACCTTCTTGGTGATGCCGCGCTTATCCCAATACTCCAAAATCGCCACCGCAAATTTGCGCGAGGCGCCCATCAGGTCGCGCATCTCGGCCAGGGTGATCTGCCCGTTTTTGGCGACGTGCTCCTTGGCCATCTCCAGTGCCTTATTGTAGTAGTCGGCGTGCAGCAGAATCTTCTCCTCCACTCGGATGAGCTTTCCGGAGTTGATGAGGGCTTCGATGACTGCCTTGAAGTTTTTGATCTTGGGGAAGCGGGCCGCGATCTGGTCGGGGGATTCCGGCGAGAAGCCGCCCTCGCGGAAGGCGTTCTCGATTTCCTCCTGGTTGGTGTCCTGCTGGACCTCGAAGTCATAGAGGGCGACGCAGTTGTTGACATACTTGAGCACCTTGCGGTTGACCAGCGAGTCGGTAATGCGGTCGACGATGGACATATCCTCATACTTGATGAGCTTGTTGCGGAACTCGTCCTTCTTCATGCCCTCGCGCAGCGGATTTTCCTGGTGGTAGGCGGTCAGCAGCTTGACGGCGCTGTCCTTGAGCTTATTGAGGTAGTCGGCGTGGATGACGACGTTGTCGCTGACCTTGAAAGCAACCTTATCCTTGATGAGCTTCTGCACCTGCTGGTCAAACTGCTCTTTGGGGATGCCGGTCTGAATCTGCAAAAAGTCCAGCGTCTCAAAGCGGGAGGAGTAGTCGCGCAGGGCGGCGCTGATCTTGTCGCGGTCGCTGCCGTTCTCCTTAATATCCAGCGACTGCAGCACCGCCGGGTCGTTGCGCTTATGCTTAAAGGGGTTGGAGTCGAGAATCACGCCGCCGCCGATGGTCTCCAGAGGGGAGTAAAAGCGCAGCACGAAGCGGTCGCCGGTCTTGACGGCGATTTCCTCCTCCAGGCGCAGCTGGGCGTAGCAGCTTTCCCCGGCGCTGACCGAATCGCGGTCGAGCAGCACCACCTTGCACAGGATGTCCCGCGCGCCGTGGTAGAGGTGCAGGCGGGTGGCGTTTAAAATTTCGCGCTGGCAATCCTTGAGGATGGTGAGCTTGATGTCGATCATCATGGTGGTGTGCATCGAGTTTGGCGCGGCCACCACGTCGCCCTTATTGAGGTCGGTTTTCTTTAAACCCGCGAGGTTGACCGCCACGCGCTGGCCGGCATAGGCTTCCTGCACATCGTGGGAGTGCACCTGCAGGTTGCGCACGCGGGTTTCCAGCCGAGAGGGGTAGACGGTGACCGGGTCGCCGACCTTTAAGGTGCCCTCGATGAGGGTGCCGGTGATGACGGTGCCGAAGCCCTCCACCGAGAAGATGCGGTCGACCGGGATGCGGGGCGGGATGTCCAGCTTTTTGATCTGGGAATTTTTATCGATGAGGGCGAAGATGGCCTGCCGCAGCTCCTCGATGCCCTCGCCGGTATAGGAGGAGACAGGGATCATCTGGGCGTTTTCCAAAAAGGTGCCCTTGACCTCCTCGCGAATCTCGTCGCAGACAATCTCCAGCCAGTCCTCGTCCACCAGGTCTTTTTTGGTGACGACGATGATGCCCTCGGAGATGTTGAGAAGCGACAGGATGCCCAAGTGCTCGCGGGTCTGGGGCATGAAGCCCTCGTCCGCGGCGACGACCAGCAGCGCCAGGTCGATGCCGCCCGCGCCGGCCAGCATGTTTTTGACAAACTTCTCGTGGCCGGGCACGTCGATGATGCCGGCCTTTTCTCCGTCGGGCAGGTCGAGGTAGGCGAAGCCCAGTTCGATGGTGATGCCGCGCTTCTTTTCTTCTTTAATGCGGTCGGTCTCGATGCCGGTCAGCGCCTTAATCAGGGCGGTTTTGCCGTGGTCGACGTGGCCGGCGGTGCCGATGATGATATTTTTCATGCAGTGACGCCTCTTTTCTGGGTTGATGGATCAAGCGTTTGGGTGAAAATTACTGCGCGCAGCAGTCCCGGATGCTCTGCGCGATGTAGGCAAAGTGGCGTTCCTCGATGGTGCGCACGTCCAGCAGCAGCCGGTCCTTGGAGATGCGGGCGATGATGGGCAGCGGGGAGCACTCGCGCAGCCGCTTTTCCAGCAGGTCCAGCGAGACGCGGTGCGGGGTGATGGCCGCCACCGAGGAGCGGATCATCTGGGTGGGCACCGAGCCGCCGCCGACCTGGCCGAAGTCCTCGTCCAGCACGACGCTGTAGCTGCCGTCGCAGGCTGCCTGCAGGCAGTCCACCAGCTGCTGGCCCTTGGGGACAAGGTCGTCCATCGTGGCGGTGATCATGCGCAGGGTAGGATTATCTTTCAGCACCTGCTGCGGGTCGAGGTACTCGCGCAGGGTGGCTTCCAGCGCGGCCAGGGTGAGCTTGTCGATGCGGAAGGCGCGGGTCAGCGGGTTTTTCTTCATCGCGTCGATGTAGCTCTTTTTGCCGACGATGATGCCCGCCTGCGGGCCGCCCAGCAGCTTGTCGCCGGAGAAGCTGACCACGTCTGCGCCGGACTTGACCGAATCGAGGACGTTCGGCTCATCCTGGATGCCGTAGTCGGACAGGCGGATCATCGCGCCGGAGCCGAGGTCGTAGATGACCGGGATGTTTTTCTGATGTCCCAGCTCCACCATCTGCTCCAGAGTGACCTCCTCAAAGAAGCCCATAATCTTAAAGTTGCTGGTGTGCACCTTTAAGAGGGCGCCGGTGTTCTCGTTGATGGCGTTGACATAGTCGGAAAGGTGGGTCTTGTTGGTGGTGCCGACCTCCACCAGGGTGCCGCCGCTCTGCTGCATGATTTCCGGCACGCGGAAGGCGCCGCCGATCTCGACCAGCTCCCCGCGGGAGGTGATGACCTCCTTGCCCTTGACCATTGTGCTGAGCACCAGCATGACGGCGGCAGCGTTGTTGTTGACCACCATGGCCGCCTCGGCGCCGGTGATTTTGGCGATCAGGTTTTCCACATGGGCGTAGCGGCTGCCGCGCGCGCCCTTTTCCAGGTTGTATTCCAGGGTGTTGTAGTCCTGCGCCACGCTCTGGATGGCCTCGACGGCCTTGTCGCTGAGCTTGGCGCGGCCGAGGTTGGTGTGCAGCACAATGCCGGTGGCGTTGATGACCGGCCGCAGGCTCATGGTCGTCTTTTTCTGCACCAGGCGCAGGATGGCGGAGCAGATGCTTTCGGAGTCTAAAGAGGGCGTTTCACCGGCAAGGATCTGCTGGCGAAGCTGTTCGATTGTTTCACGCACCGCCTCGGTCAACACCGGGTGCGGGCAGTCCAGTTCGGAAAGCTGCGGCAGGCGCAGCAGGTCGTCCACCTTGGGGATTTGTCTTAACAGTTGAGAGTTGACGCTCATTGTATTCATCGTACCTTTCCTGATTGTTGAAGAAAATGAATCCTGCCAAAGTGCGGGCAGGGAATTTGCATTGACCCTATTGTACCAAAAAAAGCGTTTTGGCGCAATGCGGGCGGCGGGTTTCTGTGAAGAAAATGCGCCTTTGCATTGAGTAATAGTGCCGAAGATGGTATAATAAAGGAAAGCTTACAGCAACACTACGGCTGCGCGCCCGCCGGGCGGCGCCTTTCAAAAAAGGATGATGGTTATGTTAAACCGACTGATGACCTCCAGAAGGGTCAGGGGCTTTTTGCTGACGGTTGTAATTCTGTCGGCGATTGTGGCGATTGTCTCGGTGTTCATCCCGTTCAACCGCAGGCGGGACGCGATCAACACGCTGGGCGAGCAGTCGCTGTCCGAGGCGACCTCGCTTGCGCTGTCACTGGAATATTATAACGGACTGCGCATCCAGTCGCTGATCGACTACCCGAGCGAGACGGCCTTTTACCAGAACCTGTGCGCTTTCCTCTCCCGCGCCAAGGACACCCTCTCCTATGACCGGGCCTATATCCTCTACCGCGGGCTGGAGGGGCGGATCGCCTACCTTGCCGACGCCGACTATGGCGCAAACCTGCAGGAAGGGGTGGACTACCACGGCATCGGGGCGGAGTACAGCGACGACCGATACACCAGCCAGTGCCGTTCCATCCTGGAGAGCCAGTTTGACGGCAGGCGGTCGGCCAGCTTTGTGCCGGACATTCTGGACGGCAGCTACATCACCACCTACCTGCCCATCCACGACACCCAGGGGCAGGTGATTGCGGTGCTGGGCGTGGACGCAAGGCTGGGGTATTCGGACTTTGCGCAGTACGGTCCGATCAACTTTGAGCGGACGGCCACCATCGCCGCGCTGCTGTTCTTAATCAGCCTGGTGCTGTTTGTGCTGTGCATGGATAAGGGCCTGACCGAGGAGGAGAAGGAAAACCGCTGGCGCCGCCGCCGCGGTCTGCCGCCAAAGCCGACCAAAAAGGACAACATTGTGGTGGATACGCTGGACGACATCGATCCAAACGATTATTTATAAAGAGAAGGGGGAAATCCAGGATGGAGAAAAATCAGGACCAGGTCATCGAGCAGACCGTCAACCGGATTGTGGAGCTGTTTCACCCCAGCCGGGTGATCGAGTACAACACCAAGTACGACATGGACGGCAACGTCTCGTCGTTCAAACTGTGCATCGTGGGCGACATCCCCGACAAGCGCAGGATGCTCACCCGCATCTTTGACGAGGTGGACAGCGACATCCCCTACGATGTGCTGCTGTACACCGACGAGCAGTTCCGCGAGCTGACCGAGGACGACGGCGCGTTTGCCAGCCACGTCAACCAGAAGGGCAGGGTCCGCTATGAGAAATAGCCGCTCCAGGGCGCACAACGGCCGGGACAGCAGGCGCTACTATGACTGGCTGGAGCACGCCAGTCAGGATCTGATCGCGGCCAAAATCCTCTCGGAGGACGACCGCTGCTACCGCCTGAGCGCCTTTCACTGCCAGCAGGCCATTGAAAAGGCGCTCAAAGCCTACATCCTCTTAAAGTCCGACGTGCTGGTGGATGGCCACAACCTGACCTGGCTGTGCCGGCAGGCAAAAAAATACGACAAGGGCTTTCACCAGTGGTTTGACGAGAGCGCGGATTTAAACCAGTGCTATGTCGAGACGCGCTACCCGGCGGACATCGAGCGGGAGTACACCTACAAGATGGTCAAGAACTTTTACCGGATGGCCAAGGAGATGTACCAGTACATCTTTGTGGAGATCGACCGGGAGTTTGACCGCCGCGAAAAGGCGGAGGAGGACGCGCCCTTTTATAGATCATGAGCCTTTATTCAAGAGTTTTCGTCCACCTTTTTCAAAAGGTGGCGGGTGTCCAGCGGGCAGCGCCTGCTGGTCGCACGCCGCAGCGGGCGAAAGCCTTTGCGTTGGAAGCGCCTTTTGAAGGGAAAAGCCACAAGACAAAATTGTCTTGTGGCTTGGGGAACTTTTTGTAAGAGAAAAAGTTCCCAGCCAACTACCGCTTCGCACAACCCAGACAGGCCTCCCGGGGGGAGACCTGTCTGCTATAGAACCAGAAACCCAGTAAGCGGAAAACAGCGTAGCGCCTTTTCCAGCGGCAGGCTGAGCCTGCACCCAATTCGCGTATTGGTTGAGTGGGTAGCCCAACTTTTCACCTCGCGGGACCGAGTTTCAGAAACAAAAGTTTTCATCCGCCTTTTTCAAAAGGTGGCGGGTCTCCGGCGGGCAGCACATACCCATGTTTGCAAAAAAAGTAAGCCCAACGCAGGAGGTGTTCTCATGCCGGCCTTTTGGGAAAATCACAACTACATCCAGTCGGTCCGCTTTGTGCCGCCGTCGCCCGACGCGCAGTGGCAGTATCCTTTCTGCATCCCTGCCGTGCGGGAGTGCGGGGCGTTTTCGCTGCAAAGCCCGGTCACCATCTTCACCGGCGAGAACGGCAGCGGCAAATCGACCATCCTCGAGGCCATCGCCATCGCGGCGGGGTTTAATCCCGAGGGCGGCTCGCGCAACTTTTCCTTCTCCACCGAAGATTCCCATTCGGGATTGTTCCGGTTCACCGAGCTGACCCGCGGGGTCTACCGGCCAAAGGACGGTTACTTTCTGCGGGCGGAGAGCTTTTACAACGTGGCCAGCAACATCGACCAGCTCGACCGCGCGCCGGGGCTTGGGGCCTCCATCATCGACGCCTACGGCGGGCGCTCGCTGCACCGGCAGTCGCACGGGGAATCCTTTCTGGCGCTGGTGGAGCACCGCCTGCGCGGGGAGGGGCTGTACCTCTTTGACGAGCCGGAAGCCGCCCTTTCCCCGACCAGCCAGCTGGTGCTGGTGCGGCTGATACATCAGCTGGCGCGCAAAAATTCGCAGTTTCTCATCTGCACCCACTCGCCCGTTCTGCTGTGCTTCCCCGGCGCCGATGTGTACGAGCTGAGTACCACGCCGGGCGAGGCCTTCCGGCAGCTGCCCTTTGAGCAGACGCAGCTGTTCCGGCTCTACCAGGGAATCCTGCGCGCGCCGCAGAAGGTGATGTGGGAGCTGCTAAAATAAAACAGCAGGCGGAAATTTTCCGCCTGCTGTTTTTTGCCTAAAGCAGATTGTCGTAGAGGTACTGAATCTCCGCGTCCTCCCCTTTGTCATACTGCTCGAAGGTCTGCGGCACGATGTAGTCCGGGACCAGAGCCCCTTTCTGGTCAAGAAATACAAAATAGTCGAGGGCGCAGGTCACCGCGAAGGGCGCGCTGTCCATCGAAATTTCCAGCAGGTTTCCGCCCGTTTGCAATGAGCCGCCGGTGGGCTGCCCCACGAAGGTGGTGTTTTCCGCGTCGGCGATTCGGAACCCGGCAGCCGCATCCACTCCGGCCGAAAAGGTGTTCCAGCCGGTCAGCACATAGAGATGGCACTTCTCTCCCTGCTTGTTGCGCGCATTGACGACGGCGTTTTTCAGCGGAAGGATGATCTGGTCATTTCCGCCATTGTTGTAGCGCAGGTCGAAGATGATGTTCTGGTAGCCGCTTTCCAGGTCTGCCTGAACCTGCTGGGCAAACTCCGGCATCGACGGGTCCCCACCAGCGCAGACGTTGTACTGGATGAAGTAGGTGTCCTCGTCCAGCTCCATCGACCAGTAATAGGATTGGCTTTGGTAGCCCGTCTCCGGGACGGCCTCACGCTGGAAGGAAACCATCTGGCTGCGCTCGTCCCAGTCGTCGGTGGCGGTCAGCTCGAAGGACCGTTCCGCGCCGTCCTGCATCTCCACCGTCACCGTGACCGGCTCGCCCTCCTTTACAATTTCCAGATATTCCAGCGCGCCGCGCCACGCCAGCGTTTGCGGGACAAGGTTCCAGAACCAGCTGTCGGTTTCGTAGGAGATGACCTGCCGCGCCCGCTCCACCGCCTCGTCGATGGGGAGGTCATTGATGGCGGTCACCCGCGTGCCGAGGTACTGCTCGTTTTTCTGGTCCAACTTTAAAATATACCAGCCGTCATCAAACTTTTTGATGCTCCACAACAAAGCTGTCATAAAGGGCTCGCCGGTATTGCCCACCATCGTGTGCGCATCCCCGATCAGCGAGACCAAATGGCAGACCGACCAGTAAAATTCTTCGTCGGTCATTTTTGCAGTTTGCCTGGCGATTTTTTCCCGCTCGGCCTGAAACTCCTCCTCGGAGACGTTGGCGTAAAGGTTGTAGTGGTTTTTCTCCAGCGTGTCGCACAGCATGTTCAGGTCGTCCAGCTTGGGGTTGGGCTGCGGCTGGCCGCACCCGCCAAGGCAGAAGGAGAACAGCAGAACGAACGCCAACAAAAATGACAACTTCTTCATAAAAACACCTCTGTTTGTCGTTTGATTCTATCATAGTCGGATAAAGAAGAGTTGTCAAGAGGGTATTAGAACAAAGGCGGGCTGGGTGGGGAGAAAAGTTGCGTAAAATTCACATTTCATCCTTTGATTTGCACCGCCGGGAAGGGTACAATAGGAGGTAAAGAAATTGAATAAGAGAAAGGATGAGAACTATGGAAAAATCCGGCCTGCAAAATGCTGCCCTGGTGCTGGAAGGCGGCGGCTTCCGCGGCATCTATACCACCGGTGTGCTGGATTACCTGATGGAGCAGGGACTGTATCTGCCCAATGTCTATGGGGTGAGCGCCGGCGCGCTCAATGCGCTGGGCTACGCCGCCAAACAGCCGGGCCGCAACGCGCAGATCAACTTCCGATTCTGCAGCGATAAGCGCTATGTCAGCGTGCGCAACCTGCTGCACTACCGCAGCGCCTTCAATCTGGAGTTTATCTTCGACGTCATCCCGGAAAAGTATATTCCCTTTGACTATGAGACTTTCTTCTCCTCCGAGGTGCAGGTGCACGTCGGCGCAACCAACCTGCTGACCGGCAAGTGCGAGTTCTTCACCAAGGAGCAGATGGACCGCCGCTTCTTCCCGGTGCGCGCCTCGGCGGCGCTGCCGCTGTTCTCCCATACATTCTATCTGGGAAGGACACCCTACCTCGACGGCGGCATCGCCTGCCCGATTCCAATCGCCCAGTCGGTGCGGGACGGCAACCAGAAGCATGTGGTTGTCCTCACCCGCAACCCCTCGTTTGTCCGCAAGCCCGCCTCCAACCTGCCGCTGATCCGCCGGGTCTATCGGGAATATCCAAACTTTGTGGCCACCGAGGAAAGGCGTTACCGCATTGACCAGCGCCAGCGCAAGACCTGCGCGCTGCTTGCCAAGACCGGCCAGGCGTTTGTGATGCAGCCGAAGGAGCCGCTGAATTTAAGCTCGATGCATGCCGATGAGAAGGCGCTGCGCGCGCTGTACGCGAGAGGGTATGAGGACGCGAAGGCGGCGTACCCGAAATTGTTAGAGTTTTTGACTAATGAATCAAAATAAAAGTTTTCGCCAGCCTTTTTCAAGCGGCATGATGCCGCACCCAAATCACGTATCGGTTGTGTACAAAGCCCTACTCTCTACCTCGCGGCACCGAGTTTGCAAAATAAAAGTTTTCGTCCACCTTTTTCAAAAGGTGGCGGGTGTCCAGCGGGCAGCGCCTGCTGGTCGCACGTCGCAACGTGCGAAACACCTTTGCGTTGGAAGCGCCTTTTGAAGGGAAAAGCCGCAAGACAAATTGTCTTGCGGCTTGGGGAACTTTTTGTAAGAGAAAAAGTTCCCAGCAAACTTCCGATTCGCACAACTCAGAAAAACCTCCCGGTGGGAGGTTTTTCTGCTGTAGAACCATAAAGCCCAGTGAGCGGAAAACAGCGAAGCGCCTTTTCTGCGGTCCGCCCGGGGAACAGCGCAGCGCATTCCCCCGCACCCCATCTACCCCTTCAAGCATCAAAAAGGAGCAGCCTGCCAACCGGCAGGCTGCTCCTTTTCCGTATCTCTCGATTATTTTAGTGGATGGAAGGCCGGTTTTGCTCCATCCCGCTCACCTGCATCGGCTGACCCGCAAAGGTGATGATCCAGTCGGCAATCTGCCGCGCCTGTTCGCGGTCGTGGGTGATGAAGAAGGCAAGCCTCCCCGCCACCCACCGGCGAATCAGCCGCAGGGTGTGGATGGCGGTCTCCTCGTCCAGGCCCTTGAGCGGCTCGTCCAGCAGGTAAATGGTGTCCTGACCGCACTGCTCGCCGTAGGCAAAGGCGCGGGCAATCGCTACCCGGCGCTGCATCCCGCCGGAAAGCTCCTGCGGCAGCGCATTCTCCCAACCGGATAGGTTGAGGTCGGACAGATAGCGCGCGGCAAGCTCCTGATGCTCCCGGTCCAGCACCAGCCCCACGTTGTCCCGCGCGCTCAGCGAGGGGATGAGCCGGTCCTCCTGAAAGACAAAGGCAAACCGCTTGTCCCCCAGGCCAGTGATGCTCCCGCTGTCCGGCAGCAGAAGCCCGCACAGCAGGTTGAGCAGGGTGGTCTTGCCGGTGCCGGAGGGAGCAAAAAAGCAGATGACCCCGCTGTCCGGCAGCTCGAGGGAAAAGTCCTCCAAAATCGGCAGCTCCCCATAGCGGGCGGTGATGTGACTTAGCTTCATAGGCGAACCCTCATCGATCGTTTTCCCGCCCATCTGACAAAGCGCACGGCAAGGCGCTCCAGCAGCACCGACAGAAGGATGACCACCAGCGTCCAGGCAAACAGGTCGGGCGTTTCCAGGTAGATTTTCGAGTCGTAGATCTGGCTGCCGATCGCCCGCGCCGGACGGCCCAGCACCTCAGCGGCGATGCCCGACTTCCAGGCAAAGCCCAGCGCGCTGCTGATCGCCGAGAGAAAGAAGGGCAGGATGGCGGGCAGGTAGCAGTAGCGGAAGGTTTTGCGGCGGGAAAGCCGGAAAACCTGCGCCATCTCCAGAAGCTGCCGGTCGGCCGAGTCGATGCCCTCGCGGACGTTGGCGTAGATAAGTGGCAGCACCATGATGAAAGAGATGACGGTGGCAAGCCAGGTAGTTTTCACCCACACCAACGCCAGGATGATGAACGAGGCGACCGGCGTCGATTTGAGCACCCCCAGCAGCGGGCGGGCCAAGGCGTCGATGAGGCGAAACCGCCAGCAAAGCCCGGCCAGCGCCGTGCCAAAGAGGACGCCCAGCAAAAAGCCCAGCAGGATGCGCAGAAGGGAACTGGCCACCGTGAGCCAAAAGTCCGCCCCGGTGCACAACTGCCCCAACCGCAAAAGGACCGCCAAGGGGGAGGGCAGCAGCAGCGGCAGCCCGACGGCCATCGAGGCCAGCTGCCACAGCAGCAGCCAGACCGCCACCGCTCCTAAGCGCAGGGCGGGGGAAAGACGGGTGTTTTTATCTCTTGTAGTAGAAGTCGTCATTCGGGAGCTGGCCTCCTACCGCCTGCGGATTGGCGTCGTAGAGTACCTGCAAAAATCCGCCGGCAATCTGCTGCATCTCGTCGCCCTCGACAAAGACGATGTTGCACTCCGGAATCGCTTTCTCAGCGACGGCAGCTTTGATGATGTTGTAGTGTTCGGCAAGCTCAGCGGCGTGGGCAAGGCCCTCCTCGCTGGTGACCGTCTCCACCGACTGCTTGTATTCGTCGAGGAAGCGGTCCAGTGCCTCCTTGTTCTGCTCGGCAAATTCCTTGCGGACCACCACGCAGCCCATGGTCAGGCCGCTTTCGCCGTTGACCGCCTTGTCCCACTCTTCGGTCAGGTCGAGGGCGACGCGGACATTTTCATTCTGGGTGAGCACCGAGGTGACAAACGGCTGGGGCAGCAGCGCGACCTGCGCCTCGCCGGAAGCCAGCAGCGGCGCGATCTCGGCGTTGTCTGCGGCAAAGACGATCTCGACGTCCTCGCCCGGGGTCAGGCCGTTTTTCTCCAGAACCAGGTTGAGCGCATACTCCGGTGTGGAGCCCTGACCGGTGGCGTAGATGGTCTTGCCGGCAAGGTCCGCGACCGACTGGATGGTGTCGCCGGTCTCCAGGACGTACAGCACGCCCATCGTGTTGAGCGCGGCGATCTGCACCTGGCCCTCGGTCTTGTTGTAGAGGGTGGATGCCACGTTGGTCGGCACCGCGGCGATGTCCAGTTCGCCCGAGATAATCTTGCCGGTCACCTCATCCGGTGCGGTGGCGATGGTGACGTTGTAGTTGTTGGCAGCTTCGCCGTTTTCGTTTTTCTCCAGCAGGTCGAGCATGCCGAGGGCGGTCGGGCCGCTCAGCGCCGCCAGATTGATGTCCACCTTTTCGGCCGGTTCGCTGGCCTCGGTCTCATCGGCCGGGGTTTCTGTTTCGGTGTTTTCCGCGGTGGTCTCGTCCGATGCAGATTCGTCTGAAACGGACGAGCTTTCCTCGGTCTGTTCAGACGGAGCGGTGGTGTCGGTCTGGGTGGAATTGCCGCCGCAGGCCGCCAGCGAAAGGGTCATCGACAGCGCCAGCAGCGTTGCCAGGATTTTTCGGATTGTCATGGTGTGTTACCTCTCTTCCGGGGAGGGAGATTCCGGCATCAGCTGGATGGTTTTGCCCTCCCGCTTAATTTTTCCGCACTGCTCCAGCTGCTCCACCGCGCGGTACAGGGAAGTGCGCCCGATGTTGAGCATCTCGGAGAGCTTGACCATCGAGAGCCCCACGCTCTTGCCGTCGGGCTGCTGGCGCAGATAGGAGAGCAGCGCCTGCTGCGCGCCGGGGGCGGTGAAGCTGTCGATCTTGCGGTTTAAAAACTGGATTCTTCCGGACAGAAAGCGGATGTAGTTGAAGGCGATGACCGGATTTTGCAGAAGGATGTCGCGCATCTGCTCCATCGACAAAAACAGGATGGAGCAGCCGGTTTTGGCCCGCACAGTGGTGACATACTGGTCCTGCGGCACAAACAGCGCTGCCGCGCCAAAGCACTGCCCAGCGCCAAGGTCGTTGAGCAGCACGCCGCACTCCTTTTCCACCACCGCACGTCCCCGCACGATGATGCCCAGTGAGTGCTGGTAGTGCCCGGGGGAGTAGATGATCTGCCCCTTCTCAAAGGTCTGCAGCTGCGCATAGGTCTGCAGCAGCTGCATGGCCTGCGCCTGCTCGACCCCTTCAAACAGCATGCAGCCGATTGCCTTCTGGCAGGCCTGCATCATCGCGTCCATCGTCCTTCTCCTTTCGCCTGTCCTGAAAACTGTTCCGATTGGAACAGTTTTGCGCAATCATTATAACGCAAGACAGCAAAAGTGTCAATAGTATATGAAAATAGAACGGGGTGTTGAGACGGGGACAAATCTGTGATAAAATGAAGGTGAGAGAAAGGAGGATGCCGATGAAAAGGATGATGTTTCTTTTTGTACTGGCGCTTTGTATGGCAGGCTGTACCGCCCAGACGCGAATCGAGCGGGTGCATCTGCCGGCCCCGCCGGCAGATGGGGTCTCCGCAGAGATGAACCTGCCAGAAAGGGAGGAGGAAGCCTACCCAGACACACAGTCCATTTCCAGCCCGACCAGGACCATCCGGGAGACGGTGGAGCTGGGTCAGGAAGACACAGAACCGGAACCGGTGTCCTGTCCCGCATGCGGCGGGGAGATGGTTACCCAGCAGAAGATCGAGCTGGGCGAATGGTGTACGCTCTGCACCGAAGCCTGCCCGCAGGAGCGGATGGGCTGCCTGCACGCCATCCAGGAGCGAAGCGTCCTCTGCTATGACCGCTGTGAAGATTGCGGTGAGGTCGCGGGCAGGCATTTCCTTCAGCAGCGCGACGCGGGGTGCTTTACCGGCAACGATCTGCGGTAAGGGTCTGGCCATTAAAAAAAAGCAAAAGGGCCGCGGGGAAGACTCCCTGCGGCCTTTTTTGGAATAGCCGGCAGCAAGAGGATTTGACATTCCCGCCGTTTCTTTGTAGAATGAAAACAGAATTTTGATTTGCCGCCTGCGCCGCAGGTGGGAAAGGGAGGAAGAATATGTTGACCATCCGTCAGGAGAAGCCGGAGGATTACCGGCAGGTGGAACAGGTGGTGGAGCAGGCCTTTGCGCACGCGGAGCACACCGACCACGACGAGCACAATCTGGTCGCGCGTCTGCGCGGCAGCGAGGCGTTTATCCCAGAGCTTTCGCTGGTGGCAGAACAGGACGGCAGGATTGTTGGGCACATCCTGTTCACCAGGCTCAAGGTTGGGCAGACCACCCAGCTGGCGCTGGCGCCGCTGGCAGTTCACCCGGACTTTCAGCGGCAGGGCATCGGCGGGGCGCTGATTGAGGAGGGGCACCGCATTGCGGCGCAGCTGGGATATGACTACTCCATCCTGCTGGGCCACCCGACCTATTACCCGCGCTTTGGCTACCAGCCGGCCAGCCGGTTTGGCATCCAGTCGCCGTTTGATGTGCCGGATGAAAATTACATGGCGTTCGACCTGTCCGGACGCCACCCGCAGATGAGCGGGCAGGTGGAGTATCCGCCGCAGTTTTAAGGACAATAAAAGGCCGCAGCCTGCAGAGAAAAACCTCTGCAGGCTGCGGCTTTTTCAGGGATGATATTGAAAGGAGAAAAAGATGTTTTCGCTTTAATCCTGCTCCAGCGTCTGCGCGGCGGAGAGCATGGCGTCCACGCTGTCCGAAACGCCGCCGGTGGGCTGCAGCGAGGCGGCAAAGCGGCGGCCGCCCAGCGGTTTGAGAAAGATTTCCGGTTCCTGTCCGGATCCCCACTGTCCCTTACCGTTGGCGATCAGCCACTTGCCGATGATGCCGCTGCGCAGCTCGCGCCCGCGGCCCCAGAAAGCATCGGTGTTGATGGCAAGCTCGGCGGGCTTTTCCCAGCCCTCCAGCTCCAGGGTGATCGAGACCCAGTTGACGTCCAGATATTCGTCCTTAAAATAGTTGGTCAGCCAGATGCCGTACCCGCCGCCGTTGGGCAGAAACTTGCCGTTGTTCCAGGCTCTGGCTAAAACGATGTGTGCCATTTTTTTCAACTCCATCACAAACTCTTGATAAACCTTATTCTTTTAGAAGATTACTTGTCGTAATACATCTTGACAAAATTTAAAAATACCTCGCCGATAAAGGAGAGCGGGTTGTTTTTGTGGCTGACAATGTAGAGGTGGCGGTCCATCGAGATGCCGCTCAGGTCAAAGCTGAGCAGCAGGCCGAAGTTTTCATAGTCCTCCACCGCCGCCTTGGAGATGATCGAGATGCCCATCCCCTGGCTGACCGCGTGCTTGATGCTGTCCGGGTCGTTAAACTGTGCGGCAATTTTGAGCTCGCCGATGTCGATTCCGGCCTTGGCCAGAAAGTGCTCGGTCTCCTTGCGGGTACCGGAGCCCTCCTCACGCAGGATGATCGGCTCGGTCTTTAAAAAATCGGCCTTGATGCCGGTGGTGCGCATCTGGCGGAAGCGCTCGGTGTTGGGGGTGATGATGACCAGGTGGTCCTGGATAAAGCTTTCAAAGACGCAGTCCGGGTTGTGGGTATCGGTGCCGCAGAAGCCGATGTCGGCCATCCCCTTGGAGATGCTCTCCACCACCAGCTCGCTGTCCTGGCGCAGGATGTTGAAGGTGACGTGGGGATATTCTTCCCGGAAGGCGGCAATCACTTTGGGCAGGATATTCTGGGAGGGAACAGTGGAGGCGCAGATGGTCAGGGTGCCCTTGAGCTCCTTGTTGTAGTTTTTGACCGAGCAGACGGCGTCCTCGCGCAGATTGAGCATCTTGACAGCGTACTGGTAAAGGATGCTGCCGGGCTTGGTGGGGTAGACATATTTGGTTCCGCGCTCGATCAGCTTGGTGTCAAGCTCCTTTTCCAGCGAGTTGATGTGCGCGCTGATCGTTGGCTGCGTCAGATAGATGCGCTGCGCAGCCTTGGAGAAGCTTTTGAGCTTGACCACATACACAAAAGCCTCCAGCTGTTTAAAATCCATAGTGAGACCTCGTTTCCCCAGGGCGATAATCGAGAAAATAAATAAGAACACCTTCATTATAACATATTTCAATAGGAAAGCAAACAGGGGAACTATTGATTTTGGATATAAAAAGGGGCAGGATATATACAGATTATCTATAAGACAGTGATAAGACACAAAATTTAGCCGGGAAATTGTCCGAAATGTCCACGAGCAGGGTGCTTTGCAGGATGACTTTCGGACAAAGATGTGCTATAATAAAGGCGAAAACCGGGAAGGAGCAAGGAGGAGAAAATCATGGCGACGACAAAACGTCTTACCGAAATGACAAAGGGGGCAGGCTGAGGGGCAAAGATAGGCCCGGAGGCCCTGGCGCAGGTTCTGCACCAGCTACCCAAATTTACCGATGACAAGCTGATTGTCGGCTTTGACACCAGCGACGACGCGCTGGTTTATAAGGTGCGGGACGACCTTGCCGTCGTGCAGACGGTCGACTTTTTCCCGCCGATTGTGGATGACCCTTACACCTTTGGACAGATTGCGGCGGCAAACTCGCTCAGCGACATCTACGCGATGGGCGGCGACCCGACCCTCTCGATGAACCTGATCTGCTTCCCGACCTGCCTGCCGATGGACGTGATGGCCAAGATCATGCAGGGCGGTGCCAGCAAGGTCAAGGAGGCGGGCGCAATCATCGCGGGCGGACACACCATCGAGGACTCCGAACCGAAGTACGGCCTGTGCGTCACCGGCTTTATGCACCCGGACCAGGTGATGCAGAACAGCAACTGCAAGGAAGGGGACCTGCTGGTGCTGACAAAGCCGCTGGGCATCGGCGTGCTGACCACCGCCAACAAGGCGCAGCTGCTCGACCAGCCGACCTATGACCAGATGGTGGAGGCGATGGCGACCTTAAACAAGTACGCCAAGGACGTGATGATGGAGGTGGGCGCAAATGCCTGCACCGACGTCACCGGCTTCGGCCTGATCGGCCATGCCTCCGAGATGGCCAAGGGAAGCGGCCTGACCATCGAGCTGTTCAGCAAGGAGGTCCCGATCATCGAGGCGGCCATCGACTTTGCCAAAATGGGCATCATCCCGTCCGGGGCCTACAACAACATGGCATTTGTCAAGGACGATGTGCGCTTTGCACCGGACGTGCCGCAGCACATGCAGGACCTGCTGGTCGACCCCATCACCTCCGGCGGTCTGCTGATCTCCCTGCCGGAAGAGAAGGCACATGTTTTGGTGGAAAAGCTCAAAGGCGTCACCATCTGCAACGCCATTGTCGGACGTGTGACCGCCAAACAGGACCGGGCAATCGTGGTTCTCTAATCAAAAAGGAAAAGCCAAAAAAGGAAGCGCAGCTTGAGGCTGCGCTTCCTTTTTTTGCCTTGTTGGGATAATCCATAAAAGAATTATGAAAATTCTGTGCAAAGAGTATACAACTTTCGTTGAAGTGGACAAAAGAAGAGAATGATATTGGTGTTTTCAAAAAAAATTCATAAAAGACTTGAAAATTTGTTCAAAACACTGTATAATCAAGACAGAATTTATTCTGTGAATCCAGCAAGTTTTTGTTGAAAAACACAAAAAGGGTGAAGAATTTATTCAGAAAGGGAGATGTTATGAAAAAACTATCATTCCTGCTTGCAGTCATCATGATGCTCAGCTTCAGCGCATGCGGAGGCGGCACTGATACTACAAGCAACGAACAGACAACGCAGAACACCGAGCAGACCGAACAGGCTACAGAAGAGACTGCCGAGCCGGCGGCGGAAGCGACCGCGAAATCCCCGGACAATGACCTGGTCGTTGCCATGCAGGCGGACGCCACCCATCTGGACCCGCACGTATCGGGCAACGGCGTATCCAACACTGTAACCAACACGATGTATGAGTCTCTGGTCACCTTCGACGCGGACACCAACATCGTTCCAATGCTGGCCAAAGAGTGGAGCATGTCCGATGACGGCCTGAGCTACACCTTTGTTCTCAACGAGGGCATCACCTTCCATGACGGCGAGCCGTTCAATGCGGAAGCGGTTATTGCCAACTGGGAACGCGGCAGATCCGACCAGTCGCTGAGAATCTACACCCAGACCCAGTCGTGGGTAAGCGCGGTGGCAGACAGCGAGTACCAGCTGACCATCACACTCGATGAGCCGAACAACACCTTCATCAACAAGCTGACCCAGGTCAGAATCATCAGCCCAAAGGCGATTGAGGAATGGGGACAGGACGGCTTGGCCAAACAGTCCGCGGGCACCGGTCCATACATCCTTTCCGAGCGCGTGGACGGCGGTTACACCAAGATGGTCCGCAACGAAAACTACTGGAGAGAAGGCCCGAAGGTTGACACCCTGACCTTCCGAGTCGTACCGGAAGACGGCGCGCGCATCGCGATGCTGCAGACCGGCGAGGCCGACATCATCACCCCGGTTCCGCCGATCCAGGTAGAAAAAATCGAGAATGACCCGAACATCGTGGTCAAGAACGAGAAAGGTATCACCTACCGTTACGCCACCCTGAACAAAAACTATACGCTGGAAGACGGCAGACAGCCGTTTGACGATGTAAGAGTCCGCCAGGCCATGAACTACGCCTTCGACAGTGAGATGTACTGCCAGGTTGTTTTCCAGGGCTACGCGGTAAAACCGACCTCCATCTTCTCGGAGTCGATCATGTACTACGCACCGCAGACCCCATATGATGTCGATCTGGAAAAGGCAAAATCCCTGATGGCCGAGGCCGGCTATGAGGATGGCTTCCCGGTAGATATCTGGGTAGACAACACCACCATCGAGATGCAGGGCGCCGAATTCTTCAAACAGCAGATGGCGCAGATCAACATCGACGTCAACGTTGTCCCAATGGAGTCCACCACCATCGCAGACATGACCTCTCTGCCAGAGGAAGAGAACGAGGTTCAGATCTGGTACGTAAACTGGAGCTCCGGTTCCTATGAGGCGGACGGCTCGATGAGAAATATTCTGCACGGCGAAAAATTCCCGCCATCCGGCTACAATACCGCTTTCTGGAACAATGCAGAGTTCAACAAGCTCCTCGATGACGCGCTTCTGTCCGCCGACACCGAAGAGATTGCAGATCTGTACGCTCAGGCGCAGGCCATCGCCTGGGAAGAGTGCCCATGGGTATTCCTTGGCAACGACAACTCCATCATGGCTCAGAGAAGCTATGTCAAGGGCATCACCTACAAACCGGGCGGCGACGTTGTTCTGACAACAGCGGAGCTGGAGCAGTAATTGAGCGTTAACAAACAGCCCGATCTTGAATAGCTGAAAGAAAGGAGTAGTAATTTGATTGCTACTCCTTTCTTAGTAAAGGGGGAAATTCCTGTATGAGTCGTTACTTTGTCAGACGTATCCTGGAAACGATTCCACTGATGCTGATTATTTCCATTTTTGTCTTTATGTTTATCCACCTGATCCCCGGCGACCCGGCAAGAAGTATCGCGGGCCTGGACGCGGAGGAATGGGAGGTTGAGGCCATCCGGGAGGAGTATGGCCTGAACAAACCGATCGTCACCCAGTACGTGGACTATATGGTAAAGCTGTTCCACGGCGACATGGGACGCAGCATGAAATCGGACACACCGGTCACCGAGCTGATCGCGGACAGAATGCCGCAGACGCTCAAGTTGGTATTTGCAGGCGTCATCTGGGCGCCGGCGCTGGGCATCTTTATCGGTGTCATCTCGGCCATCAAGCATGGCAAGCTGCTGGACCACATCTGCATGCTGCTGGCCATCACCGGCCTGTCGGCACCGGGCTTCTGGCTGGGCTTGATGGGCATCCAGATCTTCTCGGTGCAGCTGGGATGGCTGCCTTCAGGTGGTCTGGATACCTGGAAGGGCTTCATCCTGCCGTCCTTCACCATGGGCTGCGGCATCATGGCGGTGCTGGCCAGATACTCCCGCTCCTCCATGCTGGAGACGCTGCGTGAGGACTATGTCCGCACCGCGCGCGCAAAGGGCCAGAAGGAATCGATGGTCATGTTTGCGCACGCCTTCCGCAACTCGCTGATTCAGGTCGTCACCATCCTGGGCCTGCAGATCGGCGGTCTGCTTTCCGGTTCGGTTCTGACCGAGACCGTTTTCTCCATCCCTGGCATGGGCAGACTGCTGACAGACTCCATCCAGTTCCGCGATTACGCGGTTATCCAGGGCCTGCTGATGCTCTTCGCGCTGCAGTATGTCCTGATCAACCTGATTGTCGACCTGCTCTACGGCGTCATCAACCCGAAGATCAGGCTTGACTGATGGAGTAGAACATAAGAAGGAGGAATCAAGCTTATGGCGGACATTCGCGAGAAAGAACAGCAGCAGAACACCGACTTTGAAAAAAATTATATCGACGAAAACATAAAGGCCGACCAGGACAGCAAGGCCAAAGCCTTTATTAAAAAGTTCATGAAAAGAAAGACGGCGGTGCTCGGACTGATTGTCATTGTGGTTTTGGTCATCATCGCCATCATCGGTCCGTACATCACGCCGTATGACTATACCGCTTACGACTATATGAACACGCTGGCCGGACCGAGCCCGGAACACCTGTTTGGCACCGACCAGTACGGCAGAGATATTTTGAGCCGCATGCTGGTGGGCACCCGCCTGACCCTGGGCGTTTCGCTGTCGGCGGTTGTCATCGGCGCGGCGCTGGGCACCGTGCTGGGCCTGCTGGCGGGCTACTATGGCGGCGTCATTGAGATGCTTGTTATGAGAGGCTCGGACGTTCTGTTCAGCTTCCCGGATATCCTGCTGGCCATCGCCATCGTGGCGATTCTGGGCCCCGGCATCATCAACGTCCTGATTGCGGTTATGGTCTTCACCATCCCCAGCTTTGCCCGCATCATGCGAAGCGCAACCCTGGCGGTCAAGGGATCGCTGTATGTGGAGGTGGCGCAGAGCCTTGGCTGCAAGGACAGCAGGCTTTTGTTTGTCCACATCTTCCCCGGCACCATCCAGTCCCTGATCGTCAACTTTACCATGAGAATCGGCTCCGCCATCATGGCGGCGGCTTCCCTGAGCTTCCTGGGCTTTGGCGCAAATGTCAGCGAGCCGGAATGGGGCGCCATGCTCTCTCAGGGCAGAAACTATATCGGCATCGCGTCGCACATGGTGTACTTCCCAGGTCTGATTATCTTTATCACAGTACTTGCGTTTAACCTCTTTGGCGACGGTCTGCGCGACACCCTTGACCCGAAGATCAAGTAGGCCGCGGGGAAGGAAAGGAGTATACTATGGTACAGGAAAAATTACTTACGGTAAACAATTTGCGCACCGAATTTTTCTCAAGCAAAAAATCCAGCGTAACAGCGATCAACGAGATCAGCTTTCACATCGATAAAGGTGAAATCCTCGGTCTGGTAGGCGAGTCTGGCTGCGGCAAGAGCGTTACCTCCCTGTCGATTATGCGCCTGCTCAACTTCACCTCCGGCAAGGTGACCAAGGGCGAGGTCATCTTTGAGGGACAGGACCTGCAGCAGCTGCCGGAAAAGGAGATGCGCACCATCCGCGGCGGCAAGATGAGCATGATTTTCCAGGAGCCGATGAGCAGCCTGAACCCGGCGATGCGCATCGACAAGCAGATGATCGAGGGCATCCGCCTGCACACCGACCTAACTAAGGAGCAGGCGCGGGAGCGCGCGGCCAAGATCCTGCAGCAGGTCGGCATCCCGGACCCGGAGCGCGTGCTGAAAAACTATCCGCACCAGCTCTCCGGCGGTATGAGCCAGCGTGTCATGATCGCCATGGCGATGAGCTGTAACCCGGAACTGCTGATTGCGGACGAACCGACCACTGCGCTGGACGTCACCATCCAGGCGCAGATTCTGGACCTGATGAAGAAGATCCAGCAGGAGGAAGGCATGAGCATCCTGCTGATTACCCACGACCTGGGCGTCGTCGCCGAGATGTGTAGCCGCGTCATCGTCATGTACGCCGGTGAGATTGTGGAGGAGGCGCCGGTGGATATTCTGTTTAACCATCCGTCCCATCCGTACACCATCGGCCTGATCGCCTCGGTGCCAAAGCTCGGCTCCGGCGTGAAGGTGCTTCCGAGCATCCCGGGCAGCGTTCCCGACCTGTCGATGCTGCCCAAAGGCTGCCGCTTTGCCCCGCGCTGCAAATACGCAACCGAGCGCTGCCACAATGAGGAACCTTCACTGTTTGAAGTCAGCCCCCAGCAGAAATGCAGATGCTGGCTGGCGGAACCGACAGGAAAGGAGGATAAGTAAGTATGGGAACCATTGTTTCTGTCAAAAACGTATCGAAAACCTTCCCGGTCGGCAAGACCCTTTTGGGAAGGCCGGATAAATTTGTCCACGCTGTCAACAACGTCAGCTTTGACATCCAGGAGGGCGAGACCTTCTCGGTAGTAGGCGAGTCCGGCTGCGGCAAGAGCACCACCGGACGTCTGATCGACCACCTTCTGATTCCGGACAGCGGAGAAATCTGGTTTGAGGACAAGGAAATCAGTAAGATTTCCCAGGAGGAGATGCGCCCGCTGCGCAAGGACATCCAGATGATCTTCCAGGACCCGGCGGGAAGCTTAAACCCCCGCATGCGCGTCGAGGAGCTGGTGGAGGAGCCGCTGCTCATCCACACCAATCTCTCCAAAGAGGAGCGCATGAAGATTGTGCACGAGCTGCTGGAGACGGTAGGCCTGAGCGCCAAGCACGCCAAACGCTACCCGCATGAGTTCTCCGGCGGCCAGAAACAGCGTATCGGCATTGCGCGCGCGCTGACTGTGCGGCCAAAGCTGATCATCGCCGACGAGCCGATCTCCGCGCTGGACGTTTCGATTCAGGCGCAGGTTCTGAACCTGCTGCACGACCTGCAGCAGAAATTTAACCTGACCTACATGTTCATCTCGCATGACCTGTCGGTTGTTGAGATGATCTCGGACAGAATCGCCGTCATGTATCTGGGCTTTGTGGTGGAGATGGCGCCAAAGACCGAGCTGTACGCAAAGCCGTCTCATCCGTATACCCAGGCGCTGCTGTCCGCAGTGCCGATTCCGGACCCGGGACACCAGAAGGAGCGCATCATTCTGGAGGGCGATATCCCCAGCACCATCAACCTGCCGAAGGGCTGCCCGTTTGCTGCCAGATGCAAAAAGTGCAAACCGGAATGTCTGGAGAGGAGACCGGAGACCAAGGAGATCGAGCCAGGCCACTTTGTAGCCTGCCACCTGTTCTAGCAAATTCCCTCTTTTCTAAATCAATGCCCCCGCACCGGCTGTGGCTGGTGCGGGGGCATTGTGCGTTTGGGATTTATTGATGTTTGGGGATCAGGTTTGCCTTGGCGTCATAGGGGAAGTTGTCGTCCAGCGGGAAGATTGGTCTGGGAACCTTGGTGTAGTGGAGGGTCTTGAGGTCCTCGTTGGTGCTGCCCTTGGACAGCGCCATGATGCTGCGCTTGGCGATGGCCGAGTGGAACTCGGTCAGATAGCCGAGCTTGCAGACGACGATGTCCGCCTCGCGCGGATCGCGGCCCAGGTCGGAGAACACTTCCAGGGTGGTGTAGCCGACGTGCGCCTCTGCCAGGACGATGTCCACACCGCAGGAGCTGAACAGCGCCAGGTCGGATTTGACCGAGGAGCGGCCCCAGTTTTCGATGTAGGCCTTGACGGTGCCGGTAGCGGTGATGGGCTGGGTGGTGGCGCTGTCAAATTTGGCGCCGAAGGTGAGGGTGACCTCCTGACCGACCTTGCCCTTGCAGGCCAGGGTGGCCTCCGGGTCATAGATGCCGCCGTAGAGCACCGGAGAGCGCAGCTTGTCGGTGCGGCTGTCCTCCATCAGCAGCCGCAAAAAGCCGGTGCAGTCGGAGGAGGAGCCGGCGGTCGGGTTGTCGCCCGAGTCGGACAGGTAGATGGGGCAGGGATCGCCCGCCTCCACCGCCTTGAAGGCGACGTCGATGGCCTCCTGCTCGTGGTAGGTCTCGGTCTGGAAGCAGAACTCGTCCTTCTTGCTCCACATCAGCTCGGCCAGACGGATGGCCTCCTTGTCGGCCAGTTCCTGGCTGTCGGCGACGACGTAGACGGCGCAGGAGCTGTCCTCGTTGTCCGCCCACGGGAAACCCATCAGGTAGGAGGCAGCCATGATGCCGGGCTGGGTTTCGGTGCGGCGGCACTCCTCGATCAGGCCATTCATCGGCTCGACGGTGGTGGAGGACTGCTCACCTGCAATCAGAATCGGCACCTTGACCCAGGCCGAATGTGCCTGAAAGCCGTTTTCCAGCGCGGCGATGGTCATGCGGGCGGCGTGCTCGCCGGTCTCATAGCGGTCGGTGTGGGGCGCGCACTTGTAGCCGACAAAGCCGTCGCAGTTGTTGTGCATCCGCTCGGTCATGGTAGTATGCATGTCCAGCGAGCAGAACAGCGGGATGTCCGGGAAGATCTGGCGAAGCTCCTCGAGCAGGTAGCCCTCCGCTTCACCCAGGCCCTTGACCCGCATCGAGCCGTGCAGCGCCAGAGTGATGGCGTCGATCGGTTTTTTGGCCTGTTCCTCCTTGGCGACGCGGATGATCTCCGCCTTCAGATTCATGTAAAAATCGTGGTCGACCTCGCCGTTGGGGACGGCGCTGGCAAAGACGGTGGGGACCACCTCATAGCCCTGTTCCATCAGCGGCTTGATGACGCCGCTGACCGGGTCGTTTGGACGAAAACGATTGAAAACTTCGGCTCCGCGGATGACCTGGAAATCCTTTTCCCCGGTGACGATGGGGTTGAAGGAGTTGGACTCATGCTGCAGGCCGGCAACAAGAACTCTTTTCATAATCTCTCTCCTCAAAACAGATTTAGGAATCCTCGTTCATCAGGATTCCACCTTGATTGTAGCATACTGCACAGATAAAGGCAAGGAGACAAAGGACGTTTTGGTAAGAAATTTGGGTTTAGCAGTCAAAAAAGCGGGAGCCATGACGGCTCCCGCTCTGCGTTTTTGCGCAAGGATTTTATTTAGACATTGAAGCGGAACAGAACGACGTCGCCGTCCTGCATGACGTAGTCCTTGCCCTCCGAGCGAACAAGGCCCTTTTCCTTGGCGGCGGCAATCGAGCCGTTGGCGATCAAGTCCTCGTAGGAGATGACCTCTGCACGGATGAAGCCGCGCTCAAAGTCGCTGTGAATCTTGCCGGCGGCCTGCGGCGCCTTGGTGCCGCGGGTGATGGTCCAGGCGCGGACCTCCGGTTTGCCGGCGGTCAGGTAGGAGATGAGGCCCAGCAGGTGGTAGCCGGCCTTGATCAGGCGGTCCAGACCGGACTCTTTGAGGCCCAGCTCCTCGAGGAACATCATCTTGTCCTCCTTGGACATGTCGGCGATCTCCTCCTCCAGGCGGGCACAGATCGGCACAACCTCGGAGTTTTCCTCTCGGGCAATCTGCAGAACCTCATTATAGAACGGGTTGGAATCCAGCTTGCCGTTGAAGTCATCCTCGCTCATGTTGGCCACATAGATGATCGGCTTGTTGGAGAGCAGCGGGATGTCGGCCATGATGGCTTTTTCCTCGTCGGTGAACTCCATGCTGCGGGCAGATTTGCCCTCCTCCAGGTGCGCCTTGACGCGGTTGAGCAAATCCACCTCGGCCAGATATTTTTTGTCGCCCTTGGCGGCCTTGACCGCCTTGTCGATGCGGCGTTCGAGGATGTCCAGGTCGGAGAAGATCAGCTCCAGATTGATGACCTCGATGTCGCGCTTGGGGCCGATGCTGCCCTCGACGTGGACAATCTCGCCGTCCTCAAAGCAGCGCACCACATGGACGATGGCGTCCACCTCGCGGATGTTGGAGAGGAATTTGTTGCCCAGACCCTCGCCCTTGGAAGCGCCCTTGACCAGGCCGGCGATGTCCACAAACTCGATGACCGCCGGGGTGATCTTGTCCGGATTGTACATCTTGGCCAGCTCGTCCAGGCGGTAGTCCGGGACGGCGACGGTGCCGATGTTGGGCTCGATGGTGCAGAAGGGGTAGTTGGCCGACTGTGCGCCGGCGTTGGTGATGGCGTTGAAAAGGGTGCTCTTGCCGACGTTCGGCAGACCCACGATGCCTAGTTTCATGTTGATTCGTTCCTTTCTATCTCTATCGCAAAAATCGATTCGATGAGCTTGACACATCCCTATTATACCGTCACTGCCTTTTTTAGGCAAGAGGCCAAACGGGAAAATACGGGGAAGCAGGCGCTTTTTCACACCCTCCACCGCCAGGTGTTGAAAATGGGAAGGGATATTTCATGGGTTTAGCAAAATCTGTTTAAAGTTTTTTCACCAAATTTCGGCACAGTTTAGTATAATAAATAATAAAGTGCAGAGCCCGGTTTCGACAAAAACGGGATGAAACTTTCCGAGGAATGTGCTATAATAAGGAAAGAATGCGGCACAAAAATTGACAGAGACCTCCCGCCAAGGGACGCTGGCCGCCGCTGCGGCGCCTGAGGGGGATTTGAAAAAAGCGGCGGAGAAATGGAGCAAGGTATGTCTATGGGGAAGATCCTGGTTGCAGACGACGATCAGAACATTGCAGAACTGTTAAAATTATATTTGGAAAAAGAAGGTTACACCGTTGTGCTGGCCGCGGACGGCATGGAGGCAAACGAGAAGTTTGCCGCTGAAAATCCGGACATTGTCCTGCTGGACATCATGATGCCAAAGCTGGACGGCTGGCAGGTTTGCCGCGACATCCGCAAAAAGTCCAACTGCCCGATCATCATGATTACCGCCAAGGGCGAGACCTTTGACAAGGTGCTGGGCCTGGAGCTGGGCGCGGACGACTACATCGTCAAGCCATTTGAAGCAAAAGAGGTGGTCGCGCGCATCAAGGCGGTCATGAGAAGAACCGGCAAGTCCTCCTCGGCCAACGATATCAAGGAGGTCTCCTACGACAAGCTGGTGGTCAACATGACCAAGTACGAGCTGAAGGTGGACGGCAAGGTTGTCGACACCCCACCCAAGGAGCTGGAGCTGCTGTACCATCTGGCCAGCAATCCAAACCGGGTCTACACCCGCGATCAGCTGCTCAACGAGGTTTGGGGCTTTGAGTACTATGGCGATTCCAGAACGGTCGACGTGCACATCAAGCGCCTGCGCGAAAAGCTGGAGGGCGTCTCGGACAAATGGAGCCTGAAAACTGTGTGGGGCGTCGGGTATAAGTTTGAAGTAAAGGAGTAATCAAAAGCCTCCGGGCCGCTGAGCTTGATCCTCAGCGGCCTTTTCTGTTGGAGCTTTTGTGTCATCAGAAAGGGAGAGATGATCGATGCGGCAAAGCCTGTTCAGAAAGTATTTTTCGATGTGCTGCTCCATCACCCTGGCCGGCATTGTGGTGCTGGGCGTGGTGTTCATGGTGTTTGCGGCGCAGTATTTTCAGGAGGACAAGCTGGGAGCGCTGGAAAAGAACGCGGAATATGCGGCGCAGATGAGTGAAAAATATATTGTGTCGGTGGACGGCCAGTACCAGCTGGCCAACAACACCATGCTCACCAGTGCCTGGATCCCGATGGCAAAGGCGCTGGATGCGGATATCTATCTGGCGAACATGTCCGGGGAGGTGCTGGTGTGCACCCACCGCTCCGCCTGCAACCACATGGTGTACGGCATTGGAGAGGAGATCCTCGACGAGGTGCGGGAAAACGGCATCTACACCGAGGTGGGCAAGATGGGGGAGATCTATAAGAGCTCCTACTACACGGCGGGTGTCCCGCTGACCCTCTCGGACGGAAGGCTGGCCGGCGTGGTGTTCGCCTCCAGTTCGGCGCAGGGCCTGACCGACTTTATGAGCGAAATCCTGCGGGTCTTTCTGCTGAGCGTGCTGGTGATGATGGTGGTCATCTTTGTGCTGGCCTACATCGTATCCGGCAGCCTGACCCGCCCGCTGCGCGAGATGGCAAAGGCCACCGAAGCTTTTGCGCGCGGCGATTTCAGCGTGCGGGTGCCGGTCAATGAGCGGGACGAGATCGGCAAGCTGGCGATGGCCTTCAACAACATGGCGGACAGCCTGGCCCAGCAGGAGACGGTGCGCCGCTCCTTTATCGCCAACGTCTCGCACGAGCTGAAGACCCCGATGACCAGCATCGCCGGCTTCATCGACGGCATTCTGGACGGTACTATCCCGCAGGAGAAGGAACGGCACTACCTGACCATTGTCTCGGACGAGGTAAAGAGATTGTCCCGCATGGTGCGCTCGATGCTCAACATCGCCAAGATTGAGGCAGGAGAGATGAAGCTCAAGCCGACCGTCTTTGACGTCAACGAGGTGGTGCTGTCCAGCATCTTCACCTTTGAGCAGATGATTGAGAAAAAACATCTGGACATCCGTGGCCTGGAGGAAGGCAAGGTGATGGTGGAGGCCGACGAGGACCTGATCCACCAGGTGGTCTACAACCTGCTGGAAAACGCCGTCAAGTTTGTCAATGAGGGCGGCTATATCGAGGTCAGCTATACGGTGGAGCAGAAGCGGACCTACATCCATATCAAAAATTCCGGCGAGGGCATCCCGAAGGAGGAGATCTCCAAGGTGTTCGACCGGTTTTACAAGACCGACCGCTCCAGAAGCATGGACAAGACCGGTGTTGGCCTGGGGCTGTACATCGTGCGCCAGATTGTAAACCTGCATCAGGGCGAGGTCATTGTGCGCAGCGTGGAGGGCGAATACTGCGAGTTCAGCTTCTCGGTGGCGACCGCGCCCAAGGCGCTGACCAAACAGCCCAAGCCGGTCGATGTCCGTGAGGTGTAGCGGGAGCGCTGCCGGCAGTGGATACAAAATAACGAAACAATGTTCACGAATTGAGGTTGGAAAAGTATGAAACAATTTAAGTCTTGTTTCATTTATTTTCATAAATTGCCGGTATAATAAAAATCGTGAAAGCCAAAAACATCAATCATCCGGCAGAGGTGTTTTGCAGACCGGATACAGGGAGGTTTTTCAATATGGATGAAAAGAAATTTGAAGCAGGCGGCCAAGCCCCACAGGAAAATCAAAACACGCAGGAAAATATCAACAATCAGTCCGGCGCAGCGCAGCAGAACGCGCAGCAAAATGCAGGCAGCTCGGAAAGCGGCAGCGGCTGGGTCTTTTCGGATAAAAATGTTTCGGGAGCACACCAGCAGGATGAGAGCGGAACATCCCAGCAGCCAAACCAGGAGGGCTGGTACCGCTCCGGTCCGCAGCAGAGCCACGAGCAGGCAGGCCAGGATCAGAACCAGAACCCGGCCTACAGCAGCCGGTACAGCTACGGGGAGTCCGCTTCCCAGCAGGGGCAGCAGGCAGAGAACAGCGCGGACAGCTCCAAGTCCGGCGAACATTATAAATGGAACTATGAGGATTATCAGCAGACCCCGAAGGCGGAAGGCAAGCATGCCGGCAAGAAGAAAAATAAAGGCCTGAAGGTCTTTGCGGGCATCATGTGCGCCATTCTGTGCGTGGGCGTTGTCAGCCTGGCAGGCTACGGAACCTATGCGCTGGTTTCCAACCAGCAGGATCAGCAGTCGGCTGAGGCCACAACCGAGGGCACAGACGAGCAGAACCAGTCCTCCACCACGCTGGTCCTGAACGACAAACCGTCCACCAGCAATTCCAGCGCATCGGTTGACCTCTCTGAAGGGGAGCTGACCATCACCGAGCGGGCGGAGAAGGTACTGCCTTCCACCGTCGGCATTGTCAGCTACATCCAGAACCAGCAGAGCATCTTCGGCGGTGAGCAGAGCCAGGGTTCCGGCATCATCATCAGCGCGGACGGCTACATCGTCACCAACGAGCACGTCATCAGCGGCGCAACCAGCATCAAGGTTGTCCTGCAGGATGACAGCGAATACAACGCGACCCTCGTCGGCTCGGATGAGAGAACCGACCTGGCTGTTTTGAAGATCGACGCGACCGGACTGACTCCGGCGGAGTTTGGCAACTCGGATCAGATGCAGATCGGCGAGCAGGTCATCGCAATCGGCAACCCGGGCGGCCTGGAGCTGGCGGGTACCGTAACCGTAGGTTATGTTTCGGCGGTTAACCGCTCGATTACCACCACCAACGGCAACACGGTAAACTGCGTCCAGACCGACGCTGCCATCAACCCCGGCAACTCCGGCGGCGCGCTGGTCAACACCTATGGCCAGGTTATCGGCATCAACTCCCAGAAGATCGCGGCGACCGACTATGAAGGCATCGGCTTTGCCATCTCGATCAACGAGGCGCAGCCGATCATCAACGACCTGATCCAGTACGGTTACGTTCGCGGCAGAGTGGTCATGGGCATCACCATGCAGATGATCGACCAGACCTACGCGGCGATTTATGGTTATCAGCCAGGTATCGGTGTCGTATCGGTAGAGGCTGGTTCTCCGGCTGAGGAGGCAGGACTGGTTGCGGGCGATATCATCACCGCCATTGACGGACAGAGCATCACCACACAGGAAGAGCTCAACAGCCTGCTGGAGCAGTACAGCCCTGGCGACACCATCACCCTGACCGTTTACAGACAGAGCGTCCGCGGCGATGGGCAGGAGCTGAGCATGGAGCTGACCTTTGCAGAAGCGGGTGCGCCTTCTGACACAACCACACAGCAGTCCAGCCAGCAGTCCACACAGCAGAGCCAAGCACAGAACGAGAGCAGCACCAGCCCGTGGAGCTGGATGTTCCAGTAAATAAATCAAAGAAGCGAAAAGCCCGAGGTGTCATCGCAGGCCGCCTCGGGCTTTTTGTGTCAAAAGGTCTCTATACAAGAATGTTAAAATTTTATCCTTTTGGCGGTGGAAAATCTGTATAATCTTAGAAATTTTTTCAAATAGTGCGGTTGGAAGATTGATTTTATTCGGCTTGTAAGATATAGTTTTAGTAGGGGAAATTTTGTGTAATGAAAAGGACGATTTTATTGAGTCAAAAAGGAGTGTGCTCCGTATGAGAAAGACAAAAATTATCTGTACGCTGGGACCTGCCAGCGAGACGGAACAAGTGCTGCGCGAGATGATCGAGGCGGGCATGAACGTGGCCCGCTTTAACTTCTCCCACGGCTCCCATGAGGAACACCTGAAAAGATTAAAACTGGTCAAGAAGCTGCGCAAGGAGATGGATGTTTCGCTTGGCGCGCTGCTGGACACCAAGGGCCCGGAAATCCGTCTTGGGAAAATAGAGGGCGGAAAGACGGTTTTAAAGGACGGCGATTCCTTCACCCTGACCACCGAGCAGATTGTCGGAGACAACACCCGCGCCTCGGTCAGCTTCCAGGACCTGACAAAGGATGTCAAGGAAGGGGACCGCATCCTCATCGACGACGGTCTGATCGAGCTGCAGGTGCAGAAGGTCAGCGACAAGGAAATCCAGTGCGTCGTGCTCAACGGCGGCCCCATCTCCGACCACAAGGGCGTCAACGTGCCGAACGTCGAGCTGTCGATGCCGTACTTAAGCGACAAGGACCGCGACGACATCAAGTTTGGCATCGAGGCGGGCTTTGATTTCATCGCCGCCTCCTTCACCCGCTGCGCGCAGGACATCCTGCAGATCCGGGAAATTCTGGAGGAAAACGGCTGCAACACCATCAAGATCATCGCCAAGATTGAGAACGCCCAGGGCGTCAACAACATCGACGAGATCCTGCGCGTCTCGGACGGCATCATGATTGCCCGCGGCGACATGGGCGTTGAGATCCCGCTGGAGGACGTGCCGATCATCCAGAAGATGATTATTCAGCGCGTCTACAACAGCGGCAAATATGTCATCACCGCCACCCAGATGCTGGACAGCATGATGAACCATCCGCGCCCGACCAGAGCGGAGGCGACCGACGTGGCCAACGCTATCTATGACGGCACCAGCGTCATCATGCTCTCGGGCGAGACCGCCGCGGGCAAATATCCGGTCGAGTCGGTCAAGACGATGGCCCGCATCGCCGAGCGCACCGAGGAGGACATCAACTACCGCCGCCGTTTCCGCGAGTATGACAGCGCGCAGAACCGCGATGTCACCAACGCTATCTCCCACGCGACCTGTTCAGCGGCCTACGATCTGGAGGCAAGCGCCATCATCACCGTTACCCAGTCCGGCCAGACCGCGCGGATGATCAGCAAGTACCGCCCGCAGATGCCGATTATCGGCTGCACCACCCAGATGGCGACCTACCGCCACCTGAGCATGTCCTGGGGCGTTATGCCGGTGCTGTGCGAGGAGCAGAACACCGAGGACGCGCTGTTTAAGCACGCGATGGCCCGCTCCAAGGAGTGCGGCTTTGTCAAGGACGGCGACCTGGTGGTCATCACCGCAGGCGTGCCGCTGGGCATCCCCGGCACCACCAACCTCTTAAAGGTGCAGACGGTCGGCGACGTGATTCTGCACGGCATGGGCATCGGCGGCGGCAACGTCAAAGCCGGCGTTTGTGTGGCCAAGAGCGAGCGCGAGGCGCTGCAGAACTTTAAGGCAGGGGACATTCTGGTCATCGACAGCACCACCAACGAGCTGCTGGATGTGATGAAGAAGGCCTCCGGCATCATCACCGCGCAGCCGGGCGTCAATTCTCATGCCGCCATCGTCGGCCTGGCGCTGAACATCCCGGTTATTGTGGGAGCAAAGGACTGCACCCAGATTCTGCGCAACGGAACTTCGATTCTGCTGGATGCCAGCAAGGGCATTGTCTGCAACCTGACAAACCAGCAGGACTAGCATCAATGGGGGAGCGGCGCTGGCGCCCCTTGAAAGGAGCCCTGGTATGAGAAGGATTCTCAAACAAGCAATGCTGGTACTGGCGGCGGCGGTGCTGATGATGGCCGCCGCGGGCTGCGGACAGCAGGAGGAACCTGCCGAACAGGCTGCGCAGACGCCGCCTGTCCAGCAGGAGCAGGCGCCGGACGATGCACAGGAGGAGGAAGAACAGCCCGAGGTGGCACCCCCTTCCCTGACCGCCCAGATCCAGCAGGCACAGCAGAAAAACGAGGACATCGTCGGCTGGCTGCGGATCGACGACACCGAAATCGACGGAGCGGTGGTGCAGGGAAAGGACAACGAGCAGTACAAGCGCCTGAACGAGTGGGGCGAATACAGCTGGACCGGCAGCTTCTTTGCCGACTATGAGTGCAATTTTAACAGCCGTGAGGAGCTCTCCAAAAACACCGTCATCTACGGACACAACGTCCACTATGACGACGACATGGAGGGGGAACGCTTCAGCCAGCTGTTCCACTTCACCGACATCGACTTTGCACGCGAGCACCCCTACGTCTACTTTTCGATCAACGGGGACGGGGAGGACAGCGCACAGGACATGGTGTGGCAGGTCTTCTCGGTGTTTTATACCACCACCGATTTTGATTATATCCGCATCAACAAGGATTTCCGCGACCCTTCCCAGGGGGAGATCACCGACGCGCAGCTGATGAACATCATCACCGAGGCGCGGGACCGCTCCGAGTATGACTATGACGTCACGGTGAGCGGCACCGACAAGATTCTGACCCTGTCCACCTGCTCCTACAAGTACGGCAGGCGCAAGGATGTGCGGTTTGTGGTGATGGCAAAGCTGCTGGAGGAGGATGCTCCGCTGCAGGCCAGCGCCTCCCTGGTTGTCAATGCCGACAAAAAGACGGTTGAATAGCGGGGGAAGGCAGCTTCCCTGATGGCTCCATCCGCTGTCCTTTGGGCGGCAGATGGAGCTTCTCTTTTTGCTCAGCATCGGAAAAACTTTTTTACGGCACTCGAAACGAACAAAAAAACACCCGACCAAAACGGTCGGGTGTTTTTTTCATCGTCAAACTCTCAATTACTGAACGCGCGCTCTTAACGCGGATACGATAGGTGCCCAGTCCACACCGTGGACCGCAGCGGCTTCCTCGATGGTTTCGCCGCGGGAAGCAGGTCAGCCTACACAGTGCATGCCAGCCTGGAAAAAGATTTCAGCCAGGTTTCTGTCGTAGTCCAGAACGTCACCAATGACGGTGTCCTTGGTAACAGTGAATGCCATTCTTTTTTCCTCCTTTCTGTTTTAAATAGTAGTATGCCAACTCTTTATGCGATCATACAGCCTCATTATAATACAAAAAAGGTATAAAATCAAGCCCCGGAAAAAGGCATCAAAAAAGACTGCGGAAATTATTTCCGCAGTCTTTTGTTGACTCATGGGAGATGTGCCAAACCGCTTATTCCTCGTCGGGTTCTTCCGGTTTTGGCTCTTCCGGCAGGATGTCGGCGCGCAGCTTGGCGATGCGCCGCTCCTCAGTGTCAAGGACAGTGAATTCCACATTGTTGATGCGCACAACGGGGTGCTCATCCTTGGCAGGGATGCGGTCGAGCTTGTCGGTGATCAGGCCGCTGAGAGTATCGTAATCCTCCTCTGGGCCGATGTTGCATCCGAGCAGTTCCTCGACGTCCTCAATGGACATCGAGCCGTCCAGGATAAAGATATTATCGGAGACCTTCTGGTATTCCTCTTCCTCCTGGTCATATTCGTCCTCCATGTTGCCGACGATCGACTCCAGCAGGTCCTCCATGGTGACAACGCCGGAGGTGCCGCCGTACTCGTCGACGACGATGGCCATCTGGGTCTTTTTCTCCTTGAAGGTCTTGAACAGGTCGGAGCAGCGGTTGGATTCCGGGACAAAGATAGCGGGACGGATGAAGGAGATGATGGGCTGCTGGGACATTTCGTCCGGGGTCTCATTGATGCAGCGCAGCATATCCTTGGCGTAAACAATGCCGATAATGTCGTCGATATCTTCCCTGTAGACCGGGATGCGGGAGAAGCCTTCGTCGATTGCCAGGCGGATGACGTCCATGACGGTGGCGGTGTTTTCCACAGCGGCGACGTCGGTGCGGTGGGTCATGACGTCCTCGACGGTGATGTCGTCAAACTCAAAGATGTTGTCGATCATGTCCGCCTCGTCCTTTTCAATCGAGCCTTCCTCGTTGCCGACGTCGACCATCATGCGGATTTCCTCCTCGGTGACCTGCTCCGGCTGGTCCTCAGGGCTGATGTGGATCAGCTTGAGGATGGCGTTGGTGCTGACCGAGAGAAGGGCGACAAGGGGCTTGGCGATGGTGAAGACAAAGCGGACGATGGGCGCGACGGCCAGCGAAACCTTTTCCGGGTTGTGCATGGCGATGCGCTTGGGCACAAGCTCACCGAGAACCAGGTTGAAGTAACCGAGGATCAGGGTGATGACAAACAGCGCGATCGGCTCGGCCACCGAGTAAGGGATAACGGGGGACATCAGCTGAGCGACAGGCTCCGCGAACTGCTCCGCAGCGGAACCGGCGGCCAGAAAGCCCGCCATGGTGACGCCGATCTGGATGGTGGAGAGGAACTTGGAGGGCTGCTGCACCATCTTGTAGAGGGTGGCGGCGCGCTTGTTTCCGTCCTCAGCCAGCTTTTTGAGCTTGTTGTCGTTGAAGGTGACGATGGCGATCTCGCTCATCGCGAAGAAGGCGTTGACGCCGATGAGGATGAGAAGAATTACCAGTTGCAAAATGATACTGTTACTGTCAGGGTCCATTTCGATCTCCTTTTCTGTAAATCAATGTTTTTATTTTCGACGCACGACAGATTTTGACTTGGAAAAATCCATCATACAATTTAATACTATACACAAATCAGCCGGGAATGTCAATTTGGCTTTTGGCGGCAAATTAGGCGATTTTGGGGGCTGGCGGGCAGGGGCGGCCAAAGGGAGAGGCCCTTTTGATGAAAATCGGGGCAAGGCGCGGCCGGGGACGCTTTTTGCGTCGGCTTTGGGCCTGCAAACCCTATTATTATGTGGGGCATATGAGGCAGCGCCCCTCCACGCTCCGGTTTTGCGGAGGGGCGCCGGCTTCCTCTGTGCCCCAGAGTGGGCTCTTTGGAGAAAAGCCCACTCTGGCGGATCGCTCCTGCCCAAGGGAAGAAAAAAAGAGAAAGCGGTGGCGGAATCTGGTAAAACTGTTAAAAAAGTATAGCAGTTCCAGAAGAAGTTGCACACTTTGTCCCTTTACAATAAGGCCAAAAAATGCTAGAATTTATAAAGTAGGTATGTGTGATATGCTAGAACATAACATCCAGCAAAACCTATCAAGGAGGAATAATACATTATGGCTAGATCTATGAAAACCATGGACGGCAACAACGCGGCCGCGTATGTATCCTACGCGTTTACCGAAGTTGCCGGTATCTACCCGATCACTCCATCCAGCCCGATGGCTGACTATGTGGATCAGTGGTCTGCACAGGGAAAGAAGAACATCTTCGGCTCCACCGTTAAGGTAATGGAGATGCAGTCCGAGGCGGGCGCCGCAGGTACTGTACACGGCTCGCTGAACGCCGGCGCGCTGACCACCACCTACACCGCGTCTCAGGGCCTGCTGCTGATGATCCCGAACATGTACAAGATCGCCGGCGAACTGCTGCCAGCGGTATTCCATGTTTCCGCGAGAACCGTTGCTTCCCACGCGCTGAACATCTTCGGCGACCACTCCGACGTTTACGCCTGCCGCCAGACCGGCTTTGCCATGCTGGCTGAGACAAACCCGCAGGAAGTTATGGACCTGGGCGCTGTTGCGCACCTGGCTGCCATCAAGGGCCGCGTTCCGTTCATCAACTTCTTCGACGGCTTCCGCACCTCCCACGAGATCCAGAAGATCGAGGTTTGGGACTATGAAGACCTCAAAGAGATGTGCGACATGGATGCAGTAGAAGCATTCCGCAAACGCGCACTCAACCCGGAGCACCCAACCATGCGCGGTTCCCACGAGAACGGCGACATCTTCTTCCAGCACCGCGAGGCCTGCAACGAGTACTACGAGGCAGTTCCTGCTGTCGTTGAGGAGTACATGGGCAAGGTCAACGCCAAGCTGGGCACCAACTATCAGCTGTTCAACTACTACGGCGCACCGGACGCTGACCGCGTCATCATCGCGATGGGCTCCATCTGCGACGTCGCCGAGGAAGTTATCGATTACCTGACCGCAAAGGGCGAGAAGGTTGGCCTTGTAAAAGTAAGACTGTACCGTCCGTTCTCTGCAAAACACCTGCTGGCTGCTATTCCTGAGACCGCGACCAAGATCGCTGTTCTGGACCGCACCAAGGAGCCAGGCGCTTACGCAGAGCCTCTGCACCTGGATGTTATGTCTGCGATGAGCGAAGCTGGACGTCAGGCTACCATCATCGGCGGCCGCTATGGTCTGGGCTCCAAGGACACCACTCCGGCCAGCATCTTCGCCGTTTATGAAGAGCTTGCAAAGGATGCTCCGAAAGCAAGATTCACCCTGGGCATCAACGACGACGTTACCCACCTGTCTCTGGAAGAGAAGGAAGCGCCGAACACCGCTGCAGAAGGCACCATCGAGTGCAAGTTCTGGGGCCTGGGCGGCGACGGTACTGTTGGTGCGAACAAGAACTCCATCAAGATTATCGGCGACCACACCAATAAATATGTACAGGCATACTTCCAGTATGACTCCAAAAAGACCGGCGGTATCACCATCTCGCACCTGCGCTTTGGCGACAAGCCGATCAAGAGCCCATACTACATCAACAAGGCTGACTTTGTTGCCTGCCACAACCCGTCTTATGTAACCAAGGGCTACAAGATGGTTCGCGACGTAAAACCGGGCGGCGTCTTCCTGATCAACTGCCAGTGGACTCCGGAAGAGCTCAACGAGCACATGCCTGCTGAAGCAAAACGCTACATCGCCAAGAACAACATCCAGCTGTACACCATCAACGCGATCGACAAGGCAATCGAGATCGGTCTGGGCAAACGTACCAACACCATCCTGCAGTCCGCCTTCTTCGCTCTGGCAAACGTTCTGCCAAAAGAGGACGCGATCCGTTACATGAAGGATGCAGCGACCCGCAGCTTCTCCAAGAAGGGCGAGGCCATCGTTAAGATGAACCACGACGCCATCGACGCCGGCTTTGACTACTATGTCAAGATCGACGTTCCGGCTGACTGGGCAACCGCTGAGGACCACAAGGCTGAAGAGCACATTGAAGGTCCGGCCAAGCTGGTCACCATGGTCAAGGACATCATGGAGCCTGTCGGCAAGATGGACGGCGACAGCCTGCCGGTATCTGCATTCGTTGCGCATGCTGACGGTACCTTCGAGCAGGGCGCTTCCGCTTATGAGAAACGCGGCGTAGCCGTTATGGTTCCTGAGTGGGACGAGACCAAGTGCATCCAGTGCAACCGCTGCTCTTATGTCTGCCCGCACGCGACCATCCGTCCGTTCGCGCTGACCGAAGAAGAGGTTGCTGCTGCTCCAGAAGGCCTGCAGACCGCGAAGATGGTCGGCAAGGGCCTGGAAAACTACAAATTCACCATGGCTGTTTCCCCGATGGACTGCATGGGCTGCGGCGTCTGCGTAGGCGAGTGCCCGGCCAAAGAAAAGGCCATCAAGATGGTTCCAAGAGAGAGCCAGGAAGCAAAACAGCCTGTATTCGATTACCTGGTTGCCAACGTTGGCAAGAAGCCAGGCATGCCTGCTAAAGAGACTGTCAAGGGCAGCCAGTTCGAGAAACCGCTGCTCGAGTTCTCCGGCTCCTGCGCTGGTTGTGCTGAGACCGCTTACGCTCGTCTGATCACCCAGCTGTTCGGCGACAGAATGTACATCTCCAACGCAACCGGCTGCTCCTCCATCTGGGGCGGTCCTGCTGCTACCTCTCCATACACCGTCAACGCACAGGGCCATGGTCCGGCTTGGGCAAACTCCCTGTTCGAGGACAACGCGGAGCACGGCTTCGGTATGTACCTGGGCCAGAAGGTTGTTCGTGACGGCCTGATCGAGAAGGTTCGCGACCTGGTTGAAAACGGCAGCAACGAGGCTGTTAAGGCTGCTGGCCAGAAATATCTGGACACCGTCAACAACGGCAAAGAGAACCAGGCTGCTACCGAGGAGCTGATCGCTGCTCTGGAAGCCTGCGGCTGCGACAAGGCACAGGAAATCCTCAAACATAAAGAGTATCTCTCCAAGAAATCCGTTTGGGTATTCGGCGGCGACGGATGGGCATACGATATCGGCTTCGGCGGTCTGGACCACGTCCTGGCTTCCGGCGAGGATATCAACGTCATGGTATTCGACACCGAGGTTTACTCCAACACCGGCGGTCAGGCTTCCAAGGCTTCCCAGATCGGTCAGGTAGCACAGTTTGCTGCTGCTGGTAAGGCGATTGCCAAGAAGAGCCTGGCGGAGATTGCGATGTCCTACGGCTACATCTATGTAGCACAGATCGCGATGGGCGCTGACATGAACCAGACCATCAAGGCTCTGGCTGAGGCGGAAGCTTATCCGGGTCCGTCCCTGGTAATCGGCTACGCTCCATGTGAGATGCACTCGATCAAGGGCGGTATGACCAACTGCCAGAAAGAGATGAAACGCGCTGTTGACTGCGGCTACTGGAATATGTTCCGCTTCAACCCGGCTCTGAAGGCAGAGGGCAAGAACCCATTCACCCTGGACAGCAAGGCTCCGACCGCTGACTACAAAGAGTTCATCATGGGCGAGGCTCGTTACTCCTCGCTGACCCGCTCCTTCCCAGAAAGAGCAGAGGAGCTCTTCAACGAAGCTGCCGAGAACTCCCGTGCTAGATACGAGCATCTGGTACGTCTGGGTGAACTGTACGCAGCAAAATAGTTTGTTAAAAATCGTTTCCTGATTTTTGTGCAGCGGCGAAACCGATGTTTCGCCGCTGCTTTTTTATCTTGTTGCCGAGGGGGCAGTCGCTTCTCGCAAAGAAGCGGCAGAGACAAAGCCCTCTGCAAAAAAGGAGGAAGAAAACATGAAGATCACAACCCAGCAGCTGGAAATTCATCCGATGTGCCAGGCGGAATGGCGGGATATCCTGGAGCTGTTCCGGGACTTCTCGGCTTCGCCTGCGGTCATCTACGACTTCCCGCTGCCGACCAGCGAGGAGAAGGCAAAGGAGCAGGTGCGAATCTGGGCCGAGAGCGGGTTCTTTTACTCGGTCTGCCTGCGGGGAGAGAGCAGGGTGATCGGCTATCTGTGTTTCCCTGGGGAGCAGGAACGGGATTTCGGCTATCTGTTTCACCGCCAGTGGCACGGCAAGGGCTATGCCCAGGAAGCAGCGCGGGCGATGATTCAGGAGCTGCACGAGAAGGACGGCATCTGCCGCTTCACCGCGGAGCTGTCGCTGGAGAACGAGGCCTCGCGGAAGCTGGCGGAGCGACTGGGCTTTGTGCAGGTGGGGAGCAACGAGCGCATATTTCACAAGGAGCAGGGCAGGGTGATGCGCTGCGGCATCTTTGCGCTGGAGCTTCCAAAATAGGCTTTTTGCTCCCCCCGGAGAGCTTTTGCGGGGCTGGAAGCCCCTGCGACCACCGATGCGAGGGGCGCTGCCCCTCTGCACTCCCCATGAGCGGGCGCTCCGCCCCGCGGCCCCGGGTGACTTTCTTATGAGAAGAAAGTCACCAAAGACTCACCAGGAACCTCCTGGTTCCTGGACCTCCGGCGAAGGGGGCGTAGCCCCCTTTGATCCCCTGGCCCTCTGTCCTAGCGGTATTGGTGGAGGGGGTACAGGGTCTGCGGCATCCTCGGGGGGCGGCGCGGCAGAGCGGGCTGCCGATAGCCTTTCCCTTATTCAGGAAAAAATTGCTGGATGCCCGGTGGGGAGCGCGGGCCGCACATGACAGCGCGGGCCGATGTGGGCGCAGAGGCCGCTCCCGATTAAGCGATAGGGACAAAATATGGGGACAAAGGGGTCAAAACTCTTTTCTCCCTATATACTATATAAAATATCTTTTATTATATAGAGTAGGATTTTGTCCTCAAGAAAGCATTCGTTAAAATTAAAAATGGCTTTGTTATGCGGTTTTTTGGCATCTCACTTTGTCGTGCAGATGGGGACAAGAGTGGGGACAAAATAGGGACAAAGTAGGGACAAATTGGGGACAAAAGCCTGTTTTTTCGGGTGGAGCTCCGTTTGGCTCAACTTTCTAATCTGCTCTATTTGGGGACATCCTGCCTTGTCCCCACCGTTTTGTCCCCATTTCGTCCCCATCCGCGCTGCTTGCCGGAAGGAGGGTGGGGCGAAATTCCCCCTTCACTAATACCCCGTTTGCCCCCAAAAGTTGCACAGGAACGTGCAACTGTAACGCCCCGAAAGTATAAAAACAGACCGGCCTGTCCCCGAAAACATGGGGGATAAACCGGTCTGTTTTGATGGCTGCACACTTATTTTCCCAGCTTCTGCAAAAACGCGATCAGCTCGGCAGAGCAGTTCTCCTTGACGATCACCATCCCCTGGTTGCGGGCGATCATCAAGTAAAAATTGGTGGGGGTCTCCACCACGCGGTAGAGCTTGTCGTAGGGGATGGTGGTGAAGCCCAGCGTGTTGTTGGTCTCCACATGGTCGGGGTAGAAGGAGTAGGTCAGCACGATGTCCTGCATGGCGGTGTTGGCGTAGTAGGCTTTCTTCTCCATCCGGGAGCCGATGAGGGAAAAGATCAGCGGGGTCAGCACCGCCACGATGAGGAAGGCGACCCGCATCGAGTTGTCGTCCGAGAGCAGGGCCAGCAGCACCAGGCAGGCCATCATGACCGCGATGACCAGCGGCCGGTGCATCACCTTGTTCTGCAAAGCGCGGCTGTAGCGCCTGTACTCGGCGAAGGTGTAGGTGGTTTGGGTCTGGAAAAGGGGTGTGGTTTCAGGCATTTGGTTCCGTCCTTTCTAATGGGGTGGAGCAAGGCGCAGGCAGATCGCAGTAGAAGTGGATATCCTTTTTTCCCTCCTGCGCGGTGCCGCGGTAGATGTGGGTGTCCAGCCCGCCGATGACAAAGCCATTTTGCAGGTAGAACAGGCAGGCGGCGAGGTTGTTGTCCTGACCGACGGTGTGGATTCCCCGGTATCCCTGCTGAAGGGCAATCTCCTTGGCTTGTTCTATCAGCAGCGTACCGATATGCCGGCCGCGCATCTCGCGGTTGACCTTCAGGTCGTACAGGTAGAGGTAGCGGAAGGGAGAGTGCTGCAGGATGGCAAGGCCGACACAGTGGCCGCTGTCGTATGCACCGACAAAGATGGAGTTTTGGGAAAGGGCGTCGAAGTCATACTGCTCGTCGGGGAAGCACATCTCCGAGACGGCTTCCGGGGGAAAGCGTTCGGTCCGATAGCTCCAGCAGCCGTCCTGGTAGGAGGGAAGCATGCGGCCAAACAGCGGGAAGGGCTGGTTGGGGAGGTTGATGTCCTCCCGGTGCTGGCGGTCGATCAACGAAATGGTAATCGTGGGAAAAACCTCCTTTCGGGTGAGGGAACCTTGCCCCTCTTTTTATCTGTTCGGATGCCTTTATTATACAATAAGAGCGAGCAGGTTTACAAGAGGTGGGGGGATTTTGAGAAGGCCCCTGCAACGAAAGCAACGAAAGCACAGAACTTTCCTAACTCTCTTTCTATATACTATTTTAAAATATCTTTTTATAAAAATACTGTGCTTTCGTTGCAGTTGGCCGATAAATGGCGTAATCAAGCCATTTGTTGCTGCACAGAACCTGCACAAAATCGGCACAGAACTGCACAGAACTGCACAGAACTCCCGCCCGCCGCCGCAACACCCCTTCACCTATACCCCGAATCCCCCCAAAAGTTGCACCCAAAAGTTGCACCCAAACGTGCAACGAATCTCCTACCG
>JABLTR010098212.1_pt1 | contig 65301 bp, 50 predicted proteins | sample 7160071 | NCBI WGS metagenome assembly JABLTR01 (sample SAMN14651230, study PRJNA627086) | human gut metagenome | isolation source: feces | host: Homo sapiens | reverse complement strand
TTTTCGTTTAGTGCGTGAGGTTATTCAATAAGCGATTTGCCTCAACGCTCACGACTTCAGGCATTTCCCAGCCTAAATCTCGTTATTCAATGTTCTCTCAGGCGCCGAAAGCTTCGCTTTCGTTTGCGCCGTGAGGTTATTCAATAAGCGATTTACCTCAACGCTCACGACTCCAGACATTTCCCAGTCTAAATCGCGTCATTCAATGTTCTCTCAGGCGCCGAAAGCTTCGCTTTCGTTTGCGCCGTGAGGTTATTATAACACATAATATCCGCATAGACAATTATTTTAAAATAAAAGCACAGCTTTGCCTAATATCTCAAAATAGTAGGCCGCTGTGCTTTTCTGGTCTCGTTAATTACCTGCGGATAACCGCAAATCATTATACCTCCATTATTATAGGAAGTATCATCGGGCTGCGCTTTGTTTTCTCCCACAAAAATTTCGACAAATCGTCGCGCACCTTCGTCTTTATGCCGTTCCAGTCTCTTGTACCGGATGCATAGCACTTGTCCAGCGCGTTGACCGCCACCTTGCAAGCGTCGTCAAGAAGCGTTTCAGACTCTTTAACATATACAAAGCCGCGGGACACTATATCCGGTCCGGCGATTATGTCGCCCGTCGCCGAATCTATTGTCATTACGGCTACAATAAGCCCGTCCTCTGCAAGATGCTTGCGGTCACGCAGCACTATGCTGCCTACATCGCCTACTCCTAACCCATCGACCAGCACCTTGCCCGACTGCACGCTGCCGGCAAACTTCATGCCTTTCTCCGATATTTCAATTATCTTGCCTATCTCCGGTATAATGGTGTTTTTCTCGCTTATTCCAAGGCTGCGCGCTAGTCCTATATGCTTTGCAAGATGCTTGTACTCGCCGTGTATTGGCAGGAAAAATTTCGGGTCCACAAGCCCTATCATGAGCTTGAGCTCCTCTTGATACGCGTGCCCGGATACATGCACCTCGTACATTTTTTCATATACCACCTGCGCGCCGAGCTTTAACAGCTCGTTTACAACATTTGATACAAGCTTTTCGTTTCCGGGTATCGGAGTTGCGGATATTATAATCAAATCATTGGGGCCTACCGTTACCTGCCGGTGCTCCGACAGCGCCATCCTGTGCAGCGCCGACATGGGCTCGCCCTGACTGCCGGTTGTTATTATCACTATCTGCTCCGGCGGATAATTTTTCATCTCGTCAAGCTCAATCATAACGCCCTTCGGTACGTTGAGATATCCAAGCTCTATTCCGACGCCGACAACGTTTATCATGCTCCTGCCGGATATGCACACCTTTCTCTTGCATCTCGCCGCCTCGTCTATTATCTGCTGGACGCGGTGTATGTTTGATGAGAAGGTCGCTACTATAATCCTGCGGTTTTCCGCTTTTTTAAACAGAGTTGAAAATGAGTCGCCCACCTTGCGCTCGCTCATAGAAAATCCCGGGCGCTCGGCGTTGGTAGATTCTGAAAGCAGTGCCAGTACCCCTTCCTTGCCAAGCTGGCCAAATCGTGCAAGGTCTATAATTTTATCGTCAATGGGGGTTGTGTCAATTTTAAAATCGCCGGTATGCACAAGCACGCCCGCCGGCGTTTTTATGGCTACCGCCACGGCGTCGGGGATGGAGTGGTTGACCCTTATAAACTCAACCTTAAAGCAGCCCAAGTCTATAACATCCCCGGGCGATACCACATTAAGTTTTGCTGAGCTCATCAGTCCATGCTCTTTAAGCTTGCCCTCTACAAGCCCTAAAGTAAGCTTTGTGCCGTATATGGGTATATTAGCCTCTTTCAGCAGATACGGCAGGCCGCCTATGTGGTCCTCATGCCCGTGAGTGAGCACAAGTCCCTTTATTTTATCCTGATTTTTTACTATATAGGTAAAGTCGGGTATAACTATGTCGACGCCCGGCATGTCGCTGTCTGGGAAAGACATGCCGCAGTCCACTATCATTGCCTCGTCGCCGTATTCATATACCGTTATGTTTTTGCCTATTTCGCCAAGTCCACCGAGAGGTATAACCCTTACCGGAAGAGTAGGCACACTTTTCCCGCGTCCGGCTGATGTCCTCTTGTTTTTCGGCGCCTTTTGCTTTGGCATATTGCTGCTCTTTGCAGCTGTTCTTGTTTTATTTGTATTTGTATTTTTTGTCGTTCTTGCTTTTGTGTTTTTACTATTGTTCTTTTCAGCCGCCCCGCTTATTTTCGCGCTTTTATTCGCGCCAAGTCTTGGCGCCGGTCGCTTTCCCGCATTCTTTGCAGGAACCTGCGCGCGCTGCTGTGAGGCGGCGTTTTTAGTATTTGCCATTATTTCCTCCAATAAAAATTTATAAATTTATTATGTATGCTCCGATTTTATTACTCAGTTAATATTACACGCTCCATCAATATGCAAACCAAACGCCATGATTATAACCGCTGCGTTTCACATATCAAGCGCATGTTACCGTATACTCGAGCAATTATGCCGTTTAAAATTAAAGTACATCTCTTTTTATGTATTGGCAAAATTATGCAAATTTATTCGCATATTTAAGCTTTCGCAATAATATAAGCATAGATTTAAAGCACCACATGCGTTTATGCTACGTATCTGGTGCACCATACCGCAAAACGGCATAAAAATATAAGGGCAAATTATCTGACAGGCGCAGACAATGTTCCGTACATGCCCTTTATTTTCAGCTTAAGCATCGCATCGTCTTTACACACCTAGAAAGCTGATGCAAATGCTCTAAAATAAATCCGGCCACATATTTAAAATTAATTGTAACTTATACAGCTTGTCCGTGTCAAGGGGAATAAAAATGTTTTTCAGCTTAATGGCTCATTGGCATAAAATCTCGTTTTAAATCAGCTTATCTTTATTCGCTTTTACTGTATCGACACGCGGACGGTTCTGTTTATCGCTAAGTCAGCCGCAAAGCGCCGCATTCGGTCGCGCATCCGGATGCTATAAAAACTTTAATTTATATACAGTACCATTGACGCAAGGTTATAATACGGTTAAAATAATAATAAAAATATATAGTAGCGGCCGTATTCAAAATTTATCGGCGGCAAAAAACGGTGGGAGGAAAAAATATGGGCAGGTCGGTATATCCTTATCAGGTTGCGCAAAATTATCAGCAGACGGCGTATGCGGCGGCAGACGCTTATTTAAAGCAGATGGGATTTAAATACATAAATTATAAAAACAATCAGCAGTGCTATAAAAAGGGCACAGGTATGATGACGGCAATGCAGTTTATACGTCTGAGCTTTGACCAAAACGCAATGTATATTGAAGCATGGATAAGAATGGGTATAGGCTCGTTGTACTTTTGGAGAGAACAGGAGTTAAACAACTCTTTTTTTGCAGCTATTCCCAAAAGCTCTTTAAAAAGCACTGTAACAGGCTTGTTCAATTTTATAAACGCGCAGCTTGCGTATTACTATAATGCAAATATGCAGGCAGCAGGATTCGACCAGGGTAACGGCGGCGTGCAGCAAAATTCCGGCGAGCAGAATGCACCGGCGGATAAATTCGGCAGCATTCCTGACGCAGCGCCTTATACAGCGAGCAATTCAAATAGCAGCCAGCAGGGCTAATTTTTTCTCTTCTTCGGGCTTGGCGTGCATAGAAAGTGAAAACGGTGAATATGCTTTAATCCTGCAACAAGCTCAGGCCGACAGCGCGGTTTTGCAGCTGATGAACGCCGTATGCAACATCTATACCGATTAAGTTTAATATTTAAAATTAAAAAGCGGCATGGCAAATGCTGCTATAATCCGGCGCAAATTGTGCCGGATTATTTTTATGGATTTAACCGAGCATAATAAAGCATTAAATAAGGTTCATCAAAAAATATTTAAAATTTTACTACATAATATTTGCTTTACGCAGCGGAGAATATAGCTCCTAATAAAACAAAACCGCCGATAAACCAACAACATGTACGGCCCGCAAACATCTTGCTGCAAGCTTGAGAAGCTCAATAAGCGGCCGGCTTATCATTATATATTTGTCGCGAAGTCGCCATTGTGTATAAAGCGCCTCTGATAGTCTCAGATATTTTTTCAAATTTAATATGCTCTCTGAAAGTCGCCCATAAAGCTTTTTCTATCTGTTTTGCAGCTTAGACTTTATATTTTTAAGCGACAAAATGCCCGCTTCTGCAAATCAAAAGCGGGCAAAATCCCAAACATTAATTATATAAATTACGAGTAATATAGCTTTTATAGCTTGTAATACTGCTTTAGGCTTATAAAAGGCACCGTCATTGAAGCTTTATTTATATTTTCGCCTGATGCATTGATAAAGAATAAATTTCTTTATTTTGTCAGCTTTAAAATTTATTATTTCAAGGCGCATTTTATTTTTCTGATACTTCCCTGCCTCTTATGCTGTCCTTTATTTCAGCATAAAGCTCTTCGGCGGCTTCGGTGTTTACCGATTCAGTGATAATTTTAATAATATTGCCCCTCTTGCTGGGCTTTAGCATTATGCTGCCGCTCTTGCGGCTGAGCATAACTCCCTCGTGCGGCATTTTTACGTCGGATTTAAATCCGGAAAGCAGCTGAGACGGCTTTTCATCTATTTCAATGGTGTGGGTAATGGTGCTGAACTGCGGAAGCATAGCATCTATCTCGCTCAGGCTGCGTCCTGTTTTTTTCATATAGTCAAGTATCTTTATAGCCGCCATAATGCCGTCTCTCATCCAAAACCGTACCTTTGCCTCCTGGCGTATCTCTCTGTCCGATGTATCGGCCGGACAAAGCAGGTAGCGTTTTACCGTTTTGCCGTATTTTTGGGCTATGGCCTCAGCGGCCTGCGGCGCGTCGTAGGGAAGCACAAGGTCGTACCCGTCTTCAATGTCAATGAGGCAGCAAATGGCCAGCACTCTGTCAGAGTTAAGGGTTCCCGCCTCCCCGTCGTGTATGGCAAGCGCGGTGCCGCTTTCAGAAAGCTCCATAATCATGCCGCTTCCTATATCGCAGCCGAGCTTCGACAGCGTATCCTCGAACAGCCTTGCACCCTGCTTCAGCTTGCACTTTGGCCGTGCAGACATCCCGCTTAATCCTCTCGGCGCGCATCTGTATAATTCCTGCTGGTATAAAAGGCTTATGCCGGTCATGTCGGAAACTTCCCTGTAAGAGTTCCAGCTGCATCTTGTATATTCCTCACGCTGCAGCCGTCCCTCAAGCTCGCGTTCAACCGGACGTATGGCCGGAAGTCCGCCCTCGCCCAGCAGCTTTATGCTGCAAATTGCGCCGCCGGAAATGTAAACAGTCATTTCCAGACCGCAAAAGGCGGCCGAAAACGAGGCTTGCGCCTCGGTTATTTCCCCAAAGTCCCAAACCTGGGCACCGGAGGAGAGTACTCCCGCGGTAAAAGCAGACTTAAAGGCAGAGGCAGCGCGTCCGCCGCCGCATGCGACCCCTATACGCCGTCCGCATTTCAGCGACGCTACCGCCGCGCCCAAACGCGCGCAAAACTCCGGAGTAATCTCCACGCCTGCCTCACCGCTTATTCCGTCGTCGTCAAAAAGGTCGGGTCGCGCGTCGCCGTGGCGCAGATTTTTACTTACTCTTGTGCCGTCGGCCACATGCTTTGACGGCCAAATTTTAACATTTTGCAGCACCTGAGCACCTGAGCCTATTATGCTCCCGGCTCCCACCGCCGAGCCCTCAAAGAGCGATGCGCCGCTTTTAACCGATGCGCCGGCGCATACGACGCTGCCGGTAAGGTGGGCGCTGTCGCCGATATACGCGTCGCTCAGCACGCACGACGACCTTATTCTCGCAAACGAGCCTACCGATACTCCATCGCATAAAATGGCTCCGGGCCCTATTGTTGAGCCGGTGCCTATTTTTACATCTCTGCCTATATACACAGGGGGAATAAGTCTAAAATCGCCTGAGGGCATATCGGATTTTAAAAAAACGCCGCCGGCGCTCATGTCGGTTCTCTCGGTTTGCGGCAGCGCTCCGCCCACTTTGCCCGAAAGCAAATCCTGCTGGCAGGAAAGATATGTGCTTAAATCGCCTATGTCGCACCAATAGCCGCTTGTTTCATATGCGCATATCTTTTTGCCGCTGCGCAGCATGTCCACAAATAAGTCCTTGGCAAAGTCATATTCTTTGTCTTTAGGCACCATGTCTATTATATCGGAATTTATTATATATATCCCGGTATTGGCGGCGTCGGTGGAAACCTGAGTCCAGCCCGGCTTCTCTATAAATCCCGTTACCGTCATGTCTGCGTCAAAGCTTACAAGGCCGTATTCTCTCGGGTCGGCTACGCGTGTGACCACTATGGTAGCGTCGGCGCCCGTCTGTTTATGCTGAAGCAGGGCGGCTGTTAAATCTATATCGCAAAGCGCGTCGCCGCTTATTACAATAAATGCTCCATCGTCCGGATTTACCGCGTTTTTTACGCTGCCGGCGGTGCCTAACGGGCAGGTTTCTTCGAAAAACTCCAGATGTATGCCGTTATACTCACCCTGCTCGAAATATGAGATAATATCTCCGGCAAGATAACGCACCGTCACTGCCGCCTCAGTTACTGAGTGGCGGGACAGCAAATCTAAAATATAGCAAATAGCGGGCTTGCCGCAGAGACGAACCATAGGCTTTGGTATATCGCAGGTAAGCGGGCGCAGCCGGCTGCCTTCTCCGCCTGCCATAATTACTGCCTTCATTAATGTTTTCCCCCTCAAAAACATAAATTTTCTCTTTGTTAGTATGTTTCAAAAGGCAGTAATATAAACATGTTAAACTCAAAAAACTGTTTTTATCTCTAAATATTATGCATAATAATGCGCTGGGCGTACAATTGATATGCATTTCCATCAAAGTCAGCTTCAGTTTTTATACTAAAACAAAAATACGCCTGCTTAGAAAAACAATGTTTTTAAACAGACGTAATATTATTTTTAATTTAAATAATTAAAATTTAAATTTCAAGGCTTATAAGTATTCATCATATTTCTATATCTGCTGCGGCGCTTCCGCAGAATATTGCCGCAGAATTGTGTCACCGCACATCACGGCCTTTTTGACAGCTCTTCTTTTAATATCTCCTTTACCTTTTCTAAATCGGAATCGCATAATAAAGGCAAAAAGTCCACAAGCTTTTCCGCCTCAAAGTCCCACCATTTAAGCTTTAGCAAAATATCTGTCAGTTCATCGTCAAACCGCTTCTTTATAACTTTGGCAGGATTTCCTCCGGCTACAGTATACGGAGGAATATCTTTAGCAACTACTGAATATGCCCCTATAATAGCGCCGTCGCCAATTTTTACGCCCGGCATAATTACGCTTTCCCGGCCAATCCATACATCATTGCCAATTACAATATCTCCCTTAAACGGGAGCTGTGAAAGATGGTCGGGTGTATTCTCTTCCCACGCTCCGCCAAACACATTAAACGGGTAGGTTGTAACACTGCTAATGCGATGATTTGCCGGCCCCATAATAAATGTCGTGCCGGAAGCTATTGCACAAAATTTTCCTATAATAAGCCTGTCTCCAAACTCCGGGTAATTAAACAGGATGTTATTCTTCTCAAAATCAGTTGGGGCGTTATTGTCGTCGTAATATGTATAATCTCCAACTATAATATTGGGCGCTTTAATTACATTTTTTATAAAACAGGATGTTTTATATTCATTAGGAAAAATTTCATCCGGATTTGGTATGCTCTTCATTCTCCGCTTACCTCGTTTTTATACGTAATTTTATCAGCTGCTGACAGTCTACGCCATGCAGCGGATGCAGCGCCGATAATCATGCGCAAATATTTAGCCATAAGCCGACCCGCTGATGTTATTTCCGACCGAGCTTTTGTATGGAATTTTCCCGCCTTTGCCTTTTATAATCCTTCACAAGCGACACAATTATCCAAACCACCAGCGCTGTAAAGGCGGCGACTGCAACTACGGCTATTATTATCTGTATGGCCTCCATATACCCGCTTCTTTCCGAATGCGTATTTTTTATCTGCAAAGATTGAAACATCGCACCGCATTCGTCAAGCTCCTGCTGTGAAAGTTCCGGCGAATTGTTGTAATACACAAGCGAATAATTAAGCCCGTTTAAAATAGTATAATATTGGACATAACAGAACTCTTTTTCTCCGTTCACAACTTTCACTGTAAGATTTATAAATATTACGCCGTTGTTTTCTAATCTCGAACGGCTGAGAACCGTTGAATATCCCTGCTCGTTTATGCCCTGCTCAAGGCTTGATGATATCTCTTCTATTCTCTCGTCAGTCTGCTCGTTAAGGCTTACAATCCTTTCTGAGAGCGACGACTGCGTTATTTTAAGATTAATCTGCCTTGACGCGTCGCTGTTCACCGCAAACATCACCATACCGTCGGAATTAAGCTCTTCCTTAAAAGAGCTTTCACTATAACCCAGCTGGCGCAGCAAATCGGTATGAGATGATAGATTTTTCGTTGTAAGCTGCACAAATTCATCCGGCAGCGTCAGCTTGACATTTTCGCCGGAAAAGGAATCCGCCGAGGCAGAAAGCACCGACATGACCGCAATTATTGCGAATAAAATTAATGCAGCCGCAGTCTTTCTCATTTTCACAGCGTATTCCCCCAAATTTATGTTACATAAAAGCATTATGTTAATCTTGCTATGCTTTTAGTTTAATATATCTAATTAAACAGTGCAATATAAAATTCAATAAGTTAACAAATCTGTTAACTTCTCGTAAAAGTATCTTTAATTTAATTATGCATTTGCGGTATTCAAAAACACCGGCCTCAAAGCCCTAATCACGCTTTTGAGCCGACTAATTTACATTTCAATTTTTATTATATACAGCGTTGATAGCCAAATTCAAAAGTCGCTCCCGTTTTTCATTGTATAAGAATATTCGCAAAGATATAGTGCAAATTTTTATTAGGAGAAATAATAGCACTAAATAATCTGCCTTTAAAGCGGATTTTTATAAAAAAGCCTTACAGCCGCTTTACAAACGGCTTAGTTTGTGCTAAAATATATCAGCTAACCTATTACTATGCTTTGGGCGCATGCCTTTTTAAGGAAATCCTTTTTACCCAAAGCCTGGTTTTTAGGCAAATAATAAAGAAAGGATAGATTATAATGCAAAGAGAAGAAAAGACGGCTCTTATTGAGCAGTATAAGCTTCATGATGGAGATACAGGCTCGCCTGAGGTTCAGATTGCGCTGCTCACAAAGCGTATAAACGACCTTACCGAGCATCTCAAAATTCATAAGAAAGATAATCATTCACGCCGCGGCCTGCTTAAAATGGTCGGTCACAGACGTAATCTTCTTATGTATCTTCAAAAGAACGATATTGAGAGATATCGCGCCATTATCGACAAGCTTGGCTTACGTAAGTAACATTTAGGCAGGCCGTTTTAGCGGCCTGCCTTGCTTTTGCTTATCAGCCGTTGATAGGGTGCATAAAACATCTCTTTCGCTTTGTGGAGGCGACGACTATCGGCGCAGGCAGATAGGCATAAAGGCTGCTTAAAATTTGTTAATAGTTAATATTAGAGAATGCGGCTTTTAGCAGTGAAAAGGCCGTCCGATGCGTCGGGCTGTGTTTTTATTGCTAAACCGCAGGCTCTTTAAAAATAGGAGGTTTAGTAAATGTTTGAAAACTACAGGACTTTTGAAACTGAAGTTGCCGGCCGCAAGCTGGTGATAGAGGTAGGCAAGCTGGCTCAGCTGGCTACCGGCTCTTGCCTTGTAAGGTATGGAGAGACTGCGGTGCTGTGCACTGCTACAATGTCGGAAAAGCCGAGAGAGGGTGTCGACTTCTTCCCGCTTTCCGTTGATTTTGAGGAAAAGCTTTATTCAGTGGGTAAAATCCCCGGCTCGTTTATGCGCCGTGAGGGACGTCCCAGCGAAAAGGCGATACTCGCTTCACGCCTTATCGACCGCCCGCTGCGTCCTCTTTTCCCGAAAGATATGCGCAACGACGTCTCTGTCGTCTGCACAGTAATGTCCACCGACCCGGACTGCTCGCCGGAGTTTGCCGCCATGATAGGCGCTTCTACTGCAATATCAATCTCCGGTATACCATTTAACGGTCCTATAGCCGGTGTAATAGTGGGGTATATTGACGGCGAGTATATCATAAACCCCACCGCCGAGCAGGAAGAAAAGTCAGAGATGCATGTAACGGTTGCGTCTACCTGCGACTTGGTTGCAATGATAGAGGCTGGAGCCAAAGAGGTATCCAATGAAGTAATGCTTGACGGCATAATGGCAGGACACCGTGAAAATCAGCGTCTTGTTGAGTTTATAAACGAAATTAAGGCGGAAGTCGGCAAGCCGGTTATACCCTTTGAATCACAGGATGTTGACCATGATATGTTCGAGGCTGTTAAGGCCTTTGCGGAAGAGAGGGTAAAGTTTGCGCTGGATACTGACGACAAGCGCATAAGGGAAGAACGCCTGGCTCCGATTTACACGGATGTACACGAAAAATTTGATGAGGAATATCCTGAGCGCGAGGCCGAGATTGACGAGTGCATGTACAAGCTTCAGAAGTTCATTGTACGCCGCTGGCTGCTGGATGAAGGCAAGCGCGTAGACGGTAGGGGCATGGATGAAATTCGTCCGCTGGCTGCCGAGGTTTCGCTTCTGCCGAGAGTACACGGCACGGGTCTGTTTACAAGAGGACAGACGCAGGTGCTCACCACTGTCACACTTGGCCAGATAAGAGATGCACAGATTTTAGACGGCATAGATGAAGAAGAAACAAAGAGATATATGCATCACTACAACTTCCCGTCATACTCTGTCGGCGAGACAAAGCCCAGCAGGGGTCCCGGCCGCCGCGAGATAGGTCACGGTGCGCTTGCCGAAAGGGCACTTCTTCCGGTTATTCCAGATACTGAGGAGTTCCCGTACGCAATGCGTTTGGTATCTGAAGTGCTTTCTTCAAACGGCTCGACTTCACAGGCCTCCGTTTGCGGCTCTACTCTCGCGCTTATGGACGCCGGCGTGCCGATAAAGGCTCCGGTTGCCGGTATATCATGCGGTCTTATAACAGAAGGCGACCGCTTTATCACAATGGTTGATATTCAGGGTCTTGAGGACTTCTTCGGCGATATGGACTTTAAGGTTGCCGGTACGCACAAGGGCATTACCGCTATTCAAATGGACCTTAAAATCAACGGACTTACGCCGGAGATTATAAAGGAAGCGCTGGATAAGACTTATAAAGCGCGTATATATATACTTGACGAGATTATGCTCAAGGCGATACCTGAGCCGCGTAAGGAGCTTTCTAAGTATGCTCCGAAGATGCTGAGCACCAAGATAGATGTTGACAAGATACGCGAGGTTATCGGCTCCGGCGGTAAGGTTATTCAGAAAATATGCGCCGACTGCAACTGCAAGATTGACGTTGAAGAGGACGGAATGGTGTATATATCCGCTATGGATGCCGAGGACGCAAAGCGCGCGCTGCAGATAGTTGAAACCATTGCCAAGGACCCGGAGATAGGCGCAATTTATAAAGGCCGCGTTACAAGGCTTATGTCGTTTGGCGCGTTTGTTGAAATTGCACCGGGTAAAGAGGGACTTGTGCACATCAGCCAGCTTGACACAAAGCGTACCGAAAAGGTAGAAGACGTTGTTCACGAGGGCGACGAGGTGATTGTAAAAGTAACCGAGATAGACGACCAGGGAAGATTAAATCTTTCTCGTCGCGATGCGCTTATTGAGGTTGAAGGCGCCGTGCCGGAGAATGATGTTTCATCGGCTCCGCGCAGACGTTCTTCCGGTCCACGACATCAGGGCGGCAGATTTAATAAGTAATTTGTTCTCATAAAATTTAAGGAGTTTACCTTTTTATAAAGGTAAACTCCTGCTGTTTAAAATGGTGATTTTAAGCAAAGTGCTTCTTTTTAACAATCTGTCATGCAAGGGTTATTCCCGCCGACTTGATTCGTACAATTTATTTCATAATTTTCATATTGGCACCGCTGAATACGATTTATAGAATTTTGTCCGTTCTGCTCTTGCTTATATTAATTCCTGCAAAGCATGGAAAAACATTTCGCTGTTTATGCTGATATGTCAGCGGTGTATTTAAATATAAAGAATGTATTTGATAGATGGCCAGCACAATATAATTACTAATAAGGTTATTCTGAATTTTAACGGTTAAAATCACATTGGCAAAATTAGCTATTAATACATCTTCCCTTACATTTGTCCGTCGACTGTCAGAAGCGTACTATTTTTTAAGTATAGCCGTTTTATATTTTTGTGGACTATCCTTAATATACTGAAAAACACACTGAGAGGTATCACATGGAAATAATCTCGCTAAAAAACGGGTTAAAAATAGTTTTTGATGAAAACGAGCATATGCGTTCAGCCGCCGTAAACATATACATAGGCTGCGGCTCAAGGTATGAGCCTGAAAAATATGCCGGCGTATCACATTTTATTGAGCACATGCTCTTTAAGGGCACTACTCATCGCTCTTGTACAGACATTGCCGAGCAGATGGATGAAATAGGAGGACGGCTCAATGCATTTACCACTAAGGAATACACTTGTGTTTACACTCAGGCATTGTCATGCCACATTGAAACGGCACTTGAAATAGTTCTTGACATGCTGCTTTACTCCTCCTTTAAAGAAGCGGATATAAATACGGAAAAGGGTGTTATCTGCGAGGAAATAGGGATGTATGAGGACAGTCCTGAAGACGTCTGCTTTGATTTAATGTGCTCTGGTATATGGCCAAAAAGTTCTTTAGGCAGGCCTATAATAGGAAACCGCGTTTCTGTAAACAGCCTTTCGCGCGATGACATTACCAATTTTATGAAAAAGTATTATACTCCCGATAATATGACTATTGCAGTAAGCGGCAGATTTGACAAAGATAGAGTATATAAAATTATAGAAAAGGCTCTCGGTACCCTTAGGCATGAAGATAATGAATTTAAAGAAAATGATATCTCGCAGCATAAGCTGTCATCTTTTTCTGTACCAAAGCTTGGCAGCATTGGTAATACCAATATTATGGGACAAATTGCTGAAAATACCGTACAGCCGTCTTTATGCTTAGATGGTCTGGATATAATGCCATACAAATCCGGCGATATCTCAGTACAAAACTGTACGTTAGCAGATTTATGTAAAAATGCTGCCCAACACCTACTTTCTGATTACGCAATAACTGCAAAAAGCAGCGACGTATTTCCAAAATTTCATAGTAGCATATCGCTTTATAATCACGATTTTGAGCAGACAAACCTGATAATAGCATTTCCGGGACTTCAGGTAAACGATGAGGCCAGGTATGCAGCGGCACTTATGTCGTCAATAGCGGGAGCAAGCTCTTCGTCAAGGCTTAACCGCCGAATACGCGAAGAGCTGGGTATGGCTTACTCAATATACTCATTTCACACATCGCACATCGGCGCCGGCGTTTTTGGAGTATCGGCAGGTGTGTCTCATGACAACCAGGGCAGGGTTATAGATGAATCGCTTAAAATTCTGCTAACACTGAAGTCAAGTATAACTGAAGCGGAGTTAACCCGTTCCAAGCAGCAGCTTAAATCGAGCATTGCTATGTCGCTTGAAAGCACTTCTGCACGCTCTTCAAGCTTTGGGCATAGCCTGCTTATCGACGGATGCGTGGAGGATGAGGATATCGTTATGTCAAAGATAGACGCCGTTACTTTACAGCAAATAAAATTAATTGCTGATAGGATTATTGATATAAACAAAATACACATAGCTGTCGCTGGTCAAGCCGAATCAGAGGGTTTTTATAAAAAAATAATTGAAAAAGCTTATAAGTATAATTATTAACAAAATATACTTTAAATTAGCGAATCTTATGGTATAATAAATTTTAGTCTTTGTTAAAAGGCAATATTTATTAAAATTGTTTATGCAAAAGCGCATATAAAATATAATAAACCGGCCTGCCGGTGAGAGGTGATTTTGTGGGGCTTATAAAAGCGATTTTTGGGGATTACAGCAAGCGCGAGCTTAAAAGGATAATACCCATACGAGATGAAATTCTTAAGCTTGAGGACAAGTTTAAGGAAATGACGGACGACGAGCTGCGCGAGATGACGGCGAGCTTTAAGGATGACATACAAAACGGTCGTTCGCTTGACAGCATATTGCCGGAAGCTTTCGCTGTCTGCAGCGAGGCCTGCTACAGAGTACTGAATATGCGTCCTTTCCCTGTACAGCTGCTGGGCGGAATTATACTGCATCAGGGCCGTATTGCGGAAATGAAAACTGGTGAAGGTAAAACTCTGACTGAGACGCTTCCCGCCTATCTTAATGCGTTGTCCGGCAAAGGCGTGCATATAGTTACCGTCAACGACTATCTTGCCCGCCGCGACTCTGAGTGGATGGGAAAGGTATACCGCTTTTTGGGGCTGAGCGTTGGACTTATTGTTCACGGGCTTAGCAATGAGGAGCGCCGCAAGGCCTATGCCGCCGATATTACATACGGTACAAACAACGAGCTGGGATTTGACTATCTGCGCGACAACATGGTGCTTTATAAGGAAAACAAGGTTCAGCGCGGCCACAACTACGCTATTGTCGACGAGGTCGACTCGATACTTATAGACGAGGCGCGTACTCCGCTTATAATTTCCGGCCAGGGCGAAAAGTCCAACGACCTTTATTATAAGGCGGATAAATTTGCCCGCTCTCTTAAAATGGTTAAGGTAGCGGAGCTGGACGACAAACAGGACAATGACGAGCTTTATGACGGCGACTATATCGTCGATGAAAAGGCTAAATCCTGTACTCTTACTCCGTCTGGTGTTAAAAAGGCCGAAGCTTACTTTAATATAGAAAATCTTAACGACCCTGACAACATCACAATAGCGCACCACATAAATCAGGCCATACGCGCTCACGGTATAATGCAGCGCGACGTTGATTATGTCGTGAAGGACAACGAAGTAATAATCGTTGATGAATTTACCGGACGTCTTATGCTCGGCCGCCGTTATAACGAGGGCCTGCATCAGGCTATTGAAGCTAAAGAAGGCGTTAAGATTGAAAACGAGTCTAAAACGCTTGCGACAATAACTTTCCAGAATTACTTCCGTATGTACACAAAGCTGTCAGGTATGACGGGTACGGCGATGACGGAAGCATCGGAGTTCCAGGAGATATATAAGCTCGACGTTGTGGAAATTCCCACAAACAAGCCGATGATACGCATTGACCATCACGACGCTATATATAAGACAGAGAAAGGCAAGTTCAACGCCGTTATAAATCAGGTTGAGGAGTGCCACAAGAAAGGTCAGCCGGTGCTGGTCGGCACGATATCGATAGAGAAGTCGGAGTATTTAAGCGGTTTGCTTAAGCGCCGCGGTATTAAGCACGAGGTTCTGAATGCGAAATTCCATGAAAAGGAAGCGCAGATAGTAGCGCAGGCCGGCAAGAAAGGCGCCGTAACCATAGCCACAAACATGGCGGGACGCGGTACTGACATTGTCTTGGGCGGCAACCCCGAATATATGGCGCTAAACGAAATGCGCCGCCGGCAAATTCCGGAAGAGCTTATTACTGAAGCCACTGCTTTCGGTGATACCGATAATGAGGAAATAATAGAGGCTCGCAGGCTTTTTGCCGAGCTTGAACAAAAATATAAGGAAGAGATTAAGGGAGAGGCTGAGGAAGTCAAGGCAGCCGGCGGACTCTTTATAATAGGTACCGAGCGTCACGACTCCCGCCGTATAGACAATCAGCTGCGCGGACGCGCCGGCCGTCAGGGTGACCCGGGTGAAAGCCGTTTCTATATATCGGCGGAGGACGACTTGATGCGTCTGTTTGGCGGCGAGCGCATGTATAAGATGATGGAAGCCCTTAAGGTTGACGAGGATACTCCGCTTGAGGCAAAAATGCTTTCAAACACAATAGAAAGCGCTCAGCGCAAGGTCGAGTCCCGCAACTTCGCCGCCAGAAAGAGTGTGCTTGACTTCGACGACGTAATGAACAAGCAGCGCGAGCTTATATACTCGCAGCGCGACAAGGTGCTCAACGGCGAAAATCTGCATGATTCTATAATGAACATGGTTGATGAAACCATTAAGGACAAGTGTGACAATTTCCTCTCCGGCGACACTGTTGAGGATTGGAACTTTGCCAGCCTGCGCGATTACTTCCTTGGCTGGATAACAAAGCCAGAGGACTTTAAATACACATCGTCTGAGCTCAATAACATCACCAAAGACGATATTATAAGTGAGCTTACCGAGCGTGCGCATGAAATATACGCCGAGAGAGAGGCCGCCTTTAGCAGCGAGCTTATGCGCGAGATTGAGCGCGTTGTTCTGCTGCGCTGCGTCGACAGTCACTGGATGGACCACATCGACGCCATGGATGAGCTGAGAAGAGGCATACATCTACGTGCATATGGTCAGCACGACCCGGTTGTCGAATACCGCAACGAGGGCTACGACATGTTTAACGAGATGACGGAGTCCATAAGGGAAGATACCACAAAGATGATATTCACCGTACAGGTCCGCCGTCAGGAGGAAGTCAAGCGCGAGCAGGTTGCTAAAGTAACCGGCGAGAGCGGCGGCGACGATTCCGACGCTGGGCATTCCAAGACTGTTAGGAAAGGCATTGTCGGTAAAAACAGCCCTTGTCCGTGCGGCTCCGGCAAGAAGTATAAGCGCTGCTGCGGCAAGGATAAATTTAAAGATGATGCTGAAGACTAATTTCATCTTTTTACTGAAAAAATTATAATTTTTTAAGGCCGCCAAAAACTGGCGGCCTTTTTATTATGCTTATGCTCCGTTATATAACATCGCTGCTTACACTTCAAAAATACAAGAAGTGCAAGCAATGACTTTGCAAAATCAGATGTCAGACGTTGTCAATATATGCTTCTACCCTGTTAGTTGCCGGTTGACGCATGATGACATCTTCTCTTATGCAAGGGCTAATTTCCAGCGAGTATTTATGGGCTTGTACGCTTTGTGCGCATCAAGGTGCCAGTTGAATTTAGCTGTTATTTTGCGAATGGGAAACACGCTTTTAATTTATAATCAGCGCAGCAATCGATTTACAATGGCGCTGCGCTAAAATGGCATCTCAATATCTTTTATATATCCTGTGACCGACATATCAGCGATTAAAGCGCCTGTATCGTCGGTGACGCTTACATTATAAAAGCACAGACGTTTGCTGTTCGAAAGCCGTGTCGCTTTTGCAATAAGCTTTTTGCCCTTAGATGCGCTTATAAACGAAATGCTGTTATTTACAGACACCGTCATTTTGCCGAGAGAATTGGCCGCTACTGCAAATGCAAAATCTGCAAGGGTAAAAATAGCTCCGCCCTGAACGGCGCCACCGGCATTTTTGTGACCATCCGTTATCATCAGGCTGCACTCGGCGCAGCCGTCCTTCACCCAATCTATTTGAGCACCCATATCTGTTGCAAACCTGTCTTTTGTAAAAAATTCTTTTATTGCATCAATTTTAGCATTATTCATTATCCTTATCATTCCTTTATTTAACAGTATCCGCAGACGCCGCGCCGGCAAAGCCTCTAATCAGCCGCTTTGGCCGTGCCATTACGCTTATAGATTTATTATATTCACCTCATCCAAACCTCCGCAAATTCGGCGATGATTGCCCCTTAAGTCGCTGCACGCGATATCCGGCAAACAGTTAATGGTAGATGGTTAAGGCACTGCCGCAAATTGTGCAATAAAGCACCGCCCTTAATATAATGCCATTTGCCGCACGTCTAACAGCCCTATCAAACAGCAAAGGTGCAGACATATATAATAATACATGTCTGCACCCTGATTTTCAAGTAGAGCATCTTTTTATACGACGCCTCATCATTGCTTCGCGGCATATTTTTTAGACTGGGCTACCGCCATTTCGTCACATCGTTCATTTTCCCTGTGGCCTGCATGTCCCTTTACCCATATAATCTTGACGTCATGCTCCTCAAGCAAATCGAGCAGCTGACCCCATAAATCAGGGTTGAGCGCAGGACTTTTGTCTGACTTTTTCCAGCCCCTCGCCCGCCATGATGCCGCCCAGCCTTTAGCAATGCCGTCGGCGACATACTTTGAGTCGGTGTACAGCGTAATGCTGCACGGCTCTTTCAGCGCCTGAAGTCCCGCAATAACCGCCATAAGCTCCATGCGGTTATTGGTTGTATTCGCTTCGCCGCCGCTTATTTCTTTCTCAAAGCCGTTATAGCGAAGAATCGTGCCGTAACCACCCGGTCCGGGATTGCCGGAGCAGGCGCCGTCGGTAAACATTTCAAGCTTCTTCATGCGTCAGCTTAAAGCACCGGCTTAATCGGCTCGTCATTTTCTAACATAGACAGAAGCTTCTCACATGTCATAAGCGCACGCGGCAGGTGATATGGTCCTTTCCACATAGAACCCTTCTGCGTGTGCGATACAGTACCGTCACGGTGCAGATATCCGTACCATTCGCCGTATTCCTTGTCATGGAAGTGCGAGAAAGCATATTCATGTATGCGCTCAAACCACTGCCAGTATTTCTCATCCTTTGTAAGCCCATAAGCCATAAGCGTAGCTATAAGCGCCTCGTTATGCACCCACCACAGCTTCATATCGTACTCTAACTGCTCGCAGGGACGTCCCTTTATGTCTACATAATAGTAGAAACCACCATATTCTTTGTCCCAGCCGAGCTCCAGCATCCAGTCGAGCAGCTTAAGCGCCTTGTCTATTATCTCCTTGTCGCCGCTGTAAATGCCCTCGTTCATTAAAAACCAGGAGTTTTCCATTGAGTGCCCCGGGTTAACGGTACGGCCGGCAGGATTATCAATAAAGCCGCCGTCGCTGCGCACCGTCTCAAGCGAGCACTGCATATCCGGCTTATAGTGATATTTAAATATATCATCAGCCATCTGCTTGACTATTTCGGAATAATAAGCCGCCTTTTCGGGTATGCAGCGGCGCAGTATCTGTGCCGAGCTTACCATTACCATCGGCACCGCCGCAGCGCGCTCGCTGCGTGTAGAAGCATATGATTTAGGCGTTATTTTAAACGGGTCAACACTGGGGTCGTTATACATGCGGAGCATAAGGTCAAAGCAGGCCTCAGCCTTTTGGAGCGCATCCTCGTCGTCCATTGCCGCGCCGTATTCCGCCATGCCGACGACATAAAAGCTCTCAGAAAACATATATCTGCGCTTACGCAGTGGACGGCCGTCGCGTGTCGTCTGGAAGAACATTCTGCCGTCGGAATCTACGCAGTATTTTTCAAGGAAGTCTTTGCCGAGCTTTGCAGCCTCTACCCATTCGTCGCGCTTGCCGTAGCGGTTACAAAGCGCAGAAAAAGTCCACAGTCCGCGGCCGGCAAACCACACTGATTTGTCGTCGTTATAGCACTTGCCCTCGCGGTCTACCGACGATATATAGCCGCCGTACTCCTTATCCAGCAAATCGCTCTTCATCCAAAACGGTACACAGTCGTCAAGCAACTGCTCATGGTAAAACTGACGAAGCTCTGATATCTTCTTTTTATCCAATTTAATCTCTCCTGTCTTATTATTCTGTCAAAAGACAAAAGGAGTAAGGATAGCTTGTAAAGACAACCTAAACCTCACCCCTTAAGCATGGTGACCCGGACGGGAATCGAACCCGTGTTACCGCCGTGAAAGGGCGGTGTCTTAGCCGCTTGACCACCGGGCCGCTATTATAAAAAAATGGTAGCGGTAGTCGGATTTGAACCAACGACACTTCGGGTATGAACCGAATGCTCTAGCCAACTGAGCTATACCGCCACATATTGAAAGTACACGGTGTGCCCGTATACCATATGGCACGCCGTGAGGGATTCGAACCCCCGACCTTGTGGTCCGTAGCCACACGCTCTATCCAGCTGAGCCAACGGCGCATATCAATTTGCCATGATATTCTATCATAATTTGTCCCTAAAATCAATAGTTAATTTTTATTTACGCAAATTTTATATTAAAAAAAAGTTCATAGTGCATTAACAACATATTATACTTTAGCTTTTATAATATAATCGTACTCAGAAAGACGGGAGCCGCACCCGTAATGAGTATAATGCTCTACCCTCCTCAAAGCACCCCTCAGGCTAAGTGAAAAGGCGATCGATAAAATCGGTCGCCTTTTCTATGTTTCTGCGGGCGACTAATGCCACGCCTTGTAAAAGGCTTTATCTGCACGGCATAGAGAGCATCATGGGCAATGCGAGATGTTAATGAAATAATCTTTTATTTGCAGATACACATTTCTGCCTGTTTTGCATTGGTAAATTTTATTGCAAATCACGCACGAATTTAAAATATTTGCAAAAATATATTCCAAGCTTTTAAAATCACAATCTATCCACTCATCTTTTACAATTTTTTAATGCATCAGCCAGATTAATAGTTGCGTTCTCCGCCGGATGTGCTGCAAATAAACCTTTAATCTATTATCTGCGTTAAAGCTTAATTTATAACTTTGCTTAAACACAAATTTATCGGAATTATTTCTAAAATTTAAGCGCCGGATAGCTCGGCGCTTTTTTATTACATTGTCTTTTTAAGTTTTGATTGAAACGGTACGGCTGTTTTTGCATATTCACTCTTCTAAAACTTTTGAAAATGGGGCATCCGGCATCTTTAATAAAAATTATATATGCCTTAAAAGACCATGCTGAATTTTAATACAGCTGTTTTCATTTTTATTAAAACTTTTTCGCCGCAAACTGCGCACAATTCAGATGCAAACTTAAATTCTATTCCTTCTGAAGTCCGGCGAAATTTGCCATGAGTTTTTTTACGCCGGCAGTGTCGAACATTATCTCCAGCAGCATATCATTGCCCATTGGAGTGCATTTCTGCACAGTGCCGCTGCCGAATGTGCGGTGGCTTACCCTGTCGCCCGGCAGATATGTATTTGTGTCGGCCTGTACATTAAACCCGTGGCTGTGGCGCTTTTTGATAGTCTCGGTCCGCTGCATTACAGCGGCTGCAGCCGACTCTGCCGCCTTTTTCAGCCTGTCAAGGTCTGAGTCGCACAGCTCGGCAGGTATTTCGCCCACAAACCTTGACGGCCTGTTTCGGGTAGTTTTACCGTATATCATGCGGCTCTGCGCGCAGCAGAGATAAAGCTTAATCTTTGCCCTTGTAATGCCGACATATGCCAATCTTCTCTCTTCCTCCATCTCGTCGGGGCCTTCAAATATTGTCCTGTTTGACGGGAACACGCCTTCCTCCATTCCAACCATAAATACCGTCGGAAACTCAAGTCCCTTTGCCGAGTGCAGTGTCATGAGCACTACTGCGTCGGAATTTTCATCATAATCGTCGATGTCCGTTACCAGCGATATTTCTTCCAAAAAGCCCGACAGCGTAGCTTCTTCGTTTTCATTCTCATACTGCAGTATGCTTGACGACAGCTCGTTTACGTTGTCGACCCTGTCGGCCTCCGCCTCGCCGCCGGCTATAAGCATTTTCATATACCCCGTTTTGTCCAAGACAAGCTCCAGCAGCTCGTGCAGCGTAATGACCGGGACTTTCTCCGCAAGCTCTTCTATCATGTCTGCAAAATCTTTCATCTTTTTAGCCGCACGCTGCAGCGGAGCGTAATTCTCAGCATTTTTGAGCACTTCAAACAGCGTGCAACCGGCGTTCTCCGCTATTTCCTGCGCTGCCGCGACAGACGCGGCGCCTATGCCGCGCTTAGGCTCGTTTATTATTCTTTTTAGCCGCAGGCTGTCGCCGGGATTGCTTATGACGCTTAAATACGCCAGCACATCCTTAATTTCTTTGCGCTCATAGAACCTAAAGCCGCCTATCACGCGGTATGGTATGCCGGAGCGCATAAATACATTTTCTATGGCGTTTGACTGCGCGTTCATACGATATAGCACGGCATGGTCGGAAAAGGCTGCTCCGGCTCTTACGGCGTCGAGTATGGTATCCGCTACAAACCGCGCTTCCTCCCCCTCATCGTCCGTCGATACTATTCGCACCTTGTCGCCGTCGCCCACATTCGTCCACAGCTTTTTCTCCTTGCGGCGGGAGTTGTTGAGTATTACGGCGTTGGCGGCGTTAAGTATATTCTGCGTAGAGCGGTAGTTCTGCTCCAGCCTTATTACGACTGCATTTTTATACTGATTTTCAAAGCTGAGTATATTTTCCACCGTTGCGCCGCGGAAGCGATATATGCTCTGGTCGTCGTCGCCGACAACGCATATATTCTTATATCTATCCGCTATCAGGCGTATAAACTCGTACTGCGCCTTGTTGGTGTCCTGATACTCGTCCACCATTATGTATTTAAACCTGCGCTGGTAATAGTCCAAAACATCTTCATTTTCGCTCAGCAAACGGACGGTATTAAACAGCAAATCGTCAAAGTCCATTGCGTCAGCTGCCGCCAGCCTGCGCTGATAAAGAGCATAGGCTTCGGCAATTTTCTGCTGCCGGTAATCGGCGTGCGGCGCCTCCATATTTTCCTGCGGAGATATCAGCATGTCCTTAAGCCGGCTTATTTCGCTCAGCACTGCTCGGTGCGGCAGAACCTTTTCGGGTATTCCCATGTCGCTTAAGCATTCTTTCATAAGGCGGCGGGAATCATCGCTGTTGTAAATGGTGTAATTTTTTGAAAAGCCGAGTCTGTCGGCGTCTCTGCGCAGCATGCGGGCGCAGGTGGAATGAAACGTAGACGCCCAGACTTCGCTTGCGTTTTCTCCCAGCACCGTACCTATTCTCGCTTTAAGCTCACCTGCCGCCTTATTTGTAAAGGTGATAACCATAATCTGCCACGGCGGCACCGGGTCTACTGCCAGCAGCCGAGCTATCGCCGCCGAAGAGGCGGCGTCCGGTCGCTCGCCGCTCTGCAGCGTTAAGAGATATCCTCCCATAAGATGAAAGTCCTCGTCGCTCAGCATCGGCACGTAGTCGCTCTTATAGGCATCGCCGTATTTTATAAGATTTGCCACCCTGTTTACCAGCACGGTGGTTTTCCCGCTTCCGGCGCCGGCCAGTATCAGCACGGCACCCTTTACCTGCGTAACGGCTTTAAACTGCATATCGTTAAGACTTTTAAACTCGTTTTCAATTATTTCTTTTTTCAGCATTCTATATGTATCAGCTATGTCTGGCATATTTTTTCTCCCTTTAATTGCGATTATATACAGTGTAACCCAAAATCCGTCAAAAGGCAAATATACATGTCTAATTTTAATGCGTGTGGACTGCGCAAACTTGCGCTGTTAAAGCCAAGGCCGCCGATGCACCGCGCGCATGTTCTGGCATGGCCTGATGCCGGTTAATCTCTCGGCGGCGCTGAGAAATACCATACACCGCACTACTCTCCTTGCCGGCCAACGGGTTCCGTTCGATACCGGCAGCCCTGTGCGATACATCCTTATTTACTATTCCGCATGCTTTTGCCGGGCAACAGCAGGATTTTTGCATAAAAGCCTTCAGTCGCGGATTTCCCTTGCTCCCATGGTAGAACTTAGATGTTTTTCGCTTAATATAATTCCGCCCACGAAAGGCGACAGCTGTGTATGCTTATACCAAAAAAGCAGAGCGCCGCTCGATTAGCCGAGGACGCTTTATAACAAAAATTGCATCGATATGCTGCTTTACTTTTATCTCCGCTGCAAATTAAAGTATATGTCCGCTTATAACCCGCTTTCTCAGGTCATCCTATTTTCTAAGATGTTCGTTGGAAATCTGTACATCAAAAAGCGCATCTCTATACATCATACCTGCCGTTTGCCTTAAGATTTTTAACAAGCACAAATGTTGATACAATCATAATGATAAACATTATAAGCAGAAAATAGGGGAATATATCAGTGCTTATACCCTGTGCAAGCAGTCCGAATATTGTCGGCATAAACATAATTCCTATAGACGCCGACGCCATCTGCGAGCCCATGACCGACTGAGAGATGTCCCTGCCGAAATTTTGCGGCGTAAGATGAACAAGGTTTGGATAAATAGGTCCATTGCCGAGACCCACTAAAAACAATCCTATTGCTGCTACATAAAATGGCAGCGGCAGAGCCAACAGTACAATAGCCGTAATAATGGACGCCTGTCCCATGTGTATGATACGCCAGCTTGGCAGTCTTGCTGCAAGCATTCCCGACAAAAAGCGCCCCAGCGCAATGCCGGCATAATAAAACGTTATAATTTTTGCAGCGTCCTCCGCGCTCATGCCCTTTGATTGTACCAAAAATGTACTTCCCCACGAGCCGCAGGTAAATTCAATGGCGCAGGATCCAAAAAATATCAGCCACACTGCCCTTACCGACGGCATTTTTATAAGCTCTGTCAGCTTAAGCGTCCTCGGCTTTACGCTTTCCTCTGCATGAGTATTAATGTGACGTATCTTTCCCCAAAGCGAAATGGACAGTATGGTTACAACAGTTATGCCTATCTGTATAAAAAATGCTATTCTATAGCCGCCGCGCCAATTGTTATTATCTGACAAAGCAAGCGACATAAGGTATGGACTAAGCATAACCCCAACACCATAGGCACAGTGAAGAAAACTCATATGCGTCGCCTTATAGTGCAGCGCTATGTAGTTGTTTAGACCGGAGTCTATTGCTCCGGCGCCAAGGCCTAATGGCACAGAAAAAAGGCACAGCCATATAAGCCCGCCGGAAAGTGAAAATCCCAGCAGCCCCACCGCCGTGAGTGCAGTGCTCACCGCCGTCACTTTCGCCGTTCCAAAACGGTTTATCACCCTTGCGCTGAGCAGACTTGATACGACCGTTCCGCCGTAAATTATTACAGTTACAAAGCTCCCATAGGATATAGGCAGCTCAAATTCAGTATAGATTGCCGGCCATGCGGCGCCGAACAGCGAATCGGGTATGCCGAGGCCGATAAAATCTATATAAATCACTATAAGAAGTATTGTCGCCATATTGCTCTCCAAACTTTAAAATTGCTCAAAGCAGATGTTAACACAAATTAATCTGCAAGGCAATATTTATATAGCTTTATTTTAAAATTTTTGCCTTTCTTATATGCTATTCATATAAAAATTTTTTAATTGTCGTTTAGCATGTTGTTTAGAGATTATAAATCTCAAAAAAGCACGCCATTATGCTGATTTTTTAATAATTTTTTATTGAAAAAAAAGCATAAAAATGCTATATTATTATATGTCTAAGCCGGCTTGGATATATATTGTCGCCGGCCGGATGTTGATATTTTTTAAAGGAGCGAGCAAAATGTCATATGTAGAATCGGTCTTAGACAGACTTTACAGCAAAAATGCAAATGAGCCTGAGTTTAAACAGGCCGCGACAGAGGTGCTCAACTCATTAAAGCCGGTTATAGAGAAAAATCCGGAATATGAGAAAGTTTCTCTGCTTGAGAGACTTATTGAGCCAGAGCGCGTCATCATGTTCCGCGTGCCGTGGATAGACGACAAAGGCAACGTACAGGTCAACCGCGGCTTTAGGGTGCAGTTTAACAGCGCCATCGGCCCGTATAAGGGCGGTCTCCGTTTCCACCCGTCGGTTAACCTCAGCATAATCAAATTCCTCGGATTTGAACAGATATTTAAAAACTCTCTCACCGGCCTGCCGATAGGTGGCGGCAAGGGCGGCTCTGACTTTGACCCAAAAGGCAAGTCGGACAATGAAGTAATGCGCTTCTGTCAGAGCTTTATGACAGAGCTTTGCAAGCACATCGGCGCAGACGTTGACGTTCCGGCCGGCGATATAGGCGTTGGCGGACGTGAGATTGGTTATCTTTACGGCCAGTACAAGAGAATTACCGGCAAATATGAAGGTGTGCTCACCGGCAAGGGCCTTACATACGGCGGTTCTTTAGCGCGTACAGAGGCTACAGGCTATGGCCTTGTATATTTTGTAAACGAGATGCTTAAAACAAAGGGCGACAGCTTTAACGGCAAATGCGTTGTTGTTTCCGGCTCCGGCAACGTTGCAATATATGCAACAGAGAAAGCTCAGCAGCTCGGTGCTAACGTTGTTGCTCTCAGCGACTCGAACGGTTACATCTACGATAAAGACGGCATAGACCTTAAAGCGGTTAAGGAGATTAAGGAAGTCAACCGCGGCCGTATTAAGGAATATCTCAACTATCGTCCTAATGCTGAGTACCATGAGGGCAAAGGAATATGGAGCATTAAGTGCGACATTGCGCTGCCCTGCGCCACTCAGAACGAGCTTAACATAGACGACGCCAAGCTGCTTATAGCCAACGGCTGCAAGATAGTTGCAGAGGGCGCCAACATGCCGACGACGCTTGAAGCTACTGAAGCTCTTATTGATGCAGGCATTATGTTTGGCCCAGGCAAGGCTGCCAACGCCGGCGGTGTTGCTACATCAGCGCTTGAGATGTCACAGAACTCTATGCGTCTTTCTTGGACTTTCGACGAGGTTGATGAGAAGCTTCACAACATAATGATAGGCATACACAATAATGCTTACTCTGCGGCTCAGCGTTATGGCTATGAGGGCAACTATGTTATAGGCGCCAACATAGCTGGCTTTGAAAAGGTTGCAAATGCTATGCTCGCACAGGGTGTTGTGTAATTGTTGATATAAACTGTAACTTGAGGATGCGTTCTGTGTTTGCAGAACGCATCCTTTTTATGTTATACTGCTTATATAATGTCTCGCGGCCTTATTATAATGGAGCTGATGTTAAAGTGTACACCGGAGAAAAAAACAATTATACCGACAATGCTATGTTTGACAGATACAGGCTAAGCTCGTGGTATTATTCGGAATTTGGCATGGGACAGCATGAGTTTTATGATTTTTCTTCTGTTTCTTATGTCCGCATTTCGATATTTTATATACTCTTCTTTATCTTATCGCTGCTTTGCTATCTCTCACATATATTTGAGGGGAACTATTCCTCTATAACAACATATTCTGGCGTTATACTGTTTGTATTTATAATGCGCTATATATTTTCCGGTTTTGCTATAAAGGCAAAGTACCAGCAGGCCGTGCTTGCCGCTGGAGGAATTGCTCAAATTTACAGAGTATACTTTTCCAGCATGATTACCGTTATATATGACGATAGTACTCCTGCTGAATATAATTACAGCGATATAAATAAGTTTTATGAAACCAGCAGGTTTTTTCTGCTGCGTATGAAAAACAAACAGTATATTTTAGTAGACAAATTGTCTCTGCCGCAAGGCAAAGAAAAGGAATTTATAAAGTTTATCCTTTCCAAGTGCGATGATATAAAAAAGAAACATACTGTTAAGATAAGCGGCAAAAAGCGAATATGTCTTATACTTACAATAATTACGGCTATTATATTTTTATCGTCCATACTGCTTTCGGTAATAAATACTGTTTATCCACTGCCGAGTTTGTTCTAATTTAATATATATGCAATTTTCCCCGCACAATTTATTACACGTGTGTATAATCATAAGCATTTGTGACGTTACTCCAGTCAATATAAAATCAAAAGCTGTAATTTTTAATATTGCCATCTGAGGCTTTGCACTTTATTGCAAAGCCGTTCTTTTTATGCTATAGTAATGGAAACTTTGCTTTAATATAGGCAGGGAGGGTAAATTACAATATGTGTGCTGAGCCTAAAAATGTAAATAAGAGTGACGGCCGGACTAAAGTTTTCAATTCCCGTCCGATATTCTGCTCTGAGTTTACTATGACAAAAGAGATATTTTACGACTTTTCTTCAGTCTCATATTCTATTCCATTAATATTTTTTATAATAATATTTGCACTGTCTGTGCTTTATTTTATAGTTCAGTTATTCGAAGGGAAGTATTCATCCCTCGCAATGCAGGAAGCGCTTCCGTTTGCCTTTTCAGTATTTTATTTTGCTTTCACAAAATACTCAGTAAATAAGAATTATAAGCGCTATATGCTTTCTGTTGGTACAGACTCCTCTGCAAAGGAGAAAATCTGCTTTTCTGATAAAATATCTGCTTCCAGAGGTAACCGTTCACCTGTTGAATATGATTACGGTTCTGTATCCGCTGTTTATGAAACTAAACAGCTGTTTTTGCTGCGTATGAAATACAGTCTTTATCTTTTAGTCAGCAAAGATTCTTTCCCCGGTGAAACGAAAAACGCCTTTATCAATTTTTTGTTTTCAAGCTGCGCGAATATTAAGAAGAAAAAAGTAAAAAAGGTCTCGGGCAGAGAAAAATTATGCATTTTATTTATGCTGCTCACGGCGGCCGTGTTTATAATATCGCTGGCGCTTTATATAATAAATATCTATAATCCGCTGCCGAGTTTGCTTTAAATCCGCCTTGCTGCAAAAATCTTCCTCACAAAATATATTTTTAAAATTGCTGCTTAAACGGTTATGTCAAGGCTTGGATGACGAAAGCTCTAATCGCTGTGCTGATTTTAAATAATGACTGCAGCCGAAAATGTCCATATGCCTTACAGCAGCTGCCGTCTGCCGGCGTACAAGAAATAAGTTTTTTCTTATCCCATCTCAACTGGTGGATATTTACAAAAAATCTATAGGGGACGGTGTAACCGTCCCCTATAACAATTTTTATGACGTTGCTGCTTTTACAATCCATTTACTACAGCAAGTTGATTTTAATCAAAATGAATTTGTAAATTAAAATCACAGTCTGCGCTTAAAATCCTCATAGCCGAAAGATTTTTTAGTCTTTATGCTGCCGTCAGGCTCGGCGACAAGTATACTCGGCAGATTTATACCGTTAAAGGTATTGTTTTTCACCATCGTATAAAGCGCCATATCGCAAAATACCACCCTGTCGCCCGGGCTTAGCGGAGCATTAAATGAATAATCGCCTATAACATCTCCTGCAAGACATGTGGGACCGGCCAAACGGTATGTGTACGGCGTCTTGCCGGCGTCCTGCCCGCCAAGCACCGGCGGACGATATGGCATCTCCAGCACATCCGGCATGTGGCAAGCGGCAGAGGTGTCGAGTATAGCCGTATCTATGCCGTTATGCACAACATCCAGCACCTGCGCTACTAAATATCCAGCGTCTAAAACCACCGCCTCGCCTGGTTCAAGATATACGTCTACGCCGTATTTTTCTTTAAAGTGATTTATTACGCCTATCAGCGTGTCAACATCATAGCCCGGCTTTGTTATGTGATGTCCGCCGCCGAAATTTACCCACTTCATATGGTACAGGTATTTCCCGAATTTCTCCTCAAAAGCCAGGGCCGTATGCTTTAAGGCGTCGGCGCCCTGCTCGCACAGCGTGTGGAAGTGCAGGCCGCCTATTCCGCAGAGGCTCTCCGGCTCAAAATTCGACGCCGTCACGCCGAGCCGCGAGCCGGGTGCGCAGGGGTCGTATATAGCATGCTTTTGCTCCGAATACTCCGGGTTTACACGTATCCCGCACTCGATTTCTCTTCCGCACAGCTTGACGGCGGCACGGTATTTTTCCCACTGCGAAAATGAGTTAAACACAATATGGTCGCAGTATGCGAGTATATCTTCAAACTCGTCTTCCCTGTAAGCCACGCTGAAAATATGCGTTTCGCCGCCCATTTCCTCATGACCAAGCCTCGCCTCATGCAGCGAACTGGCCGTCGTACCTGCAAGGTACTGCCCGATAAACGGGTATAGGCTGTACATTGAAAAGGCCTTCTGCGCAAGCAAAATTTTGCAGCCGGTTTGGTCCTGTATGGATTTTAACAGCCTTAAATTATTTTCAAGCTTTGCCTTGTCAATTACATAACAAGGCGTAGGCAGCGAATTTATATCGAAATTTAACATCTTAACTCTCCAAAACTATTCCAAAAAAATCATCCGGCGCAAAGCTTCCCGATGCATGTATTAATTAGGAATTTTTCTTAAAAGATACCTACCGGCGCAGCCTATGGACAGCTCAAACATTTCTTTGAAATGCTTTATAGAAATTAGTCTTCTTACTATGCAGACAGCCGCATGCTTGCATCATATTAGTGGCAAAGCTCTTATGCAGATATATCTGCGCGCAGCCTGCGGACAGTACAAATATTTATAAAATTCGTCTCTAAGCGGGCGTCCGGGTGTTTTCAGCAGCTCCTGCGAAAGGAAAACAAGCTGCCGGCAAAAACACATCTCCGCAATACTGATACATAACCTTTATGCAAAAACATCTGGCGGTATAATCGGCGAGCCGGCCACGTTTGGAATATCTCTTAATAAATTCTTCTCCGCCGCTGCCTAAACCGATTTTTACAGATTTTTACAGATTTTTTGATAAAAGCCTTGACAATTCCTTCCACCAGAGCAAATTTGTTTACATCAGCGCTTATATTTAATCCTGTGCAAAAATCAGCCGTTCGTGCAGCACGCCGTCGGCCCGCATACGCGCTGACAATTACACTCTTTCTAAAATTTATCCACTGACACAGGCATGCAGCCGCACCTATCTATTAAGGCAGAATAGATTTTAAGCAGCTAGTCCACCAACTTCGGCTCAAAGTTCTCATGATACGGCAGCCCGTTTTTGTTAAGCTCATCCATAAACGGGTCGGGGTCGAACTCCTCAACATTATATACGCCCGGTTTGCCCCATTTGCCCGTCATAATGAGTTTTGCACCTATCATAGCCGGTACGCCGGTTGTATACGACACCGCCTGCGAGCCGACCTCTTTGTAGCACTGCTCATGGTCGCAGACATTATATACATAGTAGTGGACCTCTTTGCCGTCCTTGGTGCCGGTAAATATGCAGCCTATGTTCGTCTTGCCCTTTGTGCGGGGGCCGAGGGAGGCCGGGTCGGGCAGTACAGCCTTCAAAAACTGAAGCGGTACAATCTTCATGCCCTCATAATCTATCGGCTCAATAGACGTCATGCCGACATTCTGAAGCACACGCAGATGCGTAAGATATTGCTCTGAAAATGTCATGAAGAAGCGTATGCGCTTAACTCCCTTTATATTAAGGGCCAGCGACTCCATCTCTTCGTGGTGGAGAAGATACATGTCTCTTTCGCCAATCTGCGGGAAATCATACACCTTTTTAATGGCCATGGGCGGAGTTTCGATAAATCTTCCGTTCTCATAATAGCTGCCGGGCGCCGAAACCTCGCGTATGTTTATTTCCGGATTAAAATTGGTAGCAAACGGGTAGCCGTGGTCGCCGGCATTGGCGTCAAGTATATCTATGGTGCTTATCTCATCAAAATAGTGCTTTTGCGCAAACGCTGAGAACACGCCTGTAACTCCCGGGTCAAAGCCGCATCCCAACAGCGCGCATATTCCCTTTTTCTCAAATTTTTTACGATAATCCCACTGCCATTTATATTCAAACTTCGCCGTCTCGGGCGGCTCGTAATTAGCGGTGTCAAGATAATGCACGCCGCAGGCAAGGCAGGCGTCCATAATCGTTAAGTCCTGATACGGCAGCGCAAGATTTATTACTATATCCGGCTTATAGCTGTTTATGAGCGTGACAAGCTCGCTTACATTGTCAGCATCCACCTGCGCCGTTTCAACCTTGGTTTTGCCGCCGTCAAGCTGCGCTTTAAGCGCGTCGCACTTGGATTTTGTGCGGCTGGCTATCATTATCTCGCTGAATATGTCACTGTTCTGGCAGCATTTGTGTGCCGCCACACCGGCTACGCCGCCGGCGCCTATTATCAGCGCTCTTCCCATATATATCACTCCTCAAATAAATTTGGTTTAAAACAATATTTTGTCACATTATTTTAGTCAATAAATATATCTACGCTTCTATGAATATCTACAAACGCGGCTTATCGGTTGCGATATCCGTGCTTAAATAAAGTTGGATTTTAATCTTCCTGCAATTTAATTGGATTTTACACCGCGGCATGGCGGTATGCAGGAGTAAATTTGGCTGCGCAGGTCTTACAAAGTGCTAAATTCCTGCCGGCAGCATAAATATCCGCCCGCTTTATGCTTCTCATACCACCGCGCCAAAAAATTTTAGCTTTTGCCGCGCATCTGCAGCCAACTTTAAAAATCATGCTGCTAATTATTTTACAAGCCTGAGCAGCAGTTCTCGCATAAGCTTGCAGGCAAGCGCCGTGGAGGCACCGCTCAAATCGTACATGGGCGACAGCTCTGTCATGTCCGCCCCGACCACATTAAGTCCGCACACAGTGTCAAGCGCTGAAATAAGCGTACAAAAATCAACGCCGCCGGCTTCCGGCGTGCCGGTGCCCGGGAAATATGCCGGGTCGAGCACGTCGAGGTCTATGGTTATGTATACAGGAGCATCGCCTATTTTTTCCTTAACGCCGTTTATATCATCAAGGCTGAATTTATGCATGTCGGTGTTCTGCTCAGCAAATCGGAACTCCTCGCGGTCGCCGCTTCTTATGCCGAACTGGTGTATATTTCCGTACCCGATGATGTCGCCGCAGCGGCGCATTACCGTTGCATGCGAAAGAGATGCGCCGAGATAATCGTCTCTTAAATCAGCATGAGCGTCAAACTGAATAATATGCAGCCCATCATACGCCTTTGCAGCGGCGCGGACGGCGCCCAGCGTTACCAAGTGCTCGCCGCCCATCATGACGGGCAGCTTTTTGGCCGCTGTAATCTGCGCGGCAAAGTTCTCTATCATGTCAAGCGCCGGTTCCGGCGCGCCAAACGGCAACTCTATGTCGCCAGCGTCAAATATTTTGTAATCCGCAATGTCTCTGTCAATATACGGGCTGTATGTCTCTATACCGAAGCTCTCGTTCCTTATGCTGGGCGGGCCGAACCGCGCGCCCGGCCTGTATGAAGTCGTGCTGTCGTAGGGTGCGCCGAATATCACTATCCCGCTCTCGTCAAACGACGCGTCGCAGCCTATGAATGTATGAATATTGCTGTTCAATTGAATATCAGCCTCCTCACATTGTTGGGCAGCATGAAGCTGCCGCGATGTAAATCGGTGTTATAATATCTCGTAATTATGCCAAGACTGTTCCAACGCTCATCGTCAAGCCGCTCGGTCGGGTGTATTCCTTTTGATGCAAAGCCGAACAGCCAGTGCCCGGAAGGATATGTCGGTATGTGCGCCTGATAGACCGTGCACACAGGAAAATGCGCCTTTATCCGCGCGTGCGTCTTTTTCACCTCGTCCTGGTATGAGTCGTAATACACACTCTCATGCTGGTTTACAAGTATGCCATTGTCTTTAAGCGCCTTGTAGCAGTTGCCGTAAAACTCCTTTGTAAACAGCCCCTCGCCCGGCCCAAACGGGTCGGTAGAGTCGACAATAATAAGGTCGTATTCGTCAGACTTTGTACGTACAAACTTAAGCCCATCTTCATACTTGATGTTAACGCGGTCGTCGCCAAGCTTGCCGGCCGTAAATGGCAGATAGCTTTTGCACACGCGCACCACCTGCTCGTCTATCTCCACCATGTCAATCTTCTCAATGGATTTATATCGCACAAGCTCGCGTATGGTTCCGCCGTCACCGGCTCCTATTACCAGCACGTTTTTTATGTCGGGATTAACCGCCATTGGAACATGAACCATCATTTCATGATAGATGTATTCGTCCTTTTCAGTAAGCATTATAAAGCCGTCCAGAACCAGTACGCGGCCAAATTCCGGTGTGCTCAGCACCTCTATTTTCTGAAATTTACTCTCTCCGGTATAAAGCTGCTTATCTACGCGTATGGAAAACTTTACGTCTTTTGTATGGTCCTCGGTAAACCAAAGCTCCATAAAAACATCTCCTCTATGCCTCACCGCCGTAAACGGCGGATACCGAATATACCGCTTCTGGCGCGCCGCTTTTTCAGCGCAGCGGTTTTATTATATCACCAGCCGGCGGCCCAGCTTCATGCGCTGAGATATGACCAATATAACTCCTAATATAATGCCATAAAGTAAAGGGTGTTGTCGCAAGCTAAAAGGCGGCGTTCTCCCGCGCGCCGCACACTTCTGTCACAAGCATCGGCTTAAGCGCCGCTGAAAAAACGCATGGCGGATATTTCTGCGGGATTTACACGCCGTAAAACAAGCTTAATACATCGGCCGCGCATGCAGATATCAGTTACTCCTCAACTACGTTAAGGCGCTCTATTTCCATATCCTGCGGACCCGTCATAAGGCAGCCCTTTGCCTTGGCATATTTTATATATTCCAGCGTCTCCTGCGTTATCATCTCGCCCGGCGCTAAAATAGGTATTCCCGGCGGATAGCACATGACAAACTCGCCGCATATTCTTCCGACAGTTTTATCTATGGGCAGCATTGTCTTTTTGCTGTAAAAAGCCTTTTTAGGCGGCATTATAACCGTGGGATTAATATATTCATGGTCAAACATTCCCGCCTTATCGCGTGTGTACAACCGTTTTATTTCCGACAGAGCGCCCACCAGCCGCTCTATATCAAGATTGCGGTCGCCGGCAGATATTATGGCAAGTATGTTGCCTATGTCGCCGAACTCTATTTGTATGCCGTATTCATCACGCAGCAAATCGTACACCTCAATGCCGGCGAGACCGATATCGCGGGTGTGCACCGAAAGCTTGGTAATGTCAAAATCATAAACCGATTTGCAATTTATAAGCTCTTTGCTGAAAGCGTAATAGCCGCCCAGAGCATTTATTTCCTCCCGTGCATATTCGGCCAACTCAGCCGTGCGGCGGAATATTCCATCGCCGTTAAGCGCCAAGTTTTTCCTGGCAAGGTCAAGAGATGACAGCAGCAAATATGACGCGCTCGTCGTCTGCGTTAAATTTATCACCTGACGCAGATACCCCGCATCCAGGCTGCCGCCCGACAGCAGTATCGAGCTCTGCGTCAGCGAGCCGCCCGTTTTATGCATGCTTATAGCGGCTAAATCAGCGCCCGCTGCCATTGCAGGCATGGGAAATCCCTCGCCAAAATAGAAATGCGTGCCGTGCGCCTCATCCGCCAGCACCAGCATTCCCGCTTCATGCGCCATTTTTGTTATGCCCGCAATGTCCGAACATATGCCGTAATATGTGGGATTATTTATAAAAACCGCCTTTGCGTCCCTGTTCTGCTCAATCGCCGCCTTAACGTCGTCCGGCGACATGCCGAGCGGTATGCCCAGCCGTTTATCTGACCCAGGATTTACATATACCGGCACCGCGCCGTTTATAACCAGCGCGTTTATGGCGCTGCGGTGCACATTGCGCGGCATTATAATCTTATCGCCTTCACCGACGGCTGCAAATATCATCGCCTGCACCGCCGATGTTGTTCCGCCCACCATAAAAAATGCCTGCGCGGCGCCGAAAGCATCGGCTGCAAGGCTTTCCGCATCCTTTATAACGGATACCGGATGCGTTAAATTGTCCAGCGGCTTCATTGAGTTAACATCTGCCTTGAGGCAGTCCTGACCCAAAAACTTCGTAAGCTCCGGCGTTCCCTTGCCGCCCTTATGACCCGGCACATCAAACGGGACTACCCTGTCCGCCCTGTACTTCTTCAGCGCTTCATAAATGGGCGCGCTGCTCTGACTGAGGCGGCTCATTCCACGCCTCCAAAGTCGGTGTCATATATATTCATTCCGCTGAATATCTCTATCATCTCGCGCCTTAAGCTGTCGGTTATCTCCAATCGGCGCTTAGGCGGCACCTCGTATATGTCCTTGTTAAACAAATAGTTCTGAAGCTCTATTTCCTTTATCAGCATTTTTGTGTGGAATATGTTCGACTGATATACGTTTACATCTATGGCGTCGTATTTAGTCAGCGTCTTGTCGGCAATATAGTCCTGAATGGAGCGTATATCGTGGTCCATAAACAGCTTTTTGCCGTCGAGCGAACGCGTAAAGCCGCGCACCCTGTAATCTATAGTGATAATATCCGAGTCAAAGCTGCCGATAAGATAGTCCAGCGCGTTAAGCGGAGATATGGTGCCGCAGGTGGACACGTCTATATCAACGCGGAAAGTGGCTATCGCGTTGTCGGGATGATATTCCGGAAAAGTGTGCACCGTAACATGGCTTTTGTCAAGATGTGCGACTATTGTTTCCGGTTCGTCCGTCGCGTGCTTTTGCGCTATAGGACGAGTCTGGTCCTTTATAAGCACCGTTACTGAAGCGCCCTGCGGCTCATAATCCTGCTTTGATATATTGAGCACACTTGCGCCGATAATCTCAGTTACCTTGCACAGGATGTTGGTAAGTCGCTCCGAATTGTACTGCTCGTCTATATATGATATATAATCCCTCTGTTCTCGCTCGCTTTTCGCGTAGCATATATCATATATATTAAAACTTAATGTTTTAGTGAGGTTGTTAAAACCATACAATGTGAGCTTTTTTGCCAATCCTAACATCACAGCCTTCTAAATAAATTATTTTAATAATAGCATCTTTTATGTCAAAAAGCAACGCATTTACTTGTAATTATTATGTCAAAAATAAGGTGGTTTAAAGGCGTAATTACGGCAATTTTAACATGTAAGAGCTTACACGTCAAAGAACAAAAAATTCAGTTTAAATATCTGATATTTATTATCTTAAATTTGTCATTTTGTGCATCCAAAATTTTCTGAAATGAAGTAGCTTTTAAAACGCGTATAAATATATTGGCCCTGAGTAAAAGGTAGAAAAACTGCCGCTGTAATAGTCTGCGCTCTAAACTTTTGCCCAAGCACTTTTGCAAATACCGCTTATGTATCCGCCGCACAAGCAGCGGTAAAGCTCCAATGCTATATTGCTTAATATTTTGCAAATTTATATTATTAGTTTTCTTATTAGATTTCAGCGCACCAGCCAGGCACAAGAGAGTTCAGCGGCGCTCAGCATGTCCGCAGTCATTGCTTTTCTTCTGCAGGCCGGCCGTTTTGCTCTGCCGGTGGCCGATGCGAAGTTTTGCCATTAAAGCAAACAAAAACGGACGCCTGCTTAAGGCGTCCGAGGCGCATCGTCATTGCTGGCATTTATCCGCCGTATTTTGCCGACGGGTTAAGTTTGTGCAGACTCCGTTTATGCGCCGCCTCAATTTTCTCTATTTCCTCAGGCTTTCCTTCGCCCGTTAAAATATATTTGTCTATAGCCGCATATGATATGCCCATATCCTGCTCATCCGTCTGACCGTCGTAAAGTCCGGCAGATGGAGCTTTTTCAATGATTTCACTCGGCGCGTCTAAAAAGCGCAGAAACTCATATATTTCCGTAACCGTTAAATCCGCAATGGGATTAAAGTCATAAGCGCCGTCGCCCCATTTAGTAAAATAACCCATATATCCTTCGCTGCGGTTGCCGGTGCCCGCCACAAGCGCACCGCGCGACTGCGCTATTGCATACAGCGTCGTCATCCTCAGCCGCGGCGCTATGTTTACGCCGGCCGCATCGGTTATTTTCCCGACCTTTTCAATCGCACCGCATATCTCAGATTTTACGTTGCTTATATCTACCGTTACCGTCTCTATGCAGAACTTCTCGGCTACCTTAAGCGCATCGCTCATATCTGAGCCAAAATTTTGCTTGCTCTGGCAGGGCATAATAACGCCCAACACATTGTCCGTCGCTTTCTTGCAGAGTATGCCTACCAGCGCGCTGTCCTTGCCGCCGCTGTTGCCGTATACAACGCCGCTGCACCCGCTGGATTTCAGCATGCCCTTTATAAATTCTACTCTGTCTTTAAGCTCTTTTGCATAATCTCTCATAATTTTCTCTCCATTTGCTGCTTGAGTGTTATCATATGCCGTAGTCATAAATTCTTACGCTGCATCGGCCGACAGTCCATTTTATTTTCCGGGAAATATGCTGTACCGCCGCTATTTAACGAGCGGGAAGAGTATAACATCCCTCAGTGTCGGCTGATTGCAAATAATTGCCGCAAGACGGTCTATACCCATTCCCAGTCCTGACATGGGAGGCATGCCATGCTCCATAGCCGTTACAAACGCCTCGTCAATATCCATCGCCTCGTCGTCGCCGGCATTGCGGTTGCGCAGCTGCTCATAAAACGCCTCTCGCTGTATGATGGGGTCAACCAGCTCTGAATAAGCCTTCATAAGCTCCCAGCCGGATACAACTACCTGGAACATGTCGATAATATTGGAATTTTCATCATTCCTGCGGGCCAGCGGAATAAGACAGGCAGGGTAATTGTACAGCACCGTCGGCTGTATTATTGACGGACGCAGCTTGCGCTTAAACAGCATGTCTATAAGCGACGGCACCGACTTGCACTTGTCTAAGTCGGCCTTCTCCAGCAGATTTTTTGCCTCAATCGCCTTTTTAAGCTCCGCCGTTTCGGTAAAGCTCAACACATCCTCGCCTAAAAGGCCGCTCATCGCTTTTGTATAATCTATCCTCGTCCAGTCGCCGCCGAACTCTATTTCATCATCGCCGAATTTAATCTTAGTGCCGCCCGTTACGCTCTTTACAAGTTCCTTTATAAGTCCCTCGGAGAATTTTATATTATCCTCAAAGTCCCAATAAGCGGCATACCACTCAAGCATGGTAAATTCCTGCAGGTGAGAAGCGTCCATACCCTCGTTGCGGAAATTTTTGCCTATCTCAAACACCCTGTCAAAGCCGCCGGCGACCACCTGCTTAAGATACAGCTCCGGCGCTATTCTCAGGTAAAAATCCTTGTCCAGTGTGTTGTGCTTTGTTATAAACGGACGGGCCACAGCCCCCGAAGCCACCGACTGAAGCTGCGGCGTCTCCACCTCTACAAATCCGTTCTCCTCAAGATAATTGCGTATATAAGATATTATCTTAGAGCGCTTTATAAAAACGTCCCTAACCTCTTCGTTGACTATAAGGTCGAGATATCTCTGGCGGTAGCGTAAATCGGTATCCTCCAGGCCGTGCCATTTTTCCGGCAGCGGACGCAGCGCCTTTGAAAGGAGCTTTACGCTGAAGCATTTTACCGTAAGCTCGCCTGTTTTGGTAAGATATATCTCGCCGCTGACACCTATAAAGTCGGCAACGTCTATATTATTCTTTGCAAATTTATACTCATCTTCGCCCAAATCGCCCAGCGAAAGACTTATCTGCATCTTGGCATTTACATCCTGTATATTCATAAACATGAACTTGCCAAAACTGCGTTTAGACACCACTCTACCGCATATAGCCGTTTTATCTCCCACCTCAAGCTCCGTCGCCTGTTTGAGAGTATGCGTACGCTCAAACTTAGCCGCATAAGGTATTCGGCCGGATTTATACACATTGAGCAGTTTTTCTCTTCTGACCGAATATTCAGTGTTGTCCTTAGGCTCTTTTTCCAGCAATTCCATTATTTCTTTCTTATCCAAGGCGTAAGCCTCCCTTTATTTATTAAATACCGCCTTAACAGCATTATTATCGCACATTTTATTATATTTTATCACGCCGTATAAATCAAGAAAAAATATACGCCCGCATGCCTAAAAAAGCAATACAGGCGTATAATATAGGCTTTTAACCTTTTTACCAATCTGCGCTTCACAGTTTTATATGTTTATATGCACCCCTGCGGCCGCAGCAAAATCACTTCTCAATCCGGCGAGCGGGGCACGCCACACCATAGAGCAATATATGTAAGTTTCTGCCCAGCCTTACAGCAAATCCGCCGAACAGGACTGCAGCCTTTTACCGCAGACACTTCTTCATTTTGCCATTATTTTTCAGCCGACATGCGGCCTATAAGCATCACGCCGCGCCGCTTTATCTCACAATATTTAACCGAGATGTCTTTTTGCGGCGCAATAAGCACTGCTCAATGATTATAGCATATGCATGACCGTTGGACGTCTCCGGCCTTTCTACCCCCTAAGGCCTCTCGACTGCCTATCCATATCCTCTACCACGATGTCGTAAATCTCACCCAATGTGGAGCAATACTCCAGCACTTTCCACGGCTCATTGGTATGAAAATGAATTTTTATGCAGGCGTCGTCGCCTACCGCCAGCAAACAGTCGCCCTCAAAATTTTTAACAAAATATTCGTTTACGACGTCCTCATCAAGATTTTCGCCGTCAATTAAAAGCTGGGTGTCATATCTGAAGTCTATCATTTTTCTTTCCCCCGTAAGTTTTACGCTGCGCCGCCGGCAGCAGCATTTTCCTCCGCCTGCGTCTCGTGATATTCCTTGTCAGTGTTGACTTTCCATATATCCTCGCGCGTTACGCCGCCAACACCCATTATATGCTCAACCGCCCTAAACGCCGTCGCCATGGAGTGGTCCATATTATTATATCTGTGCTGGCCGTTGCGCCCAACGCAGTACAAATTGTCCACAGAGTTGAGATAATCTACTACCTTGTCCATTTCCGCATATGTATCAAAATAAGCAGGATACGCCTTTTTGACCCTTTCTCTATGGGACGCCTTTACGCTGCCGGAATCTATTATACCCATTTTAACCAGCTCGCCGGACGCAAAATTTACAAATTCCTCATCCGACATATTCCACATATTATCGCCCTCGTTGCAGAAATACTCAAGACCTATCCACACCGTGTGCTCCGGATCCTCAACCATGTACGGCGACCAGTTGTTGAATATCTGTATACGGCCCATTTTTACATCCGGCTCCTGAACATATATCCAGCAGTCGGGCACAATGTTGCCGAGTGTTTTTATATTTGTAGTATTTTTAAGATTAAGTCTGTCGACAAGCAGTCCTGCCGTTATAAAATCACGGTACGGCAGCCCCGCAGCTATCGCTTTTATATCCTGCGGCGCTTCGTCACCGGCAATGTCCGCAATAAGGTCCTTTACCGGCATAGATGATATAAATATGTCACCCTCTATCGTCTTGTCGCCATCTTCCGTGCTGCATACTACAGAAAGCACCTTGCCGTCCTTGACATTTATTTTCTCCACATTGTGCTGCATAAGCAGGTGACCGCCCATCTTCCCGAAATCGGAGGCTACCTGCTCCCAAAGCTGGCCTGGTCCGTACTTAGGATAATAAAACCGCTCAATAAGCGACGTCTCCACCTTTTTGGATTTTATATGAAAGGCTTTTTTAAACATATCGCTTATAACCGCCGTTATAGAAAGCCCCTTAACACGCTGTGCGCCCCAGTCTGCAGATATCTCGCTGGGATGGCGTCCCCACAGCTTTTCAGTATATTTTTCAAAGAACATGCTGTAAAGCGTTTTGCCGAAACGGTTTATGTAGAAATTCTCAAGGGAAGTCTCGTCCTTTTTGACGACGCAGGATTTAAGATAGCTGAACCCCGCCTTTACCGTGCGGGAAAATCCCATATTTTTAAATGTCTGCCATTTCATGCTGACTGGATAGTCAAAGAAGGATTTTAGATAATAAATTCTTGAGACCCTGTCCCTAATAAGCATAACCCTGTCTTCCTTTTCAGGGTTGGGACCGCCGTCGCAAAGCTCCTGCTGCTTGCCTAAAATAATATTATCTTTAGAGGGGCTGCCCTGTATCGGCATAACCGTTTTCCAAAAGTCCATTACCTCTTTATCTTTGGTAAAAAAGCGGTGGCCGCCTATGTCCATCCTGTTGCCGCCGGTGCGTATTGTCTGCGATATTCCGCCGATTGCCCCGCTGCCCTCAAGTATGGTTACCTCATACTCCTCAGGAGCTTCTTTTAAAAGCTTGTACCCTGCGGTAAGGCCAGCCGGTCCGGCGCCTATTATAACAACCCTTTTCAAAATTTGTCCCCCTTTTTCTCGAATACCACATAAAGCATTTTTCTGGCGGCAAAATTCCACACAAACACTATTGCCGTTATTATTATTTTGGATATAAGCCAATGCACTCCAAGAAGCATGTTGAATATATACATGAGCAGCAGGCTAAAGCCCAGCGCTATAAAGCCTATAATGGCATGCATTATAAATTCATAGCGCTTTTTTATGCCTATTTCCTGCCTAAACACAAACCGCTTAGATAAAAAATAGTTTACTAAAATACCCGCAAAGCAGGCTACGGCAGTCGCTATGAGCACATGAATTTTCAAAGTGTCATGCAGCAGAAAAAGGCAGCCCCAGTCCGCAACCGTCGCAGCGCCGCCAACAAAAGCATATCTTATCATCTGCTGAACAAGCTCTGTCTGCAGCAGAGCTTTCATTCCCTTATTCTTCAATTTTATTCAGCCCTTTATCATTTATGCCTAATTTATAAATTTTCAATATCCTAATAATAATACAATTTATCAGCAAATTCAATCATTAATTAATATATAAGCAAAAACAAAAGTGTATTATCAACAAATATATACTTTAAATTGTTGTGTTTATAATCTTTTTACTCTCGCCCATGCCGCATATAAAAAAAGCTTAATATTTATTTGACGCATATACTCTCTGACATTATAATAAATATCGGATTTTGTGCAGAAACGGCGGAGCTGCGTCTAATACGACAAGCTCAACTTTTAATATCATGCGAATACTGCCACTATAAACATCTAATATTTTATTGCTTAATCCTTAAAAATGTGAAAATTAGATTTAGCATTTGCTGCCCCTTGTTTTTCAGAATTACTTTTGTGCCTGCTTAATCAAATTAATATTGATTATCTGCAAGGTGTATTTTTTAAAATTATATATGTCAGCTTATGAGGTGACAAAATATTATGCAGGAAAAAATTAAAAACAGCTTTGATAAAGCTTTAGATGTTAATTATATCACTTTATTAAAGGGAATAGCCGTGGGAATTTTTGCCGGACTGAGCGCCATACTCTTTCGTGCTGCTTTAATGAAAAGCAGCGATTTGCTTCATGTGGCTCTGTCTTTTGGACAAAAGCACCCTATTTTTATCCCAATATGGTTTATAATTCTTCTGATATTTGCCCTTTTAACCACACTGTTGCTAAAATGGGAGCCGTTTATTTCCGGCTCTGGCATTCCGCAGGTTGAAGGCGAGCTGTACGGATATTTTGAGCAAAAGTGGTGGCGTGTACTGTTTGCTAAATTTTTAGGCGGTATACTTACGATAGGCTCAGGGCTGGCGCTTGGAAGAGAGGGACCGTCGGTTCAGCTCGGCGCAATGGCCGGCAAGGGAATATCTAAAATTGGCAAGTCAAGCGACGATGAAAGCAGGCTGCTGATAACCTGCGGTGCAAGTGCCGGGCTTGCGGCCGCTTTTAACGCACCGTTGGCCGGAGTTATATTTGCAATAGAAGAGCTGCACAAAAAATTTTCGCTTAAACTGCTTCTTTCCTCAATGGCGTCATGCTTTTCGGCGGCATTTTTGTCGCGTCTTGCCTTTGGGCAGCAGCCGGTATTTAATTTTCAGGATATAAGCGTTATTGAATTAAAGCACTACTGGATAGTTGTAATCCTCGGCATAGTTTTGGGGCTTTTCGGCAAGCTGTATCAGATATGCGTACCGTTCATGCAGGGGATATATGATAAAATTCAATTAAAGTTTATAAAAACAGCCATACCGTTTGTTTTGGCGGGAATTATAGGATTTATCTGCCCAATGCTGCTTGGCGGCGGCAATGACATAATTGCATCTATCAGCGCCAAAACAGCGTTGTCGTCGCTTATTATACTGCTTATCGCCCGCTTTGTATTTTCAATTTTAAGCTTTTGCTCCGGCGTGCCGGGCGGAATATTCCTGCCGCTGCTTACATTAGGCGCCATCTGTGGTGCGGCCACCGGCAATGTGTTTGACATGTTAGGCCTCGGCTTTGGAACAGATAATTATATAATGCTGGGAATGGCGGGCTATTTCTCCGCTGTGGTGCGCTCGCCTATTACGGGCATATTGCTGATATGCGAAATGACGGGCAGCGCGGAAAATCTGCTGCCGCTGATGCTTATATCGCTTATGGCTTATGTCACTGCAGGTCTGCTTAAATCTGAGCCGATATATGATACGCTTCTCAACCGCATGCTTAGCCAAAGCAACAAAAAAGCCGCTGAAAATTAAAGCTTGCTCTTTGCATTGCTTTTTCCTGATAAAAATTCATATGCGCAGCTGAAAAAGGCATTTAGCGTCTTATGCCTCTCTCAAAAAGCAGCAGAGCATATATCACCGATATTTTCCCCCGCATTGCTCAGTGTCTTTATCGGGCGGCGCATGCTCATGTCATAAGCGGACGTTATATCGTTAAGCAGTTTGTGCTTTTACTCATTTGAAAATGCACGGAAAGCGATAAGCTTCCTATATTATCGTCAGAAAATATAGGGCTTATTTGTAAGCATTATCCGTCAAGCTTATTTATCCGCCGATGGCAGGCGTCATTTTTAAAAGCGTCATATTATTCTTATTGCGGTTTAGTTCCAATCTTCGCAATAGTATGCTGGAGATATTTTTCCTCGGCGGCATTTATACAAAGCGGGAGCGCCTTGGGGCACCCTCCGTAAGGAAGGTGCCCCAAGGTCGCTCTTGTAATTGAATTAAATATTGATTGTTTGGGACGGTGTAGCCATTGGCTACGCCGTCTTTGCTTTTTTTAGCTTGCGTTTGGCTAGATGTTCCTGAAAGGCTTCTTCCATTTCTTCAGGGGTAAGCCCTCGTATCACGCCAACGCCGTTGTAATAGATGTCCATTAGCTGATAACGCTTTCCGTCAAGGTATCTCCGTTCGTGTATCACAATTTTTTCAATGAACTCGTGTACCAGTTCGGGAGTAAGCTTGGTCGGCTGCGTAATCTGTTTTACCTTGTCAATAAAACGCTGTAAACCTTCAGACTTGTCCGTTTCGGTTTCAAGGTACGCCTGCATATCGGGTATCGCTTCTTTGAGATTTTTCTGTTCTTCCTCATACGCCATTGACATTGTGGCAAAGCGTTCATCGGAAATCTTACCCATTGCATTGTCCTCGTAAATCTTTTGAATCAGCGAATCAATATCCTTGATACGCTTTTCGGCTTTGGTAAGTTCTCTGCGTTTTTCGGACAGTTCCTTTTGCTTTTCCTCTCCGTAGCAATTCATCTGATGTTTGGCAAACTCTTTCTCATAAGCCTGAACATAACGAAATACTCGCCGCATATTCTCGAGAACATTTTCCTCAACCACTTTTTCTCGGATATAGTGTGCAGAACACACTTCGGAATTTTTACGATAGGAAGAACAGAAGAAATAGGCTTGCTCTCGCTTGTAATTGTTTGTCACGCTGTAATACAGCTTTTCTCCACAATCGGCACAGTAAAGAAGTCCCGAAAACATACTGACAATTCCGCTTTTTGTAGGTCTCCGGCGGTGCTGTCTGAGTTCCTGCACAAGCTCAAAGGTTTCACGGTCGATAATGGCAGGGTGCGTGTTCGGGAAGATCTGCCATTCCTCCTGCGGTCTTTCAATCTTCTTTTTGTTCTTGAAAGACTTGGTTGTACTTCGGAAGTTTACCGTATCGCCACAATACTCTTGTTTGGAAAGAATACTCGCAACCGTATCCGAACACCAGTTGAATTGTCTTGCGGGCGGATTGCCGCAGTTTCTTCCGATACTGTTCCAATACTCGGTTGGCGTTAATATCTTACCAGATTTCAGCCTTTTTGCTATCTGCGTCGGCCCTAAACCTGAAACGCACAGCTCAAAGATTCGCCTGACAATCTTTGCCGCAGGCTCATCTATCAGCCATTCCTTTGTGTTTTCGGGATTTTTCATATACCCGAAAGGTGGATTGGTGGTAAGCGGTATGCCTGCCATTCCCTTGTTCTTGAAAACATTGCGCACCTTTTGGCTTGTGTTCTTTGCGTGCCATTCGTTGAATAAGTCTTGCATAGGAACAATGTCGCTTAGTCCTTTTGCGGTATCAATATTATCCATAATGGCGATATATCGAATACCCAATCGGTCAAATTCTTCTTCCAAAAGCTGACCGACAATCAAGCGGTTTCGTCCCAATCTCGAATGGTCTTTGACGATAAGATTTTCAATCAATCCTTGTTCAGCAAGCTCCATAATCTCTGTAAAAGCAGGTCTTGCGAAAGTTACGCCCGACCAACCGTCGTCAATAAATACACGGGTATTTTTGAAGCCGTTCTCCTTTGCGTACTTTTCAAGGATAGACTGCTGATTTTTAATACTGCCCGATAGTCCGTCCTGTTCATCGTCACGGGACAGACGGCAGTAGAGAGCAGTTATCTTTCTTGTTTTCATATTCTGCTTGGTTTCGGGCAGATATTTTATGTTTCTGCTTAAAACTTCAAGCGAATTGGCACCGGCAGCTTGCCGGTCTGACTGTTTGCTCATAATTCTCCTTTCCGCAGCCAGATATGATATGAATTGTAGGATACTGTTATCATACCATATCTTCTGCTAAACTTCAACGCTTTAAAGTGCTGATTTAAACTTTTCTCATCTTTTTATCATAATTCTTCGTAGCTTTTCTTCAAAGCTTTCGCTTGCAGTTTCATCAAAAAACGCTCTGACGATATATACCGTACCGTCAATTTCATTCGTAAACTTTAACGGTTCGGGATAGATTGACTGTTCAAACCAAGCAAGCCGTTCTTCCTTTGTCATTTGGGCGAGTTTATCGGTAATATCATCAATTGCTTCTTGCAATTCGTCTGTTTCTTGAATTGGATTTCCGTTTTCGTCAATATAGGTCATCGTGCGTCACGCTCCTTTCGCTGTGATTTTTTATGCTGCATTTCTTCTTTCGCTCTGTATTCGTTGGCATAGAGAAGATCCGTTTTTTCTTGAATTTTTACTGACCGTTCCTCTATGCCTTTGTTCAGTTTCAATCGTTTTCGCAGGGTGGTAATCTGCTCGGTAACCTTTGCTTTTTCTTCTCTCAAAATCTCTTTTTCGTCAGGTGAGGCTCTGCGGATTTTGTTTTGCAGTTTGGTGCGGTAAGCGGTCAGCTTATCCATTTCACTTTGCAGCTTTTCTCTGTCGGCATACAAATCATCAAGAGTTTCAATTCCGTATTTGCTCATATACCGCACCTGATTGGACAGCTCGTCCAGCTTCCGAAGATCCTCCTTGAGATAAGGACTTGTCGGACGGTAAGTTGTTTTCTCCGGCAGAACACCAAGCAGATAACAGTAGTGCAGATACAGACGGTAGATATGGCTTGTCTGTTGGAAAGGTTTAAACCAACTCCGCAAGTCCTGCGGCATTTGGGGCGGATAGGTGATTTCTGCTCTGCGGTTTCCGTATCTTGCGTACGCTCCCATATTTCTTTTAAAGTGCTCCGGCGTCCATTTCTCATCAAGGGTATCAAGCCTTGTAAAGTGTGCATACTGCGGCAGGCGTATCTTCCAATGCTTTCCCGTAAAGTCGGTGATATATCCTTTTCGTCTGAGATAGTCCTCCATATAGTAAGGGGTGCGGCTGAAGTTTGCCGCTTCTCTCACATCTTCCCGGTACACATTGTATCGTGTCGGTTTACCGCTTTTTTCATCAAGCCATACCGGTCTGCTCGGTGCTTTGCGGGGATTTTGGATAACAGACAATCCGTATTCGGCACAGATTAGGTCGGATAGATTACGAAGCCTTCGCCTTTCAGAATTAGAGTAGTTGTATTTTCCGCCGTCAAGGAAAGAAACCGAGTTAAAGGCGAAGTGATTATGAATATGGTCTTTATCAAGGTGGGTGGTCACGATAATCTGAAACCGATCGCCCCACATTTCTTCCGCCAGTTTCATTCCGATTTCATGTGCCTGCTGAGGTGTAGTTTCATCAGGCTTAAAGCTCTGATACCCGTGCCAAGCGATATATCCGTCGTCCTTTCCGTACTGCTTTTTGGTGAGTATCATCTGCCGCAAAGCAATCTCTTTTAAACAGTTAATGGCGGAAACATATTCTCCGCTTTCTGTCGCTTCAGGTCGGCTGACATAGGAAAAGACATTGTAGAAGTCCTGCAAGCATTTATCTTTTGATACAGTCTTTTCGGGATTTTCTACATAGTCGATCAGGTCTTTTAATCTGCCTTTGATATGCCAAAGCGAAGTTGTTGCCACGTCACATCACACTCCATTCACTGCTTCCGCCGCAAGCGTCGAAAGCTTATCATTTCGTGGATGCTCCTTTTCCCCACAAAGCAAGCTTTGCGGGGACCCTGTATTTGCCTCCTGCAAATCTAATATTAAGCGCTCAATTTCTTTACAGATTGTAAGTGCGGAAGGCTCATATATTGCGCATTTCTTGAAACCGTTATGGACTGAGTAGAGGGTGTTTAACAATTCCCAAAACTCCCGTGGCGGCTTTGCTTTCGGTGTTTTACCCTTGCAAAGCTGCCTTATGAATTCGGACTGTGACAGTCCGCAAAGGTCAGCACAACACTCAAGTTTCTGCTTTTCTTCTTCGGTCAGTCTTACCGTTATGATCTTTTTATCACTTTGTTTCTTGCTCAAAATATATCATCTCCAATCGTAAAAATTGTTTCCTTTTCAGGGTTGTAGGGAAGAATTCCCTAAGTGTAGTCCACACGCCTTTAGGCTGTGGATACGACTAGCATTTAGCGTGGTCGGGATTTTGGTATCAAAATCCGATGCTCGTTACTGTTGCGGACACACTATTTCTCCTTTTTTGCCGGTCTGTCTGAACGTCGTTTTTCTACCCCTGCCCCGGACTCTCACCGTAGCGTTGCTGTGCTCGCTCCCATCAAAGTGAGGTCATCGCACGGTCATATCCCATCCAGCCGGTCATTCAGTTGTAACCGGCTTTCGGGCAACAAAAAAGCCGGCACACAAATGCGTACCGACTCCCCGCAAAAGGATAGGCTTATCCCTTGCGGTGTGGCTTCACATTTATGTAACCGGCTTTGAAATTCAAAGTCGAAACCGTCCTTCACGCTTATCTGCTGCCGACAGTTCAGGACAATTCAGAAGCGGCGGTATTTTCACTTAGCACACCGCAGGCATTGTCCGGCTTATTGCCGTCATCCCAAATCTGTGAAAAAAGATATTCAGTTGTAGAACAGACAAACTGTCATTTTTTATTATACAGAACAAATGTTTGCTTGTCAAGATTTTACTCATAAGCAGTATCCGAAAAAATGTCCTGTGATCACCTCACAGGACATTTTCATCATTGATTATTTGCTGTATTTTTTCTTTCTGTTGTATGCAGTTGCTCCGAACAAACCAGTTCCTGATACAAACAGCAGGGCAATCCAAAGTACCATGTTGCTGTCATCGCCGGTCTGCGGGGAGTTGGTATCATCTGTCTGGTTTTCTCCAGCCGGTTTGTCCTCCGGTACACTCGGATTTGTGCTGACCGGATCCGCATATGCCAGCGCATAGGTAGAGAACTTATCCGTAGCGAACGAAAGGGTTCCATCATCATTCATTACCGTATCCAGTTTTTCGGCCAAACCATCGTGTAACCGAACAACAAAGAAACTTCTGCCTTCTGCCTTCAAAGCCTCAGGTATTGCGATCGTGAAGGTGATTTCGTTGTTCAGTTCAGTAATTTCGCCAATCTCAACGTTGTTCGCTTTGACAAGAACCTGAAGGTTCATATACTGTGCAACCGTTTCGTTTTTATTGAGCACAGAAAGGATTTTCTCTTCTTCAGTTGTCTCTGCATTAGCCATCAAATCAGCCACAACCTCTGTGGAAATCGTTTCCCCATTATTTACTGCCTGAGCGATTTTGGACGCTGTTTCAGCACTGACACCGGTAGGTTCATTACCAAGAGCAATATCTACAAGGGCTTTTTCTATTGTGCTTTCAACAACACCAGCCCCTTCCTGAGCAACTCCAAGAGTCACTTCTTCAACCGGTTTGGAAGGATCAACAGACGGAAGCTGGGATTCTGTAGGCTCTACCGTTACAACGCAGGTATCGCTAACAGTTCCAACTGTAGCGGTGATGGTTGTCTCGCCGTCTGCAAGGGCAATCACCTTGCCCGTTTCATCTACGGTGGCAACGGTAGGGTTGCTAGACGTCCATGTCACGGTTTTATCAGTTGTATTTTCCGGCAGGATGGTAGCTTCCAACTGCTCAGACTGCCCGATCTGGAGAGAAACGTCTTCACCAATGGAAACACTTGCAGCACCCACCGCAACGCCTGTAAATTTTACCGGAACCATGGCGTTTCCATTTACAGCAAAAGCCCACTGACCGCCTTCGACAATCGTTGCAGCAGAATCAACCCAATCCCATCCATCCTGCAAGGCATGCTGGCTCAGGGTATCGCCGACCTCCAACGTATCATTAGTCGAAAACGAAGGAGTGCTGATAGTAAACACACCGGACAATGTCGTATTCAAAACATTCATTAAGTTTCCTTCGGTATCATAAACAGCTATCCGCACGCCGGAAACACGGCTATTACCAACATCGTTAAGAGACGATCCAAAGTTATAGTTATAATTTCCGTTCTCTTCGATAATGGTATAGTACTCATTGCCGCCTACAGTGACTATTCCCAGAGAGCCGTTCAAGCCGGTGGTACCGATTGTGCCGGCAGCGCTGTTATCATAGAAAGGAACTTTACCAAGGTAAGAATAATATTCGGTAACACCGTTCTGTACGGTCAAGGTATCCGAAACAGAGAATTTATTGGTGCCGTTGCTTGCCCCGTTTGTGTACATACTGGCGTACACTTCAGAAATAACCTCAAAGGAACCAATGTTGCTCAGAGCAGAATTATCCACTGTGATTTTCAACTGGTTGTCCGAATTCAACGCAACAGTAACGCCTTCTAAAGTTTCAGCCGTCTGAATGTTTTGATAGCCAATTACGTCCGAGGCCAAAGACTTTTCCAATAAGTCCATCGCCGTCTGATAGGAGACGCCACAAAGCAGTTTCGCCGTATATCTGCTGTCCGTACAGACAATCGTGGCATTTGACAAATCCATATTACTTACGGAAACATTGGAGGTTTTGTCTACGCCGTTTACTCCAAGCACATGGTGCAGGCCATAATCTCCGGAATAGCTGCCATTGCCAAACAGAACGCCTACGCCGGCCATGTTGTAGTTTCCAGTCACAGAGCAGTTGTTGAACACATAATCGCAGTTCTTATACGGCTCGTAGCCAATGAACAATCCGTTATAGGTCGGACTGGACATATCCATATTCAGATGAACATTGTCAAACGTTGTATCGCCCGGCGCATAGGTGACGAGAACAGATTCATTATTATTGCCGGAACCCAACGCAACACTCCCCGTTACAGTAATGTTCGAATAGGTATACTTTCCGGAAGAACTATCCTGTTTCGCAACTAGGCTTGACGGGGCAGTTACATGCCACTTGATGTCCTTTAACTCGCCTTCCACAAAGTAACCAATAAAAGCATCCTTATCCGTTGAGGCAGTGATGGTATGACCGTTGCCATCCAATTCCCCACGGAAATATTTTATCCTGCCGTTCCACCAACTATCAATTACTTCCGAATCAGCATCCGCCAGATTGATGTCAGCGGTCAGTTCCGCGTACAGATATTTGTCACTCTGGTCGATCTTTTTCAGATCTTCTGCCGAACTAATCTGTATTGGGTTGTCCGCAGATGTCCCCACTTCCTCCGCCGCAAACGCCGTCACCGGTAACATGGTAACTACCATAATTAAAGAGAGCAACGCCGCAAGCCACTTTTTTCTTTTCATAAACTATAACCTCCTTCATTTTTTTCAAGAAAGGAACGAATCAACCACAAAAAAGGCGCATCCCACCCCTGGTAAAATGGGCAAATTACGCCTTCAAAATTTGTGCAATTTTTCGCCTGACAGGAAAAAAAGGCAGAATTACACTTTGCTTGCTTGCTTGCTTGCTTGCTTGCTTGCTTGCTTGCTTGCTAACATTGTCGCAACTGCCGCCATTTTTGTCAAGCCCCTTTCTGAACATAATTTTATTAATATAGTTTACGATAATATCGGCTGATTTTCAATACTTTTCTTCGAAAAAAATGGGTGCGCTATCAACAATTCAAATCAAACCTTCTATTTCGTTGTGTGGACATTTAGAGGCTCTAAAAGCCTGATTTTAAGCCGTTTTCTGAGCCTAAACTTTGAGGGGCAGGGTGTTTGTACCTTGCCCCTCAATTTTGCGTTTGAAAGCGTTACAGGCTCATTTTTGCAGCTTTATCAGAACCTCGTATGCAAGATCTGTATATCTGCCCTGTGCCAGCAGCTTATTGTGGCAGGCAAGCGGAACAGTGAAGATATACCGCCGTTCCTCTGCTGTGAGGTAACGGCGATACTTTCGCTTTCTCATACGAAAATCACCTCGGCATTGACTGTTTCTATAACCGCTGACCTCAGGACATTCATTCTCTGCACCCATTCCATCTGATTGTCGGCTTTCAAGGTTTCCGTAATGCTCTCACGCTCTGCCCGCTGCCACATAAGACGGTCAAACAGATCCTGAGCCTGTTCCTCAACATCGGCAAGATAGGATTGCAGCTTGCCGCTTGTCAAAAGGCTGGTATAAAGAGTCTTTTTGTGCTCTTGAATATATCGCAAATGCCGCTGCCCCCATACACCGATGTGCCGTTCTTCTTTTTCGGCTGGTAATTTCAAACAGGGCATATAATAATCGCCCCGCAGTTCGTACCAAAGACCGTTTTGCTCGTTATATATGTACTGTTTCATTTTGTAATCCTCCAATACGATTGATTTTCCTACAAATCCAATCATTCCGGCTGACTACAAAAGCCGAAGGGAGACAACTTCCTTACGAAGTGTCTCCCTTTGCGCTCCCGTTATTTTTTCTATTTAAGCTTATCCTCCGCCATATCCGCTTTTTGTAGCAGCAGATATGATTTAAAGCGTACAAACAACGCTATAAAAACTGCTGCAGCTGCATCTATTGATTAAAATCAGATTTTATTCTCTCCTAAACATCGGTGTGATATAAATTTCTGCTCTTCTTTAAATTCAGCATGCACAGACTGCCGCCCATTTAATCCGTTTCAGCTTTAAAAGCGCAATTAAGCCGGATTATTCCACTGATGACGTCTCGGATACTCCAGCAGCAGAGTCTTCTCCGGATGTATCGGCGCCGGAAGCGTTGTCCATTGATCCGTACATTACACGGTACATCTCCATCGCCGCTTCATATATCCGCCCGCCCTGACGCTCAAAAAGGGCCGAATTTATGCCCTTTACATTGCCGGACTTCACTGCGGTTGTCTCTGCAAGCGCAGGATTTTCAAGTATGCTCTGGGCTATGCCGTCGCTGCAGAAAATATAGTCGGGGTTTAAAGACGCCACATACGACGCCCAATCGCTCCTTTCCGGCACGGCTTCCGCCGGATTATCTGCCCCGGCAAGCGTCATTATATCAGATATAAACGAGCCCTTATATGCAATTATGCCGTCAGACGGAATAAACACTGCTTTTTTCAGTGTCTGCCCGGCTACGTTTGCTTCATTCTTTATCTTGTTTATAAGATTATTATATGTCGTCTCGCCGTTTATCTGCCCAGTAGTCTTTCCGGCAAAGGCAGTAGCCACCGCCACATAGACATCTTTAAGACCGTCGATATTCTGCGCCGCTTCTATTGAAATGACGGGTATATTGCGCAGCCTGAGGCTTTCATTTAGCTCGTCGTTTAAATTTCCGCTTACTATCACAAGGTCGGGGCTCGCGTTTATTATTTTTTCTGTCTCAGGATTTGCGGCGGTGCCCATCTTTTCTTTCTGCGCCGCTTCCTCTGGATAGTCGCAGTCATTAGACACGCCGTAAAGCTGAGCATAAGAGCCCAGTTCATATATAATCTCTGTAATAGACGGCGAAAGGCATATAACCCTCTGCGGTGCGGACTTTATTTCTACGCCGGCGACTGTTGCAGGAAAATCGTCCCGGCCCTCTATCGTCACGCCGCCGTCGCCATCGCCGCAAGAGGTTAATAATCCCGCCGCCATAAGCGCCGCAAGAAGAATAGATATTATCTTTTTCAATTCATCCGCTCCCTTATTTTAAATTCATCTGCTTTAAAGGCATCCCTATCGTCGTGAATAAAAGCGCCGGTCGTAAATTTACTTGCCGGATATTTGCCAAACTCCGGCTGATATATGGCACATCGCACAATTTAAAATAGTATATATTTTTTGCTATGCTCTAAAAACAGAGCTATATAAAAATCGCTTTTGAAATATATGCGCAGACGGCCGCCGTTATAAATCAAGGCCAAGATTTATACGGCCGGCGGCATATTCTATAAACTGCTGCGCTGTACGCGGCGAGCGTACGCCTCTGCGTACGGCAAACCTGTCGGCTGCCGCAAAAAGCGCTTGCTCGTCGATGTTTATGCCGTTCTCTTTTGCCAAAAACGCCACTATTTCACGATATACCTTAAGATTGGGGTTAAAGAATGTCACCGTCAGCCCAAACCTGTCCGACAGCGACAGCATTTCTTCGCGAGCATCGGCGTCGTTTGTCTCTTTTGAAAGCTCAGACGTCGACTTCTCCTTTACCAGATGCCGGCGGTTTGAGGTGGCGTAAACCAGAATATTATCCGGCCTTTTTTCGAGCGAGCCCTCCAGCACCGCCTTAAGGTCGCTCAGCACCGCCTCATCCCCGCTTAGCGACAAGTCGTCAATATATATTATAAATCTGTTGGGATATCTCGATAAAATTCCTATTAGGCTTGACAATCCGCTTAAATTGTTTTTGGCAAGCTCTATCATCCTAAGGCCCCGGCCGCTGTACTCATTAAGCAGCGCATGTATGGTGGCGGATTTGCCTGTGCCCCGGTCGCCGTAAAGCAGCACGTTCTGCGCCGGAAGCCCTTTTACAAACGCCTCTGTATTCTCTTTAACCACCGCGCGCTCGGTATCGTAGCTTTTTAAAGAGGCAAGCCGGATTTTGTCGGTGTTTATCGCCGGAACAAGGCCGCCCTCATATTTAAAGGCGCTGTATCTGGAGACAATACCGTATCCGTTTTTCTCGTAATAGCCTTTAAGATAATTAAAAAACGACTCCGCATCGGCCGATATATTTTTATTTTCCGACGCCCATACCGGCGCACCTGCCGGTAAATCAGACTTTTCGGGGCGTAGGTGCATAAGCTCTACAAGTGTTTCCAAATCAAAAAGCGCAGCGGATTTTATATCCTCCGGCAGCTTTTCGCCAAAGGCCATCGCCCTCGATGCAGGGTTTTCATCCATTTCAGCCGCGCTGATAAATGCACCGCAAACATCGCTGCTTTTATCAAATTCTAATGCAGAGCAAAAAACCGCAGCAGCAGCGGCTGCAATCTCTTCCTTACCCGCACCGGCCGCTTTAAGCCTTACATATTCGCATATCTGGCGCACCACCGGCGCATTAATCACGCCTTTATAAACCGTCGCCGACGCTACTCTCAAATTTAACTCAGTTATATCCATTGCTTTACTGCCTCCTGTTTTAATAATTGTAAACGCATGTAAAGCTCAAGTCAAGTCAAACAGGCCTGCCGCATATAACCGTCTCTATGCCTATAATAAATTACAGCGATTACTGTTTTTTATCATGCTGCATAAAGTTAATAAGCCTTATACGATTTTACCCCTAATTGCATTGGCTGTAGGCTGATATAAATCAACAAGATAATATTCATAAGTGCACCGCATAGTATCAGATGCAAATAAGTCTTGTGCTGTACACAGCCGCGTCAAGCATGCTATACACTTTTCCGCTCACGTATCCCTATTTTGCCGTTTGTAAACAATAAGCGTAATTGCAGAAAGCTCTGTAATAATTTGAGAGGCTGCACTAAGCATGCTTTACCGCAAAGGTCTTATGCCGTTTCTTATCTCCTGCCGGCTGAAGACTGCGCTTGCTCTCTGCTCAAGTCAAAAACAAGCAGATTATCTTTTCACTAATTACGACACTTTTGTAAGTCTTATCCTTTTCCTTTATTTATAAGCTCTTTCGCCTGTTTTCCCGTTAAATGTTCGACTTCAAGCTCAAGCATACATAATGGCGCATACTCCATCTCTATTGCTCGTTCTCTCTTCTCTTCGCTGTCCTGCGGATTATATTTAGCCGCCAGTAAAGTAATGGCTTTCCGCTTTTCGGCCTCATCCTCTAAAATTCTTATTTTGCCAAACGCAATTACACTTTTAAAATATGACGTATATTCATCCGGCCTTACATCATCTTTTGCTATAACGCAAAACGATGCTTTACTATTTGCCTTTATGCTGTCTATCTTATGCCCCGCCTTTGCAGAGTGGAAAAATATTTTTTTATCATGATAAACAAAGCTGAGCGGAACGGCGTAAGGATAGCCGTCGTCTCCTTCCAGCGCCAGTACGCCGGAGGTTGCTTTAGCCAATATTTCATTGCAATCCTCTAAAGAAAGCTGCTGATTTTTTCGCCGCATTGGCCTGAACATAATTACTCACCCGCAGTTTTAATTTTTAAGCTTATCTTAACACAGCAGATTTTTTGTATCAAGACATTATATATTTTGCGTCTTATTCACAGTTTAACAAAGCTTTAAGTTGAAACATTATGCTTTAGGTAGTATAATAAAAAAATATAAATATGCCGTCTGCAGCATTATCAAAGATAGCACTGAGATATGCTGATGCTCTTTGATTAATGCATGGCAGAAAGTTTTATGCACCGCAAAAGTATAACAAAAAACACAGGAGCCGTTTATGAAATACAGAAATCCAACGTTAATGGAAAAAATAGTTCGTGAAGAAGAACAGCGCATATTCCGCGACAATGAAAACTGGTCGCACCTTGGCGGTAATACTACGAAAATCTGCAAAGTTTTCTATTTTATCGCCGCGATTTATCTTATACTCGTTAATGCAGCTTATATTTTCCAAGTATTTTTAAGCATAGAAGATGCTGCGCTTTATCCGGATAACTATGATATTGTTCAGCTTCGTTCAGCGCTGATTGTGATGTTTTCCGTAAGCGCTGCTATGATAGTTGCATTTATACTTATGATATTTAAAAAATATCTGCTTACAATGATATTTACACTGCCTGCTGGTATAATTACATTAATTTTTTTCCTGAGCGAGACCGAGCATAGACGTCTTACTTTGGAAAATGCCACTGGACGTTTTGTACTACAGCATCTGCTGCCTATAATAGTATATATTTTGGCTATTATAATAATTTATCTCATAAGCTTTAGGGACAAAAGGAATATATTTAAAAAGTACGATAAAGCAGAGACTATTATATATGATAAATATAAAAAAGAGCATCCACATGTCTCCAACGATGAGTGGAATGATTATATAAAGCATTATGACGTATATGAGGATATTGGCAATGTAAAAAAGAAAAGAGCGGAAAAATCCTGACAGCTCTTTGCCGTACAGTTTTTTCTCCGTTGTTGGTTCAGCCATAAAATTTTGGTTTTTGCATTTTTTGCGGCAACGGCATATTAATCTTGACAAAACGCATATACAGGCAGTATATTAATTTAGTCGCATATATCCGCCCGTGGCGCAATTGGATAGCGCAATGGATTCCGATTCCAGAGGTTGGGGGTTCGAATCCCTTCGGGCGGGCCACGTCGGAGCAAAGTACGCTTTGCTCCGATTTTCTTTTTCAAAGAAAATCATCCGCCCGCTCCCTTGCTCCTCCTTTTCCGCAAAAAGTCACGCTGACTGCGGCTATTCCCTTGTAAACGCGGGCATGACGCCTCCGCTGCGCTACCAACTTTTTGCGGGATACGCGAGAGTTCAAATTCCTTTTAAAAATATTAGAAATTCTTTTTATCTCACCCTTACAGAAGACAGGCGCCGCATACGGACGTATTTTCGTTCGGAGGGATTCGAACCCTGAGAGGGTGAGCGGCGTTAAAAAAACGTGCCGGTGGCACGTTTTTAGCTGCGAAGTCCGCTGCAGCTGTGCTGCAAGGACGGAGGACGCCGGGCGAAGCAAGGCGGCATCATCCCTTCGGGCGGGCCATGTCGCCGCAAGCTGCATATCGCTTGCGGCGACTTCTTGTAAAAAATGACGCGCTCATTCCGCTGTGGCTCCTTTTTTTAAAAAAGCCACGCTTGTATGGCTGTTGGCTTGAAAGCGCGCTCACAGCGCTTTCACGGCGCTACCAATCTTTTTCTCTTTTGGATGATTTTGCCCCAAATTTTTCTATATTGAAATTTTAGCTTAATTATTCCATTTCAGCATTGAATAATTTAAACAAATGTAAAGCAATGTTAATGATTTTACCAATTGAAAAATTTAATATTTGGTATTATAATAAATAAAGTTAATAATTTGGAGGCATAGCTCAGCTGGTTAGAGCGCTGCGTTCACATCGCAGAGGTCGCGGGTTCGAGTCCCTCTGTCTCCACCAATAATTAAAAGACCCGCATAAACATCACGTTTGTGCGGGTCCATTTTTGTTCTTACACGTTTTTTACACGATTTTATCCAATATTTTTATTGCGCGCTCCTCTTCTCGCGGGTATAAATGACTGTATGTGTTCCATGTTATCTCTATCTTGGAGTGTCCAAGCCGCCTTGCTATTTCCTGTATGTTTATTCCCTCGTTAGCAAGCAAACTGGCATGTGAATGTCTGAAATCGTGTATCCTTATCTTTTTTACTCCTGCGCTTTCTGCAAATTGTTGATTTCGCTTTTCCAGCGTACTATCTCTTAATGACTTAAATATTCCGCAAACCTTGCATTGCTCGTTAAAATTTGGAGCGTCTTTACATCTTTTATAATGCTCATGCAAAACATCCTTTAACGGCTTCGGAATTTGTAGCGTTCTTATAGAGCTTCTGTTTTTAGGCGGCGTTTCTCTATCCCCGTTGCCCAGCTTTTGTGTTATGCTGCGCTTTACCGAAAGATAATCGCCGTTTATATCGTCCCACCTAAGCCCATGTATTTCTCCTTTTCGCAGCCCTGTATAAAATGCAATAGCAAAGAATACATAATAATGCCATTCAAACATATCGCCGCCTTTTTCCGCCTTTTCGGCGTTCTCACGGGCTGCAGCAAGATATTTTTTAAACTCTTCGGCAGTATAATACAGCATTTCTTTTTTTACAGTGAGCTTGTCTTTAAAGGTTCCTACTTTGTCTAAAGGATTGTTTGGCAAATACTCCATTTTTACAGCATAATTAAGTAACGCGTGAAATTCGCCGTATATGTTTTTCTTTGTCTGTTGTGCTAAGCCAGTGTTGGCAATGCCAAGCTTCCATTTTTGAAGTATCGGCAGCGTAAGCTTATTAAGCTGGTACTCCCCCAGCTCTGGCAGTATATACCGCTTTAATATATGTTTGCTTTTGTCCAGTGATGATTCTCTTACCTCGTGCTTTTTAGTCTCAACATACTCATCATAAAGCTTTTGCAAGGTCAATCTCCTTGCAGGAGCTTCTTTTTTTATATCGCGATTCAGACGCATTTCAAGCTCTTTGGCGTTGTCAAGGCCATATGCAACTCTGTCTATCTGCCGGGCATTTCCGGACATATCATGATAATTTATTCTGATACGGTATTTTTGCAGTCCGTCTTTGCTGCCTTTCATTTTGTATATCGGCATTTTAAAAATCCCTCATCATTTCTTCTTCGGCTCGGCTCAAGCATGTTTTGCAGCATCTTTCCTTTCCACTGCTGTCAGGTGTGCCTGAAAAAACCTCTATAGAATCTCTGATATGCTGGCAGTCTTTATACAGATGATACACCTCGCCGCTTTCCGTCCAATAAACTACCGACATATTAGTAATTGACGGTTCGCTCGATGGGACGTTAGCATTTGGCATATCAGATAACAGCGCTTCGGATTGATCTGCAACAGATACCTGCGTATTATCTTCGCTGCTGCTAACATTTGGCCGTTCATATAAAAGTTGATTATTGTTTATGTTTATACCTATCAAACATATAATAACTGCAGATAAAACTACAATCAAAAAAGCAGGCAATAATACGCGTTTAACCTTAATGTCCCTATTTAATTTGCTTGTTATTAGCTCTGCCAAGAGATTTGCATCATGCTCACGTTTAACATCAGTATCTATTATTGTTTTGCATGTAGCAGGATGGTCGAGATATATGTGGCAGCATTCATGCAGCAATAGAGACAGCCGGTCATCCTCGCCTAAGCCCGCACGAATAAATACTATCATATTATTGCCATCATAATATGTAAAGCTGTTTGTATGTTCGGCATACTCTAACGCGTCGATTCTTTTTAAAAGCTCTTCTGCCTCAGAGCTATAACAGCCATATTCATAAATTTTAAATCCATATGATTTAATTATGTCTTTTATCTTATTTACAGTAAGGCTTTCAGTTAAAAGGCCATGCTTTTTAATAAACTCTTGTGCCGCTTTGTTAAGATTATACATAAAATCACCTCATAAGATTTAATAATATAATCTTACAGCACAATTCGACATTTTTCACTGGTAAAACTTGGTATTCAGTTATTGTTCTGCTTTTCGTCAAGCTTCTTTCTTAATTCTGCAATTTCCCTTGCGGTATCTTCATCAATTTCTGTTTCCATTGTAGCGCCGCCAAAAGCAACAGCACGTCCATGCAGCACCTTGCCTTTATTAGCAGGCTTGAAGTCAGTAACAGAAGCAGCTTTATCTTCAGTGTTTATATTTTCTTCTGAAGCATATTTACCACTATCAACCAAATCTGTTGTATATTCATCGACCTTGCTCTGTCCGTCAGCATTCAGCTGGCGGTATTTTTTTATATGAGATTGTTCGCGTGGCAACAGTTCTATTTTATCGTTTATAAATTCGGTACCGAGCAATTCATCTCCAGAAACATTTAATATATTAGCCAACTGTTTAATTTTGGCTACATCCGGTTGCCTTTTTCCTGTTTCGTATCCGCAATATGTGCTATTGGTTATCCCCATTTTATCAGCAATTTGCTGTTGGGTATAACCTCGTTTAATTCTTGCCTGTCTTAACCTTTCGGCAAAATTCATAATATCGCCTCCTTTTTCTTGCATACTATCACAATATTGGCGTTTCGTCAAGTTTTTTTGAAAAACCGCTTGACATATTGGCATATCGCGAATATAATAAGACCATAGATTGGCGATACGCCAAAATAAAAAGAAAAGGAAGAATAATATGTACGCTAATCTTTTAGGACAAAAAGCATATTACCATCTCACCGATGAAGAGATGGGAAAAATAATTGGGGTTAGTCGCAATACCTTTAGTCAGAAAATGAAAAGCGGCAGATTTTGGCCTAACGAATGTAAAGCATATTGTACTTACTTTAATAAATCTTTTGAATTTCTATTTGCTACCGATTAGATAAAAAAGCCCTCCGCTCTGGGAGGGCGAAAAGGATTATAGCATGAAAATTATAACATACATATACGAAAATAAAGAGGACTATTTAAGGGAACTCGAAGAACTAAGAAAAGAGTATAAAAGGAACAATCGTCTGCTTGTAATCTTATGTAGTATTTATTTATTAATCATTATTTTAGAAATCATTTCATGGATAGTTTAAAACATCATTATAAAAGGCCTTTCACTTAGGAATGGCGAACATGATTAGATTATAAGCCGTTGGCTTCTACACCATATACAGCTTGTTCGTGGGTAAATTCTTCAAATTCCAATTGACGTATCAGTTCTTCCCGTGTGTATTCGGAGTGCCTTAAATAAGATGCAGCTGTTTTAGCCGCTTGTTCATTCCAGTCGGCACCACAATTATTAACAGCATATACAGCTTGCTCATGTGTAAACTCTTCAAACTCTAATTGCCCTATTAATCCTAACATAGAGAATGAAGAATGCCTTAAATAAGACTTTGCAGTTTTTAAAGCTTGTTCGTTCCAATCAGCACCACAGTTTTCTGCGCCATATACTGCTTGCTCATGAGTAAATTCTTCATATTCTAATTGTCCTATCAATCCTTCTTTAGAAAAATCTGAATGGCTGATATATGATTTAGCAGATTTTAAGGCTTGTTCGTTCCAATCAGCTCCGCAATTATCTGTACCGTATACGGCCTCTTCATGTGTAAAGCCATCATGTTCTAATTGGCTAATTAAACCCTCACGAGAAAATTCTGTAAATCTTAAATAAGATTTTGCTTTATCAACAGCTTTTGTTTTATTAGAAATAACAGATGATACGCGTCTTGAGGATGAAGAGTTATGTTTCGAAGATGATGAAGCAGCGACGCTTGAGTTTGAAGTTACGTGAGACGTTTGCTCTTTAGAGGAACTGCTGGCATTTGTTGATGAAGTTGGACGTCTTGAATAATAAGAGGACGATGAGGATCTGGAAGAACTTGTATAAGCATAAAATTCTTCTTGACTTACACAGCGAAAGCATGATGTACCAATTAACATTACAAGCAGTAGCATTAATATGATTGTAATTTTTTTCTTCATAATGCACCTCCGAAAAACAGTTATTTTACAACATTAACTTTCACAACAGTATTTGCGCTTTCATACTCTTCCTGTGAATATAAAAAGTAATAATTTTCATTTGGCATAGGAAACTCAATCGAATATACACCATCGCCGGCATATAGCATATAAATACATGCATTTTTGGTTTCGCCAGGGTTTAACGTCCCCAAATCACTTATATTTGGGCCATCAAAATATGCTGATATAGAATAATCTAATTGAAAGCCATTAGGGTCATAACAAGAGTATCCGCCAACGTCTTCTTCTTCGGTGGATTTATTTGTAACAGTAACAGGTATAACTATTACATCGGCAGCTTGAATTCCTAAAATCTCATCGGCATACGGGTTATCAATTTTATTCCATTTAATGTTTTTAGCTAAGGATATTTCAAATTTATCGCATATAAAAGTAGAGCCAAGAGTTAAACTTCCATCGTTAGATAATGTTGATGAGCTGCCGCACGATGTCGCCATTGAAGCCAATAAAACCAATACAATCGCCAATATTGCTACTTTTTTCATATAAATATCCCCTTATTAAGCATTATTTTGAGCAAATAATATCATTTAACTTTAATATTTACAACACATTAGACAAAACAAGTCAAAAAGTGACATAAAAACCTTGACAAAAACAAATTCACTTGTGAATTTACCAGTAAATTCACTTAGTATAATGCAGTAAACGACAAGAAAAAAGCTCCCAAGCGGGAGCAAAATTAATCAGCCAACTGCTTTATCTTTTTAATTTGTTTCTCTAAGCTGCCGCTTTTCATCATAACAACAAGGCAGGATTTATCAGTAGAATTACAAAGTGAATTACATTCGCACGCATTATTGCTGATATTAACGAGCCTATCTGTACCAACACAATAAAACAGCATTAAGACCCCTCACCTGCTTATCTTCGGTTTGTCGGTTCTACCCAAGAGGTAATCAGCAGATACTTGTAAGGCATTGCAGAGAGCAATTATCGCATCAAAATTTGGTTTACGTTCTCCTGATTCATAACGCTGTATTCCGCGTTCTGTACTGTTTATTAAATCTGCAAGTTGTTTTTGAGTAAGATTTTTAGAGATGCGAATTTCTTTGAGATGCTCACCAAAATCAAACATTTTTATCACTCCATAAAAAATACTTGACACGGACAAATGGACGTGATACAATACAAGTGTAGCACGGACAAATGGACGTGATACAATTTACAAAGGGGACGGTGATATTGAATACGAAATTAAAAAAGAAACGAGAAAAAACAGGCTTAACGCAAGTAAAAATTGCGAACAAAGCCAACATATCAGAACGGTGTTATCAACGTTATGAAGCGGGGGAACGTGTACCAGACGTTTTGACCGCAAAACTGATAGCAAAAGCATTAAACAGTACAGTGGAAGAGCTGTTTTAACACCATAATACCACAAAGCGCAGGACGGCGCAAGGTTGAGGGAGCCGGATAAAACCCCACGTTATGAGCTATAGCGAGAAGCTCCGTTGCCGGTGAGAGCGAAAAACTCGGAGGCTTCGCAGGTATTAAGCTTAAAGCCTGAGGGAGTAAGGGCTCTCCCATCAAAAGCCCAAATAGATAATAAACGAAAGGAGCGAAAGAGGATGAGCGAAGCAATTAAAGCAATTAAGCGTCCGGCGATTGCAAATGTTCAGGCGGCCTTGAAAGCCTATTACAGCCCTGACGGCTACATCGGCAACCAAGAGATAGCGGCTATGTTCGATGTCAAAGAGGTAACTGCAAAAAAGCTCAGATGTAAAGTTGAACAAGCCCATCTTGAGCAGAATAAGCCGCGCTTTGTTCCGCACAAAGTGGATGCAGAGCTGGCATTTGAGGTTTGGGGAATAGACATACAAAAGCTTGAGCGCAACTGGAAAAAGCAACAGCAGCTTGGGCTTGCAGAAAGCGAGGTGAGATAAATGCAAATAGAGATATGGATATTTGCGATATGCTTTGTGCTGGTGTGCGCGGGATTTCTCGTTTTGTTGCGCAGATATATACAGCAGTCGGACATAATAGCCAAGCAGCGCAAGCAGATACGGTATCTTTTAACCGGCAGCAACAGGGAAAAGAAAAATGCCCACTGCGGAATGGGCCGCAAGTGAGCAAACAAAAAACATATCATCTAAAGTATAACCTGATTTTATACTTTTGTCAAGAGAGGGAAAGTTATGAAAATTACAAAAGAATTGCTGATTAAAAAAGGCGCTTGCAATGAGGGTATAAGCTGGTTTGAGGAGCACTATCCGAACGGTGTAAGCGTAACTGCAAAAGCTATAGCAGATTGTAAGGACTGCCCAACAGAATTTGTATGGTGGTTATACAACAATGTATGCAAGGATGACAGATTGCTTAAATTATGCGACGTGAATGGGTCTAACGGCGTGAATGGGTCTAACGGCGTGAATTGGTCTAACGGCGTGAATAGGTCTGCCGGCGTGAATTGGTCTTTTGGTATATTAAATTCTTTTGGAGTAGATCACGCTTTGTTTCTTGCCAATAAACCGAGAAGCTACACAATATTTGGCAAAGAAGTATCAGAAAAACGTTTTTATGATGTATATAATCGTCTATTTGATAAGCTTCACGATTGGCGACCCACATTTAACAACATCAAAGCGCTCTATTTAAAAAGTGGTTGCGATTGGGTCAAAACGCCGATAAAAGATGCAAAGGAAATAAGCAAAAAAGAAGCATGGGCGGATATGCCGAAAGAAGCGATAGAGTACATAAAATCGTTGCCGGAATTTGATGCAGATATGTTTACCGAAATAACAGGAATAGAGGTGTAAGGGATGTACATAAAAGGATTTGACAAGGACCTATGCTGTAGAGATATGCAGTTCGAAGTCGGCAAAACATATGACACAGGAGCTAATCCGCCATTAAAGATTTGCTCATCTGACGTATTCCATTTTTGCGAAAGTATCAATGCTGTCCATGAATATTATCGCGTAGATACAGATAACAGATTTTGCGAAGTAGAAGTCCTTGGCGATATAGTACAGGAAGATAATAAAATAGGCAGTAATAAAATTAGAATAGTAAGAGAAATTATTGGACAAGAATTAGATGTCTTAATTGGACGCGTCAATGGCAACTCCGGAACATTTAACACAGGCAACTACAACACAGGCAACTACAACACAGGCAAAGGCAACAAAGGCAACTACAACACAGGCGACCGCAACAAAGGCAACTACAACACAGGCAACCGCAACACAGGCGACTGCAACACAGGCCACTACAACACAGGCGACTGG
>JABLTR010061426.1_pt1 | contig 65922 bp, 54 predicted proteins | sample 7160071 | NCBI WGS metagenome assembly JABLTR01 (sample SAMN14651230, study PRJNA627086) | human gut metagenome | isolation source: feces | host: Homo sapiens | reverse complement strand
CGGATTTTGGGCAAATCAAAAAAGCCGGCCACAGTAACGTGACCGGCTCCCCAAAGTGGTACACCATTAGGGACTCGAACCCTAGACACCCTGATTAAGAGTCAGGTGCTCTACCAACTGAGCTACACCAGCAACATAAGTATGCTCAATTCTTTTACCTAACTTTAGTTCTTGTGTCAAGACGTTTATAAGATTTTTATATGTTAAATATTAAGAATTCATAATAATGAAAATTAAGTTCATATTTAATGCCATACTCTAATAATACACATTTATTCATGGTCAATTTTTAATTCATTTCATATACTAAGACGAATTGAATAGACATACTAATTTTATACAAAATTTACTTGATTTTTGCTGTATTTGGTGTAGACTTAAATTATAAAATTATGATAAGATTGGGGAAACTGAAAATATGAAAAAAACTAAAATCGTCTGCACCATAGGGCCCTCTACCGATAACAAGGAAACCCTGCGGAATATGATTTTAGCAGGTATGGATGTTGCCCGTGTCAATTTTTCGCACTCAACACACGACCAGCAGCTTGCCCGTATAAATATGCTTAAAGAAGTCCGGGATGAGCTTGGTCTTCCTATTGCCCTGCTTGCCGACACCAAAGGGCCCGAAATAAGGCTTGGGACATTTAAATCGAATAAAGTTGAGCTTAAAGTAAATCAGCAGTTTACTCTAACTACAAAAGAAATCATAGGCGATAATAACATTGTGTCAGTTTCATTTGAGGGGCTGCCGCAGGATGTATCACGTGGCGCACGTATTCTTATAGACGACGGTCTGATTGAGCTTGTAGTTGAAAGCTGCACTGACACTGACATCGTTTGCACAGTTGTAAACGGTGGTACAGTATCGTCAAATAAAGGAGTAAATGTACCTGGAATTCATCTGTCTCTTCCTTTCATAAACAGCCATGACCGTGCGGATTTAAGGTTTATTGTAGAGAATAATTTCGATTGTATAGCCACATCTTTTACACGCACGGCCGAGGACATTCTTAAAGTGAGAGACGAGCTGGAGCGTCTTGGCGATACCGGAATACAGATAATTGCTAAAATTGAAAACGCCGATGGTGTTGCCAATATTGATGAAATATTAAGAGTGTCCGACGGAATAATGGTCGCCAGAGGTGATTTGGGCGTCGAAATACCTATCGAAGATATTCCAGTTATACAGAAAAAACTGATTAAAAAGGCATTTTTATCCGGAAAACTTGTCATTACCGCTACACAGATGCTAGAGTCAATGATAAATAATCCGCGCCCTACGCGCGCTGAGATAACCGACGTTGCCAACGCCATATATGACGGAACCAGCGGAATAATGCTTTCAGGCGAGACGGCGGCTGGAAAGTATCCGGTTGAAGCCGTTAAAACAATGGCTCAAATAGCAAAGCGCACAGAGAAAGACATAAACTATAAAGCAAGATTCCGTAATTATCCTCATGACGATTTATATAACGTTACTAATGCAATATCATACTCAGCATGTTCAGCTGCGCACGACTTGTCGGCCACCTGCATTATAACGGTAACCGAAACAGGCGCTACCGCACGCACAATTGCCAAAAACCGTCCGGCTTGTCAGACGGTAAGCTGCTCTACCAGCGACAGGGTGCTGCGCCAGCTTAATTTGGCATGGGGCACATATCCTCTTAAGTTAGATGAACAGGACAATACTGACGCGCTTTTCGCCCGTGCTGTCGAAGTAACTCAGGAGGCCGGAATAATTAAAGACGGCGACCTTGTAGTTATCACCGCCGGATCACCTGTCGGTGTGCCCGGCACCACTAATATGATGAAGGTTCATGTCGTCGGCGACCCAATTCAGTCGCAGCCGAGGAAGAAATAAATCAATTATTATGTGCATCAATTTCTCCTTTTTTAAATTGTGATTTAAGCGTTTATTAAAAAGCTGCTTTATTGTCCATTGCTAAAAACGCTTAATAAGTGATAATCTCAATCGGAATATTGGCAATAAGCGTCATAGTCTGATGTCACAAATAAGGATTACCGTATAATGACAGTTTGGTATGAGCTTTAGGCTATGCTTATTTAAAAGATGTGATTTTAAATGCTGCTCTAATTTTTATCAGTATTAAACAGATTCCACATAGTCAGCATACCTAATCAACCCGCGTTATTAGCTATAGGCTTGTGCTGTTGAGAAACTTTTATATAAGAGCCCCGAGTGTCAAATTTAAATTAATTCAAACAGGCAGTATACATTGAGTATACTGCCTGTTTTTCAGCTAATGCCTTTAGGCAGTTGAGCCGAAAACGAAACAAAGAGCCACCCGCTATGCGGGTGGTTTTGATTTTCTCTATTTTACTCTATAAATAATACAATCAGGCTTTAAGCCATATCTGCTTCTTTTACCATAAGCGGAGGACCGTTTAATTCAATAGTTCTGTCTGCAAATTCACTGCAAAAAGCATAATCGTGAGATATCACTATGCAATTGCCGCCGCTTATGCAGTCCCTTATACACTTTGCGGCAGATAAAGCATTCGCGTCGTCAATGCCGGAAAACGGCTCATCCAATATAAGCAGCAGATTTTCTCCGCTTTCTCTTTTATACTCATAATACGCCATTGCCCGCGCAAGAGATGCCCTCTGCTTCTCGCCGCCTGACAAGCCGGCCGCTCTCTCATTTGCAAGATGCCCTATATTAAAGCTGTCCAGCCACTTTTTTGCAAGGCTGCGACAGGATTTATCCAGCGGCAGCATCACATTGCGAACGACTGTCATAAATGGAAAAAGTCTGTGCTCCTGAAAGGCAGCGGATATAATCATTTTATCCGGCAGTGTTATATGACCGCTGTCCGGCTTTATAAGCCCCATAATCATGTTGACTATGCTGGTTTTACCTATGCCGGACGGCCCGTACAGTGCGGTTATTCCGCTGCCTATAGTTAAATTTAGGCTGTCGATTACAGTCCTGCCGTTAAAGCTGAGGGTCACTTCATTAAATATTATTTTCATGTGTACTCTCCTCTAACTGATAATTCTTAAGCAGATTTTTGAATGCTAATTTGAGCAGCTTTTCAATTATCATGCTCAATATTACAATGACCGCCGTCCACGCAAACAGCGAAGACGTCTGCAAATACAACTTTGATTCATATAGATTTGTGCCGATAGAATTTTTCGGCAGGCAGATTATTTCCGCCGCCACTCCCGACTTCCAGGCAAAGCCCAGCCCGCTTATGCATCCCGCCAAAAGAAACGGCAGCATGGACGGTATTACAATAGACGTAAGCTTTTTAAATCCGCCAAGGCCAAACACTTTCGCCATTTCCAGCTGCTTTTTGTCTATGCCGGATATCCCCTCCTGCACGTTCTGCCATATTCCCGGCATTACCATCAGCATTGATATAAAGGCCGGCAGCATGGATGATTTAAGCCACATAAGCGCAAGTATTATAAACGACGCCACCGGAGTGGCATTTATAACCGCCATTGCCGGCTTTATAAGGCTGTATGCTATTTTGCTGTAAGATGTTAAAAAAGCAAGCAGCGTGCCTATTATTACAGCGGCGGCAAAGCCAGCCATTATGCGAATAATAGTGTTTCCTATGCTTATCCAGAACTCTGGCTCGGCACACAAGCGAAATAATTCCATCAAAACCTTTATCGGAGATACAAACAGGACTTCCTTTTTTATCAATGCCGCGGCGGCAAACCACACCGCCAGCCAAAAAATTGCCGCACCGGCAGTGCGAAGTATTTTCCATTTATTTTTTATTATAGACGCCCGCATTTCTGTATCCCCACCACACTTTTATCAAGCATTTTTACTTCTTAATTAATTATAACAAGTATACTTATAAATCAAAAGCACTATCAAGCTATCGGTTTGCACATACCAAGGAGGGGTCAGCACCTGCTGACCCCTCTGGGGTACTCAAAAATATTATCGCTCGCTCGGCAGCTGCAAGCCGCTTATTTTTTCTCTTTAAAGCTTACAGCCTGTCTTAGGCTTTACCATATTTCCCTATTATTAAATTTTCTCTTACTACTGCTTTCCTCTACTTTTTGCCTGTTCCCGCTTTTGCCGCTTTTCTCATGCTCAAAGCAGCAAAAACATAATTTCTCCCGGCACAGTAAAATCCAAGAGAAATTGTCATAAGACCGCACTTTGATATTTTACCTTTAAACCCGATGACTACTTTACATAGTAAATGCCGTCGTCCGGCAGTTTGCCGCCCACTGAAGCAGGATTATAGGAATACAGTACCTTGAAGAAATTGTCTGTATAATTTTTCATGTCCTCGCCCGATGCAAAGAAAATGTTGCAGTTGGGTATTGCCTTTTTTGCTACAGCGGCCTTAGGTATTATCTCGTATTTCTCGCATAGCTGCGCCGTTTCGTCCAAATACTCGGAGGTATAGTTTATCGACGCCTGATATTCCGTCAGAAAAGCATTAACGGCCTCTTTATTATTTTCTAAAAATTCGCTCCTAACAACTACGCAGCCCATGGTTAATATGCTGCCGTCCGACTCTTTCTCCGCAATCTTGTCCCATTCTTCCGTCATATTTAGTGCAATTTTGACATTCTCATTGCTGCTCAGCACAGTTGTAACATTGGGTTCCGGCAGCAGCGCTATCTGCGCCGTGCCCGCTGCAATATATGTTGCAAGCTCAGCATGCTCTGAAAGATATTCTATCTCCACATCTTTTTCAGGGTCTATACCGTTTTGCGACAGCACATAATTTAGCACATATTCCGGAGTAGAGCCCTTTCCGGTTGCATATATTTTTTTACCTCTCAGGTCGGACACGCTCTTAATCGAGTTAGTGCTGTCAAGCATGTAAAGCACGCCCTTAGTATTAAGCGCCAGCATTTTTATATCGCCGTTCGTCTTGTTATAAAGCATCGCGGCATTGTTCGTCGGCACCGCAGCTATGTCGTATTCGCCGTTTATAAGCTTTGCCGTAACGTCGTCCGGCGCACCCGATACGGTAAAATTATAGTCGTTCGCTGTTTCGCCATTCTCATTTTGCTCCATTAGTCTTGCCATGCCTATACCGGTTGGGCCCTTAAGCGCCGCTATATTTATTTTTGTCTTTTCAGCCAAATCCGCACCCGACGATGAAAGGTTGTTTTCATTGCCGCCGCAGCCCGTAAAAAGCACCGCTATGCACACAGCAAGGAGCAGCGCCGCTATTTTGCTTATTGCCTTCATTTTTATTTGTTCCTCTCTTCTTTGCTCGTCTGTTTAAGATATGCGTTTATAAAGCCGTCTAAATCTCCGTCCATTACGGCGTTGACATTTCCCGTTTCAAAGCTTGTACGGTGGTCCTTTACCAGCGTATAAGGCATAAACACATAAGAGCGTATCTGCGAGCCCCATGCGATTTCCTTTTGCTCACCCTTTATGTCGCTAAGCTTGTCAAGATGCTCTCTCTCCTTTATCTGTATCAGCTTTGATTTAAGCATCTTCATTGCAACCTCGCGGTTCTGGCGCTGGCTGCGCTCGTTCTGGCAGGCTACAACAATTCCGGTAGGTATATGCGTTATGCGCACCGCAGAGTCTGTTTTATTTACGTGCTGGCCTCCGGCGCCGCCGGAGCGATAGGTATCTACCCTTAAATCCTCGTCTCTAATATCCAGCTCTATATCGTCGGCTATTTCCGGCATAACCTCAACCGCGGCAAAAGACGTGTGCCGCCGGCCGGATGCGTCAAACGGTGAGGTGCGCACCAGCCGATGCACGCCCATTTCGCTCTTGAGATATCCATAGGCATTTTCGCCCTCAATGAGTATTGTGGCGCTTTTTATGCCCGCCTCTTCGCCGTCAAGAAAATCGAGCACCTTTACCTTATAGCCATGCCGCTCGCCCCAGCGCATATACATCCTCATAAGCATCTGCGCCCAGTCCTGCGCCTCTGTTCCGCCGGCGCCGCCGTGCAGCGTCATGATTGCGTTATTGGCGTCATATTCGCCGGTGAGCAGGGTTGATAGGCTCTGCTGCTCTATATCCTTTATTATGCCGTCTATATTAGCGGTTATTTCATCAAGCAGCGATATATCTTCCTCTTCATCCGCCATATCTATTAAGTCTTTTGTATCATTGAACCGGCTCTTAAGCTTATCAAAGCCTTCATATATTCCCTTAAGCCGGCTTATCTCCTTAAGCGTTTTCTGCGATTCTTCGGCATCGTCCCAAAACCCTTGCTGAACCGTTTTTTCTTCAAGTATTTGTGCTTTACTGCGGACGTTTTCCAAATCAAGCGCATCCTCTAATTCGTCCAGCTGCGGCTTATATTCCATAAGCCTTAACCGCTGCTGCTCATATTCTATCATCGTTTTACCTCTCAAATCTACTATTTTAGTATATTTTCTTTTAATTGCTGCGGCAAAATTTCTCTATAGTCTTAATATATCCGCCAACACAAGCCGCCTAATGATATGGCGCCGGCTTAGTTAATATTTAGTCAATATAAAAATCGCCGAAGTCTATTGTTGCATTTTCTATCCATCTAACGTGAGTGACCGTATTCTGCATCCGGCAAATATCTTTAATACGATTTAATATATGCTCTCTCACGGCTTATTGTCAAAGCAATCGCCTTATAGTAAAGCAGTCCGCCTCGCAGAAAACAAAGTCCGCATCACCGTTTCTATTTTACATTGCCGGCGGGCTGCAACATGCATATTTTAGCCGCTAATTCATCAGATATGTGGTGAAGTTAAAGCCTCTAAATCTGTTATTTAATGACTATGCAGGCCCAACCATTATTATCGGATTTTTTTACAATGCTAAAATTGTTTTCTTCAATATGCCGTTCTACTTCCTTGCTGCGCTCTGATATTATTCCCGACAGCAGCGCCACTCCGCCGGCCGACATATATCTTCGCAAATCCGGCAGCAGCCTTATTATTACGTCCGCTACTATATTGGCGGTTATAATATCAAACTTTCCCTCAACTGCGCCGGCGAGGTCACCTTGAAGATATGTAAGCGTCGGCTCGCTAAAGCCGTTTATCTCTCCGTTTTCTTTAGCCGTTTTTACGGCGGCGGCGTCTATGTCAACACCGCAGGCGCTGTCAGCTCCGAGCAGCAGTGCCGCTATTGACAGTATGCCACTGCCGCAGCCAATATCAAGTATTTTCTTGCCGGATGACACATATTCCTCCAGCACCTCAAGACACAGCCGCGTCGTCTCATGCGTGCCGGAGCCAAAGGCCGCGCCGGGATCTATTTTAAGCACTTTTCGGCTGTCAGAGCCCGTATACTTTTCCCATGTCGGGCAGACGGCCAGCCTATCGCCTACATCGAACGGCTTGAAATATTTCTTCCAGTTGTCCGCCCAGTCGCTGTCGTGAACCTCTGCCGTGCTTATGCTGTAATTTATTCCAGCATCAGTGAGCAAGGAGTGAAGATTTTCTATTTTTTCGCTCACATCCGCTTCCGGGCTCAAATATATATGTATTTTTGCTGAAGTTTTGTCCCTTTGCAGCAAGTCCTTTTCTATAAGGTCCGAGTGCGCGATTATTTTGCTCATTTCCTCAACGTCGGAATAATCCTCCGTATAAATCCCGCTGTCAGACACCATCTGGCAAATCGCCTCAGCCGTTTCAAGCGCAAATGTGTCCGTCTGAACACTGATTTCCTTAAAATCCATTACAATCCATCCTTAAGCTTGTTTTCCCGCAGTATATAAATTGCAGCAATTTAACGCATTTAGCAGATACGCAGTCTAATATTCCTTTAACAGAGTTATATTTTATGCGTTTTAGGTATATAAATCCGCGATATTTTCAATCTACACAAAAATGCCCGCTTAAACGGCGAGCATTTTTATAGTGTTTATTTAATCTACTTATTCTTGTTGAATATAGTCATTATATCTATGTAATCGTCATCGTCGGAGTTTTCACCCGGCTGCTGGTTGTCTGCTTCATATCCGGGTATGACATTGTTGCCGTCGCCCTTCTTTATGCTTGTTGCGCCAGTAGCTATTACCGTTACGCGGATTTCATCATTCATTGTATCATCCAGCGCAGCGCCCCATATAATATTTGCATCGGCATGCGCCGCCTGAGCAATTATATTGGATGCTTCCTCTACTTCCTCCAAGCCAATATCCGGTGAGCCGGTTATGTTTATTATAACACCCTTGGCGCCGTTCATGCTCGTCTCTATAAGCGGACTGCTTATAGCCGCCTGAGCTGCAACTTCTGCCTTGTCCCTGCCGTTTGCTACACCGACGCCCATATGCGCATAGCCGGCATCTTTCATTACGGCCGTTACATCAGCAAAGTCAAGGTTGACCATTGCCGGTACTTTTATAAGCTCAGATATGCTCTGAACGCCCTGCCTTAATACATCATCTGCAACTTCAAAGGCATTGGCAAGGGTAATTTTCTGCTCAGATACGAACTTTAAACGCTCGTTTGGAATAACAACAAGGCTGTCGACATGCTCGCCCAGCGCCTCAATTCCCTTTTCCGCCTGATTCATGCGGCGCTTGCCCTCAAAAGCAAAAGGCTTTGTGACAATGCCTACAGTAAGTATGCCCATTTCCTTGGCTATTTCCGCCACTACCGGAGCAGCGCCGGTACCTGTGCCGCCGCCCATGCCGGCCGTGATAAATACCATGTCAGTGCCCTTAAGCGCGGATGCTATTTCCTCTTTAGACTCCTCCGCTGCGCGCTGGCCCATCTCCGGCTGCGCACCTGCGCCCTGACCTTTAGTTATCTTTTCGCCTATCTGTATTTTATGTGTAGCCTTCGACAGGTACAGCGCCTGTCTATCGGTATTTATAGAAACAAATTCTACTCCCTGTACATTAGCGTTTACCATTCTGTTTACAGCGTTTCCGCCGCCGCCGCCTATGCCTACAACTTTTATCTGTACTACATCGGCTAATTCGTTTGCAATTTCAAAGGGCATGTAAATCTCTCCTTAAGCTTGTTTATATAATTTATTTCATTATAATTTTAAAAACCATTTATACAAAGAATATATTAACATAATATATTCTAAAACACAATAATATTTTTCAAATAAAATGCTGATTTTAACAGAAAATTATGTTTGCATAATTTAACATATTTGTACAAAAAAATAGTATTTTTGAACTGCGCTCGTTATTATCTGACAAAATTTAAATAATTTCAATTAATTAATTTTTGATTAGGTCATTAGTGCACATGCTTGTCCCATCTCGAATATTTTCTGACTGTTAGACTTTACTTTTATACATTCATTGCGAAGTTTGCTTTAGCACATTTAATTTGCACGCTGCATACATGCACAACGGATAAAATAATGCCGCGATAAGATTATACTCCGCTTACGCGGGTTAATAATTATTAAGAGCCGCTATTAGATGATGAGGATGTGCTGTTTTCTGAGGACGCACTTCCTGAATTGGAAGATGTACCGCTGTCCGGCGCAGCACTTCCTGTATCCGACGATGTGCCGCTTCCTGACACATCACTGCTGGAAGATGTATTATCATTTTCTTCCGCCTCAAACATTTCTATAGAGCCTTGCGTAAAATACACCGTCGAATTTCCCGACACCAGCCAGCTCAAGTCAAGCTTACCCTGCTGTGTAGACGAAAGCTGTTTAGTCAGCATGGTCTTTGCGTATGACATTTTATATTCAAGCTCAGATGTTGAGCCTATCAGCATTAATATTCTGTTCTGATATATTATGCGTATATCCATTGTATCGCTTAAATCTATTTTTGTTATATCACTTATCCCGTGCTTGTCAAGACCCGACGCAATCTGCTTTAAAACATCTAATATATTCTCATTTTCAAACACGGCCGTCTTTCCATTTTCCGGCGACACCAAATTAACGCCCTTTAGCACTGTAAGCCCTGTTTTGTCCATATCCGGAGAGGCGGCGCTTTCGAGTATTTTAAACTCATCGTTCAGCACAACGCTGCCGTCCTCCGTCACATATTTTGCCTGCGTCTCTTCTACCGTTATTACAAACTTGGGCGGAAACAGCGTACGCGATATCTCAGCTGATTTAATATATGGCAGCTGCGTTGAAATTTTATTTTCTGCTTCAGATGTATTGGTTACAAAAATATTGTCGCCGGCACTCAGCGAAGACGCCGAAATTATCTGCTCTGCGCTGTAGCGGCTTGTCCCGGATATTTCAATGCTCTCAGCGCCGAAGAAAACCGTACAGCAAAGCACTGCCGATATCCCTATTACAAGAATTATCAGCATAATATAAAGAAGTATAGGCGAGCCGTGACGACGGCGCTTTCTTCTTTTATTATCATTTTGCTGTTTGGGCTTGTCCATTACACCGGCGTTTGCGCCGCTGCGTGCAGTACCCGCCGGCCTTCTCTGAGCGTTCTGACGATTGGGAGCAGACGCTTTGCTCTGCCCGTATGTACCGGCGCCGCTGCTTTTGCCGGAAGTCTGCGTCCCTGACATATTGCGTCTGCCGGACGAAGAATTTGCAGTGCCCCTTGCCCTGCTGCCTGAACTGGCATTACCGGAGGATGCACCGCCACTTAAAGAGCTCTGCCTGCCTGCAGAATTATTATATCTGCCCGCCGTGCCGTTTGCTTTAGCCCCGCCGTTTTTTGAGCGTATATTTTGATTTTGGCCGCCGCGGCCCGAAGCATTGTTAAAGGATTTCTGCATATTTTTAAAATCCGAATCTGTACGGCCCGCATTCTTTGCAGACGCGCTCTGCCGGCCGGCGCCGTATGAAGCGGATTTTGTGTCAGTTCCCGCACTGCCGGTTTCCGCCTTGCCGCGAGTGGATTTACTGCCGCGAGCTTTCTGAGCGCGCACATCGGGCTTGCTTTCCGACGCCATTTTCGCAGATTTCGCATTTTGGCTGCTTGGCATATTCCGCCTGCCATTTTCGGCATGAGATTTTTTCTCGGCAGCAGAGTTGCCGTATAATCCAAAATAATCGTACTCGCCCGGCTGCAGTTTGTTTCTGCCGCTCTTTACCGGGCCAGCGTCTTTACGGCGGCCGGCAGTGTTTTTGTCTTTACTGCTGCGCCGGCCGCTGCCTACGTTTGAACTGGAATTAAATTTTACATCTCTTTCCATAAATAATCACTCGTTTATATATCCTTTAACAGCTTTTATTCAGCTTCCTGAGTATCATCTGCTCTAATTATGTCAGCACCTATAAGCGAGAGGGCGTTTTCTATTTTCTCATATCCTCTGTCAATATGATGAACTCCGCTTATAACCGTTTCTCCCTCGGCTGCAAGCGCCGCTACAACCAGCGCCGCTCCGCCGCGCAAATCGCCTGCCTCGACTGCCGCACCTGAAAGAGATTTTACTCCCTCTACGACGGCCACCTTGCCTTCTACCTTTATCTTGGCGCCCATGCGGACCAGCTCGGCGGCATGATTAAATCGGCTGTCAAATATCGTCTCTACAAATACCGACGTTCCCCTTGCCGTTGTCGACATCGCCATAGTAGTCGGCTGAGAGTCAGTCGGAAAGCCTGGATAAAACATCGTACGCACGCTTTTTATGCGGTTAAGCCGCTCAGGAGACATAAGCCTTATGCTTCTGCCGCTTACTTCTATATCGCATCCAGCTTCGGTAAAGCAGGACAGCACCGGCCTTAAATGCGCCGGTATAATATTGGTTACTGTTATACTTGAGCCTGTTATCGCCGCCGCTGATAAATATGTCGACGCCACAATGCGGTCGGGTATAACCGTGTGCTCAGTACCGTGAAGTGCTTTAACGCCGTCTATAATTATACTGCTTTCACCGGCACCGTGTATTTTCGCGCCGCAGCCGTTGAGAAAATCTGCTAAATCGCTTATCTCCGGCTCGCGTGCCGCGTTGTGTATCTCTGTCCTGCCATCCGCGGTGCAGGCGGCCAGCATTATATTTTCAGTAGCTCCTACACTTGGAATAGGCAGCGATATCTCACATCCCTTAAGCGGCGTATCGGTATGGCAAATAAGATGACCATGCTCCTCCTCAATAGTAAGTCCTAACTGTCTGAGCGACTGAAGGTGCAAATCTATAGGTCTCGGGCCAAGCTCGCACCCGCCGGGAAAAGAAAGTTCGGCCTTGCCGCAGCGCGCCACGACAGCCCCCAAAAACACAATAGACGAGCGCATCTCCCGCATTAAATCATCGGGTATTTCATGGCCGTCGGCATATGTCGAATCTATAATCACTGTATGCCCTAGCTGCACTACGCTGCAGCCGAGGTGCTCGAGTATGCTCACCGCCGCCTGAGTATCGGTCAGCGACGGGCAGTTATGTATGATGCTTTTGCCCTTGCAAATAAGCGCCGCCGTAAGAATAGGCAGAGCACTGTTTTTTGCGCCCTGAACAGGAATAACGCCTTCAAGCCTTTGACGGCCTTTCACTATAAGTTTTGACATATAACGCACCCTTTCGCATAGCACAGGGGTAACCCTGCATTTTCATACTATGCGAAGTCAAAATGCGCCGTGTCAGTGTATGGACCTGTACAAATCCATTAAAACATTATAAATTTTCTCATTTGAGTCCAAAATGGCTCCCGAAAAGGATGCTTTTTCCATTTTTTTGAGATTTTCTTTATTATTAAGTATTTCAGAAATTTTCTCTATAATCGCAGCAGAATTGAGGTCTTTTTCTTCAAAAACAACCGCTGCACCCCTGTTTGCCAACGCCATTGCGTTATGATATTGATGATTTTCCGCTACATTTGGCGAAGGTATTAGTATAGACGCCTTGCCCAGCGCCTGCAGCTCGCTCAGGGTTATGGCTCCGGCGCGGCATATTACCAAATCTGCCGCAGACATCAGCACGTCCATGTTGTTTATATATTCCTGCACATGTATTTGCGGATTATCTTTAAGTATAACGCCCTTTTGCTCAAGCAGATCGGGCATCCACTCTATGCCGAACTTGCCGGTCGCGTGGAAATGATAGTATTTTGCATCTTTATAATGCCATTGCATGACGTCGGCTATAGTCTCATTAAGCCTTTTTGCGCCGAGACTACCGCCGAACGAAAGTATCATAGGCCGTTCGTCAAGGCCAAGTGCGCGGCGGGATTTTGCCTTGTCCGCCATGAGTATTTCGTCCCTTATAGGGTTTCCCGTCACAATTACGGGATTTTTCGGATTAAGATACTTTTCGGCTTCCGGCATAGCCAGCATCACTCTGTCCACCATTTGAGAAAGCACCTTTGTCGTCACTCCGGGAAATGCGTTCTGCTCCTGTATAGCCGTACGTATCCCCATTTTTGCGGCCTTCCTGAGCACCGGCCCGCTTACATATCCGCCGGTGCCCATAACTATGTCCGGCTTCAGTTCTTTAAGCAGCCGACTGGATTCCGCCGACGATGTAAACATATGATAAAACGCATATATATTCCGCTTTATATTGGTAAAATTTATTTTGCGCTGAAAGCCCGCCACCTTTATGCCGTAAAAATCATAGCCGGCCTCCGGCACCAGCTTTGCTTCCATGCCGCTTGAATTGCCTATAAAGCTTATCTTGGTATCGGGTCTTCTGCTCTTTATGTACCCGGCCACGGCAAGCGCCGGATTAATGTGCCCTCCCGTGCCGCCGCCGGCAAACAGTATATGCAACTACAGCACCTCTTTCATATCCTCATGTTTGCTTAAAGTATATGCCTCTGTTTTTATCCTTTCGGCATATGAGTATTATATTAAATATTTATCAGATTTTCTATATTGCGAAAGCTTTAAAATGCTATCGTTTCTCCAAATTGCATTTTCGAGATATTGACAGCACGACCCCCATCTCTGCCAGCAGCATGAGCAGCGCTGTACCGCCGTAACTGAAAAACGGCAAAGATATACCCGTATTTGGTATGGTATTCGTGACAACCAATATATTAAGCGCCGCCTGAAGTCCGACTTGGAAAGTAAGGCCAACCGCCATTAGCGTACCGAACTTGTCGGGTGCGCGCATAGCTATTACAAAACCGCGCCATACCAGCAGCACAAACAGAATAACTATAAGCAGCGCACCAATAAATCCGACTTCTTCACAGACGATGGCAAATATAAAGTCGTTCTGCGGCTCCGGCACCCATAAAAACTTTTGTATGGAGTTGCCAAGGCCTCTGCCCCAAAATCCGCCGGAGCCTATGGCGTAAAGCGACTGCAGCGTCTGGAAGCCAAGGCCCATCGGATCCTGCTCAGGATGCAGCCAATAGGTTATGCGGTCGCTGCCGTAGTCGACTATTCCTGTAACAATCGCCAAAATTCCCAGACCGATGCCGGCTATAGCAGCTATTCCGACGTATTTCAGCTTTATGCCGCCGACTATCATCAGCACGACGCCCATCATACCTATAAGCAGTGTAGCCGAAAGATGCGTTTCTACCACGACCAGTCCGCATACTATTAAAAGCAGTATTCCTAAAAACAGTATGCCGAAAGTAAACTTTTTCATCTGGTCGTAGTTTTTGGATATAAGATGCGCAAATAAAAGAACTATTGCAAATTTTGCAATCTCCGACGGCTGAAAGTTTATAGGCCCTACGACAATCCACCTGTGAAAGTCGCCTACAGTCGGCGGAAGTATAAGCACTATTATAAGCAGCAGCACGGAAAGCACATACAGCGGCCATGCGGCTTTTCTGTATATGTGGTAATCAATCCGCGATACAAAATACATTATAACAAGCCCTGCAAGCGCAAAAACAGCCTGCCGCGTTATAAAATGATAGCTGTTCCCGTAGTAAGTGTAGGCATAGACATAGCTGGCAGAAAAGAGCATAATAAGTCCAATAGTAAGCAGTATTACGACCAGCGTGAAAAATGTTATGTCCATTTTGCCGGTCTCGAAAAGCTTAAACCTGCGCTTGGACGGCTGGCGGCTGGGCCTGCTTATATTTCTTTTTCCGTCCAATGCCATATCTATTACCTCTCTTAATATAATCAATTCTTTATATTTTTTTATGTTTGTAAATTATTCTGCCGCAAAATTAAAAGTATTATCCGCAAATAAATATACATTCATTATACTTATTATCTTGCACCGAGTATATAGAGCAAAAACGCTATAAGCGAGCCGATAACGGTTATCATCGAAAAGACCAGCACTATTTTATTTTCGCTCCAGCCGGACAGTTCAAAATGATGATGTATAGGACTCATTTTAAAAAGGCGCTTTTTTGTACGCTTATAATATGTCACCTGAATTACTACCGACATTGCCTCTACAAGGTATATTATTCCGCTTAAAAACAGCAGTATTGGATATCCTGAGCCAAACGACAGCGCAACTACCATTCCGCCCAAAAACATTGAGCCGGTATCCCCCATAAATACCTTTGCGGGATTCATATTCCACACCAAAAATCCGACGCAGCCGCCGGCCAGCGCCGCCGAAAGCATGTTAAAGCCATACCTTGACTGGAATATTGACAAAACCATAAAAAACACCGCCACTACAAAGGTCACGGAAGATGCAAGCCCGTCAATTCCGTCCGTCAGATTAACGGCGTTGACAAAGCCATATATAAATATTAAAGCTATCGGCCAGAAGATGAGTCCTATTCCCGATGAAACGTCTAACGTGCCGATAAACGGAATTTTCGTATAAGTCATGCCGCCCATATAAATAGAAATTAAATATGCTACGGCCACTATAAGCTGAAGCATTGTTTTCTGCCTTGCGCTCAGCCCCAAATTACGCTTTTTGACTACCTTTATATAGTCGTCTATAAAGCCTATGGCGCCCATGCCAAGCGCCAGGCCCATACCGGAGATAAGAGGAATTATATTTTCAGACGCAGAGGATTCATTCATAAGTCCCGCGGCATTTATAATAGGCGCTATGGCAAAGGCAGCCGCCACGGCAATTATTATGCCGATTATGAACATAATGCCGCCCATCGTCGGGATGCCCTGCTTCTTCTTATGCCACTTGGGGCCTATTTCGAGAATAGTCTGCCCATATTTAAGCTTTCTTAAAATTGGAATTACAATTTTCCCTGAAAGCGCTGTCGCTACAAATGCAATCAGCGCCGCCGCTACGGGAATCATGCCGTCCATATTTTCCACCTCTCCGTTTTAAACGAAATTTTACACCGCTCATTTAAGCGCCGCTCAGGACTTTTTCAAAGACAAATCGGCAACTTCTAAATAACTCTGCTGTGGTTCGTTTTTCTAAAGTTATATGATATATCTATATGAATATATATGTCAATTTGCATTTTTGTCAAATATAAATTCACAAAACGCGTTGAAGTTTAGATATTGCCTAAAGCTTTTGCTACCTCTTTGCGCTCGTCCAGCTCTATTATCTTATTATTTTTAAGTATCTGATATGTCTCATGGCCCTTGCCGGCAAGTAAAATTATATCGTCTTTCTGTGCATTATTTACCGCGTAATTGATGGCCTCTATCCTGTCCTCAACAACCGCATACGGCGTACTGCAGCCTTCAAGCCCTGCCAGTATATCCTTAATTATATCTCCCGGTTCCTCGTTTCGGGGGTTATCAGACGTTATTATGAGAAAATCTGAGTTCTCAGCCGCCGTTTTGGCCATTTTAGGACGTTTTCCCTTATCCCTGTTTCCGCCGCAGCCAAACAGCGTAACAAGCCTTCCGGATTTTATGCCGCAGAGGGCTTTGCATACATTTTCCAATGCATCGGGGGTGTGCGCATAATCTATTATTACCGTAAAGTCGCGTCCCGTAGGCACTATTTCCATGCGCCCCTTTACGCCGCCTATCTGCGATATTGATTTTGCGGCACTGTCCGCAGGTATTCCGGCTATATATGCGCTTGCCGCAGCCGCCAAGGAATTATATACTGAAAATCTGCCCGGCAGATTAGCCGCAATATGATTTGATTTTCCCTCATGTATGAGGTCGTAGCTTACGCCGTCGGCCCTTATCTCTACATTCTCAGCTTTAAAATCGGCCGCTGTATTATTTAAAGAATATGTTTGTACATTGCACTTTATTCCACTGATAAGCTCATCGGCCTTCGGGTCGTCTTTATTTATTATAGCGGTATCACACATAGAAAAAAGCATTTTTTTGGCGGCAAAATAATTTTCTAATGTTCCGTGATAGTCCAAATGGTCCTGCGTAAAGTTTGTAAAAATTGCCTGAGCAAATTTAAGCCCGTAAACCCTCTGCTGGTCAAGGGCTTGAGAGGAGACCTCCATAACCGCATATTCGCAGCCGGATTTAAGCATAAGCGAAAACAGAGAATTAAGTTCATATGGGTCGGGCGTGGTATATTTAGCCGGCAGCACCCTGTCGCCTATCATATTTTGAATAGTGCCTATAAGTCCGCTCTTTTTGCCCGATTTTTCAAGTATCTGCTTAATTAGGAAAGTTACCGTAGTTTTGCCGTTTGTGCCGGTAACGCCGATAAGCTTCAGTTTATCCGCCGGACGTCCAAAATAGTTTGCGCACATTTCAGCATATGCCTTTCTTGTGTCCTCAACTATTATCTGAGAAGCCAAGCCGGTATCATGCTCGGCAACTATTGCGGCGGCGCCCATATCAGCCGCTTGACGCGCAAAGGCATGCCCGTCTGATGTGCGCCCCTTTATGCATACAAATACGTTTCCCGGCTTTACGTTTCGAGAGTCGGATGTTATTCCTGTTATTTCTTTTTGCGACAGCTCTCCCGCTTTAATTATATCGCCTAATTTCATGCTGCTTTGCCCCTTTTGATATACTGCAAATAATATCTGCTGCGGCCGGCCTCTGCTTTTTGTGCAGACTTAATTAAAACTATAATTTTTAAAATCAATACCCATTTTCCTGCCGCACACGATTATGCCGTTTTTATAATTCAACGCCGATAAAAACGCCGCGCCAAGCTTTTTCAGCAGATGCCAGATATCGGCGCCGATAAATTTTCTGCCAAACTACATATTAATCGCTTGAGTCATTGTGGCGGAAGTAAACGGTAATCGTAGTGCCCGCCTCTACCTTCGTGCCGGATTCAACACTCTGCTGGTAAGCTAAAAGCTGACTGCCGGATACCCCGGTACCGCTGTATTTAACGTTTATCTTCGCCTTTGCCGCCGCGTTGTTCACCTGCGCCGGCGTCATGTTTATGAAGTTTGGCACCTCTGTCATGCTCTGCTCAAGCGGGTCGCCGGTATATATTACAACTGTGCCGCCCTTTGAAATTGACTGCTGCCCCGCCGGCACCTGTTTCTGCACCGTATCTCCGTCGCCTATGACGGTAGCATTAAGTCCGGCGGCTTTTATCGCATTTTCAGCCTCTGTTACCGATTTACCCTGTACGTCCGGCACCTTTATGTCCATCTCTGCCAGCTCTTCTTCAGTATAAACCGCCTCAATATCCATGTACGGCAGCACTTCTTCAAATATCTGGCCGACAACCGGAGCCGCAATCGCACTGCCGTAATAGTTTGCTACGTTTGCCTCATCCAGCAGGACTATAATGGCTATTTCCGGGTCGTCTGCCGGCGCAATGCCGCAGAATGATGATATATACTTGGTAATAGAACCGTCTTCATTTTTAAGATTTTGTTTCTGAGACGTACCTGTCTTTCCGCCCACGCGGTAGCCCGCAACATAAGCATTTTTACCAGAGCCGTTTGTAACTACATTCTCAAGTAGTTCTCTCATAAACAGAGAGGTCTCTTCCGATATAACCTGCCGTTTTACTTCCGGCTCTATATTCTCAACCACATTCCCGTCGGAGTCGATAATCTGCTTTACTACATGCGGCTGAACAAGATACCCGCCGTTTACCGCCGCCGCAATCGCTGTGATAAGCTGTATCGGCGTGAGGTTTATGGTCTGGCCGAAGGACTCTGACGCAAGTTCAACCGGACCCATCTGTTCGGCGGTGTAATATATCGACATTTCTTCGCCCGGAAGATCTATGCCGGTTTTTTCCGTCAGGCCGTAAGCCTTGAAATATTTGAAGAAAGTTTCTGAGCCAAGTCCCTGACCCATCAAAATAAACGCCGGGTTGCAGGAGTTTTGGAAAACCTCCATTAAATTCTGATGCCCGTGCCCGCTTCTCTTATGGCACTTAAATATGGTATCGGCAATTTTTATGCTGCCGGAGCAGTCAAAAGTAGAGTTGGCGTTTACCACGCCCTCTTCAATGGCGGCAGAGCCTGTTACAATCTTAAATACCGAGCCGGGATAATAGACCTCTGTTATGGCTTTGTTTCTCCACTGCTTATACTGAGCTTCGGATATCGCCTTGCTCTTTTCCTCGCCTGTGAGGGTTTCAATGCGCGCCGCTTCCTCCGCATCGTATATTGTAAAAGGCTCATTTGGGTTAAAATCCGGTTTGGTGGCCATTGCGAGTATCTCGCCGGTATTGACGTTCATGGCAATAGCACAGCCGCGCTGCTGGACATTATTGTCAATTACCGCTTTAGACAGTGCATTTTCCACATAGTACTGTATCGTCGAATCAATAGTGAGCACTAAGGAGTTGCCCTCCTGCGCCTCAATAATCTTCTGATATGTAAAGGGCATATCCTCACCCTTAGCATTTTTGGAGGCGATAATGCGGCCGCTTACGCCCTGCAGCACGCTGTCATACTGGCTTTCAAGCCCGTAAAGGCCCTGATTTTCAGAGCCGACAAATCCCAGCACCGCCGATGCGAGATTATCGTTTGGATAATATCTCTTGGTAGTTTCGCTTATGCCTATTGTCGAGCCCAAGCCATGCTCGGAAATATATGCGCGCACCTCGTCGGTTTGCGGTTTCTCCACCTGCCGCTTTATAATCTCGTACTGATTATTTTTAAGGGTTTTTTCGCGTATTGTCTCGGCGTCTATTCCAAGTATTTCAGAAAGTCCGTTTACGACCAAATCGCGCTCTTCATCGTTTGCAATATCGTTTGGGGAAATATATATGGTCCATGCAGTGCTCGATGTGGCAAGATAGTTCATGTTGCGATCGTAAATTGCGCCGCGCTTCGGTTCTATGGTTATGTCCTTAAGCTGCTGTGAAAGCGCTTTTGCCTGATATTCTTCGGCATCCACCACCATAAGCCCGAAAAGGCGTACTCCTACTGTGCCGAACGCTACAACGCACACGGCAACCATTATGGCTAATATTCTTTTCCACATTTCCTTTGTAGGACCCTTTGCCATTTTATTACCACCCTTGTAAATTTACATTTAATATTATCATTAAATTCTATTTATGATACTGGAAAATAATTACACTTATATACTCCAACACGAGAGCCAAAACTTCTATGTTTTAACTCTCGTGTTATATTTTTATTGTAATGCAAAAACTTGTTGTATTTTTAACCCTAATTATTATCTGCCGTTTGCGTTCCTCCCGCAGTATCAGCAGTGCCGGCAGCATCAGTATTTTCGCTCGATTCGACCGTTTCACCGCCGTTTACCCTCACATAATTCACCTGCGCAGCGTCAACTTTCTGCATGCCGAGCGCCGTCGCCTGCTCTTCAATATTGGCTATTGACATTTTATTTTCAAGTTCCATTCTCAAACGGTTTTCCTCGCTTTTAAGAAGCTCTGCCTGAGACTTAAGCTCCCCTAATTCGCGGCTTGCATCGGTAACCTCTATTCTTAGATATATCATAGCGCATACCATTGCAACTATCATCATTGACACAGCCACCGTGCTCACCCGCGCCATAACCGCCGAAGATGCGGCCTTGCGACGCTGCTGCTCCTGCCGGCTTTTTTGCGCCGGAGTATCAGAAATCTTTATGACCTTGCCTTTCTTGCTTTCCTTGTCTTCCTTGCGCTTGGGCATAAACATATCAAAGTCATAGGCTGACGATGTATTATATTGTCCGTAATTTCTGCGGGAAGTGCTCACATTTAATCCTACTTTCCGATTATAGTTTTATTATTGTGCGCAATTTTGCGCTGCGGCTGCGGTTATTGCTCTCGGTTTCCTCTTTTGCGGGTATTAACGGCTTTTTATAAAGCAACCGCCCCTTTGGCGTGTTTTTGCACACGCATACCGGAAAATCCTTGGGGCATGTGCAGCCTTGGCACAGAGATGCAAAATACTGCTTTACTATCCTGTCTTCAATAGAGTGAAAGGTTATTACCGAAAGTCTTCCGCCGCTTTTAAGCAGCTCAAAGGCTTTTGCAAGGCCTGTCTCAAGATGATAAAGCTCTTCGTTTACCGCTATTCTTATGGCCTGAAATGTTTTTCGCGCCGGATGATGATTTTTCCTGTAAGCCGCCGGTACGGCTGAAGCTATAATGTCACTCAGTTGGCCAGTGGTCTCTATTTTCATTTCCTGCCGCGCCTTGACTATAGCGGAGGCTATGCGACGACCGTACTTCTCATCGGCGTATTTATACAGCATGTCGGCTATTTCCTGCTCACTGCAATTATTTACAATGTCCGCAGCAGATTTTCCCTGCTTGTCCATCCTCATGTCAAGCGGCGCATCTGCGTGATATGAAAAGCCGCGCTCTGCTTCATCAAGCTGAAACGACGATACGCCAAGGTCCATAAGCACGCCGTCTACTTCATCTATGTTAAGCTGTTTTACAGCCTCATCAATTTGCGAGTAATTTACATTTATAACCGTTGCATTGCTGAAAGTCTCAAGTCGTTTGCGAGCCGCCTGTACGGCGTCGGGGTCGCGGTCAAGACATATGAGCTTTCCGCTGTGTGTATTTCTTTTATCGAACGCATCAGCCGCATCGCTTTTCTCAAATATATCGGCCTCAGCGGATGAAGACTCAGCTTCGTGCAGCCGTCTGGCTATTTCGAAAGAGTGTCCTCCCCCGCCGGCCGTAGCGTCGACATATATTCCGCCCGGCTTTATGTTCAGTGATTCTACCGCTTCATAAAGCATTACCGATTTATGATTAAATTCCATATATCTTCACCGAAATTTAAGTTTTGTATCCGCTTAGCTCTCTAATTAATCGTCTGTGAGCAGCCGCCGTTAATATCGGATGTTTATTCATGCAGCATTTTCTCCATGCGGATTTGAAAAATTGCATCCGACATTAGTATCCACACCGAAAAAGCTGACAATTTTGACCGAGAACTCAAAAATCCGTCGTGATAAAAGCGCTTAAATCAGATTAATTAAAATGCATGTTTTGCGCCGATATGTTTGAGGCTTTAGAAATCAATCTCTTCAAGAATATCCATAACCACATCGGAGGATATTTCCATGTTTTCTTTCTCCCAGTTTTCCTTGTTCCATATCTCTATGGTGGCGCCGGTGCCGACAATTACCGCCGAGTCGGTAAGCTCAGCGTATTGACGCAGCGCCAGCGGAAGCAGTATCCTGCCCTGCGCGTCGCACTCAAGCTCCGCGGCTCCGGAGTAAAGAAACCTTTTAAGCTTCTGTGATTTAGCATATGGCTGTGCCGATATCTTTTCCTCGAGCTTCGACCACTCGCTTTGCGTATATATGAAAAGGCAGTGTTTGCGCTCAAGTCCTTGAGCTACTATAAAGCTGTCTCCCATGCTCTCTTTGAACTTTGCGGGAATAAACATTCTGCCTTTTTTGTCTATGTTATGCTCGTATTGTCCAATAAAGATTGTCGGCACCCCCTTTTCTATTATTTTAAACCACTTTAAACCACTTAACTCCACTTTGCTCCACTTTTTGTTTATTATAAAGCCTCTGCGCAATAAATTCAATAGTTAACATAAATATTATTTCATCTTTTTTTGAAAAATTGTGCAAAGCAAAAGGGCCAAACACAAGATGTTGTGTTTGGCCCTTTTCCGACATATTTATATATTTATTTTTACATAATATCAACTTATAAATCAAATGTCCTTTATATTCGCGTTCATTTGCAAATAATGAATAAATTGCGATTTAAAATACCGATAAACTGCGTTTTTTAAAGCGACAAAATTAACTTTACATAATAGCATACAGTTATTGAACACGGCGTATTTAAAATAACGCGGACATATTTGTCATTTCACTTCAGTTTGCCGCTTATATGCATATACTTTAGCGATTTCACCGCTAATTTTTCATTTAAAACTCTATTAAAATATATATGATATAAAAGCGGAAGCAATAGTTAAATTCAGCCGATTTCAGAAGCAAAAGCAAGCAGGCAGAGCTATATCAGCTGCAAATCAGTATTTATAAAATCGGCGACGCCGTCGTTTTCGTTGCTTTTGCAGATATAATCGGCCACGTTTTTAAGGGCGGGGTCAGCATTTTCCATGGCTATTCCAATTCCGCAGGATTTAAGCATGCCGATATCGTTTATGTAATCTCCAAACACGGCAATATCTTTCATATCAATGCCGTATTTTGACGCCAATACCTTTATCGCATTCTCTTTTGTCGCGCCCTTGCGGAGCACAATGCATACTCCTTTCTCAACGTCCTCAATATAAAACCCGTCGGGAATAATTCTTTCAAAAACCTCGCGCGACTCAGGCGATGGCAGTGCGACGACTATCTTTTCCGCCGTCTGCTTCGGCGCCGATTTAAAGTCAGTATAGATATACGTCCGGCCCGGCCAGTATCTTGTAACATCAAAATTTGCAAACATGTCGTCTTCAATCTCAATAGCTATTTTTATGTCCGGAATTTCACTCAGCGACTGTGAGAGCACCTTTCCCATAGTGTCAATATCAAGCCCCGTACGATATATTACTTTTCCCTTGTCCATCACAACACAGCCGTTGTGGACAACCGCTCCCTCAGCGCCTATTGCGTCGGCATATATTTTCGAGTAGCACCATGATCTGCCGGTCGCTATTGCCGTCTTTATATTTTTCTCCTTAAGCTTTGCAAAAACCTCTTTTGTAAATAGTGATATTTCATTCCTCGATTTAAGCAGCGTGCCGTCAAGGTCGGTTATAATCATTTTTATTCGTGATAAAATTCCCATACACATTCTCCTATAAAGTTTTAACTGTATATCGTTTTCACTCTGAAAAAGCCGCGTCTCATATACGAGTACGGCTGTTAAAATCCGCAGGTCAATGCCGCCGGCTGCGCAGCAGATAGTGCTTAAAACTTCAAAATAAAGCCATCAAAAGCTATACTGCAAAATTTTTGCCCGGATTTCCAATATCTTTTCAAAAGGCTTGCTGACAGCGCATACATCTATAATGCAATAAGTAGATGTACAGCCAAAAATAGGTTGCGCATAAAAGTTGCCGTACTCTGCGACACACTATATTGCAAGTAAGGAGGCCGGCGGATTATTCCTGCCAATAACTGCTGCTTAGCTGTTTCAGCTGCCGTGTGTCGAACGCAATATGGTTTTCAGCATCTTTTCTGCGCAGACTGCGTTAATGCTTTTGCCATACGGCAGTATGCCTGCAAATTTATGCCTTGTCCGCATGAAAACTTTCTCGCTGAAAATTGCTTCGCACCAAAAATGCTAGCGGCAGGGATAAACTCTTGCTTTTGATGCCGCCGGTGTGCTGACGCACACCAATGGCGAAAAGTAAAAAGGCGCCGTGGCGGCACATTTTCGGCATATCGGGTTTAGCTCCCGGCAGCTTAATTAACGTATGCATGCAAAGCACTTATTATATTCAACAAATCCGGCGTCAAAAGAAAAGCCGCTGTCATTTATATTAAATCCAGACATTTTTGCACTGTGATATATAAACTCAGCACTTCTCTATATCTTAAAACACAATTAAAGTGGAGAAACATGCGTCTCTCCACTAAATAAAATTATTGCTCGTTTCGCCCGGCCGGCGGAATCTGCTGTTTAAGCGATGCTCGGACTTTGCGCACCTCCGACAGGTTCATGGTAAGTCCCTCGTCGGCCCTGCGCATTATATCATCCACAAACTCCTGTGCGGCTTTGCGCATTTCGCGGCTTTTCTGCTGCGACTGCGCTATGATGTCGGCCGCCCTTGCCTGCGCCTGACGCGTTATTTCTTCCTGCGCGACAAGCGTCTTGGCCTTTTCCTCCGCCTGATGTATTATGCCCTCTGCCTCGCGCTTTGCGGTAGTTATAATATCCGCCCTGTCGGACACTATAGAACGTGCCTGCTTTATCTCCTGCGGCATGTTCAGCCTGATGTCGTCTATAAGTATCCTTATCTTCTCAGCGTCTACAATGCACCTGCGGCTGCCAAGTCCCAGCCCCTTATCGATAACCTCGTCCAGCTGGTCAAGTAATTCTTCAACATTCATTACTATTCTTTCCTTTCCATTAAGCGAATTTTTATATCATCAAGTACCTGCGTAGGAATAAACGGACTTATGTCTCCGCCCATAGAGCCCACCTGCTTTACTACGCTTGAGCTTAAATACATATTCTCAGCAGATGTAGTCAAAAATATAGTGTCGGCCTGCGGATAGAGCTTTTTGTTTACAAGCGCCATCTGAAATTCGTACTCAAAATCAGATACTGCACGCAGCCCCTTGACAATCGCCTTTGCGCCCTTTTCTCTTACATAGTCCACAAGCAGCCCGTCAAACGAGTCTGCCTCAACGTTTGGGATGTCTTTAGTAACTCTCCTTATAAACTCCACCCGCTCCTCTACAGTAAAAGTAGAGGTCTTGGATTTATTGTGCGCCACTAAAACTATTACTTTGTCAAACATATTTGCCGCGCGTTTTATTATATCAACATGCCCGACCGTTATGGGGTCAAAACTGCCCGGACATATCGCCGTTACCATGCTCAAAATCAAAAGTCACCCTTTTTGTATATACTTACCGAGGTTATGCCGTATCTGTACACCTTATAAAGCTTTAAATCCGACACGCTTTCTTTAAGACTTATTTCCGATGAATGCTCACATACCACAATGGCATCATCGCTCAAAACGTCTTTAAGTAGGCGGAGTATATCGTCTATCACATTCATGTTATACGGCGGGTCTATAAACACAAGGTCGTAAATGTTGTCGCATCTTTTTAGATATTCCTGCGCCGATGTATTGGCCACTCTTGTATTATCCGTAAGGCCTGTAGTCCTTATATTCTGCCTTATAATCTCTGCCGCCATACGGCTTTCATCCACAAACACACATGACTTCGCGCCGCGGCTCATCGCTTCCAGTCCAAGCTGGCCGGTGCCGGCAAATAAGTCCAGTACTCTTCGGTCCAATATATCAAACTGTATTGCGCTGAAGATTGCTTCCTTTACCCTTGAGGTAGTCGGCCGCACGCTTTCGCCTTCAAGCGATTTTAAAGGCTTGTTCTTAGCAATGCCGGTTATTATACGCAAAAATATCCCCGCCGTTAAGTAATTTTTATTCATAGATATTATCACATCAAAACAGGGGTTTTGTCAACACCTGTTTGTGATTTTTCGAGCCTTTTGGAATATATACGTCATATAAACTGCCAAATGGATAAAGAAAAATATCAAAAATTGGTGAATTTCTATGAAATATCAAAATATTCAAATATTGATACCTGACTACAAAAATACACATTGTATCATTTATTAGATATAATGAGACGTCTTTAGCCGGACTCAAGGTCGGCAAACAGCTGTTTACAGCACATCCAAACGGTTTGTTTGCCGCCGCACCAGATGTTGCCTTTTTAAGCATTATATATGACTCAGGCTTTGTAAATGGCCTTAAAATATATTTATGGTACTCTGTCCTTATCGCTTTTTAAAATAGTCGCTTTGCAGGCAACATCGCGTTGTCCGCTCACGCCGCCTAAATCATAGTTTAACATGTACTCGATTAGTCATCAATTCGATTTTTGTTATTCTGCGCGGCTGTCTGTTTCGCCGTTAAAATACTCATATATTTTTTCCGCTGCCATACGGCTTATTCCTTTAACAGAGGCTATTTCGTCAACCGACGCCGATTTTATCGCTTTCATTGATTTAAAGTGTTTTAACAGCGCAGACGCTCTGCTCTTGCCCACTCCCTCTATTTCCAGAAGCACTGACGAAATAGCTGATTTTGAGCGGCGCTGTCGATGATAGCTTATGGCGAAGCGGTGCACCTCTTCTTGTATTTTTGAAACAAGAGTATAAGCTGAACGTGTGGATTTAATGGCTATCTCACTGCCGGTAGTGGTTATGGCGCTGGTTTTATGTTTTGAATCTTTCACCATGCCAAACACCGGAATATTAAGTCCCGACTTTTCAATTGCCGGCATAACCGCCGACACCTGACCCTTGCCGCCGTCAAGCAGTATAAGGTCCGGCAGCCGGCCGAAGCCCACGCCCTCATCCTTGTGCTTTTCATATTCCGCCAGACGTCGCGAAATAACCTCGTGCATGGAAGCATAGTCGTCCTGTCCTTCAAAGCCCTTTATTTTAAACCGGCGGTAGGCCGATTTAAGCGGCCGGCCTTCTTCAAACACCACCATGCCGGCAACATTCTCACTGCCGGCGGTATTGGATATATCATATGATTCTATATACATAGGCGGCCCCGACAGTCCCAGCAAGGACGCCAGCTCATTGAGCGCCGAAACCTCTCTTGCCGGGCGCCCCGTTTTATTTGAAAGATGCTCCGCCGCATTTTTCCGGCACATTTCTACAAGTTCTAATTGGCGGCCTTTTTTTGGCACCGATATCTCTGATTTTTTGCCGCGCTTATTTGTCAGCCACTCATTCAGCAGTGCTGCGTCGTCGCACTCGCCGTCTAAAACAACTCGTGACGGCACGTCCTCGCGCATTGTGTAATACCGCGCTATAAACTCGGCGCGGGCCTGATTTGGATTTTCCACCCTGTCGAGCATGAAATGCTCGTCGTCGGCAAGTCGGCCGCTCTTAAAGCGAAAAACCTCAAAACACGACTCCTTTATCCCGTTAGCCAGCGCTATTATATCCTGTTCGGGTATGGGCGACATTATAACCTTCTGCTTCGCCGTCACCCGCTGTATGGAATAAATATTGTCTCTGATTTTAGCGGCCTTTTCAAAGTCAAGATTATCCGCCGCCTGCATCATCTGAGTCTTTAACGCCTCTATGCTCGACGCTGCGCCGCCCTTTATATATTCCACCGCGCGGCGCACAGACGCGTCATATTCCTCCTCGCTTATCTTGCGGGCGCAGGGGGCGGAGCATCTCTTTATGTGATAATTGAGGCATGGCCGCTCTTTGCCTATATCCCGCGGAAAAACCTTGCCGCAGGTACTAAGCCGGAATATGCTGTTTGCCTCTTCTACAATATTTTTTACTATAAACCCCGACATATATGGGCCAAGATACTGACCGCCGTCGTCGTCAATCTTGCGGACGGCGGTTATTTTGCTGTAGGGACGCGGTGATACCCTGATATAATGATATCCGCTTTCGTATTTAAGCAGTATATTATATTTTGGGTTATACTGCTTTATAAGCGAGCATTCGAGTATAAGCGCTTCGTGTTCGCTGTCACAGAGGATATAGTCAAAGTCATCTACGTTTTCTACCATTTTCTTGACCTTTTCCTCATGGTTCTTGTCCGAACCGAAGTATTGGCTTACTCTATTTTTCAGCGCTTTTGCCTTGCCGACATATATTATCTTGCCGGACTTGTTCTTCATGAGATAAACGCCCGGCTCAAGCGGCAGCGACATGGCTTTTTTACGCAGTATTTTTATTTTTTCATTCATATGCAAATCCTCTGTAAAAATATATCAAAACTACATTTTGCGGTACTATTACCATCATGCCAAGTATATCATACTTATTGAAGCCGTTATATAACTTTTGCTCAAACTCCGCATTTTTACGTCTTTGGCTTTATAATCAGCTGCACTTTTAAATAAATGCAATCAGGCAGCTTTATACATTATTTTATCACACATTTAAGGCTGCATAAATAAAATCGTGGCAAAAACTCCTAAATTAATATACAGCGAAAATATTGCCTCATAAAGCAAAAAAGCGCACCGTCTACGGTGCGCTGAAAGTTGCATAAAATTACTCGGCAAATCCAGAATTCACAAGGTCAACAAGACCCTTTACTGCCTGTTCCTCATCCACTCCATCTGCTATTATCCTTATAGTGGTGCCGCCTATTATACCCAAAGAAAGTACGCCCAACAGGCTCTTGGCATTTACGCGGCGCTCCTCCTTTTCAACCCATATAGACGATTTAAACTCATTTGCTTTCTGAATAAAAAAGGTAGCCGGTCTGGCATGCAAGCCAACCTGATTCTGAACCACTACATCTTTAACGCACATCTTATGCCACTCCCAGTCAAAAAATAATTTCTCCCAGCTTAAATGCGGAACCTATGTTTTAACATGCCGCTATATAATCTTTACCAGCTGGACGTCACATTAAACTTTTTAACACTAACTCAAATTAACCGTTTACTGCTATCTGCTATTAAAAGTTTCAGCAGTAAACACAAATTAATTTTAATATATTATACCACATTTTTATTTTACGTCAAATATTTATCAGTCCTTTATACAAAAATGACATAATTTTCTATATTAATATCAAATATTAGCTTTTAAAATCATATAACTTTGTATATTTTTATGCGCTTATCTTATACATTAGAAAAGTTTTTTAAAAATTCTTTGTCTTTCTCAGAAAGCTTTTCCGCCTTTAAAATATCTGGGCGCTTGCTTAGCGTCCTAACAAGCGACTGCTCCCTTCTCCACTTCTCAATATTCGCATGATGTCCCGAAAGCAGCACTTCCGGCACTTCCCTGCCTCGCCAGCTCGCCGGGCGCGTATACTGCGGATATTCTATAAGGCCGCTGAAATGGCTGTCCTCTTTATAGCATTCCTCTGATGACAGCACACCATCCACATGACGCGCTATGCAGTCGGCAAGCACCATTGCCGGAAGCTCGCCGCCCGTCAGCACAAAATCACCGATTGAAATTTCCTCATCTACAATTTCCTCTATAAGGCGTTCATCGACGCCCTCATAATGTCCGCACAAAATGGCTATGTTGCTCAGCTTTGAAAGCTCGTGCGCGCGCGCTTGTGTAAGCGTTTTGCCCTGCGGCGACATATAAATAAGATGCGGCCTTGTTTCCGTTTCAGCACAGATTGCCATAAACGCATCATAAATCGGCTGAGCGCGAAGCAGCATGCCGGCACCGCCGCCGTATGGATAATCATCCACCGTGCCGTGCTTGCTGTCGGTATAATCTCTAAAATTTGTATATTTTATCTCTATTGCTCCCTTTTTCCGCGCGCGGCCTATTATGCTCTCGCCCAGCACCGCTTCGCACATTTCCGGAAACAATGTGAGAATGTCAATCCTCATCGTCAAAAATTCCTTTCAACGGCCTTATTACTGCCCTTTTGGCCTCAATATCAATATCTAAAATAACATCGTCTATCGCCGGCACAAGGTATGTTTTGCCGCTGCGCTCAATGTGCCATACATCATTGGCGCCCGTCTGCGATATATCCGTCAGCTTGCCGAGACACACGCCGCTGTCGACGTCATATACCAAAATTCCCAACAAGTCCTGTATGAAGTATTCGTCCTCTTCAAGCTCGGTGTCGTCTCTATCAATATATATAATCTTGCCGCGCAGCTTCTGCGCCGCCTCCGGTGTATTAACGCCGGCCGCCTTTATAAGCACCATTCCCTTGTGCACGCGCACCCGCTCGCAGTCGAGCCTACCCTCGCCGTCCGGCGAAAGATAAAACCGCTTAAACTGTGTAAGATATTCGGGGCCGTTGCTCCATGGCTTTACTTTGAATTCACCGGCAATTCCGTGGACGTTGACTATCTGCCCTGTTTCAAGATATTTCTTCATCCTATCATCCTTATTAAAGTAATTTTTAAGTATATTCGGCTATAGCGCAAGATGCTTTTGCTGTCTATGCTTAATGCGCTAAATTATTATAATAAGCTGTAAACTCCCACAGCGTATTAAAAATTTCATAGCTGCAATCATTTTTAATATTCATAAGGATTTAATTTGCATCAGCATAGGAAATATACAAAACTCACCGCGGCATATTTCTGTCTTCTGACGGAAATCGGACCAATAAGCTTAAATTCTGCAGAGATGAGTTCATGCATTTATCACTGTCGTAAATTTTAATCCCTTCCGCTTTTTCTGCGGAGTAAAAACGTTATTACAAACACAACGGTTAAAACAACCACTATAGAGGCGGATGAGGAAGCGCCTATATACCACGACATTATAAGTCCGCCCACCGACGATATAAGCGCTATAATTATAGAAAACAAATGATACTGCCGCACATTGCGCGATATATTCCTCGCCGCCGCTGCAGGAAGTATAAGCAGAGAGTTTATAAGCAGTATTCCGACCCATCTTATTGAAAGCATTACAACAACGGCTATAATCGCGCAGAAAAGATTTTCATAAAGGGATGTCCTTATTCCCCTCGACGATGCAAATGTGCGGTTTATGCTTACCAGCATGAGCCTGTTGTATATAACGCCCCACAGCACAAGTATTACTATCATTGAAATGAGAAGAAACACAAGCTCAGATTTAGTCACGGATAGTATATCTCCGACTAAATATGACGAATATTGCGCTGCACTCTGATTTTTAGACAAAAGCATAAGTCCCACTGCGATGGATGCGGATGCAAAAACACTTATTACGGTGTCTGTAGAGGCTGTGCCGGATGTACGCACCTTATTTATTATAAGCGCTATAACTATTCCAAAGGCAATAAGGCTTATAAGCTCATTTTCAACTCCGAACATTATCCCTAGCGCAATGCCGGTCGTTGCCGAATGCCCCAGCGCATCGGAGAAAAATGCCATTTTGTTGTCCACGGCCATTGTTCCTATGGCGCCGAACAGCACCGAGCTCATAAGCACGGCCAGCAGCGCGTTGAGCATAAATCCCTTAAACAAAAAATCCAGGCCGATGGACGATAAAAACTCCGTCAATGTCCGACACCTCCCGTAAAATACGCTGCGCCGAACACGCGCTTGAAAGCGTCCGATGTAAGGATTTCCTGCGGACTGCCTATATCTGCCCTGCCGCCGTCTACCATAACTACCTTATCGGCATAGTCGGAAACCAGCTTAAAATCATGCGTGACTATTATTATCGCCATATGATACGACTGTCTTAAGTCGAACACGCGCGTATAAAACTCCTGCACGGCGTTAATGTCAAGGCTTGAGACCGGCTCGTCCAATATAAGAAGGTCGGGTACCGGGTCTAACGCCATGGCAAGCATTATGCGCTGCAGCTCGCCCCCCGACAGCTCGCCTATTCTGCGCTTTGCAAGCTCCGCACAGCCGGACGCATTCAGCAAATCCATAGCCGCTAATTTGTCCTTGCGCCGATACCCCAAAAACGCCGGATATTTCGATTTTGCAGCACACAGTAAATCCATAACACTCGTCGGAGTCGATTTATCAAATGACAACTGCTGCGGTACATATCCGATTTTTATGTCCCTTGAAGCTTTCCCGTTATGGTCGGTAAAACTTATTTTCCCCTTATACTTTATATCGCCTAAAAGCGTGCGTATAAGCGTGGTCTTGCCGGCGCCGTTTACTCCTATTATGGCTGTAATCCCACCGCATTTGAGAGTGAGATTTACGTCTTGTATTATATCATGCCCAAATCTTGACACGCCTACGTTTTCGAGCTTTATTATGTCAAGCCCGCATTTGTGAATTTGCATTTTTCCTCCCCGCACGCAGATGTCCAATCTGCCCAGCGCTGTTAATCAAGTTCGCTCAAAGGCCATTTAACGGATATGCATCATTTCCCAGCCGTATCTTTGCAATAAAACGTCCCGCTCTATTATAAAGCTGCAATCAAAACGGCGGAATAGTTTTGTCTTAAACTTAGCGGCTGATACACTGCGCCATATTAAAAATTATGCCCGTTATAGCCCCAAAAACTTACTTCTTCATATTTAACATAAATGCGCTCTGCCGGAATATTAAGCTCCGACGACACAATTTCAGTCAGTTTACTCGTAAGCTTATCGTATACTTGAGCGCTGGATTTACCGTAAATTTTTACTTCAATAAACGCCGACGGCTGTTCTGTGCCCTTAAAATACAAATGGCAGTTTTCCTCAAAATCAAGCATAAGCCAGCTTTCGCTTTTGCCCGGAATTATAGATATTGCCTCACCCATACGCTTTTTCATCGATTTTTCTTGTTCATCGGTTATGGACACATTTACTTTCGTTTGAATGCACGGCATGTTTTTCATTCCTTCCATAGTTTATAAGTTTATTCGCCTGCATAAGCATTCGGCCCTGCAATTTTGCCGGCAAATTCCGCATGCTGATATCAATATCGTCTTGCACTGACTTAAATCAGGGCGGCTTCCCATTCAGCAGCCCTAAAGCCCACCAAAACAGACTTTTCAGTTACTAATATCGGCCGCTTTACCAGCATTCCGTCGGTCGACAAGAGATTTATCTGCTCACTTTCCGGCATGCTCTGAAGTTTTTCCTTCAAATTAAGCTCTTTGTATAAAATCCCGCTGGTATTAAAAAATCTCTTTACCGGAAAGCCGCTGTCTTTTATCCATTTAGACAGCTCATTCTCCGTCGGATTTTCTTCTTTAATATTTCGCATATCGTAGAAAATTCCATGTTCATCAAGCCACGCCTTAGCCTTCTGGCAGGTGGTGCATTTAGGATAGCATATAAAAAGATTTGACATAAGCAATCTCCCTTTACCAACATATATCAATATAATTTAAGTATACCATATATATCTTTAAAGTAAAAGTAATGCCTTGATAATTTTTACTTTATTAATCACGGTTTTATAATAAAATTTACTAATAGAGCAAGCAAAGCATGATTAAAATTAATCCTAAATTCTTCTAAGTCGCCGCAAGCTTTACGTAACTAAAGTTTATATTGCGCCGAAACCGCCGGTTGAGTCAAAAACTGGATACTTTTTAACAAGTATACATGTGGAATCATTTCTTAATATTGATATTTCAGTATCATATTGTTTAATAAGATTTTCGGCAACTATTTCTAAAAGTTTATAAAACTATAACAGATTTAAATTATTTTAATAATCTTGATATATTTCTTCTTCTAACTTTCCATTAAGTGAGTTGTTTATTTATCATTTACTAGGAATAAAGCGCTTGAATTTATAATAGATATAATTTCATCAAAATAATTTTTCTTTTATATTATCTGTATTTATTCGAAACATTTAATATTACGTTATCATAGAATTACTAATCTTCATTTAATTTAGCATAAAAGATATTGGCCTCATAAATTCAGTAAATTTATTGTAGTAAATAGTACCTAACTTTATTATCATATTGCACACTCCCATGCCATTAATCAGGCTAATTGTATCGCGGATAGTTATGAATAGCCCTCACATTTGATAAAAGCTTTTTTCATTAAAATTTTGGAAGTTATTAGCTAAAAACATCAAATCAAAAGGAGTGCCAGACAAATTATATATTGTTTGGCACTCTTTCTTCTAATTAAAGAAATTATATTAGTCAACTGCTTTTTTGTTCTTTATTATAATTGATTATTATATAATAATAAGGCTGATAAAGTGCGTTCTTCTATTACTTCAATAGGCCAATTCATTTTATTTTTCATCTTTTTTATGTAATTCATTAGCTGCTCAGAGCACTTTTTAGCAGTTACAAATATCACAACACAAGAATTAAATTCAAGAAAAGGACGCAAAATTTGATATATAGCATTTATAGGAACTGTATTTTCACGTATTTCCACCCCTGTTTTAAAGGGAATACACAAATAGATCATCCTCCCTTGAAATTGTATAGGGACCTCCATATCGGATATTTCAAAACTTCCATGTGGCTTGGTAGCTTCTCTTAATAATATTTGTTGATCTACGCCCTTTATTGTTTTTGAAAACTTTAATCGAAGATCTTGATCTTTCATACTTTGTACACTAGCGATTTGTTCGGTCGAAACACTTTCAATATTAATCTTATCTAATTCAAATACTTGTTGTAAAAAGTTAGATAAATCAAAATGAGGCATTTCTTCAAAAAGCCCTAATTCCAGTGTCTGATTGAATTTTATATTGTTAACAAATAAATATGCAGATACATTCCTAACAAAAAGTACCTTTTCTAGTAATGAAAATGAGTCGTATGCTTTTTGTAAATTTTTATATTCTGTTTCAAAAAGACTGTTGAAACTATTAAGGTCAATATTTATCATACTAGTCAATACTCTAAGAAGAGTTTTAAAATTCATTTGTGGTGTTACATTGCCAAAATATTGAGGAAATGAACTATTAATATTTAGAATCGTTCTGCACTTAAGGAACTGGTCATATATAAAATAATACAATTGGGGGGTTAGAAAGAATTAATGTAATTATTTCTGATTTTTCTAAATACCTATTCAAGGTATTGAATAACATTTTTAAGTCATTGTATGCCTCAGATTCGTATTTTCGTTGACCTGAATTATAATATAAGATAAGAGTCTGCAATAGGTTACACATTAAATAAAGGCTAGGATTATAAAAATCTCGAAGCTGATTTGTAAGCACATAGTTAACTGTTTTATTGCAATACGAAATTCTCTCAAAAAAGCAATCATCTTCAGAATAGCCCAAATCGCGATTATTGTCGATGTTCTGTTTTATATTAAGCATCATGGCCATAATATCAAAATTCATTTTTCTAAATGAATTTTGTATTTTAGCAAAGTCTCCACTCTTGATAGCGGATTCGGAATAATAAAAGCTTGAATAATAAAATATTGAACCGCCATTGTATACATAATTATATATTTTAGTACAATCACGTTTTAATATTATTTCTTCATGGGGTGAAACTATTTTATTCTTTAAGAACCATTCCAGAGCTATTGTATATTCAATAAGAAAGCTCTTATCATTAAGATTGTTAGTTTGATTGACTTGCATTTTTGTTATTTCGTTGTGTAAGCTGTTTATTGCATTTTTAAACTTATCTGTAGATAGATTTATCATAGAGGATTTCTCCTTTTTCAATTATATTTAGTCTGTAATTATCGTTGCTATCTAGCAAAACTCTATACTCGTGGATAGTTAAACAAATAGGATCTATAGGCTTATCAGATGATATTAATCTTTTGACTAGCTTTTTACGTTTCTGTCTAAATATATCAATAAAATCATCTGAAACTATTAATAAATCAATATCATTAGAAGTAATAGCGCGATTACCATAAATAATTATTTTTTCAATTGATAATGTTTTTACCAATAACTCAATATTCATATACTTGATTCCTCAATTTAGAATTATTATATTACTTTAGAATAAAAAGCCAACAAATTCTAGTGGCCTCAAAAATATATCCGCCTAAAATTGCAATCTGTATATCAGTTACCCTATTCCAGTTTGTTATTAATAATGTTTTATAAATGGTTCCTATAAGCGGCCTTTTAAATGCTTGACACACATATATAATATTGATAAAATAAAATTAGAAATTAAACTGTTGAAATCTGCTTGTCCAATGTTAATTAAAAACAGCCGGCTCTTTACTCGAGACGGTTATTTGTTTTTTAAGGTGGTTTATTATGAAATCAATTGACAAAATTATTGATGAAATCACAATTGAGGTAGATGAAAGCTATCAAGAAACTATCAGCAAGCTCCGGCAGCAAAATGGAAAATGCTCGGTAACAGATAGTAATCAGCAAAATTTAATGTTTTATTGCTCAAAAAAAGGAAAAATGGGTATTGTAAATGCCGATTATTTCGGACGTCGGCACGTTTATATTGACCGTTTTTGCCTAAACGAGCTCAGAGCACGAACATATTATGTAATGGGCAAAGTTTTAAACGAAAACAATAAAACAGTAGTTAAAATTTATTCTGTTTACAGCAGAGCCGCCATATCTAACCTCATTTTCGAAATTGTATTTGAGGCTATTTTTATAGCATTTTGTTTTATAATGCTTTTTCTGTCAGGAAATCCTATAACTATTAAATTTATATTAATCATTATAGCTATTGGACTGATTTTTGCAGTTTTTAATTTTGCCACGTTCAAAGAAGTAAAAAATAAAGATACGGATTTGGAAATTATGAAAAATGAAATAATAAAAAGGGTCGAGGCCATAAATCGATGGGATGATTAGGAAATAAACAAAATATTAAAATCGTTAAAATATAAAGACACAATATGCTTTAATTTACAATTTACAGTTAGCTTCCTAATATCCTTGCAATTTATTGAAAATATTTTTTGCCTGCTTTCATTAAATGTCTGTGTTTGGCTTCAGGGATCGCTTGTGTTTTGTAGTCGTCATGATGTAGTCAAAGCAATTTCTGCCGCTTAATACAAATAAATATCACGGCTTTTTATTCTGTTAAGCTTTTATAGTTATTATTAGAAAAGGTACATAGTCCGTCAGGATTATGCGCCTTTTTATCTTACTATTATTTTAATATAGCCTATTTTTTGCTTTTGCTACAGTTAAAATTTAAATTACAGATACCGATTTATTTAGACTACTATCGGCGGCCCTATAATTTTCTAATATTTTCATTCTAATTTTTATATCATTCTATTTAAGTATTGCATTTTCAATGTCATGCAATATTCTATTTTCCGCATTTTAACTATTATTATGTAAACTATATTATATATTATATTTTGTCATTTTTAACTAATAAAATACACACATTACTGCCCAACTTCTACAATTAAAAATCTCTTGGTACCTTTACATTTTTTTGCTGCTTTGGTATAATTTATGAAGTAATCAAAAGGAGTACCAAGAGTGAAAGACAGCGATATTTCTTTACAGCATGAAATAATAACGAGCTTGGGTTCATGCGGACATTTTCTGCACTATAGGATGGGCGGAAAGTACGGCAGAAGGCGTATTTTTTCGGTCCTTCTCGAAAATGGAGAAATTTTACAGTGCAATCTGCAAAATGAGTTAGGCATATCATCCGGTGCAATGAGTGAGATACTGACTAAAATCGAAAATGACGATTTTATTGAAAAAAGCCGAAGTGATACCGACGGCCGTCAGATAGTGCTCAGACTTACTGAAGCCGGAAAAGCTGAAGCAATCAGGATGCAGTCCGAATATGAAGAAAAGGTGTCTTTAATGCTTTCCTGCCTTAATGCTGAGCAGAAAAAGTCTTTGTTGGAAATGCTTCGTATTCTTCTTATGCATTGGCGCACCTTGGAGAATGACAGGAGGTTTAAAGCAACGCCGTATGCTAATAAAAGCTATGGTACAAAGGAATATGATTAGGCGGCATTTGCCAAAGTTATAACTTCTGAAATATAAATCGGCAAATGCCTCTTATTTTTGTCAGTGAAAAGAGGTAGATTTAATGATAAGAAAATTAGCGCACAGTATAAGAGAGTACAAAAAGGATTCCATTTTAACTCCTATACTTGTGTCGGTGGAGGTTGTGATGGAATGTATAATTCCATTTGTAATCGCCAGACTTGTAAATCGGATAAAGGCCGAATGCACCTTGGGAGAAATTGCAGTATACGGTCTTATACTCATAGCAATGGCGGCTATATCCCTTATTTTCGGCGCAGCCGCCGGTTCAACCTGTGCAACAGCCTCATGCGGGCTGGCGCGAAATTTGCGCAAGGACATGTTCTATAATATACAGGGATATTCATTTGAGAATATTGATAAATTTTCAACATCTTCCCTTGTAACGCGTCTGACTACCGATGTTACCAATGTACAAATGTCATATATGATGATAATACGAACAGCTATAAGGTGCCCGCTTATGCTCATTTTCGCGTTTGTAATGGCTTTCGTAATGGGCGGTAAAATGGCTTTCATCTTCATTATATTGGTGCCAATTTTGGGATTGGGACTTTTCCTCGTTATACGCAAGGCAATGCCGCTTTTCAGAAAGGTATTTAAAAAGTATGACGCGCTCAACAACTCAATACAGGAAAATGTTAAGGCCATGCGAGTTGTTAAGTCATATGTCCGCGAGGACTATGAAGAGCAAAAATTCGGCCGAGCTGCTGAGGACGTCTGCAAGGACTTTACAAAAGCTGAGCGTATACTTGCACTCAACAACCCTATGATGCAGTTCTGCATTTATACCGTTATAGCGTTTGTGCTTTCTTTCGGCTCTTATACAATAATAACGAGCCACGGGCTGGATTTGGATGTCGGTCAGTTATCCGCCCTGCTTATCTACAGCTTCATGATACTCAACAGCCTTATGATGGTGTCAATGGTATTTGTTATGATAACCATGTCGGCGGAATCAGCAAAGCGTATTGTTGAAGTGTTGGATGAAAAAAGCACGCTTTCCAATCCGGAAAATCCGGTATATGACGTGCCGGACGGTTCGATAGACTTTGACCATGTGAGCTTCAAGTATTCAAAATCAGCCAAACGCATGGCACTCGCCAACATAGATTTACATATTAAATCGGGTGAAACAATCGGAATTATAGGCGGCACCGGCTCGTCAAAATCGACGCTGGTTCAGCTTATATCTCGGCTTTACGACGTCACTGAGGGCGATATAAAAGTCGGCGGAATTAATGTTAAGCAATATGATTTGGAGACGCTTAGAGATCAGGTAGCAATGGTACTTCAGAAAAATATACTTTTCTCCGGCACTATAAAAGAAAACCTGCGCTGGGGCAACAAGGAAGCTACCGACGAAGAAATGATTCACGCATGCAAGCTTGCCCAGGCAGATGAGTTTATATCCACTTTCCCCGACGGCTACGATACATACATCGAGCAGGGCGGCGCAAATGTGTCCGGCGGACAGAAGCAGCGTCTGTGTATAGCGCGTGCGCTCCTCAAAAAGCCAAAGATACTTATTTTGGACGACTCTACCAGCGCTGTCGATACGAAAACCGACGCTCTTATAAGAAAAGCCATGCGCGAGTTCATACCTGAAACCACCAAGATAATTATAGCGCAGCGTACCTCGTCAGTGGAGGACGCCGACAGGATAATAGTCATGGACGGCGGTACAATAAACGGTATTGGCAACCATGCTGAACTTATGCAGAACAACGAGATTTATAGAGAAATATATACATCTCAGAATAAGGCAGGTGACAGTGATGAAGAAAAATAATACTCCCAAAAAGCATACTGCCTTACGAGTTATAAAAACAGTATTTTCCTTTTATCCTGTAATGATGCCGGTAACACTTATATGCATAATAATCAACGCTATTGTAAGTTCAATACAGGCGGTGTTTATGCAGAACGTTATTGCCATGGTCGAGCAGAGCTGGCAGTCGGGCGATTGGTCGGCAGTCGGCAGTCAGATACTCATGCTCGTCGCCGTACTCATTTCCTTTTATGTGTTCTCTCTCATATCCGGCTTTGCGTATAGCCAGCTTATGGCGATAATAACTCAGGGCTCGCTTAAGAAAATGCGTGAAAAAATGTTTAACAACATGCAGCGGCTGCCCATCAAATACTTTGATCAGAACAATCACGGCGATATAATGAGCCGCTATACCAACGATATCGACGCTCTGCGCCAGATGATATCACAGAGCTTCCCGCAGCTGCTTATATCGGCAATCAGCACAATGACCATATTGATAATAATGCTGTATTTCTGCTTATGGCTTACCCTCGTCGTACTTGTCTGTGTGACGGTTATGATTCTTATAACAAAGTATATAGGCGGACACTCCTCAAGATACTTCATACGTCAGCAGCGCTCTCTCGGTAAGGAAGAGGGATATATCGAAGAAATCATGCATGGGCAAAAGGTTGTTAAGGTCTTTAATCATGAAGAAGAAAGCAAAGCCGACTTCGACAAGATTAACGACATGCTGTTTGAAGAATCGCGGAACGCCAACAGATATTCAAACATCCTTATGCCGATACTTATGAACGTCGGAAACATAATGTATGTTATCGTCGCATTGGCAGGCGGAATATTATTGCTTACTGACATACCTAACGTCAGCATATCACAAATGGCTCTCAGCATAAGCGTTGTCGTGCCTTTCCTAAACATGTCGAAGCAGTTTGCTGGAAATATAGGCCAGGTGTCGATGCAGATTAACTCGGTAGTAATGGGACTTGCCGGCGCTGAACGCATATTCGAGCTTGTCGACGAGCCTAAAGAAGTAGACAATGGATATGTAAAGCTGGTAAACGCGAAAATAGAAAACGGCGAGATTAAAGAGTGCGAAGAACGCACAGGCATATGGGCGTGGAAGCATCCGCACCAGGCCGACGGCACTGTTACTTACACGAGGCTTACCGGCGATGTAAGGCTGTTTGACGTTGACTTTGAGTATGAGAAAAACAAGCCGGTTCTTCATAATATCACCGTATATGCAGAGCCGGGGCAGAAAGTTGCATTTGTCGGTGCAACGGGCGCCGGCAAGACTACAATTACAAATCTGCTCAACAGATTTTACGACATAGCTGATGGAAAAATCCGCTATGACGGAATAAACATAAACAAGATTAAAAAGGCAGATTTGCGCCGCTCTCTTGGAATGGTGCTTCAGGATACAAACCTGTTTACCGGCACTGTAATGGACAACATACGGTACGGCAATCTTAAAGCGACGGATGAGGAATGCATAAGCGCTGCCAAGCTAGCCGGCGCCCACGACTTTATCACGCGTCTGCCGGATGGATATAATACAATGCTTTCCGGAGATGGAAGCAATCTGTCGCAGGGACAGCGTCAGCTTTTGTCTATAAGCCGAGCAGCGGTAGCCGACCCGCCGGTTATGATACTTGACGAGGCTACCTCCTCTATTGATACGCGTACCGAGGCAATAGTTCAGCGCGGTATGGATGCGCTTATGAAAGGACGCACGGTATTTGTTATAGCGCACAGGCTTTCAACCATTAAAAACTCCGATGTAATAATGGTAATGGATCATGGCCGTATAATTGAACGCGGAAGCCATGAAAAGCTTTTGGCTGAACGCGGTAAATATTATCAGCTTTATACCGGTGCATTTGAGCTTGAATAATAGATTGATTTTAGAGCACTGTCTTTTAACGGCAGTGCCCTTTTTTATTTAAATTTATAAACCTATTTATGATTTTATTAAGCATAATCAGCTTTTTAAGATTTTCGAAAGTTTTATAAAGTTATTTTATTTTGTATTTGCATGGATTTTTTGCCATCAGCTCCTCGCCAACTCCCGATGTAGAGCCCCTGCGCTAAACGTCAGCATAATAAAAGCAGGTGATGCCGTCTATGCATCACCTGCTTTTTTAAATATTCAGTTTTGATTTATATTACCAAAGCCGCAAAAATTATTTTACGCTGTATAATATATCTCCATAGCTTGGAAGCGGCCAATAACTCTTTTTAGTAATCATTTCCAGCTCGTCAGCCACATTGCGCAGCTCCTGCATTTTTTCAAACACACTGTCATGATATACCTTTGCAGTCTCTATAGCATCCGTCTCTTTTTTCGCTGCATCAACCGCCGTTTCAAGCTCGGTTATTTTGTCGTCAAGCTCATCTGATAAGCACGATAATTTCGCAAGTAAATTATTCTCTAATTTACAGCCAAGGTTCTCATTAGCCGCCCTTTTGGCGTTTATCGCTTGGCTTATGTCAGACATGTATTCAATGATGGCAGGGGCTATCTGCTGCTTGACTATGTCGAGCATGGTGAGTGCTTCAATATTTATAGTTTTGTAGCATATTTCCAGCATAATCTCCTGACGCGCCAAAAGTTCTCCCTTAGTCAGCACGCCGTGCTTTTCAAACAGCTTTATATTTTTTTCCTGCGAGAAAAGCTGCAGTGCATCAACAGAAGATTTAAGATTAAGCAGACCGCGCCTTTCAGCCTCTTTTACCCACTCTTCTGAGTAATTGTTGCCGTTAAATATTATGCGGTCATGCTCTATCATGGTCCTTTTTATAATATCAGTCAGGGCCTTTTTAAAATCATCCGCCTTTTCAAGTTCGTCGGCAAACTGGCAAAGGGATTCTGCCACTATTGTGTTTATTATAAAGTTTGGCCCCGCTATTGACACCGACGACCCCGGCATGCGGAACTCAAATTTATTGCCGGTAAATGCAAACGGAGACGTTCTGTTGCGGTCGGTGGTATCTTTCGGGAAGTTTGGTAGGGCGTCGACGCCTACCTCCATTTTTTCGCCGTCGGCATGCTTGTCATACGGCTTGCCATCTTTAATGCAGTCTAATATAGCTGTCAGCTCATCGCCCAGAAAAATTGATATTATAGCCGGCGGAGCCTCATCGCCGCCAAGACGGCAGTCGTTGCCAGGCGTTGCGACGGATATACGCAGCAAATCCTGATATTCATCCACTGCTTTTATGACAGCTGCAAGCATAAGCAGAAAACGCGCATTCTCGCTCGGAGTATCGCCCGGGTCAAGCAGATTTTCGCCGGTATTAGTGTTCATCGACCAATTGTTGTGCTTGCCGCTTCCGTTGACGCCGGCAAAGGGCTTTTCATGAAGCAGGCATGCCAAACCGTGACGCTTGGCTACAGTCTTTATTATCTCCATAACAAGCTGATTATGGTCAGTTGCAATATTTGTCGTAGAAAACATCGGCGCAAGCTCATGCTGGCCGGGAGCAACCTCATTATGCTTGGTTTTGGCAACCACGCCGAGCTTCCACAGCTCCTCGTCCAAATCATCCATAAACGCAGCCACCCTCGGCTTAAGCACGCCAAAGTAGTGGTCCTCCATTTCCTGACCCTTTGACGGACGCGCGCCGAATAATGTACGCCCGCAGTATACGAGGTCGGGACGCTTTTTATAAATGCTCTCGTCTATAAGAAAATACTCCTGCTCGGCGCCTACCGTAGTGGTAACGTCCGTTATACTGTCATCGCCGAACAGCTTTATTACACGCATAGCCTGACGGCTTATTGCCTGCATTGAGCGCAGCAGCGGAGTTTTTTTGTCAAGCGCCTCACCGCTGAATGAACAGAATGCCGTTGGTATGCACAGCGTCTTGTCCTTAATAAATGCATAAGAGGTAGGGTCCCATGCAGTATATCCCCTTGCTTCAAAAGTCGCGCGTATACCGCCGCTTGGAAAGCTGGAAGCATCCGGCTCACCCTTTACCAGCTCTTTGCCGGAAAATTCCATTATTACCTTTCCGTCGTCGCAGGGAGTTATAAAGCCCTCATGCTTTTCCGCCGTAATGCCTGTCATTGGCTGAAACCAATGTGTGTAATGTGTGGCGCCCTTTTCCACCGCCCAGTCTTTCATTGCGCTGGCGACGACGTTTGCTATGTCTATATTAAGATCCTTGCGCTCCTGCATCGTGCGCCTCAATGCCTTATATATATCTTTCGGCAGCCTTTCACGCATTACCTGCTCATTAAAAACAAGCGAGCCAAACTCCTTAACAACATCCATTATTTATCCTCCCTGCAAATTAATGCCCTGAGCTTTTGGGGTATTGACTTTCCTCAGCCGCAAATAAATCATTCACTATAGTTTAACATTTTTTTATTCTTTTTTCAATCACGCTTTTTGCCCAAATTTAAAGCATATAAACAATATGTTTTTATATTTTTACATTACTGCCGGATACACCCTCTTTTTCTGCAAAGCATACACATCTATGCTAAAATTCGACCGTCGGTTTTCATCGATATTTCAGGTAAAAATCAGATATATGCAGATATTAAAATAACAATAGAAAAATCTTGACTTTTGCAAGGTTTTGCGATATCATATTTAGGATGAACATCCTGTGTTCACTGCCCGGCTTCAGGGCTTGGGCACGTGGATTTTTTTATATATAAAAAGGAGCGATGACAATGGCGGAATATGCATATCTTGTGCTGGCCGACGGTACTGTTTTTAAGGGGCGCCCCTTTGGTGCTAAAGCCGAGGCAGTCGGCGAGGTCGTATTTACAACGAGTATGACGGGATATATTGAAACGCTGACCGACCCAAGCTTTCATGGTCAGATAGTTGTTCAAACTTTCCCGCTTATCGGTAATTACGGTATTATATCTGAGGATTTTGAAAGCGCGAAGCCGCATCCCAGTGCTTATATTGTTAAAAAATGGTGTCAGTATCCTTCAAACTTTAGAAGCGAAGGCGATATTGACACTTTTTTAAAGGATAATAATATTGTAGGCCTGAGCGACATTGATACGCGCGTACTCACCAAAATTATAAGAGAGACGGGCGTTATGAACGGCGTTATAACCTCCGACCCCGACAGCGTCGATATGGACAAGCTGCGCTCATATACTCCCGGCCGCTGTGTTCCGCTTGTGTCTTCCAGTGAGATAAAGGAATATAAAATAGATAATCCCAAGCACAAAGTGGTTTTATTCGACTTCGGCGCTAAGGACAACATCCGCCGCTGCTTAAACGAGCGCGGCTGCGATGTAATAAGCGTGCCGTACAATACCACCGCTGAGCAGATAAAAGCAATAAATCCCGACGGAATAATGCTTTCAAACGGTCCTGGCGACCCGTCGGTAAATATGGATATAGTTGAAGAAGTCAAAAAGCTGTTTGAACTTAAGATACCTACTTTCGGCATCTGCCTCGGGCACCAGCTGCTGGCGCTGGCCGCCGGCGGCAAAACGGCCAAGCTTAAGTACGGTCACCGCGGCGCAAACCACCCAGTTAAGGATATGCGCACCGGCCGCGTATACATAACCAGCCAGAACCACGGTTACTATGTTGTAAACGACAGCCTACCTGACAACATAGCCGATATAAGCCACATAAACGCCAACGACGGCACCTGCGAGGGTGTATCATATAAAAATGCGCCCTGCTTCTCAGTGCAGTTCCACCCGGAAGCTGCCGCCGGTCCGCAGGATACCGCATATCTGTTCGACATATTTATGGAAATGATGGAGGGAAATAAGAATGCCGCTGAATAAATCTATAAAGAAAGTATTAGTCATAGGCTCCGGCCCTATTGTAATAGGCCAGGCCGCGGAATTCGACTATGCCGGCACACAGGCCTGCCGCGCTCTTAAGGACGACGGCCTGGAAATAGTGCTGGTCAACTCCAACCCCGCCACCATCATGACCGACGCCGCCATGGCGGATAGAATTTACATTGAGCCGCTCACCCGCACCACCCTTAAACGTATAATTGAGGCGGAGCGCCCAGACAGCATACTCCCGACGCTCGGCGGGCAGACGGGACTTACGCTTGCCATGCAGCTTGCAAAAGAGGGATTTTTGGAGGAGTACAACGTAACTCTGCTCGGCGCCGACCCAGAATGTATAGATAAGGCCGAGGACCGTGAGAAGTTTAAGGAAACTATGGAAAAAATCGGTCAGCCCTGCGTTCCGTCAAAGGTGGTCACCGACGTTGATGCAGCGCTCGACTTTGCCGAATATATCGGATATCCGGTAATAGTGCGTCCGGCGTTTACTTTGGGCGGCACCGGCGGCGGAATTGCCGAAAACAAGCATGAGCTTGCCGAAATAGCGGCTGATGGTCTGCGTCTCTCCCCTATTACTCAGGTGCTTATTGAAAAGTGCATATCCGGCTGGAAAGAAATAGAGTTTGAAGTTATGCGCGACAAAAACGGCAACTGCATAACCATATGCAGCATGGAAAACTTTGACCCTGTCGGCATACATACCGGCGACAGCATTGTTGTTGCGCCGGCGCTGACGCTCGCCGATAAAGAATATCAGATGCTGCGCACGGCGGCCATAAACATAATTCAGGCACTCGGCGTAGAGGGCGGCTGCAACTGCCAGTTCGCGCTAAATCCCGACAGTTTTGAATATGCCGTAATAGAGGTTAACCCGCGTGTATCACGTTCATCTGCGCTGGCCTCTAAGGCGACGGGCTACCCCATTGCAAAGGTGGCCACTAAGATAGCCATAGGCTACACGCTTGACGAGATACCCAATGCCGTTACCGGCAAGACATACGCCTGCTTTGAGCCGGCGCTCGACTATGTCGCTGTTAAGCTGCCAAAGTGGCCGTTTGATAAATTCGTATATACCAAGCGCACGCTTGGCACCCAGATGAAAGCGACGGGCGAGGTCATGGCGCTGGGCGACACCTTTGAAATGGCCCTTATGAAAGCCGTCAGAGGCGCTGAGATTTCTCTCGATACACCGCATGAGCCGAAGTGGAGCAACACCCCGTCGGAGGAGCTGCTTGAGAGAATACACACCGCTACCGACGAGCGCCTTTTCCAGATATATGAGCTAATACTCCGCGGTACGCCGCTTGAGAGAATACACGAAGCCACTATGATAGACATGTGGTTTTTACATGCCGTCAAAAATCTTGCAGATTATGAAGCTGAGCTTTCTACATCAGAGCTTAACGACGAAATGTACATGCGCGGCAAAAGACTGGGCTTTACCGACACTGCCATTGAGCGCATATCCGGTCAAAAGATAAAAAACAAGGTATATCCCGTTTATAAAATGGTCGACACCTGCGCCGGTGAGTTTGAGGCGGCCACGCCATACTTCTACTCCACCTTTGATGAGGTGAACGAGTCGGTCAAGCCGGACAATGGTCACAAGACGGTTGTTGTTTTCGGCTCAGGACCTATACGCATAGGCCAGGGCATTGAGTTCGACTACTCCAGCGTGCACAGCGTCTGGGCGCTCAAGCGTCAGGGTTATGACGTTGTGATAATCAACAACAATCCCGAAACGGTATCCACCGACTTTGACACATCAGACAGGCTGTATTTTGAGCCGCTCACGCCTGAAGACGTCGAGCCGATACTTAAGATTGAGCAGCCGGTTGGTGTTGTCGTAGCATACGGCGGCCAGACGGCAATTAAGCTGACAAAATATCTGAGCAAGAACAACATACCCATACTCGGCACCTCTGCCGACAGCATAGACATGGCGGAGGACCGCGAGCGCTTCGACGAGCTGCTGGAACGGCTTGAGATAAAACGTCCGGCGGGCGCTACCGTTATGACGACGGAAGAGGCGCTTAAGGATGCGCACCGTCTTGGATATCCTGTGCTTGTGCGTCCGTCATACGTCCTCGGCGGGCAGAACATGAGCATTGCTTTTGAGGATAAAGATATAATAGAGTTTATGGAGCTGATACTCAGCCAGAAGATAGAAAATCCGGTGCTTATTGATAAATATATAATGGGTATAGAGCTTGAGGTAGACGCTATATGCGACGGCGATGATATACTCATACCGGGAATTATGGAGCATGTTGAGCGCACCGGCGTACACTCCGGCGACTCCATCGCCATATACCCTGCGATACATCTCGACGACAAGCTTACCGACAGGATAATAGAGTGCACCAAAAAGCTTGCGCTGGCTATGGACACAAAAGGTCTTGTAAATATACAGTACATACTGCATGACGGCGAAGTGTACGTTATAGAGGTTAACCCGCGTGCTTCCCGCACAGTGCCGTATATAAGCAAGGTGACCGGCGTACCGATGGTTGACCTTGCAACGCGCGCCATGCTTGGCGAAAAGCTCAAGGACATGGGCTACGGCACGGGACTTTATCCGTCGTCGCCGTATGTTGCGGTAAAGGTGCCGGTTTTCTCATTTGAAAAGCTTCAGGACGTCGACAACCATCTTGGTCCGGAGATGAAATCCACCGGCGAGGTGCTCGGCGTCGGCAAAACGTTTGAAGAGGCGCTCTACAAGGGCCTTATCGGCGCGGGCTATAAGATGATAAAGGGCGGCGGCGTGCTCATTACGGTCCGCAACAGCGATAAGGCGGAGATAATAGACGTTGCTAAGAAGTTCAGCCAGCTTGGCTTTAAGCTCTACGCCACTCACGGTACGGCAGCCGCCATTAAAGAGGCGGGCTTTGAGGTTGAGCCGGTGGATAAAATACATCAGTCGGATGTAAACACCATGACGCTTTTGGAGAGCGGCGCTGTACAGTACATAATCTCCACCTCTACAAAGGGCCGCGACCCGGCGCGCGACAGCGTAAAGATACGCTGCCTGGCAAGCAGGCTTGGCATTCCATGCCTTACGTCAATAGACACGGCGAACGCTGTGGCCGACAGTCTGCGCAGCCGGTATACTGAATACAACACCGAGCTGGTCGATATAAACAACATGCGCGACAAGAAAATGACGCTTGAATTTACCAAAATGCACGGCTGCGGCAACGACTATATATATTTTGACTGCTTTAAGCAGGACATTGCAAGTCCTGAATCACTGTCAATAGCGCTGTCGGACAGGCATTACGGCATTGGCGGCGACGGCGTAATACTCATCTGCCCGTCGAAAGTGGCGGACGCTAAGATGCGCATGTTTAATCTTGACGGCAGCGAGGGCAAAATGTGCGGCAACGGCATACGCTGCGTCGGCAAGTATGTGTATGACAACGGTATTGTGGACAAGGACAAAACCACTATAACGATAGAGACGTTAAGCGGCATAAAGACGCTTAAGCTTTCAACTAAGAACGGTAAAGTCTCCTCGGTAAATGTCGACATGGGCAAGGCGGAATTTGCGCCGGAAAAGGTTCCCGTACTTCTTGACGGTGAAAAAATAATATCCCGCAGGACGGAAATAGGCGGCAAAAATTATGATATAACATGTGTGTCGATGGGCAACCCGCACTGCGTCGTTTTCTGCAACGACGTCGATAATATCGATATTGAAAAAATCGGCCCGCAGTTTGAAAACGCCGATATCTTCCCCAGCAGGGTGAATACCGAATTTATAAAGGTAGTGGATAAAAATACGCTTAAAATGCGCGTATGGGAGCGCGGAAGCGGCGAAACAATGGCCTGCGGCACCGGCGCGTGCGCGGCTGTAGCCGCCGCAGTTGAGAACGGATACTGCAAAAAGGGTGAAAATGTAAAGGTAATGCTTCTTGGCGGCGACCTCATCATAAACTACACCGACGAAACGGTATGGATGGAGGGCAACGCTGTTAAAGTATTCGACGGCACTGTGAGAATATGATTTAGGCTTTAGCGGAGCATAAATTTAAATTAAAGACTCAATACAAGAGCACTGCCTGATTAATATAATAATGCTAAGGAGGAAATATAATGAAAAAGACGATAATATGTGCGGCGTTTACCATTGCGGGCGCTATATTTCTTGGATTTTCCGTACTCGGCATGTATTTGGGTGCCAGTAATCTTGATGATGAAGGAATATTGTTCCTTACATTTTTTATCTTAGGATTGTTCATGTTTTTAGTGGGATTTATCAGTTGCTTGATTGATTTATTTAAAAAGGATGACTGATTTGTCTGCTTTTTAACATCATACTTGCTGCAAGGCAGCAATATCTTTGGCATTTTTGTGTTATATTAAGCGTTATAATCGTCATATTATTTTTACAAACGGAGATGAGAAAATGAAGATAAATACAAACTATCAAAACCTTAAGGACAACTATTTGTTTGCGGAAATAGCCCGCAGGGTAAGCGAATATAAGGCCAATAATCCGTCGGCTGACGTAATAAGCCTTGGTATCGGCGACGTCACCCTCCCCCTACCCGCTGCATGCGTTGAGGCGATGGAGAAAGCATCTGCCGAAATGGGCACAGTAGAGGGCTTTAGAGGATATGGTCCGGACCATGGCTATGAATTTTTAAGCAGCGCTATTCAGAATTACTATAAGCGTTTTAATGTGTCGTTAGAGCTTAAGGAGATATTTGTAAGCGACGGTGCGAAAAGCGATGTCAGCAATATACTCGATATTTTTTCCGCTGACAACACGGTACTTATTCCCGACCCTGTGTATCCTGTGTATCTTGATACGAACATTATGGACGGCCGCAAAATAGTGTTTATAAACGCTAATGAGGAAAACGACTTTTTGCCGCTGCCGGACAAGAGTATTAAAGCTGATATTATTTACATCTGCTCTCCAAACAATCCGACCGGCGCCGTTTATAACCGTGATCAGCTCAAGGCATGGGTAGATTATGCTCTTGACAACAAGGCTGTCATACTGTATGACGCCGCTTATGAAGCATTTATATCAGACCCCGATTTACCGCACAGCATATATGAAATCGACGGTGCAAAAAAATGCGCAATAGAGCTGTGCTCATTATCTAAGATTGCCGGCTTTACCGGCACACGCTGCGGTTATACAATAGTCCCGTTCGACTTAAAGGCTGGAGATGTAAGCCTTAATGCAATGTGGCTGCGCCGCAAGGGCACAAAGTTTAACGGCGTGCCGTATATAATTCAGCGCGGCGCAGAGGCTGTTTTCTCTGATAAGGGATTTAAGCAGTGCATGCAGAATATAGATTACTATATGCAGAATGCAAAGCTTATAGCCGATGCATTGGACGAATTATCTATAAAGTACATTGGCGGCAAGAATTCGCCTTATATATGGCTTAAGTGCCCGGGCGGCAGAAAATCGTGGGAATTTTTCGATTATCTGCTTAACAATGCCAATATTGTCGGTACGCCGGGCGCGGGATTTGGCGAAAACGGCGAAGGCTTCTTCCGCCTCACAAGCTTTGGCAGCCGTGAAAATATAATTAAGGCCGTCGACAGAATAAAAAAGCTTGATTTTTAGTAATTATAATCAATAAAAACTATGCCTTGGACGCTTGTTATTTGGTAAGCGTCCAAGGCATTTTTATTAAAATTTTATTTTTATCTCTTAGTTTATCTAAAAGCAAATCTCAATGATTTTCTCGCTCTCTGGCGATTGCAGAATTATTCACAGCAGACTTTTGATACAAAAAAATAGGGGGAAACAACTTTTTAAAAGTCTCTCCCCTATCTTTATTATAACAGCTTATCTCAATTTCCAAACTGAACACCGTATTTTTCAATTTGGGCATTATGCTCATCAAGTGTTTTTGAATAATGATTATCATTATCATTGCCAAAAAAGAAGTAATAGTAATCAGAGCTTGCAGGATTTTTAGCAGCGTCTATTGCCCTTTTGCTTGGATTGCATATGGGCCCGGCCGGAAGCCCATCACATTTATATGTATTATAAAGTGCTGCATATTTAGATGTATCTGACAAAAGGCTGTTCCCTGTGACATAATCGTTTATATACTCTCGTGTTGCATCTGACTGGAGCGGCATACCAGCATCAAGGCGGTTATGCAGTACCGACGACACCATTGCCATGTGGCTTTGGCTGCGGACTTCCCTTTCAATTATAGATGCAAGTATCAGCGTATCGTCCGACGGCATGCCTGATTTAGCAGCATAATTGTTAAGCATTTTAATTATGACGTTTGTCGGCTTATCCTGCTTATAAAACTCATAAGTATCAGGATAAAGATATCCCTCAAGTTTAAATACCCTGTTGCTGCTTTCCGGTATTGTAAAAGACTTAACTTTATAGCTCTGTGCAGCATCATAAAAATCTTTTGCTGAACATACACCCTTTTGCTCCAGCAGGTTGGCTATCTGCATGAATGTATAGCCCTCCGGCACTGTTACGGATACGGTTTGGGGTGTCTCGGGCTCAGAATTAACAACTTGGGATGCTGTTCCATCATCTACCGACTGCGTCCTGCTCTGAGCTATATCTGATGATGCTGTCTGGCTTTCAGACGGCATTTCACTACTTCCAATATCTGAAGAGACTGCATTTTGGCTGCTTACAGCCTGCTGAGATGAGGCGTTGGATACAGTGTCCGCGTCTTCATTGCCTGAGCATGACACTGCAAATATTAAAATCACACTTAACAGCATTATTATATATTTTTTTATATTCATAGCATCCTCCCTATTTTGACATTATATCTCATTTCGCCTTTACTTTCAACCGAAGCAAATATTGTATAGTAAATCTTAAGAAATACTTAATGCAAAATTAAATATTTCGGTTTAAATCATTGACACGAAATAGTAGACAAAATCAAATTAAAATACACTTGAAAAAAGTTTAGAAATGATATATACTATTTAAGCATCAATATATCCGGGTGTGGCGAAGTTTGGTATCGCGCTTGAATGGGGTTCAAGAGGCCGTGGGTTCAAGTCCCGCCACTCGGACCACCAGGCTGAGCCTGGACGCGTGTTCGCGTTCCGGGCTCAGTTTTTTATTTTGTCTTTTCACTCGCGCTTTCAGTGGGTATCTTTTTTTGTCAATGTTTCCCAGAAAAGCACCGTTCCTTGTGGACGGTGTTTTTTCGCGTCGGAGCAGGCGGGCGCGAACCCACTAATTTGCTCTTGGAATATTAAGACCAATAAAAATATATCGTACGCTGGGAGGACTACTGAAAGTGACTGCTTAGAGCAACACCCAAGTCCCGCCACTCGGACCAGTTTGAATGTTCATAACGCAAGTGAACATTCCTATGTAAAGGAGTAGTCCGAAGGGGCTGCTCCTTTTCTCGTTTATCCGGCTTTCCCAACCAGATATTCTATTTCTACGCCCTGTCTGCTGTTGAGAACGACATTCCCCGGCAAAACAGGGCTGTGCGGTAAATCCAGTACGCCGACAAACTTGTAATGGATTACAAGGCGCTGCGTCCTGTTTTTTCCTGTCCCCTGAATGTGGTAGACGTCAATCCGCTCCACCAGTTCGTGAAGCATGGTAGGCGTTAAGGTTTTCATCTGCATAAACTTCCGAACCGCTTTCAGAAACTGATTTTTTGAATATACCCGGCTGTCCTCTTTATCGCAGATGCTTTCCAGCTCTGCGATTTCTTTTTTGAGGGATTGCTGTTCCTCGTCATACCTTTGCGACAGCTTCATGAAACGTTCGTCAGAGAGTTTTCCGCTTACGTTGTCCTCGTAGGTGCGCTCAAAAAGCATATCAACCTCACTGTACCGGGCGTTCAGTTCCGCCAGCTTTTGCTGGCGGAAACGTTTTTCACGCTCGTAATCCTGTGAAGTTTTCCGGGCAAGCAGTTCAGCAAACTCTTCCTCGTTTTCCTGTAGGTAGCTTACCATACGGTTCAGTTCCAGAAGGACGACCTGTTCCAGCGAGTCGGCACGGACATAATGCGTTTCATTACAGGTTCCACGGTTTCCCCGGTAGTTTGAGCAGTTAAAATACTCAATGGCACTGTTTGGATGATTGATATTGTAATGCAGCTTATGCCCGCAGTCAGCGCAGTATAAAAGCCCTGCAAACATATTTTTTTCGCTGTTTTTAGGCTGCCTGCGCTTTGTGCCTGCACGGATTTTCTGCACCGTTTCCCATGTGCTGCGGTCAATGATCGGCTCATGGTGATTCTCAAACACCCTTTGATTTTCTTCCGGGTTTTCGCGGCGGCGCTTGTCCTTGAACGACTTGGAATAGGTTTTGAAATTGATAAGAACGCCGGTGTACTCCTGTAAGGTCAGGATTTTGGTAATGGTAGTTTTACACCACTTACAGGGATTGTCCTGTGTTTTCTTTCCCCCCTTGCGGATTCCTTTCTTTGCCCAATAATAGGTGGGGGTCAAAATACCGCTTTCCTGTAAAATCCGCGCGGTGGTTTCAATCCCGTTCCCCTCAATACAAAGGCGGTAGATTTTGCGGACAACTTCGGCGGCTTCCTCGTCAATGATCCATTGTTTGGGGTTGTCCGGGGCTTTCCTGTAACCATATGGCGGCAAACAAAGGGGATCACCGGCATTGCCGCGCAGCTTCTTGGAACTTCTGACTTTCCGGCTGATGTCTTTCGCATACCATTCGTTCATGATATTCCGGAACGGAGTAAAATCATCTTCTCCCTGTTCGCTGTCCACGCCATCGTTGATCGCAATAAAGCGGACGTTGTGATCGGGGAAAAAGGTATCCGTATAGTAACCCACTTGCAGATAGTTCCTGCCGAGCCGGGACATATCCTTTACGATTACCGTAGTAACATAACCGGCCTCAATGTCCCCAATCATCTCCTGAAAGCCGGGACGGTTGAAGTTTGTACCTGTATAACCATCATCCACATAGAATTTGGGATTCGGAAAATGATGGTCTTTGGCATATTTGGAAAGCAGCTTTTTCTGATTGACAATGCTGTTGCTGTCGCCTTGAATATCGTCATCCCGGGAAAGGCGGGGATATAAAGCTGTGATTCCGTGGTTTTTCTTTGACTGCATACTTCCTCCTTTCTGGCAGTCAGACAAATATATTTCATATTAAGTGTACCGCTATCCTTTCAAGCACGCAAAGGTGCGAATTACTTTTTTCCATTGCGATTCATAATATCTTCTGACAAAATCAACCGTTTTAATTTATCGGCAAAATCCTCTGCTGGGATTTTATCATCAGGGGTTTGGAAGCTGGCGGAAACCTGATACTTGACATTGTTGACCGCATATTCTGCGTTTTCCTGTAAATGATCGCGTTCCATATCGCAAGCCCCCCTTATTCCTTTTCGTTATCCTTCGGCCTTTGCACAACCTCATAATCGAAGCCCCGGCGCTGGCCGCAGTAGGTGCAAATGTCTTTCTCGCTGCTGTCTGTATTGACCCGGCGCAAAAAATAAGAACCTGTGCCATAAAAATTGTTGGCGCAGGTCGGGCACAGGCACATGATTAAGTTTTCCGGCATTTCCTCCATCAAGCCGACGCTGACAGCCAGCGCACGGTTGATCTCGCGGATATGGCAGGAATCTACCCGCCCGATATATCGCTCCAACCGGCGCTTATCCAAGGTACGGAGCTGCTCCAGCAGGACGATAGACGGGGCAGTTAAGCCTACCGTATTTGCTTCTATAAAGTAATGGGTCGGAAGTTTTGGCTTTACGCCTACTTTGCTGGTAACAGCGGCCACGATCACGGTGGGGCTGTATTTGTTCCCCACGTCGTTCTGGATAATCAGAACAGGGCGGTAGCCTTCCTGTTCCGAGCCAACGCCCTTGCTCAAATCGGCGTAATACAACTGGCCGCGTAAATATGTTGTGTTCATCTGTTTTGACCTCCCTTTTTGAAAAACAGGCGGCTTGTACCGCCTATGTAGAGGCCAAACGCAGAACAGAATTAAGGTCGGAGAAATATAAAATAAATTTCTGCTTTCATAGACCCGTCCTGTGCTTGGCCTTATATCAAAGCAATCCAATTTGTCCTCGACACCCCGGATTGCTGTGGGAAGTCATCAAGCGACTGGCAGCGTACCAGCTCCACGGGAATCTCACCCCCGGTAGGTTCTCTATCGGCTGTCCTCATTGGTTGCGACGGTTTTATCACGCTCGACCTGTGACTGGACAGGAGTATCGTTAGCCCCATTGCCGGTCATCGCCATGCCGGGAGCCACCCGACACTTATAGCCAACTGTTTCTCGCTCTTTGTTGGAAAGAACAAACCAAAGACCAAATTGATTTCTTTTTTCGGTGGTGTCTCGTTGTTTTCTTTCTGCATATCATGGCGCAGCCGCTAACGTGGCTTATGCTCATCACAAAGCAATGGGAATGTACTTGACGAATGGCTATTCGATTTTCAAGGAACTCGGGAGGCAAAGGAAAAGCCCCCTCACTTTTCATGGTAAAAAGCAAGGGGGCTGATAACCTGAAAAATCAATTTTCCAAAAGCTTTTTCAGTTTTTCAAGGATTCGCTGCTTTCGCTTATGAATCGCCACTTGTGAAATTTGATATTCCCGAGCCAAATCGCGCTCGGTCATTTCCAAATAGAATAACGAGATCAGCATTTGCAATTCTTCTTCCGAGAGAAGCGCAAGGCTTGTCCGCAGCTTGTCCAGCATAATCCGTTTTTCTACCTGTTCTACAATATCCGGTGCGCTGTCTACCAAAATATTAGCACCGTTCTGTTCTTCGTTCGTGAGCATATCATAGGAAATATCACCGTTCTTGATAGATAGGCGTTGTATATAGTTTTGATGGTTATGCTCTTGGTAGAACGCCTGATATTCTTCGGGCGTTACTTCCATAAGCATACCATGCAGGGGCAGAAATCTCCGCCCTTTATAGGACGAGTCAGCTTCCTCCCGGCGCAGCAGTTCCGCATAAGTGATCTCCTCATAACCGTTGTCTGTTTTAATAAAGCATTTGGATTTGGCAAAGTCTTTTGCCATAACTATTTCCTCCGATCAATCTGAATTTCAAGGGAAATTCAGATGGTCGGAGGGCTGCGGCACCCTATGCCAGAAGTAGGTTTGTCCTGCTTTCTGACAAAAAGCGACGCAAAAAAATCCGCAAAGGCTGTCAAGCCATTGCGGACATGGGAAAAACAAGCTCTATTATGTAGATATTTGGCTTCTACTTTAAGGGCGTAAGAGTGCCACGAGCAGCCGAGGATTTTTTTAACAGATTATCCTCGTGGCTGCGTGGCGCTATGTAGGTAACTGCTGCTTCGGATTAGCAGCAGGGCGGTCACAGCAGACCAGCACATAAAAATCCCTCCAAACTCAAAACGGGTTTGGAGGGATTCTAATAGGCATGACGAAACAGCCCGCCAAAGCTCCGTTTTTTTATTAGGCGGGCTTGTTCCAGTATTAAATAAAAAGCGCCGATGATCCGTGAGAAATCTCACAAATACATCGGCTCTGCGTCTATGCGTCTGGCTCTTTGATGACGGTTATATGTAATTCTTTAGCATTAATTAAAGTTTCTTGTTTGCACTTCGGGCAGTAGAGGGGATAGTTTATTAAAACTGTATCCCCTCGAATTCTGTTGCGACTTTTACTGCCACAAACCGGGCAGAGTATCCAGTGCGTTTCCTGCATAATAGTCCCTCTCAATTTATTCGAATTATGCCTGTTTCAAAAATATGGAGAAGGTGCTTCCGTTTTCATCGGACGCCACCTTGATATATCCATGCTGTTTCATTGAAAAGTGTTCAACAACCCTTGTTTATTCTTTTTGGGTATTCGGATACCGCTATCGGATATATCCAGCCGCAGAAAGGACGAAATTCTGCTTTCACTTTTCTATAACGGGCAATCTTGCTCCTATTCTGCAAAGCAATTCATTACTGATACTGCCGGTTTGATCTGCGACGACGGGAGCTGCCAATTCACTTTCTGCTTTTGCTTCAATGAATGTTGCGACATCACCGACTACAATATCTTCCGCTTCCGTAATGTCTACTGCAAGCTGATCCATGCAGATTCGCCCAATAATAGGGACAATATATTGCCTGATTCGTATCCTGCCATTCCCGCAGGATAAATTTCTCGGAATTCCATCGGCATACCCAATAGGGATGATGGCAATTCGGCTGTCCTTTTGTGCAGTAAACGTCCTGCCATACCCAACACTATCCCCTTTGGGAACAGAGCGTATTAGTATGACTTCTGATTTTAGAGAAAGAACTGGGCGCAAATCCAATTTACGGACAGTTTCATCATGTGGAGAACTGAGAACTCCATACAAGGCGACACCCGTTCGAACATAGTCACATTGCAGTTGAGGGTAATTGAAAAAGCCATAGCTACTTTGAATGTGCAGCTTCGGTACGATTATGCCACGATTTCGCAACGCGTCAATTAAACTGTAAAAACGGTTAATCTGTTCGCAGGTGAATGCAACATCATTGGCTTCTAAACTATCAGAACAGCATAGATGTGTATAGATTCCACAGACCGTTATATGCTTCAGGGAAAATACCTTTTCAACATCTGTCAAGTCATCGCTGGATATCCCCAACCTGTGCATACATCATGTCGTCAAACGCCATTTCGCCCAGCACCATCTCCGGGTGGTCGATAAAATACTGGTTGATTGGCACTCCGTTTTCCGTCTGCCCGAGGTGCAGCCATTCCAAACCGGAATCCGCTTCCGGCATACTCACGTCGATCAATTTTTCACGCTTTTGCAGGAAGATAATGTCTGTCGTTACCTGTGTACCGGCGTTGGCGTAAAAGGCGTTGTTGGGTAAACGGATTGCGCCGATCAGCTCGGCGCGCTCTGCAATATATTTGCGGACATTGGGATTTTGCTTATCCATCGTCCCCTTGGAGGTGACGAACGCTATAAGCCCGCCCGGGCGCACCTTATCCAGTGTGCGGGCGAAAAAGTAATCGTGAATCAGGAAACGGTGCTTGTCATACCGCTTGTCGTGGAGAGAATAGCTGCCGAACGGGACATTGCCGATGGCAAGGTCGAAAAAGCTGTCCGGCAGTTCGGTATCCTCGAAGCCTTGCACCGCGATACTGTTCTGTTGGTAAAGCTGCTGGGCAATCCGCCCGGTGATGGAATCCAGTTCTACGCCGAACAGCGTGCTGTCTTTCATGCTCTCCGGCACCAGCCCGAAAAAATTGCCGATCCCGCAGGATGGCTCTAACACGTTGCCGGTGCGGAAGCCCATGTTTTCCACCGCCTGATAGATAGCCTTGATGACGGTGGGAGAAGTGTAATGGGCGTTTAAGGTGGTCGCTTTGGCCGCTTCATATTCCTCCGGGGAAAGCAGTCCGTACAGCTCGGCAAATTCGTCCGCCCACTGTTCGTTGTTCTCGTCGAACGCCTGCGGCAAGCCGCCCCAGCCCACATAGCGGGACAGGATTTCCTGTTCCTCCGGGGTGGCAAGCCTATCGTCAAATTCGATTTCCTTCAAGGTGCGGATAGCGGCGACGTTGTTTTTGAATTTTGTCTTTGCGCCGCCCTCGCCCAAATGATCGTCGGTAATACGAAAGTTATGGCGCTCGCTGCTGGGGATTTCCGGGTGCAGCACAAAAGGTGAAACCTTTTCCCGGCGCGCAGGCGGCGGGGCGGGCAGCTCTTCTTTTTTGGCCGGTGTTTCTTCCTGCGCCGGTGCAGTCAAATCAATGACGACAGAACGCAGTTTGACCGGCTCCTTCTGCTTTTGAGGTTCCTGCTCCGAAAGCAGCCGCCGCACCGTGTCAATATTCTCAACTCGGCTGATGGGAAAGCCCATACTTTCCTCAAAGGTCAAATCCCGCAAACTGGCCTTGCCGTCATGGACGTTCTCCACCACGAAGCGGCGTTCATTTATTGAGATTTCTTTTCCAAGAATCTCGTCATTTTCCCTTTTGGTGGAAACCGTCATTTGCTGTTCATAGCGGTCAATATCCTGCTCCGAAAGCCATTCCGGTTTTTCAGGAAGCGCAGCATACAGCTCCCGCATTTTAGCGATCTGCTTTTCAACGCTTCCCGCCCAAAGGTGTTTTTCTGACCGTCCGCCAGAGTCCAAATAGTAATCGCAATCTGCTCGCAGCCGGTCTAACAAGCGATAGTCATTAGAATAATCCCGGCTTTCCGTCTGTTCCCAGATATGGCCGCTTCGCAGATTGCTTTCAAATTCTTCCCGCCGCATGGAAACAGGAGCCTGCTGGGGCAGATCGGGAAAGGTGTACCAAACCTCGTTTTCCTCGATACGGGTGAGGACAAATTCGGAGCTGCCTTTCCCGTCCTCGCTGAAAATGACAAAGTGGTCGCCTGCCGCATATTCCAAGGGCGGCAGTTTTGCCCGTTCTACCGCAAGCCATTCGGCGGTTTGCTTTTCGCTGACCGCCTTTTTGACTTCCTCCAGATAGGCTTGCGCCTGCCATTCGCTGGTGAACTCCTCGCTCACGCCCTCGTCGTCCACATAAATGGCTTCGGTTTGATCGTCCCAAATTGCATAACCGCTGTCGGTTTCCATCAGGGAAAACCGTTCCTCCGGCGGCAGCGCGCTGGCTGCGGCGATTTGCTCCACCTGACGCAGCATTTCATCGGCGCGGGAGGCAGGCTGACGGTTTTCGTACTGCTCCTCCGCAAAGGCGATCATCTCGTCAAAATCGAGATTGGCAAGATATTCGTTGAGGTCGCTCAAATCCTTGCAGGAAATCGTGCTGACGGTTTCCCCGTCCACCTGATACACCAGCCGGGAATCCACAAGGTCGGCGCTGATTTCAACAGTGTGCTTTCCGTCATGGGTTCCGGCCATAGCCAAATCAACGTGATGAAGGTCGGAAAAATCCGCTTCCTGTTCAAATACCTCCATACAGTAACCGTTGATCAGGCGCTTTGCTTCCATGAGGGCGGGCGGCTCCGTTTCCTCCGGCACAATCAGGTGGTCGTTCATGGGATTGTCCCGCACCTTCGCGTCGAACTCTGTCCGTGGCAGCACCTTATTGATCAGGGGGAAGCCAACGTCAAACAGCCTGACTTCGTTTCCGTCAAAGGCAAGGATTTCGTATTCCTGTGCGCCAAGATAGACGGTATCGCCCAAATGGTATTCATACCGGGCGTTTTCTTTTTTTGCCGGTGTGTTTTTCTGCGGGGCGCGGCTCAAAATCTCCCGCGCAGCCGCAGCTTCGGCGGCTCTCTGCCGCATTTCCTCCGCCTGTTCCAGATAGGCGGGGTAATACTCTTTTTCCTTGGGGGAAAGATAGCGGTCAAGCTGTATCAGTTCCGCAATCCGCTTGGCCGCTTTATTCCATGAAAGCGTAATGCTCGCAGTGGGGCTGGAAATACTGCCCCTGCTAATCCTGATTCCTTTTCCGTCGTGCCATTCATCGATCCGGCTGGCTGCAATTTTCGGATATGCGCCGCCAATCCCATAGGTGGCTCCGGCAAGGGAAGCGTTGCCCTGTGCTGTCCCGGTTTCGCTGTCGCTCTTGGTAACGGTAACACGGAACTTTTTGAGGATATTCTGGAAACTCTTGTGGGTGACTTCGTTCCACTCGATTGCCGCGCTCTGCGCTTCGGGGACGACGTAGCGGATGGCGACGTCCACCTCCTCCAGCACATAGCCCGTGCCGATCAATACGTCCTCAAAACGCGCCACGCCGGTGGAATCCGCCACCGCATATTCGTCAACCTCCAAACCGGAAAGGGACGTACCATACAGGTGAAAGGTCGCGCCCTCCACAAGCCCGTCCTCGCTGGTCTTGGTGACTTCCAGATCGCCGCGTTTGAGGATATTGCTGAAATGCACGGTAGCAGTCTGCCCGCTGACGATGGTAACGCGCTGTGACTGCTGTGGCTCATAGCGGTCAATCGCCTGCTCGGTGACGGTATAAACGCCCGGGTTGAGATCGGAAATGTCGATTTCACCCGCCGAATTGGTCGTCCTTGTTTCATGGAAGCCCTCGCCGGAAATGGTAAAGGAAATGCCCTCCACCTTACCGTCCTCCGAGGTCTTGATGAGTTTCATGCCGCCTGTCTTGACCTCCAGATTCAGATAACCGGTAACCGGGTCGGAAACCGTTACGCCATAGGTGGTGTAGTCCTGCTGGCCGCTTCCGATTTTCCCGTCCGTCCAGACGACTACGCCGCTTCGCTGCCCGTTGATCTTCTCCGCTTTAATGGAAACCGAGCCTTTAATGGCGGTATCAGAGGAAATCGTCAGCTTGTTGCCGCTTGCGGAAATATCCAGCCCTGCGGCGCTGCTGGTAAAGGTGAAGCTGGAAAGGACGTTGTTTTCGTCCGTCAAAGTTACGGAATATTTTTCCCCGTCCCATTTCAGTTCGTAGGAACCGGCGCTGGCACTGCTGTGGGAAAAGAAACTGGGCAGCATGGTATGGCGCTGCACCTGATTTTCAATGGAATCGTACTGCTCAAAAATCAGGTCGTACAGGGGGTGATTGGCGCTGATATAGTCCGTAACGCTGTCCTTGCCCTGCGCCGCAGCGTTCACATGGCTAAACTGGCTGTCGCGCTCACCTACGACGGTTTCCCACACCAGAAGCTGTGTGGCGATATATCCCGCGATGTCCTCCGCGTCGGCAGGGTCGCGGCTGTCCCATGCGGTGCTGGCGTTGCCCTGCCAGCCATATTGCATGATCCGCCCAAGGTACTCTTTGATAGTGGAGGGCGAAATAGTGGGGTTCATGTCCGAGGGGTAATTATCCCAATAGCTTTCATCCCGCCCCTGATACTTGTCGCCGGTATGAACGCCGACGCCCGGCTCAATACAGTAAACCGCGCGGCCATTAAATGAATCCTGCGCGTGGACGGTAAAGTGGCTGCTTTCGTCCACCGTCCAGCCACCCATCAGGTTGAGTGCCGGATGGTCCCAGCCGGTTTTCTGCGGGTCTGCGCTGCGGGGAAGATCCACAAGGTAGGTGGTCATTTCTTCACCGGCGGCAAAGGCCGTGATCCCCATCCCCGAAAATACTCCAAAGCACATGAGCAGTGCAAGAAGCATGGATAGGGGCTTTTTCAATGCTTTCATTAAGCTACCTCCTTAAAATCAGGCAAAAAAAAGGCACACCGTTTTACCGATGTGCCAGTCTGTGGATATTCATAGTTGATGACATAGAAAAAGGCGGCGGGGCATTTTTACCCTACCGCCTTGGCCGGTCAGCACATTTCATTTACCCATTCCTGAACGTCCTCCAGCGACAATTCATAGCGGCTTCCCGCCGCAACGGAATTGCTGTCCAGCGAGATAATCATATACCCGCCGAAATTGTCCGGGGAAACTGCACGTGGGGATTTGTGAAGCGCATAACCGGCTTTCTGCAAAACACGACGAAGCTCCCGTTCTTGGGAATATCCTGTACGCATGAGAATACCTCCTCGTTCGATATTCCATGCCAAACCACGCCACGCCCGTCGTTGTTTATGGGTTTATTCTAACACGCTCTTGTAAAACAGGCAATTACCTGCCAAAAAGAACGCTTTTGCTCCTCACCGCCTTTCCTTTACGCACAGCCGGTATGTCAGAGGCATTTTCCCCTGGAAAGTGTGCGGCTCCTGAAAAGCGTTGGCTGCCCCCCGGTTCTTCTTTTTTAGCTGGTTTAGCTGGTAATCGAGGGGGAGAGGTGTGGAGAGGGGGAACAGCGCAAACTGCTGATTTTACCAAATGGGCGCACTGCTCCCTTGGCAGTCCGGTTATCGTTCCATACTGCGCTGCCGCTTGCGGTACAGTTCCAGCGCCTTAATAATGGTATCTTCGATTTTCTGCGCGGGCGTCCCCGGCGCAAAATACCGGCTGATCCGTTCCTTTGGGATTTTGATTTGTTCCTTTTGATTGGGCTTCTCCTCCTGCATAATGGATAAGATAACGTCCGGGTTCAGCTTGCCCTCCTGCGAAAACTTCCGCATTTTGATAGCTTGGGCGTGGGACGGGGTGCAATCCTCGCTGAACATGGTGTCCAGTAAAAAATGCTGTTCCTTTTCCGCCAAATAGGATAATTCCACAGCCGGACGGAGGGCGATTTTCCCGTCGTCCACCATATCCAGTATTTTAGGAAGCAGATAAGTGAGGCGGATATAGCGTTGAATTTGGCTTTTGCTATCGCCAGATTGTTCTGCAAGAATGTCACGCGACTTGTGCCCCACTGGGGCACAAGTTAAATCAAGGCGTTTACCTTGTCTATTCATTGCGTCCAGTTTCATTTTGTAGGCAAACGCCTTTTCAGACGGGAGGATTTTTTCACGCTGCAAGTTGCTGTCCACCATAACAATGATGGCTTCATCGTCGGTGAGATTGCGGACAATGCAGGGGATTTCCGGCAGCTCGGCCAGTTCCGCCGCACGCTTTCGCCTGTGTCCGGCTACCATTTCATACCCGCCGCCCGGTTTTTCCCGCACAAGGGCAGGCACCAAAACGCCATGCTCCTTGACGCTTTCCGCCATTTGCTGCATTTCCTCATCCATCCGTACCTTGAACGGGTGGTTAGGAAAATCGCTGATTTCACCCGGCGACAGATTGATAACGCGCTCCAGCTTGGCCTCGTCGCGGCTTTCCTGCGTGGAAAACAGGTCATCTACCGAGGTCAGCAGACCGGCTACGCTGTTTTTCGCCAATCTCCATCACCTCCTGTACCAAAGTCTGATAGGCTTCTGCCGCTTTCCCGCGCGGCTCATGGCGGAAAATGCTCTTATCCGCCGTACTGATTTCCGCCAGACGCACCGTTGCGGGAATAACCGCTTGCAGGACGGGCAAATGCTTTCCGAAGTTTTCCTTGACCGCCGAAACGACCTCCTTGCGGAAATTCGTTTCGTTTGCCATTGTCAGAAATACGCCGCCGATTTTCAGATTGTGGTTGATTCCCTTTTTTACGTTCTGCACAGTGCCGACCAGTTCCGTCATATCCTCCGCGGCCAGATAGTCGGCCTGTACAGGAATCAACACATAATCCGAAGCGGAAAGGGCGTTGATGACCAGCATACCGAGGGACGGGTTACAATCGAGCAGCACATAGTCGTAGGGCTTCTTGATACTGTTCACATAGCGCCGCAGCACCATTTCCCGGCTCATGACGTTCACAAGGCTCACTTCCACAGCCGACAGGGTGCGGTTTGCCGGGACAAAATCAAAGCCCTCATGGTGGCGCAGGATTTCCGGGTGGCTGCTGTTTTCCGTATCTGCCACAACGTCATTCAGCGCGTTGCCAAGCGTTACAGGCAGGTCGTGGGGCTTTCGTTGTCCCAGCATTTTGGTGAGATCGCCCTGCGGGTCAACATCAATCAGCAGGACATTTTTTCCGTTCATGGCCAGCCCTGCGCCGATGTTATACACGCTGGTGCTTTTCCCAACGCCGCCTTTTTGATTGGCTACTGCAATGACCTTTGGTTTTGCCATAGGCGGGTTCCTCCTTTTTCATAGATTTAGCCCACCGTTGGCAGGACGGTGGGCTATGTACGGAGGAAATGGAAAAGCCGCCTATTCTGTGGAAGAATAAGCGGCAGTTTGCGTCAATATGTTGTTTTCAGATTTTCTTTACAGGGGCGCACATCACTTTCAAAAGCAGTTCGTCAACGCAGCCGGAATCCCTGTTTTCCCGGAGTAGGGCGTTCCTCAGCCGGTTCAGGCTCTGGATTACGAGGGCGGCTTCCTCCGGCGTATATGCGACAAAGTATTTTTGTTTCTTCATCTGGCCTGCCTCCTTTGTGCTTCCATTATATATGGCGGGGAGGATAGCCGCAAATGTGCGATTTTCCGGCTCGGTTTAAGCCATGAAGCACCCACACTATTAGATTTTTTCGGTGAAATATATTCGTCTGCTGCCAAAAACCTTGATTTCATGCGGGTTTGCGAGAGTGTCGTTATGAACATCGGTACCAGAAAAAAGTCCTATAAATATGCATGATCATGCAGTTTTTGGGACTTTTATTTTTTTGTCTAAATTTTTAAATTTATCGATTTTTTGCTATATTTTCTTAAAATAGGGGTGTCAAGAGGGGTGTCAAAAAATCATGTAAAAAAATAAACCTCTTTTTAAAATAATAAAGAGAGGTTTATAAATTATAAGTTTATAAAATTATGTAAAAGAACCTGTTTAACTTCTACCCCATTAGCTTTTCAAAAGTGTTCTTACCGGCAACTCCATCAACCGATATCCCTTTAGCGCTCTGAAATCTCTTTACCGCCGAAAGCGTATTATATCCAAATATGCCGTCTATATCCCCAGGATTAAATCCGCTTCAGTATAATGCAGACTGAAGTATGTACGTTATATTT
>JABLTR010059507.1_pt1 | contig 66339 bp, 52 predicted proteins | sample 7160071 | NCBI WGS metagenome assembly JABLTR01 (sample SAMN14651230, study PRJNA627086) | human gut metagenome | isolation source: feces | host: Homo sapiens | reverse complement strand
GGCGTTTAGCTCAGGGGGAGAGCGCTTCCCTGACACGGAAGAGGTCAGAAGTTCAAATCTTCTAACGCCCACCAAATGTTCGCAGCTCAGAGGCTATGTCCTCTGGGCTGTTTTCTTTTATGTCGCCAAATCCACTGGCAGCTCCAACCGTCATCGCAACGTAACATCAATTCACCTGACGAATGGCTGCCAAACAAATTCAATACCCCAACATCAACAATAGCCAGACACAAAACTGCGCCACAAGCTGCTCCAACCGCCCAACTGGCCAAAAGCCGACCATCTACTTGCCGATCTATCCATCGGCATAACCAATCAGTCCGCACCGCAACTTCTCAGCAAAACGCCGCGATGTCTGCGCCCTGCGGTATCCTTGAGCCACTTGCACCTGCAGCACCAAGGAGCCGCCATGCGCACCGAGCTCGATGTCCCCTTTTCGCGCAAAGAAGAAGCCAAGGCGCTGGGCGCCAAATGGGACCGGACCAAAAAGATCTGGTATGTACCCAGCGGCGTCAACCCCGAGCCCTTTGCCGAGTGGCTGCCCGGTGTTGACCGATCCGACCCCTCAGCGCCGTATATATATCTAGTACTGGGCAAGCGCGAGTGCTGGAAGTGTCACAAAGAGACCTCGGTCGCGGCCTTCGGCATTCCCTATCGAACCGATGACGACGAGAGCATCGCCATCGCGCACGCGCCCAACGAAGCCGGGCACATTGCCATCGACACGGCCAACGCCAACGCACTCGCCATCGTGCCCGCTCTTGGCTGCGTGCCGGGCGAGATCCGCGACTACCTTCATAAGCGCTGCGGCTACAAGCCCGTAGGCGCGCGAGCCTCTAAAGCCCCGTCGCTCGGCAACACGTGCACCAGTTGCGACGCGCTGCAAGGCAGCCGCTATCTGTTCGAAGAGCCCTCGTCCCCGTTTGCCCTCACTGCCATCAACAAGCTGCCGGCACTGGAGTTTGTGCGCGTCGAAGTTGCCGGCGTCTTTGGTGTCCCGGCCACGCGCACCGACTTTGACCAGGCGCTCTTTACCTGGGCACGCGACCATCACGCCGAGTTCCACAAGAGCCTGTTCGAGGGAATTTACCTGTAGGGCAAAGCTCGAAAATCGAGTCCAGATTTCCTTGGAAATCGAGTATGCGCAGGTAGCAAGGTATATCTAACGGGAAACCGAGAGGCCGACACTTAGCTGACCAACAATCGATAATCGATACTCCGACTGGATAAATATATAAACAAACCCCCTGCGCATCGGAGTCAGCGCAGGGGGCAGTGCTTGAATCAAAACTCAGCCGGATGGCAATCAGCTCACGCCAAGCAAGGATATCAACTCTAGAGAATTCCAACCGCAGAGCATGCAATCGAAAAGACGACTATCGAGACAAGGACGACCGCAGTATTTGGCTTCTTTCCCATAACCCAATAAATCACAGCTGTTGCGATTACCGGAAGCAGGCATGGCATAATCTGATCCAGCACGCCTTGAATGGCAAGGGCCTCATCGCCCGAACCGAAAGCCAGCGGAGTTGTAACGCTCACCATTGAGGCAATCATTGCTCCCACCGCCATCATGCCAACGACGCCAGTCAGTCTCGTCAGACGTTTCATGATATTTGTCTCGGACAGCTTAACGAGTAGCTTGCTGCCCATCTCGTAACCTTTAATGGCGCAAATGTAGCGCACGGCTTGTGCAGGTATGTTAAACAGTAAGAAAAATAGGACAGCGCCGAGCGGGTTCCCCTGCATTGCGATGGAGCAGCCAATTCCGGCAGTAACCGTACGCCAGGTTGTTAGAAACAACGAATCGCCAATGCCGGACAACGGGCCCATAAGCGAAGTCTTCACATTGCTGATAGCTTCTCCACCAATTTCTCCGCCGTTCGCCTTCACCTCCTCCATTGCTGTCACAATTCCACAAACCAGCGTCGCAAGATAGGGAGTGATGTTAAAGAACTCAAGATGGCGCTTCAATGCGTCTGCGCGATCTTCTTTCGACGGATACAGCTTCTTGATAATTGGGCCAAGCGTAAATGCATTCGCAAGGTACATTTGCCGCTCGTAATCCCAGGACCCCTCGAATGTCATTGAGCGTAGGAAAATTTTATTGAGATCGGACTTGGTGATTTTCGATCCGCCTTCTTTAGAACTCATCGTCGTCTCCTTCCACAGAAGCCGTAGCAGCGACAGCGGATTCGCGATCTTTAAATACCATCAACAGCACAATTCCGGCGGCGATGAGCGAAACACCCAAGATTGGCAAGCCCAGATACGCACTGAGAACGAATCCAAAGATCAAATAAGGCAACAATTTCCGGTCCATGATGGTCCTAAGCAGAATGACAAAGCCGAGGGCGGGCAAAATGCCTGCGGCAACCGTCAAGCCATGCTGGACAAATTCGGGAATAGCCGCAAGGACACCTTCCATAACCGGAGCACCCAGCGCATAAGCTGCGGTCACATACAGCGCTTGGGGAATAATGAACCCGAAGAAGCTTGAGATAAGATGGGTCCTGCACACCCCGTCAACGTCTCCTCGTTCGGCATATCCATCGGCGGCGCGATTAATAAGAGGAATCAGAACGATGTAGCAAAAATTCCTGATTACCATTCCGAGCATTGAAATTGGGATTGCCAAAGCAACGCCGGCGCCAGCATCTGAATGGGAAATGATCGCAAACGCAGTGCCCAAAATGCCACCGGAAATCACGTCAGGAGGCGCAGCCGCTCCGATTCCCTGAGCGCCCATAAGAGCCAGCTCAATCGTGGCGCCGATAATACAGCCACTTGCCAAATCACCGAATGCGAGACCCACAATTGTTCCCGTTATCAGGGGTCTATCAAGCATTGATTTACCAAGAAACCAATTCGAGTAGCTAAAGCATGAAATAAGAAAGATCAACAGAATGTCCATTGCATCTCCTCTCCTTAGCACAAATATCTGTCCGCGCTAAAGGCCTACAGAGCCTCTGCCAGTCGCAATGCCTTATCTCCTGGCAAACTCCGAATTACGATATCGACTCCCGTCCCAGCAAGCGCAACAAGGCTCTTTTCTTCGTCCGGGGAAACGTAAACGCAGCGACTAATTTGTCGGGTCCCCTCTCTCGGTATAACGTTTCCCAGATTAATTGCCTTAATATCTGGGCGCCCCTGAGCGAGGAGGCAGGCATCCTTTACGGTTTTGACGACTATGAAAAGACGGTATTTGTCCGTTATGCCGCTTTTAATCGCCGCAATCGAATCGTCAAGTCCTTTTATCACAAGCTTGCATCCAGATGGCTTTGCCAATTTCAGTATTGCGCGCTGAGCATCATCTGCAGCAACCTCGTCATTTGCAACAAGAATGCAATCAGCCCCTAATGCAGACAGCCAAGATACGGCAACCTGTCCATGGATAAGTCTCTCATCCACCCTCGTTGCGACGATCATAATTGTCACCCATCCCTAAAAGCGAGTCGATAAAACCAGGCGTTTAATACTCGACATGCCACATATAGCGGCGCGTCATCAGGTCATGCTTCCTAATATCCCCGAGTGCAGACAGGAGTCTACGCTGTGCCGCATCAAACACAAAGTGATTGAAGAATTCGCAGACGCTTGCCGGGAATTGATTGATATAGAGCTCCTTCGCATCCAGCACTGTGACGCGATCGGCATATTCATCAAGGAACTTCTTTGCACGCTCGTCGTTGGAACGATTTCGGCCATCGCTCATGAACAGAACGAAGGGAGTAGTTCGGTCCACAATCTCAAACGGCCCATGGAAGAACTCGCCGGTATTGATGAGGGGCGCATGGACCCATTGCATCTCCATCAAGCTGCAGATGGAGAAACCATAGCCGACACCCAGAGCGGGACCGCCAGCAAGCGGAACGATGATCTTGTCGTCCTTGTGCAGGCGGGCAAATTCTTGCGCGCGGGGCTCGATATAGCGCACAACCTCATTCACAACGTCCTGCAGCATATCAAATGCCGCATTAGCGTCATTCAGGTACTCATAGCCATCGAAAGCGGCAAGGATCTCAAAGGCGAGCTTGAGAATAGGGGCGGCGTTGCTCTCCATGTATTTATTCTCGGGATTAAAGATCGTGTTGAAGGGGACGTGGTAATCAGCAATCTTGCTCATGTCGGCATTGGGGTCATGGCAATAGGCAATCGTAACCGCCCCTGCATTTTTCGCGACCTCGGTCGCCACCATAGTCTCGGGGGTTCCCGAGAGCGAGCAGAACACGGCAATGGAGTTCTCATCCAGAGCCTTCGGGGTGGCATGCACAAATTCGTTGCTCGTAATCAGCTGGGCATCGATGCCCTTGCCTTCGCGCTGAATCAGGTAGAAAGCCGGATACTGAGCAAGGAGGGACCCACCGCATGCAACAAAATAAACGTTCTTAGGATGGAAATCCTTGGCGAGCAGATCCTGGACGATGTTCTCTTCTTTCATGGCTACTCCTTTTGTATTAATACATGTCCTACTACATGTATTAATTACAGAATAAATACCGCCAAAATGGAGTCAAGAAAAAACTGCCGCTTTCCCGTGAACGGCAGTTTAGAGTCGTAAGCGGTAGGCGCTTTTATGCGTAAAACTGATAAAGTCCCGGATCGTCGGCAATGGCATGCTGATCGGCAACATGCAGCGGATGCCCTTCCGAATCTTTAACGAAGGATCTATTGAATAGCAGAGCCGAACCAAGGTCGACTTTGAGGAGCTCAGCGTCACGATCGTCCGCATAGACAATTCCTATACGACGAGTAAGCTCCCCTGGCATCACACCATGGCGCTGTAAAAGTTCGTATAAAGACCCTTCGAGATCGTGTTCAGCCAAGAATGCGAAGGAGGCTCGAAAGTAATTGGTTTCGGACAGCACCGGCCTACCATCAGAAAATCTAACGCGACAGAGCTTAAAAGCAGGCGAATTGTCTAAGCCCAGGAATGAAGCCACTTCCTTTGGGCAATCCGCTTCAAGAGAGGCGGATACAATCCGTGCAGACGGCTCCTTTCCCTGCAATCGGCAAAGATTGGAGAAGCTGACGGAAGAACGTGCATTTCCGTCAGAAGCAACAGGCGCATTTTCTTTATCCGCAACGAATGTGCCTCGCCCATGCTCTTTTACCATCAAGCCTTCATTTACAAGATTCGACAATGCGTGTCGCAGCGTCACGCGGCTGACGCCAAGCTGCTTGCACAATATCTGTTCTCCCGGGACTTGCTCACCAGGCCCCCAAGCACCCGATTCAATATTCGCCCTTAAACGTTCTTCAACCTGAAGATATAGCGGCTTTTCCTCCATTATTACCTCCTGACAGCCTGATACTTGTAATAATACATGTATTGACTTTCCGTCAGCTTCATATGCGTTGCCATTTTCTAATTACTTGGAGAAAACCCTTTATAGAAATAAGGAAGTGCGAAGCATAACGCGCCGAGCACGATGTCTACGCGTTCCCCCCATTGGAGCGCTGCGGGCGTAGGGCGGTGCATCTCAGCTCATTTGATTATCTTGACTGGCAATTTAGTCATCAAAGCTACGGCTCCGCCTCGTCATAGGTAATGGCGAGGCGGAGCCGCGATCAGTAATAGCGACGTTACGAACAGAACGCCGTTGAGAATCCCATGCGAAAACGCTACAGCCCCAGGACGTGCTCCAGATAGCCCTTGTTGAACCAGAACGATTGCTTCGTCATCCAGCGCCCGTCGGGCAGTTCGCAAGCATTCTTTGCGATGTCACCGATCTCTGTTCCATCGGCAAACTTGTAAGCCGCTTTTGACGTATGCGGGCGAACGTGAACAATTGGGTTGTCCGCCATACCGGGCAGATTGTTAGTCACTTTGAGCTTTCCGCTCGCATCCCAATACGGATTGAGCTCAACGCCCTCACGAATGACTTTTCGCGTCTCATCCCAACAAGCCTTTGCGGGGCCCTCGATTTCGTTTGCCGGCATTGCCCAGAATAGGCAGCGGTCAAGGCACCACATCCCCTCGTGGTCCTCACGGAACACGACGAAGAAGAAACGGCTGGTCTCAAGGCGTGCACGGAAGGAAGACGTTTCCCAATCCTCGTTGATTAGCTGCTTAAACTCAAACGGAGGGAAGGACATTGCCTGCTCGATGTGTCCCCTCTTATTAACGCGACAAGCGCGGACGTTAATCCCGGCCTTAACGAACTCCTCGGCAGCATTGTTTTTTATGCCGAGCATGCGATAAACGAGCGTCGTCCATTGGGCCTTGTTGCCCGTGTATTCCAATCCGTACTGCTCCGCGATTTGACGATCGGTTTCGCCATAGTGGCGCTCGACAAGCGCAGTAACGAAGCTTTCGAAATCAATGGACTCGTCACCAGCTTGAACGATGCTCTCGCCGACGCGTGGGGCACCGAGAACATAGGTGTGAAGCACGTAGTCCATGTACGAGCGCTTGAGCGAAAAGGCACGACGCTTTGCGCGACGGCGCTCGATCTCGCCCGTATCGGTATTGAAGTACTCGTAATACTGGTCAACCCACATCGTGGCCTCGGTTGCACCCTTTGTGCAGGCGCCCAGGTAGGTAGTCATGCCCTCCGACAGCTCATCCGCGCGACCGTCCTGAATGTACGAAATGATCTTCTCGTAGTCGGCGCGAATAATCTTCATGTCCTCTTCGGGCAGACGAACCATGACTGCACGCTCAATGCGCTGGTCGTATTTGTCGATAGAGCGATCGCGGCCGTAGTAAATCAGCAGAATATTGCTGAGCTTGGTCTTGAGATGCGAATTGTCATAGTCGAGCGAAACGGGACGGTCGTAAGGGATCATGGTCAGGACAAGACGCTCACCCGCAGACTTACGGCCGTTCTTGAGAACATCGAAGCATGTGGCCTTGAGTTCAACGCCCGCCTCAGGAAAGTCGGGGCGATCGTCGCTATTGGCCTTGTAGCCAAAGTAGCGCTCCTCGATAAGAGTACCCATACCGCCTTTGTACTTTTTGGAGCCAAAGTCCTTGGGCGCACTCTCCCCCTCCGGCGCAATACCGAGCTCGAGAATATCGCGGAACGTCATGCCATCGAGATTGGCAGCATATCGCTCGATGCTTGAGGGGTCAGAAAAGTCAGTATCGTCAAGCATGCGCTTGAAATCGAGGTGCTTCTTGGACATGGCGTACCTCCGAAAATCGCAGTTAGCCCCATGGTAGCCCATGACGTGCGCACATACTGCAATAATGAACGTTATCTGAGAGTGCTAAAATCAAGGGTTGATCTTTTTTGCCAGATCGGTTATCGTTGTTTGGTTTATAAACGTTCGTTATATCGATTGGAATAGCATGTCAGAGGTCAAGATTGCCGAGCTGTTTGCCGGTGTCGGCGGATTCCGTTTAGGCCTCGAAGGCTATGCCGACCCCCGTTATCCGAATTTCTACATGAAGCCCGCCGGACCCTTTCGCACCATTTGGGCCAACCAGTGGGAACCGCCCGGAACCAAGGCTCGTCAGTTCGCGGCACGTTGCTATATGGACCGCTTTGGCGAGGATTCCGTAGTCAACGAAGATATCAATAAAGTCTTGGAGCAGGCTGAGGCCAGCGAGATTGAAATCCCCGACGTCCAAATGGTCGTTGGTGGCTTCCCCTGCCAGGATTACTCCGTCGCTCGCCCGCTCAACCAAGCGCACGGCATCGAGGGCAAGAAGGGTGTTCTTTGGTGGGACATTTATCACTTTCTCGAGATGAAGAAGCCGCGCTTCGGTCTCTTTGAGAACGTTGACCGTCTGCTCAAGTCACCCGCATCTCAGCGCGGTCGCGACTTTGCCATCATCTTGAGCTGTCTTGCCGACCTCGATTACACCGTCGAATGGCGCGTCGTCAACTCTGCGGAATACGGGTTTCCCCAGCGTCGCAAGCGCGTCTATATCTTCTGCGAGAAGAACGCCGGTAAGGTCGATCTTGCTGACCGCATGCATAACGGTGTTATGGCGAAGGCCTTCCCCGCCATCTATCCCGACGAAATGGCCGAGCTCGATGTCCTGCCCGATCCTTACGAGAACTCGACTCGCTTTGGCGTTGGCCAAAAGACATCGCAGTTCAAGAACGCCGGTGTCATGCAGGGCTGCCATGTTTTGACGTGCGACTTCGCTGGGGACTATCACGGCGAGCGCCGCGTGCTTGGCGATGTGCTTGTCGATGAGGCCAATGTTCCAGAGCAGTTCTACATCTCTGACGAAAAGCTTCCCGACTGGCGCTACCTCAAGGGCAGCAAGCGCGAAGAGCGCACCAACAAGAAGACGGGCTTTACGTACACGTATTCCGAGGGAGCCATGAGCTTCCCGGACGCCATCGACAAACCGAGCCGTACGATTCTCACGGGCGAAGGTGGCACGGGAGCCAGCCGTTTTAAGCATGTTATTGAGTGCCCAGACGGTCGTTTCCGTCGACTTGTCCCCGACGAGCTCGATCAGCTCCAGGGATTCCCGAAAGGCTGGACCAATACCGGTATGACTGACGGCCATCGAGCCTTCTGCATGGGCAACGCACTCGTCACCGGCGTGCCCCATCGCATTGGCGAAGCTATGGTCGAAGTGTACGGCCTCTAAAGCAAGCAATCCGGAGCCGGCAGCTCACGCTGTCGGCTCCGTTTTTTCCATCCCACTCCCCTGTATACTGATGTAGCACGTGTTTCATCCGGGCTCGTTGGGCCGGATTGTTCATGGGAGGGTCTTATGGCTGCTTCGAATCCGCCTAAGGGGAGCGTTTCTTCTTCGTCCATCAAGCCGGTTACGCGCAAGGCCGTGCGTTGCCAGCGCGAGGTCGCCTGGCTTGTCACGCAGGCAGCAGGCAAACTCGTGGCGAACACGGAAGACGTCAATGCGCCTACACCGAGCTTTGTGTTAGCGGCGGCGCTGGCATCCTGTGCGCCAATTGGAGCTTGCCGCACAGGATGCCAGCGGCCACCTCGACTACCAGAATGTTATGGCGCCCGACCTGCAAACGTTCTGTCACATGGCCAAGTTGCCCGCCGCGCCCAATGCGCTTTCGGACGCAGGCTACATGTTTACGCTTTCAGGCGCGGACCTTATCCGCGATATCTACGCATACTGCAGCGAGCTCGCCGAGCGCCACGTCTTTGACGCGGCAGAAGTCAAACCGGGATATGTCATCAAGCTGGTTCTTAGGCTGTTCCTGATGGACGGGTTCGGGGCCATGCCGGCGTAAGCCGAGTCTTTAGCATCACCGTCGACTGAGCAACAACCGCTTTACCTTAGTGGGCGCCAATTGAGGGTCGATTATTGGGTTGCCTCGTCCACTAACGCATTTATTCCACGCGCTCTGACAGTCGATACTTGCGGTTGCGGCTCGTCGCCGGCGCCGTGGGCTCAAGCTCGCCTTGAGCAATGAGCGCGTTGACGCGCGACCTAACCTGGGAAATTGTAAGCCCCGTGCGTTCTGCCAGCTCACGCGTCCCCAGCTCGCCGTAGTGTTTGAGTGCCGTCACAATTAAGCCCCCGCCATGATCGACCGGCTCGATCTTTGAACGGTAAAGTACGACCTTGAACCGATCGAACCCCGGGCAGAACAGGGGCTCGGCCAGACCATGCGCGCGCATGGCATCGAGCATCATTGGAATGCCCGAGCCATTGCCCTCAGCCGGCGAACCTGCGCCATCCGGCAGCGGGACAATCGACATGAGTTTCACGAGCGTCGCGTTACGGCATCGGGAGCTGCCGTCAAACAAGTTCTCGCGAGTCTTTCCCCCGTAAAGGCCGCCAGGATTCGTCACCTCGACACGATCGTCAAAGACGTCGACGGCAATCGATTGTCCACAGAACCGATCCCCGTATTCTCGATGGATTACGGCGTTGGCGATTGCCTCACGCAGGACCTCCTCGGGAATCTCCAGCGAGTCGATACGCGAAATGCCTTGGACGGTCGCGGTGCGGCGCAGGTTTTTGGCGACAGCCGCGACAGCATCCGAAATCATCTCGCCCAACGTTCCCTCGCAGATCGTACGGTCCATGAACCTCAACGACCCCGCCGCGCCCTTCTGCGTTCCGGCATAGACCGCCACATCGATAAAGAGCTTGGGATAGAACTGCTGAGGATAGGCACCCGCAGCCAGGAGCCCGGCTTTAGTGACATTGCCCCGGGAGTCGAGGAAATTCAGGCGCTCCAGCTTCGTTTTCTTGTCCGGCGCGCCGCGCATCGCACGGGGCGTCAGTGAGAAAGCACGCTCTATCGTGCGGTCGACCAGGGCCTCGTCAAGATCGCCCACACTCGTGCCGGGCACCGCATCGCGATCGCTAGGACTCGTCCGTTCATATGACGACAGTGCCAAAACCTCGGTCGACGAAAGCGGGACATCTTTGTCATCGATGCGTTTGTAGCTGCCGCCTTGAGCGCCCCGCTCTATGACATAACAAGGCTTGCTCGACGGGTCGAGCTCCTCAATCGTAATGACCAGAACCACGGTGCCCTGGAGCTCCACGCGTTCAATGGTGTATTTGGGCGGATTGGCCAGTTTTCCGCGACCGCCGGCATCACCCATGCCCGCTACGAATTGGTTGAGTACCTTCTCGGTCTCAAAGTTCTCAACCGGGACAAAGCCCGCGCGCTCGCTCACGCCGAGCACGATAATACCGCCAGCGGTATTCGCGAATGCGCTAACCGTTTCCCATACGTCGCGAGAAAGCGTCGTGGCGCTCTCCTTGACCTCGACGTTAAGATCGTCCGAGCCCATGCGCCTTAAAGACTCGAGCAGACCGGTCAGCTCGTTTTCGTTCATCTGCACGTCCTTTCGCTCGGTCCGGCGGAGAATGCCGCGAATAGATTTCCTTCATCTCTCAGTTATCTCTCGTAATTATCTCTCATATTACTGCTATCTCTCATATAAGAGATGAGTGAGAGATGGAAGATAAGATGTCTGCCATCTGTTTCATTTAAACATGTTTTTGCTGGTAGAACAATCGGTATTGAGATAATACCAAGATTGCTTGTCTCTTTGCTGCTCAGTTATCTCTCATATTTATCTCTCATCTTTCTGTTATCTCTCATATTAGAGATGAGTGAGAGATGAGAAATGCATGAGTGATGGACAGTCAGGAATCGAGAGTGGATTTCCGGACGGTTTTTTGGCGTTTTGGGGCTGTTTCCGTCCGAAAATCCACTCTCGTTCAATTTGTGTCCGAAAATCCACGCTCATCCGGCAGATTGGTCGAGGGCCCCATATGGGTATACTCTCGGGGATTCGACTCGATTCGCCCCCGCTGGGGCGTCAAAGGAGACTGCATATGCCCACCACCTCAACCGACCCGCGCGCCGCTGCCGCCGCACTGCTGGTGCCCGGCACTACCTGCCACGGCTTTGCCGTCGAGCGCTGCGAGACCGTACCCGAGCTCGACTCGGACGCCTACGTGCTGCGCCACACCGCCTCGGGCGCTCGCCTGCTGTGCCTGGCATGCGATGACGAGAACAAAGCCTTTGCCATTGGCTTTAAGACGCCGCCGGCCGATTCCACCGGCGTGCTCCATATTCTTGAGCACTCGGTGCTGTGCGGGTCGGCCAAGTTCCCCGTCAAGGAGCCGTTTGTCGACCTGATCAAGAGCTCCATGCAGACGTTCCTCAACGCCATGACCTACCCCGACAAGACCATCTACCCCGTCGCCACCACCAACGAACAGGATCTGTACAACCTGATGGACGTGTACCTGGACGCGGTGTTCAACCCGGCCATCTACACCAAGCCCACCATTTTTGAGCAGGAGGGCTGGCACTACGAGCTGGACCTGCCAGAGGGCGCCGAGGGCGAGGGCGACGGCAACCCCGCCAGCCTGCGCGAGGGCACGCTGCGCTATAACGGCGTGGTGTTCAACGAGATGAAGGGTGCGCTGTCCGATCCCATGAGCGTGCTGGACGACGCCGTCAACGCCGCGCTCTATCCCGACACCGCCTATGCGCACGAGAGCGGCGGCGACCCGCGCGCGATCCCGGCGCTCACCTACGAGCAGTTCCTGGACACGCACGCGCGTCACTACAACCCCTCTAACTCTTATATAACGCTCTATGGCGACCTGGACGTGGACCGCGCGCTGGCCTTTTTGGACGAGCGCTATCTGTCGCAGCCGAGTGCCGCGAGCCGCCGCATGGACGCAGCCGTTGCCGCCGGCGAGGACCCGTCCACGCTGGCGCCCAATCCGCTGGACGCGCAGGCACCCGTGACCTGCGAGTATAAGCGCGTCGAGATGGCCACCACACCCGAGAACGCCCTGGTGGGCTTGGGCCTTGTGTTGGGCAGCGCGCTCGACCGCAAACGCACGATCGCGGCGGATATCCTGTTCGAGGCACTGCTGGGCTCCAACGAAGCGCCGGTTAAGAAGGCCATTCTGGCCGCCGGCCTGGGCGGCAACGTGGTGAGCTACACCGCGGCCGAGTGCCTGCAGCCCTACGAGCTCATCATGCTGCAAAACGCGCAGCCCGGCGTGGCGCGCGAGCTGCGTCGTGTGTTCCAGGACGCCTGCCGCGACCTGTGCGAGCACGGCGTTCCGCGCGAGCGCCTGGAGGCCATCATCAGCAGCAACGAATACGACCTGCGCCAGCGCGACTACGGTATCGCCGACGGCGTGGCCATTGCGTGCGACGCGCTGAGCACATGGCTCTACGATGACGACGCTGCGACGCTGGCGCTCAAGTATGGCCCGGTGTACGAGGAGCTACGCGGCGAGCTGGACGGCAGCTATTTTGAGGACCTGCTGCGCGAGCTCGTGCTGGAGAACGACCACATGGCACTGGTCGAGCTGGTGCCGGTGGACGCCGCCGAGGGCGCAGAGGGTGCCGAGGCCGCCGAGCTGGCAGCCAAGCGTGACGCCATGACCGATGCCGAGCTTGCCGATGTGGTCGAGCGCACAGCCACGCTGCGTGCCGCGCAGGAGGCCGAGGACACGCCCGAGGCCAAGGCCACGTTGCCGCGCCTGCGCGTGTCCGACATTGGCGAGGCGCGCCCCGAGCCGCCGCTCGTTGTGGACACGACCGCGCCCATCCCCTGTCTGCGCCACGGCATTCCCACCAACCGCCTGGCCTACGTCATGCAGTACTTCGACCTGAGCTGCGTCGCATTTGAGGACCTGCCCTACGTGACGCTGCTCTGCCGCCTGCTCAAGCAGCTGCCCACGCGCGAGCATTCGGCCGAGGAACTCGACAACCTGCTCGCCGGCAAGCTGGGCTTTTTGAGCTTTACGACCGAGGTCATGACGCAGCCCGACGTGGACGGCGTGCGCCCCTACCTGCTGGTGAGCGCCGGCGCCCTGTCCGAAAAGATCGACGCGCTGGCGAGCCTGCCGCGCGAGGTGTGGTCGAGCACGCTGTTGGCAGACGCCGACGCCGACCGCGTTCGCGACGTGCTCACGCAGATTCGCATTGGGCTCGAGCAGGGCTTTATCAACAACGGTCACTCGGCGGCGCTCGGTCGCGCAATGAGCTACAGCTCGCCTTCGGCCGTGGTGCGCGAGCAGCTTTCGGGCGTGGATTTCTATCTGTTCCTGCGCGATCTGCTCGAGCACTTTGACGTGCGACTGGAGGACTTACGCGCCAAGCTTGTCGAGCTGGCGGACCGTATCTTTGTGGCCGATGGCTGCATGGCGAGCTTTACCGGCAGCGACGATGACTTTAACGCGTACTGGGCCGCCGCGGGTGACCTGGGGCTAGGCGCGGACGCTAGTGCCGTTGCCGGCCGCGATGCGCTCGTGGTGCCAACGCCGCGTGACCGCCACGAGGCCTTTGTCATTCCCAGCGACATCTGCTTTGCCGCAAGCGCGTGCGACCCGCGCCGCCTGGGTATCGACGTGACGGGCGCCTGGGCGGTTGCCGCCAACGTGCTCTCCTACGATTACCTGTGGAACGAGATCCGCGTGAAGGGCGGCGCGTACGGCTGCGGATTCCGCGCGGCCGGCGAGCGTCAGGCGGCGTTCTACACCTACCGTGACCCGGCAATCGACCCCTCGATTGAGCGCGTGGAACGCGCGGGCGCATGGCTCGGCAGCTTTGAGCCCGACGAGGCCGCCTTCGAGGGCTTTATCGTGAGCTGCGTGAGCGGCATGGACGCGCCGGTGAAGCCGTACGCGCTCACCAAGCGCCGCAACACGACCTACCTTGCCGGGCTCGATCCGCACGCGCGCGAGGAGCGTCGCGCCCAGATGCTCGCCGCCACGCCCGGTGAGCTGCGCTCGCTCGGCGCCGACGTGACGCGCATCGCAGCCGAGTCGCCGACCTGCGTCTTTGGCGGCCGAGACGTCATCGCCAAGAGCAACGCCGGCTTTAACGTAGTCGACCTGCTGGGCTAACGCACAAAGGTAGATTTTGGGACATGCCTGAAAATCTACCTTTTTCTTTGGGGCGGGCGGGGCGAAGCGAACCAGCTTTGGCACGGGACGCCCCGCCCGCCGGTTTGTCTCGATCTGTAACAGCTGGGACAGGAATATGGGCTCCAAACGTTACAGATCGAGACAGTTCTGGGCGACACCGGCCCTTTATCTCAATCTGTAACACCTAGGCCCGTTTTTGCCGAGTAACTGTTACAGATTTAGACAAACTGCCGCGGAAGCTCATCCTCGGCCCAAACCACCACAAAGGTGACAGGCACCTTTGTGGTGGTTCGAACACTTGTTCTATACGTACACATGTTCTATAGTAAGGGTGCTTGCATCGGACTTAGATTGCAACTAGAATATAGTTGCAGATTGTGAGGCGGGATGGCTCGGACCGATAAACTCATCGCCCAACTGCTTAGCTGCCCTTCAACGTATCGATATGCCGATTTATTAAAAGTCATGGCTTCATATGGCTTTGAAATGGACAGCAAAGGCAAGACATCCGGATCGCGCGTTCGCTTCTACAGGCCATCAGATGGCAGGATGTTCGTAATGCACGCACCACATCCATCTGACGAATTGACAGCGGGGACCATTCGAAACATCGTTCGATTTCTGCAAGATGTCGGAGGTAGTCATGAGTAACGTTTTGGCATACAAGGGTTATTTCGCCCCAGTCGAGTTCGATGCCGAACAGCATGTGCTAACAGGTATGGTCACCGGCATTAGGGACGCAATCGTATTTGAAGGCTCCACGGCTGAAGAAGTGGAGCAATGCTTCCACGAAGCCGTCGACGATTACCTTGAGTTTTGCGCCGAGAAGGGTAAGGAACCCGAGCGGGCTTTTAAGGGCTCGTTCAACGTAAGAACGGGCTCTGAGCTCCACAAGCGAGCAGCGCTGGCAGCGGCAAAGAAGGGTGAGTCACTCAATAAGTTTGTGACTGAAGCAATCGCTGCGGCGTTGTAGCGTTTACGCATAGGTCAAAAGCACCACAAAGGGGACAGGCCCCTTTGTGGTGCTTTTGACGTTTGCCCAGATAAAACCTGCCAAAATAAACCTGTCCCTTTTTGGAAGGTTTGGGAGATGAGACTGGGATGGATAAGGCTGAGTTGCGGCGGGCGGTGATTGCCCGGCGCAACGCTATTGATTTGGATGTTCGGGCGGCGAAGTCTGCTGTTGTATGCGCGCGGCTTGTTGAGCTGCTGGATCGCTTGGGTGCCGCGGCACCGCACACCGTTGCCGTCTATGCCGCGATGGGTTCCGAGGTCGACCCAGCCGCGTTTGCCGCTGCGGCCGCCAAACGCGGCTGGCGCGTGGCCTATCCGTGCATGTTCTCGGCAAGCGACCCCGCCGCACGCGGCCAGCGCATGTGCATGCGGGCGGTCGTTGCTGGCGACGCGGACGCGGCCCCGTTTATCGCCCACCCTACGCGGGCCTTCGCAGCCACGGACATCGACAGCGACCGCTTCCCCATCGTGCCTGCCGAAACTTTCGACATGATCGTCGTGCCGCTCGTGGCCTTCGACCGCACCGGCGCGCGCCTGGGCTACGGCGGAGGCTGCTACGACCGCTACCTGCCCACCGTTTCGCCCGCATGCCACGTCATCGGCATCGCCTTTGACGAACAACGCGTCGACCACGTTCCCACCGACGCCCACGATCTGCCGCTGCCCAACATCGTCAGCGCCTAAATGCCAGCGTCCCTCCCGACAGCCTAGTGCTCCTCGCCGGCGCGGGCCAGGTCGTAGGGCGTGGTCTGGTAGACGTAGTAGTTGAGCCAGTTGGTATAGAACAGCTGAGCTTGGCTGCGCCAGACGTTGCGCGGCTCGGCGGTGGGGTCGTCGCCCGGGAAGTAATGCGCCGGCACCTCCGGGTTGAGCCCGCGCTTCACGTCGCGCTCGTACTCCAGGCGCAGCGTGTCGGTATCGTACTCGGGGTGACCAAATACAAAGAAGCGACGGCTGTCGGTCGACTTGACGATGTACAGGCCTACCTCGTCGGACACGGCCACGACCTCAAGCTGCGGCTCGGCTTCCACGTCCTCGCGGCGCACATCGGTGTTGCGCGAATGCACGGCATAGAAACGGTCATCGAAACCGCGGACCAGCGGGCTTTGCGGCTTCACCAGATAATGCTCGAACACGCCGCTCGCCTTTGTCGGCAGGTCGTGCTTCTGGATACCGTAATGATGGTACAGACCGGCCTGTGCGCCCCAGCAAATATGCAGCGTAGAGTGCACGTGCGTGGTGGACCAGTCCATGATCTGGCAGAGCTCGGGCCAGTAGTCGACCTCCTCGAACGGCATCTGCTCCACGGGCGCGCCCGTGATGATCAGGCCGTCGTAGTGGATGTCGCGGATGTCGTCGAACGTGCGGTAGAACGTCTCCAGGTGGCCGGCGCTTACGTGCGTGGCCTCGTGCGTCTTGGTGCGCAGCAGGTCCACCTCCACCTGCAGCGGCGTGTTGGAAAGCTTGCGCATGATTTGCGTCTCGGTGGCGATTTTGGTGGGCATGAGGTTGAGGATGAGCACGCGCAGCGGACGGATGTCCTGGTGCAGCGCGCGGTACTCGGTCATGACAAAGATGTTCTCGCTCTCGAGCTGCGCAGCGGCAGGGAGGGCGTCGGGGATGCGAATGGGCATGGATGCTCCTTACGAGTCAGTTGCAGTTATGGTACAACGAGCGGCCCCATCCGCGCGAGCACATCGCTCAGCGATGCCGTCAGCGGCCCGAATCACTCCAAAAGTAGAGATTAAGGCATGTCCCAAAAATCTACGGCGCTTTAGCCTAGCAAAGTGGCAGCACGACGCTACAATGGTTCGACGCGAAAAACTCGGCCGAAAGGATACAGATATGTACCAGACGCGTAAGATCGGTGTGGTCGGCCAGGGCCACGTAGGAGCACATGTCGCCAACAGCCTGCTTATGCAAGGCATTGCCGATGAGCTGTACCTATGCGATATCAACGAGGCCAAGGTGACGTCCGAGGTTCAGGACCTGCGCGACTCCCTTTCGTTTGTCCCGTATAACACCAAGATCGTCAACTGCTACGACCACTACGAGGAGCTGGCCTGCTGCGACGTCATCGTCAACGCTGCCGGCAAGGTCGCGCTGGCAGCCGGCAACCGCGACGGCGAGCTATTCTTTACCACCGACGCCGCCCGCACCTTTGCCAAGCGCATCGTCGACGCCGGCTTCGACGGCATCTTTGTGAGCATCTCCAACCCCTGCGACGTCGTGTGCACCGAGCTGTGGCACCTGACCGGCTACGATCCCAAAAAGATCATCGGCTCGGGCTGCGGTCTGGACTCCGCCCGCCTGCGCACCGAGATCTCCAAGAAGGTCGGCGTGAGCCCTAAGTCCATCGACGCCTACATGATCGGCGAGCACGGCTTTAGCCAGCTGGCCGCCTTTAAGGCCGCAACCGTCGCCGGCAAGAGCCTTAACGAGCTCCAGGCCGAGAACCCCGACAAGTACGCCTTTGACCATATGGAGGTCGAGGAGCTCGCGCGCAAGGGCGGCTATGTGACCTACCAGGGCAAGCAGTGCACCGAGTACGCCGTTGCCAACTCCGCCGCGCGCGTCTGCGCCGCCGTTCTGCACAACGAGCACGCCGTGCTTTCCACCTCCACGCTCATGACCGGCCAGTATGGTGAGGAGGGCATCTTCACCTCCCTGCCGTGCGTGATCGGTGCCGAGGGCGTCGAGGAGGTCTACACGCTCGACCTGTCCGAGTACGAGCTCGAGGGCTTCCACAAGAGTTGCCAGCACATCCGCGACAACATCGCCCAGCTCGACTGGTGGGACACCGAGGCCTACGACGCCAAGTAGGCCGCTAATCGACGCAACGCCTCGCGCATACAGACGCAATGTAGAACGGGCCGCGCCGGAAATCCCCGGCGCGGCCCGCTTTTTTGACTCGCGCTGCGCCCTTGCGAATCGAAGGTGAATGGTTTTCCCGAGAAGTGAACGAGCAAAAAACGAGCCCCCGAAGCATCGACACTTTTAAGACGCCGTTTCCTGCAGTTTCGTCGAGTTTTTCCTGCAGTTTTGCCGCCAAAAAGCGTGGATGTTTCGGGGGTCCAAAATAGGTCGTTCACTTCGCGGAAAAGCATTCACCTTCGTTTTTCGACAGATGGAACAGGGCGCTTTAATCCTCAAACCACGCGATTGCGCGAATGGGCGAGCCGTCGCAATCCTCGATTTTGAGCGGTGCGCAGCTAAACCAGAACAGATCGTCGCCGCAACAGTCCAGGTCCTTAAGATTCTCGATGTTGACGATATCGCATGCGCGGAACAACTTCTTGTGGCGCGTCAGGTTTTCGTCCGCGATGGGGTCGAGTCCAATTACATCAAAGCCGATGCCCTTGTAGCCGCCGTCGATGATCAGGTCCAACACTTCGTCGTCCAAGCAAGGATAGTCGCCAAAGTACGCCTCGGTTCCCCAGCGCTTATCCCAACCCAAGTTGAACAGCAAAAACTCAGCCTGGATCACCTTGTTGCCATAGGGACGGAGCTGCTCCACAGTAATGTCCTCACCCTCGGCGAGCATGCGGCAATCGACAACCAATGCCCTGCCTATAAACTGGCTTGCCGGAAACGCATCGAGCGTCGTGCGGTCGGCAAACAGATGCGCCGGTGGATCCATATGCGTCCCCGTATGGGTGTACATCTGCATGAGCGTCTCTTTAAATCCGTCGTGCTCGTAGGTGTTCGCCGGCAGCAGCTTGGGTGTATCGGTTCCGGGAAATACTGGCATGACTTCCCTAATAGTGTGAGTCAAATCAAGCACGCGCATGTTCAATCCCCATTTCTTTCTTGGCAAAGCAAAACGGGGCCCGCACTCGGCGGAGGCCCCGTCGTGAGAGGTTATTCCCGGTATTATTAGTACTGTTCGATGCCCATGTAGCGACGGATCTCGGGGCTGTGGTCGAACACCTTGCCGCGGGCGGCGCGCAGCTCGCAACTCATCGCATAGAAGAAGATCGGCTCCAGGAACGAACGCACGCTGGCAGGCACTTCGCCCACGCCGTACTCAAGCGCGTCGAGCACCATAATCGTATCGGTGTGCGTGTTGAGGAACGCAAGGGCACGCTCCTCCATGGGGCGGCACTCGCCCGAGCCGAGCTGCACAAAGTAGAACACGCCGGGCTCGGTAGCCTCGAACGGGCCGTGGAAGTACTCGCCAGAGTGGATGTAGCAGCAGTGCTGCCACTGCATCTCCATGAGCGAGCAGATGGCCATGGCATAGGTCTGGCTAAAGTTGGGGCCCGAGCCCAGGATATAGAAGAACTTGTGCTGCTGGCAGAGCTCGGCAAAGCGATCGCCCAGCTCGGCGTTGACCTTCTCGCGGGCGGCGGGCAGCAGCGCGTCCATCTGCTTAAGGCCGGTGTACATGTCGGCGAGCGCCTCGTAGCCCTCCTGCTGGTCGAGCAGCTCGGCAGCCATCAGCACGCCGATGCCCTGCGGGACCTCGGCCTGCGACTCGCCCTTGTTCCACGGATAGACCCAGGTGGTCCACTTGCCGTTATCGATCTTGGAGCCCGCGTAGTCGGTCATGGTCACGACCTCGGCGCCGGCAGCCAGCGCCATCTCGCAACCGTCGACGACCTCCTGCGTGTTGCCGCTGTGGCTGCAGGCAATAACGAGCGACTTCGGCCCTAGGTTCTTGGGGGCCATCAGGCAAAACTCGCGTGCCGTGTAGACCGTCGAGGTAAACGTGGCGGCCTCGCGCTTGAGCAGCTCGTTGGCCGGCATCAGGTCGATCATCGAACCGCCACAAGCAATCCAAAAGACGTTCTCGATCTTGCCCTTGCGCTCGATGATTTCCTGAACCAGATCATGTGCGTTCATCCTGATGTTCCTCCTTGTGGGGCGGCTTTGAACGACGACAGCCCGTACCTGCGGTCGTTCTATGTTGTTCTATTTATAGCACGCCGGCTGTCACGGGTGAAGTCATTTCAGCAAATTTGTTCTATGTTGTTCTATCTATGGACGCTAGATGTCGAAGACGTAGCGCGAGCCCACAATCTTTTGGCGTCCGAGCAGCAAGGGCCGCCCGCCGGCGTCGGTAAAGTAGGCCTCCATATAGAAGAGCGGCTCGCCGACCGGTACCTCCAGCAGCGGGGCTGTCTGAGCGTCGGCAAGCGCAATCTCCACGGTGCAGGGATCGGACTTGAGCGGCGCGCGGCCCGAATGCTCTGCAACGAGCGCAAAGATCGAGTTATCGGCGAGGTCTTTATCGGCAAGCGTCTGCAGGTAGGGATGGTCAGCCAGCACAAAGGCGTTGTTCTCGAGCATGACGGGCACGCCGTCGGCCGTGCGCACGCGCTCGACCACGATGAGCTCGCAGCCGGGCTCCACGTCAAAAAACGCCGCGTCCTCGCGCGTCGCCGCAACCACCGTGCGCGACACCAGACGCGCACCCGGCACCATGTCGTTGGCAGCACAACCCTCAGTAAAGCTCTGGACGTCACCCTTCTGGCGAATCTTGCGCTTGAGCTTGGGAGCGCACACAAAGGTACCCCTCCCCTGCTGGCGGTTGAGATACCCCGCACGCGACAGCTCCTCGATGGCGCGACGCACGGTGATGCGTCCCACGCCATAGGACTTCGCGAGCTCTATCTCGGAAGGAATGCGCGAGCCGGATGCGTACACGCCGCGCGCGATCTCTCCCTTTAGGTCGTCCATAACCTGCTGGTACAGCGGCACGGCGGACACCTCGGCGCGCTCGGAACGTTCGGTCTTGCTATCGGCTGCCATCATTACGCTCCATCCCGCGCATGCTCGGACTCAAACTCTTCAATCGCCGCCATAAACTGCTCGCCAAAGGCATCGGCCTTTTTCTCGCCGATGCCGTTGACCTGAATCAGCTCGTCGCGCGTCTGCGGGCGCAGGCGGCACAGGCCGCGCAGGGCCTTATCGGAGAAGACCATGTACGGCGCCATCTCCAGCTCGGTCGAGATCTCCTTGCGCAGGGTGCGTAGGCGCTCGAACAGCTCGGCATCGTCGCCCACACGCGGGCGCTGATCCAGCTCGGCCTCCTCGCGCAGCAGATCCACCGCACGGCGGGCGCGAGCCGAGGCCTTGCGCTTGGACGCGCGACGCTTAACGGTAAAGGCAAACGCCTCGTCCTCGACCTCGCCGGCGCGCGGACCGAGCCCCACGACCGGGTACTGCCCCTGCGAGGTGGCCAAATAACCGCGGCCGCACAGCTGGCCGATGATGTCCTTGATGCGCCCGACCGATTCGCTCGACAGCTCACCGTAGCCGCGGTCCTCGTCCAGATGCATCTGGCGAATGCGCTCGGTGTTGCCGCCGTGGAGCACGTCGGCGATCAGCGACTTGCCAAAGCGCATGGGACGCGTGGCCACATAGCGCACGGTGGCGCGGGCCATATCGGTGACGTCCTCGACCTCGAACTGCGTGAGGCAGTTGCTGCAGTTGCCACAGCCCTCGGCCTCGTCCGTAGCGGCGCTGCCCGTACCGGCCGAAGCAGCATGCTCGGCCGCGGCCTCGTCGCCAAAGTAGCGCAGCATGTATTCGCGCAGACAGCCGGTGGTATTGCAGTAGCCCTCCATCTGGCTGAGCAGACGATATCGATTCTGGAGCGCCCACGCGCGCTGCTCGTCGTCGAGCGCCTCATCGGCAGCATCGCCGCGGTCGATCAGAAAGCGGCGCATGCGAAAATCGTTGCCGTTCCACAGCAGGTGGCAGCTGGCCGGGTCGCCATCGCGGCCGGCGCGGCCCGCCTCCTGGTAGTAGGCCTCGATGCTCTCGGGCACGTTGTTGTGAATCACGTAGCGCACGTTGGGCTTGTCGATGCCCATGCCAAAGGCGTTGGTGGCAACCATCACCTGGATATCGTCGTCGATAAAGGCGCGCTGGCTATGGCGACGGGCGTCGTTGCCCATGCCTGCATGGTAGCGGCCAACGCGAATGCCGCTGGGACCCAGTGCCTCGACAAGCTCGCCTGCCAGCGCATCGACTGTCTTGCGGGTCGAGCAATACACGATGCCGCTCTCGCTCGAATGCGCGATCACATAGTCACGCACCCACGCGGCCTTGGCCTTGTCGCCCATCTCCTCGCAGCCAAAGTAGAGGTTCTTGCGATCGAAACCCGTCACCACCGTCGCGGGGTTTTGCAGGCCGAGCATCTGCTGAATGTCCGCGCGCACGCGCTCGGTCGCCGTAGCGGTAAAGGCCGCCACGATGGGGCGCTGCGGCAGGGAATCGATGAACTCGCGAATCTGCAGGTAGGCGGGGCGGAAATCCTGGCCCCATTGGCTCACGCAGTGGGCCTCGTCAATGGCCACGAGCGGCACGCCAATGCCGCCGTCCGCCGCAGCCTCCTGCGCAAAGGCTAAAAAGCGCGGCTCGAGCAGGCGCTCGGGCGCCACGTACATAAGCTGGTAGCGGCCCTCGCGTGCCCGTTTGAGCACGGTATTTTGCTGGGCCGGGGTAAGGCTGGAGTTGAGATAGCTGGGTCGCGCACCCGCCGCGAGCAACGCACGAGTCTGGTCCTCCATCAGCGACAGCAGCGGGCTCACCACAAAGGTGATGCCGGGCAGCATGAGCGCGGGCACCTGGTAGCAAATGGACTTGCCGGCGCCCGTGGGCATAACACCCAGCGCATCGCGACCGGCAAGGATCGCATCCACCATGCGGTCCTGTCCCGGGCGAAACGAGGTGTAGCCAAAATAGGCGCCGAGCGTGTCGAGCGCCATCTGCTGCATGCTATCAGTCATGGTTTCCTAACGTCCAAGTCATCTGCCGCCGATTATACGCCGCCACGCGGACAGCAGCACACGGCCGCCGCCCAGACTAGTCGTTTAAGAACGCCCCCAACGGCTAAGGAGTGTCCCCAGGTGCCGGCAGAAAAGGAACGTCCCCAAGTGCCGGCCCGGCAACGCCGATGTTTTGGCGCGGACAGCGAAAGCCCGCCAGAGCGAGCAAGGTGCCTTGAAACGAGGCGGCATTGACCTTCTGGTCATGCCGCCGAAGTTGAAAGGCAGATTGCCGCTCTGGCGGGCTTGCAGCGTCGAGCCGTTGCGCGGTTTGGAAAACCGCGCAACTAGAGCTACATGACCATAACGTAGCGCGATCCCACGTAGTACTGCTTACCCATCAGGACCGGCTCGCCATTGGGGCCGGTGAAGCCGGCACGTAGATTGAGCAGCGGATCGTGCGGAGCAATGCCCAACTCGGCCGCCTGCTCGGCATTGGCGCGAACGGCCTCGACCGTGCGGTAGCCAACCGAGACAATCGGCGTTCCGCCAACACGCTCGACCTCGGCAAAAATCGACTTGTCCTCAAGATCGGCCGTCAACAGCTCACGGTAGGCGTCAAACGGCACAAAGATATTCTCCTCAAAGATGGGCTCACCGTCGGCCGTACGCACGCGCTTGATGTGCAGCAGCAGCGCGTCCTTCTGCAGACCAAAGAACTCCATCTCGTTTTGACGCGCCGGAACGATCTGGCGATCGACCACGTGTGCACCGGCCTTCATGCCGTTGCCGGCACACAGCGCGGTAAACGTCTGCAGCGTCGAGGCATGGAACTGACGATTGATGTGCGGCGTGGAAACAAAGGTGCCGCGGCCCTGCTGCTTAACCAGGTAGCCATCGGAGCACAACTCCTCGACGGCGCGACGCACCGTAATTCGGCTCACGTCGTACTGCTCGGCTAGCTCAAGCTCGGACGGAATACGCTCCTTGGGCGCATAAACACCTTTCTCGATCGCATCTTTGATTTCGTCATAAATCTGCTGGTAAAGCGGTGCATTTTTGGGCGCAGGCATATCTAATCACTCTTATCGAAATATCGAAATAACTAATACGTATATAACGTCTAGTTTCATGTTACCTCATAATGATAAAACGATGCACCCTCCCTACCAAAAAGCGACAGCTTCATTTTGGTAGGTTTTAACTGGGCAAACGAAGGCCTCCCGAAAGCAGCGAGGCTTTCGGGAGGCTCAAGCGGACAGGATTGCGCTGTGCCGGCAAAATGCCAACACTCTACCTGCCGTCGTCCTGCTGCAGGCTGTCCTGCTCGCTGAGGCGCGCCTGCCTGCTGGCCATGCGTGCGGGCTTGTCGGGATCGGGAACGGCCGTGGGCATGGGCTCGTCGACATGACCGCCCCACCAGCCGCCCACAAAGTTGAGCGTATGGAACACGTTGATCACGGCGCCGGGATCAACGTCGCACACCAGCTTGATAATGTCCTGGCTCTCGTAGGTCGAGACAACGGTGTGCAGCAGACACATCTTTTCGCGGCTGTATCCGCCGATGACCTCGGCGCAGCTAATGCCGTGCTGAAAATGGTTTACGTAGGCAGTCATGACCTCGTCTGCCTTACGCGTCGTGATCTGCAGCGTCACGCGATCGTAGCGACGATAGAAACTGTCGATGGTCTTGGTCGAAATAAACTGGAACACGATGGAATACGCCGCCTTGTCCCAGCCAAACATAAAGCCAAAGATCGCCAGGATAAAGCAGTTGAAACCAAAGATGACGCCCCAGATGGTCTTGCCCGTGTGGTTGGAAACCCACAGCGCGATAAAATCGGTGCCGCCGGTGGATGCGCCGGATTTAAGCGCGATGGCAGCGCCCAGACCCGAGACCACGCCGCCAAAAATGATTAGCATGATCTTGTCGCCCAAAAATGGAGCGAAGTGAAAGACGTTAAGGAACAGCGACGAGAGCACGACCTGCATCATCGAGAAGATGACAAAGCGCTTGCTGATGCCGCTCCAACATAGGAGTGCCACGGGGATGTTGAGCGCGAGCATACCGAGCGAGATGTCGATGTGAACGCCGCCCAGCGAAGTAACGCGATCGAGCAGGACCGCGACGCCGGTGAGACCGCTCGGAAGCAGGTCGGCGGGCTGGATGAACGCCTGGATCAGGAATGTCTGGAGAACGGCGGAAATGGTGACCGCCACGGCAGTAATGGCGCGGCGGACGATGGTGAGGCGGCCGAGCACGAGCACTCGGTCCGTGAGCTGATCGATGGCGTTCGCCACGTAGGCTCCTTTCGAAGGCAGATGTAGTTGTGGGGCATGTCCGCGATTGTAGCATGGAGCGTGCGGGGGCGCTTCAATTCACCCTCTCTCGACAACCATCAGAAGGACTGTGAGGCCGCTCAAAAGAAAAACGCCGTGAAGAGAGCGATCCCTTCACGGCGAATTCGACGTTTGCCCAGATAAAACCTGCCAAAATAAACCTGTCCCTAAATGGCAGATAGGATGTCGGTCAGGTTGTCGATGACAACGTCGGCGGCGGACTGATCCAGGTTGACGCCCTCGTGCGGACGCAGCGCCAGGACTCGGGCGCCGGAGCGCTTGCCGGCCTCGATGCCCAAAGGCGAGTCCTCGATAACCAGGCACTCGGAAGGCTCAACCCCCAGCGCCTCCATGGCACGCAGGTAGATCTCGGGGTCGGGCTTAAACGCACTGCACTCGTGACCGCTGATGGTGTAATCCAGCACATCGGCAATGTCAGCGATCTCCACCAGCTCGTCAATCAACTCGCGATAGGACGAGCTTGCGATGGCACACTTCACGCCGCGCTCGTGCAGCTCACGCATCACCGGCTCCGTCTGCTCGTTGAGCAGCTCGGCATACGGAACGGGGTGGTCCGGGCTGTAGACCTGCTTGTACTCCACGCGCAGGCGCTCGCGCAGCTCAACATCGTCGGGCACCAACGCCTCCCAAATGGCAGGCTCGTTAGACCCCGAAAGATCGGGGATCTCGTCAAAGTGGAACCCCTTCTCTTCCATAAACGCCACGCGGCGACGGTTGTAGAACCACTCGGTATCGACCAGCACGCCGTCCATGTCAAACAGCACTGCCTTGATCATACGCATCTCCTCCCACCTGCCAAAAAGGGACAGGTTTATTTTGGTAGGTTTTATCTGGGGTTTTGTGACGCAACGGACACGCCCTCCCCAGAGCAAAAAAGGGGATGGGGCGCAAACCCCATCCCCTCTCAATCAACCCGTAAGGTCTACTTACTTGTGATTAGTAGGAAAGCTTCCACATGTAGCGACGCATGGTCAGCGGGTGCTGACGGGCCTCGGCGATCTGGTTGCCGTACTCGCGCATAACGGCGAGGTGCAGCAGCGGGTTGAAGTAGGTGACAACGCTTGCCGGCACGGCGTCGGCCAGGCCGTAGTCCTTGGAGTCGATCAGAGCGACCTTGGCGCCCATGCGCTCAAGGAAGGTGAGGGCGCGAGCGTCCATCGGGCGGGTGGCACCGTCGGACATGAAGAAGACGTAGGGCTTACCCTCGGTGGAAACCTCGAACGGACCGTGGAAGTACTCGCCGGTGTTGTAGGCGGCGGCGTCGATCCACTGCATCTCGGTGAACAGGAAGGCGGCGTGAGAATAAGCCATCTTCTCGGAGGCACCGGAAGCCATAAAGTAGATCATCTTGTCGTCCTTGAAGTCCTCGGCGAACTTCTTGGCGAGCTTCTTGCAGTGCTGAGCGGCGTTCTCGCAGAGATCGAAGACGTTGGTGAGGCCGGTGATCATATCCTCGTAGTGGTCATAGCCCTCGGTCTGCTGAAGGATCTCGAGAGCAAGAGCGATGGCGTAGCCAGGCTTCTCGCACTTGGCAGCGTAGTTGGCGTGGAAGCCGTGAACGATGACGTGGTCGGCGTCGACGGTCAGAGCGGAGCCAGCCTTGTTGGTGAGGGAGACGACCGGGCAGTTGTGCTTCTTGGCGGTCTTGTTGGCCTCGACGGTCTCGGGCGTGGAGCCACCGAGGGAGCAGGTGATCACGAAAGTGTGCTCGTTGACCCAGGAGGGCGTATCGTAGTTGAACTCGTTAGCGGTGAAGATCTGAACGTTCAGCTTGTCCGTGTTGTTGGCCAGGAAGTACTTGGCGGGGTAAAGGTCGGACATGGAAGCACCGCAGCCGACGAAGGCGACACTGTGGATCTCGTGGTTGGACAGGACGTCAGCGACGATCTGCTTAGGGAGGTTAAGGTCGATCTCGTACATCTGACACATTCCTTTCGATTTTTGCGGCGCCACATTGCCGGGCGCTCGCAGGGTTACCGTGGTTTGGACCGAGTCGCCGGCCCGTTGAGGATGTGTCAAAGGGACAGTCCCTTTGACACATTTTGGGGATGGGAGCCTGCCTGGGGTATGGGATGTCAGGCAGGCCCCCGGGGGAAAGCGGTTAGGCGCTTGGTCGCGACTAGGCCAGGATGCCGGCCGCGGAGAGGGCGATGCCGCCCACGATGGCGATCACGAGAAGCCAACCGGTGTTGACGTTCTTCTTGATGAGCCAGTACATAAGGCCGGTGAGGCCAAGGGAGATCATCTGGGGCATCATGCCGTCCAGGATGTCCTGGATAACGACGGTGCCCTCAGCGAACTGCAGCGGGGTGGTGGCGCCGATCAGCGTAGCGATCATGCCGCCCACGGACATAAGACCCACGATGCCGCAGACATACATGAGCTTCTCCATGAGGTCGCCGCCCTGAAGCTTGCTCAGGTACTCGTGGCCGCCCTGATAGCCCATCTTGGCTGCGAACCAAGTGATCAGCACAGAGGGGACGATGGAGATGAGCATGGCCAGGATCGGGCCCATGATGGAGCCCTGCTGAGCCAACTGAACGCCCAGACCAAAGGCGATAACGCGGATGGTGCCCTGGAAGAAGGAGTCACCGATGCCGGAAAGCGGACCCATGAGGGAGGTCTTGACCGCGTTGATCGAATCGGGATCGAAGTTCTCGGGATCCTTGGCGTACTCCTCCTCCATGGAGGCGGAGAGGCCCAGGATGAAAGCGCTCGTCTGCGGGGTGCAGTTGTAGAACGCCATGTGACGGTGGTAAGCCTCTTTCTTAGCAGCGAGCTGCTTGGGATCGGACTCATCCGGATAGAGGCGATCGAGCGTGGGAACCATGCCGTAGAGGAAGCCCATGTTCATCTGACGCTCGTAGTTCCAAGAGGCCTGGATGGCCCAGGAGCGCCAGAAGAACTGGCTGACCTTCTTGTTCAGGGACACGTCCTTGGTTGCGGTTGCCATAGTGTGTTCCTCCTTAGTCTTCGTCGTCTTCGAGCGGATCGTAGTCGGAATCGACGCCGGCGGCTGCATGGGAACCGTTGAACTTGAAGCCCATGAAGACGACAGCCAGGCACACACCGATCAGAGCGACCGCGATGACGGACAGGTTGAGGTAAGCGGCGAGCAGGAAACCGATGAACAGGAACGGAGTCATACCCTTCTTGATCATCATGGTGAGCAGCAGGGCCAAGCCGTAGGCGGTCATGATCTTGGTCGAAACGTTAAGACCAGTGGACAGCCACTCGGGAACCATGTTGACGATGGCCTGAACCAGGTCGGTGCCAACAAAGACGGCGAGGAAGATCGGCAGGAAGTACATGACGGCGTACAGACCGGAGCCGGCGCAGATGTGCATACGGTAGGCGGTCTTGAACTTTCCGTTATCGATCGCGCTATCTGCCACATGCGTGAGGGCGGCGATGATGGAACGGAACACGATGCCGAGGAGCTGACCCAGGACGGCGACCGGGATGGCGATCGTCATGGCGGTCTCGGCAGAAGCATCGGTCAGGCACGCAAAGGCAGCGGCCACGATGCCGCCCAGGACCATATCGGGCGGAACGGCGGCGCCGACCTGCACCAGGCCCATGGACACGAGCTCGACGGCGGCACCGACGGCAAGGCCGGTGGGCACATCGCCCAGCAGCAGACCGACGAGCGTAGCGCCAACGAGGGGCTGCTCGAAGTTAAGACGACCGAGCAGGCGGGAGTCCCACATGCAGAACACGCCGACGAGGCCGACGAGCACCGCACTGATGAACGTATTCATACCCTTCTCCTTTCAGTCAGGCAAAAGCCTGGTTGATTACAGCTTGGCGTCGATGTCGACGCTCTGATACGTAGGGGTCTGCTGGACATAGAGCTTAATGCCCATGTCGAGCAGCTGGTTGACGTCAGCCTTCTGAGTGGCGTCGGGGAAGACGGAGCTGTCCTTGCCGCCGACCTGATCGGCACCGTCGTGGTTGGCGGTGGCGCCCAGGTTGATGGCATCGAGCTTGTAGCCCTGGCAGAACTGCAGCATCTCGGCCGTGTTGCCAAAGACGAACATGACGCGCTCGCCGAGGGTGTTGAGCTTGTCCATCTTGGCGAGGGCACGCTCGACGGTGAAGACGTTCAGGCGCACGCCCTGGGGCTTGGCCAGCTTAAGAGCGCCCTTCTTGATGTCATCGTTGGCGGCAGCGTTGTCGACGACGATGATGCGCTCGGCCTGAACCTTGGTGGTCCAGGTAAAGACGACCTGGCCGTGCAGCAGACGGTAGTCAAGACGTGCGAGGACGATCTTGGCGGGACCGGAGCTGTGACGGGGCGCCTTGGCCTTCTTGGCGGGAGCCGCGGCGACCTCGACCGGTGCGTTGGGGTTGGTCAGACCGGTGCGGGCCTCGTTGATGAGGGCTGCGAGCTCGGCGCCCTTGACGGGGACGGGGCTCATAGCGAGCGTGAGCGCCAGCGGGATGTTGAAACCGCTGACAACCGTGAACTTCGTGCCGTTCTTGGAAAGCTCGACCATGTTGTTGTTGACCGAGCTGCCGAGCATATCGGTCAGCACATAGACGGTGTCGTCCGCGTTGAACGTGGCGATCATGGCGTCCACCTTATTGGTGATGGGCTCCTTGTCGTCACGAGCAAGCGACACGACGTGGACGTTCGACACGTCGCCGAGAACCATCTCGAGCGTGTCTTTGGCGCCTGCGGCCAGGCCGCCATGAGATGCGAGAATGATCTGATTCATCTTGCCTCCTCCTTTTCGTTATGGTCATTATAACGTCTTATACGTTGCTTATATTGCTAATTAGTATAAAGACCGCTCGCGGGTGAAAATCGACCGTTGACGGGTTTAACGTACTTGAAACGTTGGAGCCGAGCAGGCCGGCGCTGGCAGGATAACCCCAGGTCAACCGCCGCGCGCAATCCCCTATCGCACGAAGTACCAGGGGCTTTCCTGAACGGTGGGCTCCAGCGCAATGCCCGTGCGCTCGCGGAACAGATCCATGTCCTGCGATTTCTCCGTCCACCACGCGTTGGGCTTAAAGGTCATGCTCTCGACAATACGTTTGACAATGGCGCTGTTGCGCAGCTTGGAGAAGTCGGTGTTCATGATCAGGATGGACATGAGCACCAGCACAATGCCCAGGACCTTGATCGCGCCGGCGGACTCGGCGTAGATACCAATGCCGACCAGAACGGTCGCCACGGTTTCGAACGAAGCCACGACCGGCACCTTCGACGTCTCAAGATCCATCGAAAGGCCCTGCATATAGAAGATGTACGCAAGAGCCGTCGGAATGAAGCCAAAGCCTGCGAACAGCAGAATGAGCTGCGGGGACATTGCCGCGGCCATATCGGACCACGGAGCCGAAAGCACTGCCATAAAGCATCCGCCAAAGACAAAGCCCCAAAACGTCACCGCCAGCGGATGCAGCGTCTTGGTGGCCATGCGGCTAAACACCGCCAGCAGCGCACCGCAAAGTCCGGCGATCACACCCGACACGACGCCCCAAGCCGAGAAATGGAAACCGGACAGGTCGCCGCTCGTCACCGCGAGCACGCAACCCACAATGTTAAAGACGATGGCGACGAGCTTGTTGGGGGTCACGTCCTCGCGATAAAGCACGCGGCCAAGCGCGACGCCAAACACCGGCGAGGTGTAGAGCAGCACCGAGGCCGTGGACATGCCCACCTCGCCCATACACTCGTAATAGCAGGTGTTGGCGACGGCTAAACCGACTATACCGACAAGCGCGCAGGGAACAAGCTCTTTAGGACTTGCCTTGAACAGAGCCAGGGGACCCGAGGCTTTTCCCTCACGAGCACCTCCCTGGCAACCCATAAATGCCAAGACCGGAGCCATTAAGACGGCACCCGACAACAGGCGAAAGGCCGCCATGCTCTGAGACGAAACACCCAGGGCCGATATTCCGTTAACAAAGATTCCGATGGTGCCCCACATAAGCGCGGCGATCAGCACCAGCACATAGCCCAGATTGCTTTTCTTCAACGCAGCCTCCTCGATATTGTTTCCAATATGTTTCATACTACGTTATAGTCGTTATATACATTTTTCAAGACACAAATCGGCGAGCGGAAAAGTGATCCGCTGGGGCCGGAGGAAAGCGGATCACCGACTCAGACCAGCCCCTCAGTGATCCGTTTTCCTCCGTTCCCAGCGGATCACTTGGCGATTGCGGTGAAATAGTTCCTAAATAGAGACTTCAAGCCTCCAAACAGGAACTATTCCACCGCAACTCATGAGAGGTATTGGGCTGTTAGGCCGCTCTATCCCTTAGTAATCCAGCTTCCACATGTAGCGGCGCGTCATGTAGTCCTTGTGGGTGACGGCAGAGAGCGCGCGCATGTACACGTTGTTGAGGATCGGGGCAAAGATCAGGTGGTTGAAGTACTCGCTCACGCTGTCCTTGATGTCGTTGAGGCCGAGCTCCTTGGCGTCGAGCTGGTAGACGCGCTCACCGCCGTACTGGTTGACGAAGCGGATTCCGCGCTCGTCGTTGCAGCGGCTGCGGCCGACGCTGATGAGCTGGAACAGTGAGGTGCGCTTGTCCAGGATCTCGAAGGGGCCGTGGAAGAAATCGCAGGTGTTGATGGTGCAGGAGTCGATCTGCAGCATCTCCTGCACGTTGCAGATGCTAAAGACGTAGGCGGCACCAAAAAGCGGGCCCTGAGCCATAACGTTGATGCAGGGCTTGTCGGCGTTCTGCTCGGCCCACTTGGCAGCAAGCGGACGGGTGTACTCGACGGCCTTTCGATAGATGGGGTCGACCAAGTCGAAAGCGGCCATAGCGGTCTCGTACTCGGCATAGCCCTCAGTCTGCTGCGTAAGCTCCATGGCGATCATGGTTACGACGGCGGAGTTGGTACGGCCCATGCAGGACTCGTCGATGGCAAGGCTGTCGTACTGGATCTTGTAGTCGCAGACCTCGGTGAGGCCGGACTCGTCAACATAGATGGCGATGGTGCTGGCGCCGTGGTCCTTGGCGACCTGGGCGGCGACGATGGTCTCCTTGGTGCCGCGCATGGACACGACGACGGCCAGGGTGTTCTCGTTGACGTAGGCCGGGGTGGCGTGCACGAACTCGTTGCTGGTGTAGCTGGAGCTCACGACCTGCGTGGCCTCGTGCTCCATAAAGTACTGGGCAGGATAGTTGCCGCCGTTGGATCCGCCGGCGCCAATCCACACGACGCGCTTGATGCCGCCCTTGTCTGCCTTATCAGCCAAAACCTGGGAGACGACGTCCTTAACCTGTTCCTGAGTAGTCATCGTGCATCAGCCTTTCTTCTCGTTTGATGCTCATCACAGGCATACAAGTTACATACACGTTTTGGTTATGTCGACTAGTTGTATGCTATATTTGTCTTAGAAATTTTGCTGGTGTGCTTCTCGATAAATCGCTACCAGCGGTTTTGTTGTTATATTGGATACATGCTTGATTAGGTAAGCATACAAGTTAGATACAGGCTGATCTCATGAGGACTTCGTCTAAAAAGAAACTGGCCCAATACGAGCGCTTGGCGGGCACGCTTCGCGACCGCATCGCCGCTGGTACCTACGCACGCGGAGACAAGCTACCGTCCGAGATGGAGCTCATGGACGAATCGGGCTTGTCGCGCAGCACCGTGCGTCATGCGCTTAAGGTGTTAGTTGACGAGGGCCTGGTTCGTACCGAGCGTGGGCGCGGCGCCTTTGTAGCCGACACGCCGGCGCTCCACGAGAACAACCTGGTTTTTTCGAGCTATACGGCGCAGGTACAGGGTCGGGGTATGAAGCCCACCACGCGCACGGTGGACTCGGGCTTTACCAAGGCTGCCGGCAGCATAGCTAAGTTCTTTGATGCCGCCGTGGGCAGCAAGCTCGTCAAGCTCGTCCGCCTGCGTTATCTGGACGACGCGCCGCTGTGCCTGGAGACCACCTACCTACCGCCGAGCTTTGAGGCACTCATCGACCGCGATATCAACGGTTCGCTCTACGCGACGCTGCGCCAAGAATTCCATCGCGCGCCAGCCCAAGGACACAAGACCTTTGAGGTGTGCTATGCCTCGCAAAACGAGGCGTTTTTGCTCAACGTCGAGCGCGGGCAGGCGCTGATCCTAATCACCGACTACGTCTACGACACCGACGGCCGCCCGCTCCACGTCTCCAAGCGCATTCAACGAACCGACCGCGCCAAATACACCGAACCCATCGGCTAACCAAACGAAAACCACCACAAAGGTGCCTGTCCCCATTGTGGTGGTTTTAGGCGGGAAGATCGGGGAACCAGGTTGGTTTGGGTTGGTTAGGGATGCGCTCGGCCAGGACCAGCTCCATCCAACACATGTCGTACCAGCGACCAAACTTTTGGGCGCAGCGGTCGAAGACACCCACCAGGCGATATCCCATATGGGCATGGAAATCCTGGCTGTTGTGCGTCAGGTACTCGTCGTCCTTGTCGTGCGGCACGGCGATGAGGGCGCACATGTTGGTGATGCCCATCGCGACCAGGCATTGCTTGAGCGCGTCATGCAGCTTGCGGCCCAGCCCGCCGTGGCGCACATCACGCGCTAGGTAGATCGACGTCTCGACCGACCAGTCGTATGCCTCTCGGCTGTTGAGCGGGCTCACATAGGCATAGCCCACCGGACGTCCGCCGAGTTCCATCACCAAATACGGATAGCGCCTGAGCGTACGCTCGATGCGCCCGGCGAACTCCTCAACGCTCGGCACCTCGTATTCGCAGGTAATCGCCGTCTGGCGCACATACGGCTCATAGATGGCAAGCAACGCCGGCGCGTCTTCGGGCGTCGCCAGGCGAATCGTCGGCTCGGACATCTCGGGCATACAGCCCCTCCCTCTCAAAAGCAAAGACCGCCTTGCGCCAAACCCAGCGCAAGGCGGCCCCTCGTCATTACATCAGGCTACAGGACAGCCGCCAGCGCGTCGATGTCCTCCTGTGTCGTGGCCCAGCTGGTGCAAAAGCGCACCACCGTGTGGGTCTCATCGTACTTTTCCCAGTACTCGATCGAGGCATGCTCGCGAATGCGGGCCATGTTCTCGTTGGGCAGAATCACAAACTGCTGGTTCGTGGGCGTCTCCAAGAAGAACTGGTAGCCGCGCTCGTGCAGCACACGACGCAGCGCCTGGGCCGTCTGAATCGCCTGTCGACCAATCTCAAAATACAGGCCATCGGTAAAGAGCGCCTCAAACTGCACACCCGTCAGGCGGCCCTTGGCCAACAGCGCGCCGTGCTGCTTAATGCGCGGAATAGGATGCGCCGGAGCGTGCATGCCGCAAAACACCACGGCCTCGCCGCACAGAGCGCCGCACTTGGTGCCACCGATGTAGAACACGTCGCACAGCTGCGCCAGCTCGGGCAGGGTAATGTCGCACTCATCGGACGCCAGCGCATAGGCCAGGCGAGCACCGTCCACAAACAGCGGAATCTCGCGCTTCTGGCACACCGCGTGAATCGCTGCGAGCTCGGCCTTGGAGTACAGTGTGCCGTACTCGGTCGATAGGCTCACGTACACGGCACCCGGGAACACCGTGTGCTCGTAGCTCTCGTTTTCGTAGAACACCTGGATATAGTTCTCCAGATCCTCGGCGTGCATCTTGCCCTCGTAGCCGGGGATGGTGAGCACCTTGTGGCCGCCAAACTCGATGGCGCCCGCCTCGTGGCAGGCGACGTGGCCGGTCTCGGCGGCAACGACGCCCTCGTACGGCGCGAGCAGCATGTCAATCACCGTCGCGTTGGTCTGCGTGCCGCCCACCAGCAAAAACACGTCGGCATCGGGAGCCTGACAGGCCTCGCGGATAAGCTGCTTGGCACGCTCGGTATGTGCATCGGTGCCGTAGCCGGGCTGCGGCTCCATATTGGTGTCGACGAGTGCCTGCAGCACCGCCGGATGTGCACCGTGGGAATAGTCATTGTTGAACGCGAGCATGGCAATCCTCTCTTACCAGGTATCGTCCAGATGATTCAAACGGGGCTATTGTACGCCGTTGGGATAGGCAATACGCGCGGCAAGGCACTCAAGTGCCAACACCAGGGCAAAGCCGCAGCTCACGTCAGTCAAAAAGTGTGCACCGATCACGATGCGGCCAAAGGCGACGAGCGCCGCGACCACGGCGGCGACCCAAAAGACCACGCGGCGGCGCGACGGCTTTTCCTTAAAGGCCGCCGCGGGAAGCCCGGCGAGCATAAGGCCGATCGCCGCGTGCGCCGTGTGTCCGCTCGCAAACGACTTGAAGCCGTCCCTGATCACGCCAGCGGCGATATAGGCCCACTTGTCGGGGTTGCCGATCACCCACCACGGCTGAAAATTGAGCCCCGGCGTGACCTCGATCACGCGCATGCGCGGGCGTGACCACAGCGGTTTGACGATCACGTTGAGGATGATGGCTTGGGCAACCCACACGGCAAGCACCATCAGCGCCCAGCGCGTGAGCTCGTCGGGGTCGGTGTCACGCGTAAGGCGATAGACGATGAGGTTGGCGGCGATGACCAGCACAAACGTCAGCACCAGCTGAGCCGCGATGAGTTTGCCGCCAACCCGCAGGGACGAAATAATCTCGTAGCCGGCCAGACCGACATTGACAAGGATGCCGAGCACGGCGAGCCATTTGCTCGCCTTGGAATCGGGACGCACCGCGCGCACGAGCATAATGCCTGCGACGCTCGCCGTCAGCTCGAACGGCAGCTCGCCGGCGGCCTCGATAAAGCGGCCGTACATGCTGCCGATGTTGAACAGCGCGCTCGAGATCTGGTAATCGAAGAAGCTGCCCACGCCCAGACAAAGGCACAGGACAACCGCGATCATGGCGACATCTTTCTTATAGATGTATCCGAACATGCTTTCCTTTCGATGAGGTCAGATTGCCCAAATGGGGCGTTTGCAGCGTCGACCCAATTAGTCGTCGTCGCTTGCACCCAGCTGTTGCAGCAGCATGAGGGCAGCCGCCACGGGGCCGGTGCCGTCGTTGGCGTCGAGACCGCGGCCCAGGCCGCTGCCCGCGCCGGCGCCGGCCTTGTAGGGCACCGACAGCTTGCGGCTCTTGGGGAAGTTCACCGCACCGTAGCGGGTCTTAAGCTCAAAGGCCACCTTCTTGGGTACGTCGACGCCCAAAAACGTGATGCGCCCGCCGCTGAGCGTAACGCTCTCGAGCCCCAGGCGCTCGCCGCGAATGCGGATGCGCGCGCGGTTGAACAGGTTGAGTCCCGCCAACGGCAGCTCACCGTGCGCAGCCTCGGTCTCCTCCTGCACCTCGTCGATGCTCTCCAGGTCCTCGGCCGCCGCAAGCTTGCGGTACACGAGCACGCGCTGGTCCACCGCCGGCATGTACTCCTCGGACAAGAAGTAGTCGGCCGGCAGGTTAATGCCCACGCTCGCCGCCTCCACGCCGGCATCGTCGTCGCCGCGCGCCTCAGCCACGGCCTGGCCCAGCATCTGCGTAAACAGGTCGAAGCCCACGCTCGACAGATTGCCGTGTTGCTCGGCACCCATAAGCGAACCGGCGCCGCGGATCTCCAGGTCGCGCATGGCGATGCGCATGCCGCTGCCCAGGTCCTGGAACTCGGACAGTGCGGTCAGGCGTGCCGTGGCCTCCTCGGTAAGCGGCAGCTCACCCGGGAACATAAAGTACGCGTAGGCCTGCGTGGCCGAGCGGCCCACACGGCCCTTGAGCTGGTAGAGCTGCGCCAGGCCCAGGCGCTGCGAGTCCTCGATGATGAGCGTGTTGGCGGTCGCGTTGTCGATGCCGCTCTCCACGATGGTCGTGGCGATAAGCACGTCGATCTTTTTGGTCGCGAACTCGATCATCACGTCCTCGACCTCGCGCGGGCTCATCTTGCCGTGTGCCACACCCACGCGCGCCTCGGGCGCGGCCTCGTGCACGCGTGCCACAGCGTCGTCGATGGTCTTGACGCGGTTGGACACGTAATACACCTGACCGCCGCGGCCCACCTCCAGGCGAATCGCTGCACTCACCACGTCGGGGTCGTACTCCCCCACGTGCACAATCACGGGACGGCGCCCGGTCGGCGGCGTGGTGATCAGGCTCATATCGCGCACGCCGCTCGTGGCCATCTGCATGGTTCGCGGGATGGGCGTTGCCGAGAGCGTGAGCACGTCGATCTGCTCGCGCAGATTCTTGAGCTGTTCCTTATGCTGCACACCAAAGCGCTGCTCCTCGTCGATGATCACCAGGCCCAGGTTTTTGGGGTTCACATCGGCCGAAAGCAGGCGGTGCGTGCCGATGAGCACATCGATCGCGCCCTCGGCAAACGCCTTGAGCGCGCGCTTTTGCTGCGTCGGGGTGCGGAAGCGGCTGAGCACCTCGACCTCCAGGCCAAACGGGGCAAAGCGCTCAAAGAATGTCTCGTAGTGCTGCTGGGCCAGAATGGTCGTGGGGCAGAGCACCATGACCTGGCGACCGGAGTCCACGCACTTAAACGCCGCGCGCAGGGCGACCTCGGTCTTGCCAAAGCCCACGTCGCCGCACAGCAGGCGGTCCATGGGCTTGGGTGCCTCCATGTCCGCCTTAATGTCGGCGATGGCCTCCAGCTGGTCGCGCGTCTCGTCGTAGGGGAAGCTCTCCTCCATCTCGATCTGCTCGGGCGTATCGGGCGGGCAGGCGATACCGGTAATCGAAGAGCGACGCGTATACAGGTCGACCAGGTCAAACGCCAGCTTTTTGGCATTCTTGCGCGCCTTGTTGGTAGCCCGCGTCCAGTCGGCGGTGTTGAGCCTGGTCAGGCGCGGCTTGTCGCCGTCGGGACCAACGTAGCGCGTAATACGGTCAACCTGCTCCAGCGGCACGTAGAGCTTGTCGCCATCGGCGTATTCCAGCAAAAAGTAGTCGCGTTCCTTGCCGCCCACTTCCTGGCGCGCGATCTCGCTAAAGAGCGCGATGCCGTGGGTAGCGTGCACGACGTAGTCACCCGGCTTAAACGGGAAGGTGATCTGCGTAATGTCAACCTTGCGGCGGCTGCGCGCGCGGTTGGCGTCCATGCGGGCGTTGAGGTCGGCGATCGAGAACACGGCCAGGTTGGCATCGGGCACCACCACGCCCTGCGGCAAGGCGGCATCGACAAAGGTCACGCGTCCGCGCGAGATGGTGGGCACGGCGGCGCCGGCGGCAGCCTGGGCGGCACCCGCCTCGAGCGAGCGGGCGTTGAGCGCGTCGGCCTTGCGCTCGCGAATTGCAGCATGAGCATCCTGGCGGACAGCACGATCGGCAGAATCCGCCGCTGCCACGCGCACACGGTCGCCAATAGCGCCCGCGTTTTCGGGCGCGGCCGTCAGCGACTCCTCAAAGGTAATACCCTCATCGCCAAAGGTGAGCTCCATCGACTCGCGTGCACCGCGGTCGGGGATGGCAAACACGCAGGCATAGCGCTTGCCCACGACCTCCTGGATGCGCGTCATAAAGCGATTGTCCGAGCCCGCGATGGCCGGCTGCTCAATCTTGAGCTCTGCCGTCACCGCACCGCCGGCACGAATCAAGCTCACGTAGTTAAGGCGCTGCTGGGAACCAAAGTCGAGTTGCTGAGCACGCACGTACAGGCCGTCCAGACGGTCGACCCCCGCCTCGCCGGCACGCGCCTCGATATCCTCGTAGGCGCGCAGGCAATCGTCGAACAGTGAGCGCGGCTCGGACAGCACCACGAGCGCCTTGCCACTCACGTGTGACAGCGGGCTCACGGTCTGGCTGTACATCACCGGCAAAAAGCGGTCGAGCTCGGGCGTGACGATACGCGCATCCACCATCTCGAGCAGCGCCGCCAACTTGCTGTCGTCCTGGCTGGCGCGGTAGAGCGCCACATGCATGTTGTGGACGGCGTCGTCGGTGAGTGCGAGCTCGCGACAGGGGAAGATCTCGATGCTGTCCTCGTTGCCGATCGTCTGGCCCGTGGAACTCACCATGCGGCGGATACGGTCGATCTCGTCGCCGAAAAACTCGATGCGCACGGGCGCCTTTTCCTGTGCGGGAAACACCTCGACGGTGTCGCCGTGCACGCGGAACAGGCCGGGTGCATCGGCGGCGCCGGCATTGGTGTAGCCCACGCCCACCAGACGCTGCGGCACTTCGTCAAAGGGAATCTCCTCGCCCACCGCAAAGGTCGTGGACTCCCAGTAGCGGCTCTCGACCGGCGGCACGCAGCGCAGCAGTGCGCGGGCCGAGGCGACCATAATGCAGTTGTCGCCGCGCACGATGCGCCCAAGTGCCTCGCAGCGTTGGGCCACCACGGCGTCGTCGGGCGCCTGCTCGCGCCAAGGGTAGTCCTTGCGCTCGGGAAAGCGGCACACGTGCGCCAGCCCCACATAGGCGGCAAGGCTGCGGGCGGCACGATCGGCCGCATCCTCGCCACTCACAATGTAGACCGTCGGGCGCGGACGGCGCGCAAACTGGGCTGCCGCCATAAGCGTGCGACCCGACTGCGACACGGCCAGCGTCACGTCCTCGCCGGCATCGAGTCCGGCCTCGACGGTCTGCAGCGCCTCGGCAGTGTAGAGCTGCGCGGCTATACGGTGAATGAGCATGCTGTTCCTCCGGCATTGCAACGCCAAAAGCCCGCCGGGGCAAGCTCGGCGGGTCGTACGTCAAAGATCATTGTTTGTCATGGTAGCGCATGGAGAGGACTCCAGCCCAAGGGCAATCCCGGCCCCGCAAAAAACGCCAGACGAAGATGCGTTCCGCCCTACCCCGTCACGCGCACGCTGGGGCACAAATCCGCCAGCGGGCACTCGTCGCACTTGGGTTTGCGGGCGTCGCAAATCTCGCGGCCAAAGGTGATCCACTGGTGATTGACCGACTCCCAATACTCGTGCGGCAAAATCTTGAGCAGATCCTGCTCGGTCTTGAGCGGCTCCTTAGCATGCGTCTTGGGACTCAACATCAGGCGGTGCGCAATGCGGTTGACGTGCGTGTCCACCGCAATGCCCTCCACGATGCCATACCCCACGTTGAGCACGATGTTCGCCGTCTTGCGTCCCACGCCCGGCAGCTTTACAAGCTCCTTCATGTCGGCCGGCACCTCGCCGCCATAGTCGGCGACGATCATCTGCGCGGCCTCGACGGCATGCTTGGCTTTGCTCTTGTAGAAGCCGAGTGACTTGATGGTGTCTGCCACGTCAGCCACGCTCGCCCCGGCCATGGCCTCGGGCGTGGGCCACTGGGCAAACAGCCGCGGCGTCACCTTGTTGACCTGCGCGTCGGTCGTTTGCGCCGAGAGTAGCACCGCGATCAGCAGGCGGAAGGGATTCTCGTGGTCCAAAAAGCACTCGACCGGGCCATAGCGACGGTTGAGGCGCTCGCACACCTCGATGGCGCGCTCGCGCTTGGCGGCATTGGTCTCGCGTGGCATAACGACTCCTCGGCTCAACGGCACAATAAACTTATGGGCACAATTGTCCCACGTCCGAAACGCTTACGCCTCCAAGAATGCGCCGGTCTGACGGCTCCACAGGCTCGCGTACTCGCCACCTGCCTCGACAAGCTGCGTATGCGTGCCGTCCTCGACAATCTCACCATCGGCCAGCACCACAATGCGGTCGAGTGCCGCCACGGTGGACAGGCGATGCGCCACCACAATGGAGGTGCGCCCGCGCATCAGGTTCTCGAGCGCCTCCTGCACCAGCGCCTCGGACTCGCTGTCCAGGGCAGAGGTCGCCTCGTCGAGCACTAGAATCGGCGCGTCGGTGAGAATCGCGCGGGCGATAGCCACGCGCTGACGCTGGCCGCCCGAGAGCTTGACGCCGCGCTCACCCACCATGGTGTCAAAGCCGTTGGGTAGGCGGTCGATAAACTCCAGGGCATTGGCCAGGCGAGCCGCCTCGCGGATCTGCTCGTCGGTGGCGTCGGGACGTCCGTAGGCGATATTCTCGCGAATGGAGCGATGGAACAACAGCGCCTCCTGCGGCACGTAGGCAACCTGGCGGCGCAGGCTCTGCTGCGTGCAGCGCGAGACATCCTGACCGTCCACGAGCACGCGGCCGCCCTGGACATCGTCCAGGCGCAGCAGCAGCTTGGTGAGCGTCGTCTTACCCGAGCCCGATTTGCCCACCAGACCCACGCGCTGGCCCGCCGACACATGGAGCGTCAGATCGTTGAACACGCTCTCGCCCGCCGCAGCGTCACGGTACGCAAAGCCCAGGTGCTCAAAATCAATCGCGCCCTCGGTTACTTTGAGCTCAGGGGCGTCCGGGTCGTCTGCCACCAAACGTGGCTCGTCCAGCACGCGCGTCATCTCGGCCGCATCGCCCAAAGCGCGGTTGATACGCTGCATCATGGAACTCACGTAGTTCAGGCGCATGGTGAGGTTATAGGTGTAGGTAAAAATCATGACGAGCGAGCCGGCCGAGATGCCAAACCACGCGTTGCCGCCCGCCACGAACACGCTCACCACAGCCATGGTGATGACGATAAGGCCCGAGGTCGTAAAGTTGCGCTGCATCATGGCGTGCATCGAGACCGTCTCGGCGTCGCGCGCGGCGCGGTCAGCGGCATCGAACAGGTCGCGTTCGAAGTCCTCGCGCCCACAGGTCTTGACGGCCAGGATGTTCGTGACCGCGTCGGACAGCACGCCCGAGAGCTTGTTCTGCGCGGCGGACGTCGCGGCCGAAAGCGGCATGATGCGCTTGTACATAAGCCAGACAAACGCGATGTAGACGACCATGATGCACACCAGGATCACGGTAAACGTCGGCACCACCGGGGCGAGCGCCGCCACGGTGCAGATGACCGAGGTGATGGTGGGGATGAGCGAATACACCGTCACGTCGACCAAACCCGTGTAGCCGCTCATAAAACGGCTTGTCTGGCTCACAAGCGATCCGCCAAAGCGGCTGGTATGGAATGTCATGGATTGGTTGGAGAGCGTGTCGAAGCACAGACGCGCCAGGTGGTAGTTGCCTGCGATCTCGAGCTTGTAGACGGTGTAGTCCTGTAACTTGGAGAGGATCTGACCCACCAGGTTAACGAGTACGAGCGCCAGGATATAGGGGCCGAAGACCTCGAATACTTGATCGTCCGCCACGGGGCCGGCCTGGACGCGGTCGACGATGAGGGCCATCACGTAGGTGTTGGCAAACGTGAGCAAAAAGATGTAGCCCGCCGACGAGAACACCGAGAGAAAGACGATCAGCGGCTGCGTGCGCGTGACATCCCAAAAACGCTGCAGCGTGCGGCGCACGGTAGAGCGCTTGAGCGGACTGGTGCTTCTCTGAGACATGGGCTTCCTTTCGCGTCTGATAGGGCGAGAGGCCATTGTTGCACATTGAAGCGCGCTTCAGTCAAGCGCGACGCGAAAAGCGCCCGCGCCCCGCGTCCACGCTGGCGCCCCGCCGTCCATTTCGGCTAGTCCTCGTCCTCTTGGTCTGTGGGCAGGCCTGCGGACGTGAGCCCCAAGATCGCGTCGGCCTGGTCGGTATCCTCCAGCGCGTCGATGTCCTTGAGCTTGCGTTCCATAACGTTAGTGCGCGTGGTGATGATGCCCTCGACCGTTTTACCCGCGGTCTCGATCTGCTGCTGGGCGCGGCGCAGCGCCGCCTGATAGCGCGGCAGCTCGGCCTTGACGGCAGAAAGCACGCGCAGCACGTCATCGGTGCGTTTTTGCAACTTAAATGTCTGGTAGCTCATCTGCAGGCTGTTGAGAATGGCGGCCATGGTGCTGGGGCCGGCAACGTTGACGTGATAGTCGCGGCCCAGGGTCTCGATAAGCCCGGGGCGGCTGACGACCTCGGCGTACAGCCCCTCAAACGGCACGAACATGATGCCAAAGTTGGTCGTTGCCGGCACACTCAGGTACTTTTCGCAGATGTCTTTAGCCTCGCGCTTGACCATGGTGTCGAGCGTCTTGCGCGCAGCCGCCACGGTCTCCGCATCGCCCGACTCCTGCGCGTCGAGCAGGTGCTCGTACGCGTCGCCCGGAAACTTGGAGTCAATCGGCAACAGCACGGGGTCGCCCTCGTCCACCGGCAGCCTGACAGCAAACTCAACGCGTTCCGAGGCGCCGGGCTTGGTGGCGACGTTTTCCAGATACTGATCGGGCGTGAGGATGTCCGCCAGGATTGCACCCAGCTGCACCTCGCCCAAAATGCCACGCGCCTTGACATTGCCCAGCACACGCTTAAGGTCGCCCACGCCGGTGGCGATAGACTGCATGTCGCCCAGACCCTTGTACACGGCCTCGAGCTGGTCGCTCACCTGCTTAAACGATGCCGACAGGCGGTCGTTGAGCGTGCGGGAGAGCTTCTCGTCCACCGTCGCGCGCATTTGGTCGAGCTGCACGTTGTTGTCTTTGCGGATGGCGCCCAGCTGAGCATCGACCGTCTCGCGCACCTTGTCCAGGCGATGCTCGATGCCTTCGCGGTTGGCGCCAAGCTGTTGGGCCGTCTCGCGGCGCAGGTCATCCATACGGTCGCCGGCCTGCGAGAACTCGCGCGCAATGGTCAGGTAGCGCTGCTGCTCTACGGCGGCGTCGGTCGTCTGCTGCTGCGCGATGGCATTTGCCGTGCGGCGGGTTTCGGCCAACGCGACGTTCAGGGTGTCGAGCGTGCTGTTGGCCTGCTCGAGCGCTGCCAGCGTTTCCGCGCTACTGTCGCCACGCTCCCGCAGCTCGGCACGCAGGCTCTTGAGCTGGAGGGCGCAAGCCACAGCAACCCCCACCGCCACCAAGGCGATCACAACAAGCACAATATCAATAGCAGACATAGACTCCGCCCAACAAACCCAAACGAGCACCAATCAAAACCGCGATCAATCTTACCCCGCCACACGCACCGGGCGGCCGGCCCCTTCTTGGGTGCCCCTCTCCTCCGCATATTCCATAATGCGGCGCGCCGTCTCCCTGCTCACCTTTGAGTCATCGCCGGCCAAGTATGCGTATACGTTTCCTTTATTCAGGTGCAGAGCACGGCAGAGGCCATAGCGCGTTACGCCCGATTCCTCCAATGCTTCCAGTATTCTTTTTCGCATCAGGGCGTTGATCCTTCTGTTCGCCACCGGCTTTTCCTTCACCGCTCTATACGCACGCCAAACGTTGGCATAACGATTAGGAAGCTCACTTTTGGCGCATAAAGATATTATGTTACCCGCTTGACCGTACAAGGACAAAACGTCTCGGTAATCCTCTTCCATCCACGAGCCCTCGGATAAACCCAGAACGTATTCGGCTTTTCCTTGCGCCAAAGCAAGCAAAAACAGAGGCTCCGCCACGCGCGGCGCAACCGTCGTCGCCTGCTCAACCAGCTTTCTAAAACTCAGTGACTGCTGTCCGGATAGCTCTCGGCAATAGCCTTTTAAGAATCCCTCAAAGGTCAGATTCAACCGAGCACCTCCGTTCATTTGCTATTATTATTTATCTTAAATAATACTATTTAGTCGCACGACATGACCCGCAAGATGCAAGGATTCCACTCGTGGCGATAATCCTTGCATCCAAGAAGACCAATGGTGGCGAACGTCAGTCTTCCCAACCGACCTGGATGGTTGTTATGACGTCACCTAGGCGCTGGCCGAGGGCTGACAGATGCTGGAGCACCTCGTTGGGCGATGCGCCGTTGAGGATGCACGTGAGGGCATACGACGCCAGAAAGATGGCCGCAAGCCCCAGCGGGATGAGCACGATCATCGCCAATGTGCGCAGGCGCTGGCCCAAACGGCGGCGGCGCGCGCGGCGTTTGTCGAACGCGAGTTCCTGCGCATATGAATCTTGCTGTACGGAATAGGCCTCTGGCGCCGATTCACACCCGGGCACAGCTGCAGGTACAGCAGCGGGCACGACATTTTGCGCAAAGGGCTGGGCTGCCGCCCCTTGCATTTGCATCTCCATGAGTCGTTGTTGCTGACGCAGCATGCGCTCAGCTTGTTGCTGCGGAGTCTCAAGAAACAGATCCATGCTGGCCTCCAAAATCGGAGCATTCGACGCTTACGACCAGCATCCCGCACCGCCATGACCGCGACAACGCAATCGCCGGCAATAGCCACAAAGTTTCTTTTGCTCAAAAGCTGTCGAAAAGCTCAACAACTCCCCTACCAGCACTTTCTCTGAGCTTTTTTCGCCAACAATCTTTTGGCTTTCCACCCTTACGCCAACTGACCAAAATCTAACCAAAAGCTTGACGAAAATTGTGAAGACAGGGACCCCACATAAACAAACGTGCCGCCCCAAAAGGGGCGGCACGCAAACTTAAAATCAGTTTTTCAGTACCGAGCGCGCAACGACCCGACTGCGGAGCGTGGGGCGGGGAAATACCTTTGCCTCGCGCGACTCTGCGGAGCCGTGAGCGAGAGGGAAAGGTATTTCCCCGCCCCACGCTCCGCAGTCGGTGAAGGTAGGCTACATGCCCGCAAGGCCTCGAGCTGCGGTGGCACACATAAACGCCAGGACTAGGATCACGAGTGAGCCCGCGATGTCGACCAGCACGCCCATTGCACGGCGCTCAAACAACCAGCTCTCAAAGTGCGGAGCGACGTTGTGCCAAACTCGCCACAACAAGATGCCCATGCCGATGACGCCGGGAATATTGAGCAGTAGGATCTCGGAGCACAAAAGACCGATCAGGTTGCCGGCGACGAAACCGGCGTCGCCCTCGCAGTATTTGCGGTAGACCATATACAGCATGTACGCCACAAACGGTTGCAAGCACGCAGAGATAAACGTGACCACCATCGAGGGGTCCTGCGAAAAGACATCGGTGAGCTTATCCACGCTCGTGGCATCCTTAGAGGCCAGGAACAGGCCAATGACCACCACGGGCACCACGCCCAAAATGACCTCGACCATCGTAAACAGCTTGGCAGTCAGGTCCTCGCTCGCCGAATTCAAATAAGGCGCCCACTCAGGATGAGCATGCGCCCCAACCTTTTTCTCCTTATCGGCACGGGCAACCTTACCGTCTTCATTAACCATGCGATTAGGATCACGACGAGTCCCAGCAGCAGCCATCCGAGCCCGAGACTTCTTACCCATAAAGCACCCCACATCAGGCAGTAAATAAACAAAAACACTACTCAGTTTACCCCTAAGCGATGGTGCGGCCCCAACTGGCCCCCACACAAAACGTGCCGCCCCAAAAAGGGGCGGCACACAAACTTTAATATCAGCTTTTCTGTAGCGAGCACGCGACGACCCGAAGCCGGAGCGCAGGGCGGGGAAATACCTTTGCCTCGCGCGACCCTGCGGAGCCGTGAGCGAGAGGGAAAGGTATTTCCCCGCCCTGCGCTCCGCAGCAGCTAGCGTCACGCGCTAGTAGTTCACCACTTGCTCCTCAAAGTACGCCTTGGGGTGGTTACACACCGGGCACACCTCAGGCGCCTCGGCACCCACATGCAGGTGCCCGCAGTTCAGGCACTTCCACACCTTTACGCCCTCACGCTCAAACACCTCGCCCGACTCGATGCGCTCGACGAGTTTGTTGTAGCGCTCCTCGTGAGCCTTCTCGACATCACCGACGCCACGGAACTTCTCGGCAATCTCGGCAAAGCCCTCTTCCTCGGCGGTCTTGGCGAACTCGTCGTACATCGTGGTCCACTCGTAGTTCTCACCCGCGGCGGCATCGCGCAGATTGTCCAGGGTGTCGGGGACGGCGCCATCGTGCAGATACTTAAACCACAGTTTGGCGTGCTCGGACTCGTTGCCAGCCGTCTCGGCAAAGATGTTCGAGATCTGAACGTAGCCGTCCTTCTTGGCCTTGGAGGCATAGTAGCGATACTTGGTGTGTGCCTGGGACTCACCGGCAAAAGCGGTCTCGAGGTTCTTCTTGGTTTGGGAATTCTCAAAATCCATAGGTGTACTTCCCTTCAACGCATGCCGCCCGTAGGCTTCGAGCGGCCTCGTCTTTAGGATGCCCTCATGTCGGAAATCTAAACCTTACAATCCTGTTCTTCAGATTTGCACAGGCTAGATGCTCAGCCAGCGATCGCCCTCGGCTCGGCAAAAGCCCTCACGCACCAGGTCGGCCAGAATGCCCGCGACAAGCTCGCGCTCGACCGGTCCACGCCCAGCTGCCGCTTCCATCTCGTTAACGCCCACCACGGCATCAGCAAGCGTAATCCCCGCCGGCTGGCCATCGCGCGCTGCCAGCAACATACGCACGATATGCGCGCGCTTTTGGCGACGCGAGCCCTCAAACTTTGATTGACGGCTATAGCCCGCCGAGCGCCTGGACGGATTGGGCAACGTCTTTTTTAGATATGCGCCGTAATCCAGCAACGCGTAATACCACGCGCGCGGCGTATCGGCATCATCGAGCGGCACGGCAAAGGGAGCGATCTCGTCGGTCGCCGCACCGGGGGCCGCCGGACAGGCCGCCTGAATCAGCGGCACCAGCTCGCGATCGGGAACAGCCGGTACATCGGGAAAGAAGTGATGCAGAAAGACCGTGCGCACGTTGGTCTCCAGATACACGCCCGGAAGGTCAAACGCAAACGACCGGATACCCTGCGCCGTTGCCGGGCCAATACCAGGCAGAGCGACCAAGTCACGCGTCTCACGCGGAAACTCACCGTCCCAGTCCTCCACAACGCGCTGAGCGGCCTTGTGGAGCGCCAGAGCGCGTCGGTTGTAGCCCATCCCCTGCCAAGCGTCCAAAACATCGGAAGGCGCGGCCTGGGCAAGCGCCTGCACGGTCGGAAAGCGATCGAGCCACGCCGGCATGCGCGTCTCCACGCGCGGCACCTGTGTTTGCTGCAACATGACCTCGGAAAGCCAAATAATGTACGGGTCGCGCGTGCGGCGCCACGGAAGGTCGCGATAACGCAGGACCCCTTCCGAACGAATCATCGAACGAAAGGGGTCCTGAATCATGGCTATGCTCCTTATGCGGCGCTATTCCTCCCGGCAAGCGCACGTACAGGTGGCGTACTCGGGAAACGCATCGCGGTCGGCGAACTTGGAATCGACGGCCGGGAACTGGCGGTGAGCAACGATATCGCCCAGCGAAACGGAATCGAGGTAGTCGCGCATCAGCGCTTGAGCTCCGGCCCACAGGGGATGATAGCAGCACGTGCCCATGCGCGCACAGTCGCCATCGGGCGCGGTGCAATCGTTCATGACCATGGGGCCTTGAACTGCCTCAACGACCTGGCGGATGGTGACATCGTCGGGGCTGACCTTGAGACGCATGCCACCGTGGACGCCACGCAGGCTCTCCACAATACCGGCCTGGACCAAACCGTGCTGAATCGAGCGGGCAAACGAATGCGGGACATTGACCTCTTCGGCAGCGGTGCGAACAGAAAGCAAACGCTCCGGATCCTCGGCAAGCATCGCCAACATACGAAGGGCGTAATCAGTCTTCCTCGATATGTCCATTTTTCCCCTTTCAAGGAATACGAACAGCTCGAACGAGCTCCGGGGCCGAGCTTGTGTCGAGACGCTAAATGACCGCAGGACATCCAAATGGTAAATCGGATATCCACTGAGTGCCGCGCTTGGAGCGAAATGCATCAGATGCGGCCTACAGTGCAATTTAGTATAACCTAACCCCCTGTCTCGTTGAACAGGTGTTGCGCAACAAAGCTGTTGTTCAGACAAATATACTTATTAGATTTTACTTGCGTTCCCGAAGGCGCGGGGATTCTGGGCGAAGATGCGCCAGGGCGATCGTTCTACCGAAACAAAGTGCATCAAACGCAAAAAGCCACGTCCGAAGACGTGGCTTTAATTGCGTTGGCGGGAAGTACGGGGCTCGAACCCGCGACCTCCGACGTGACAGGCCGGCGCTCTAACCAAACTGAGCTAACTCCCCAGGCAGTCGTTCGCGTTTGTTTCCGCTCGCGTGCGCTGCGGGGATTAGTATACACAGAAGTCTGTCCGGCGCGCAACAACTTTTTTGAAAAAATTTTTGGGGCCATCCGGGAGGGTCTCCGGGGCTGGGGGCGGGGGTTAAGTTTGCTGCTCTACAGTCCTGCGCAAGACGGAAAGCACATTAAGTGCTTTCCTTTGCGTGCGGAACTCGCGACAAACTTAACCCCCGCCCCCAGCCCCGGAGACCCTCCCTGCCGTCACTTTGTTCGAGTCGTTGTTGTTCCTCGCCGCTTCCGCGGCTCGAGGTCCCCGTTCTCCTCGGCGGGGTTGTCTAAGGTTGTCGCTGAAGCTCTGCCTTTTGCTGAAAGAAAAACGGGAGATGCGATCTGCATCCCCCGTTTTTGTTGCGGTTACTCCAAGTCAATAAATTTGGTGCTTAGGATCTTGCCGTCTTTAACGAGCATTCTGGCCATGGTGGGGCCTCGGGTGCCTCTGGGGTAGCTGGCGCTGCCCGGGTTGAGGACTAAGCAGCGGCCCACTTGGGCTTCTTTGGTTACGTGGGTGTGACCGTTGATGGCTACGTCTACGGATCCCACCGGAAGGTCTTCGCGGTAGTGGGCTACGGCGAATTTGAGGCCTTCGTAGATAAAGAGCGCAAGACGGTCTACATCGGGGCCGTAGTCGCGGTAGTAATCGTTGTTGCCCAATACGGCCCGCACGGGGGCGATGGTGCATAGGTGCTCGTAGTCCATCTCTGACGTAAGGTCGCCGGCATGGATGATCAGGTCTGCGCCCTCAAGCTCATCCAAGAGCGCAGGCGATAAATAGCCGTGGGTGTCCGAGATGATGTCGATGCGCTTGGCGCTTGCGCTGTTCATGGGATCCCTTCCGCAAAAAAACGATTCGGCAGATACATACAAAAAAGGCCCCACGGCTCCGCAGACGATGGGTCTACAGGGCTGCGGGGCCAGTGTGCTAGAGACTCAGGGCCTTCTTGAGCGGCACGACGCGGCGGCGCGAAACCGGCACGCGTTCGTCGACGCCCGTAATGCCCAGCTGGATGGCGCCCGAGGGCACCGTCTCAACGTCCGTGACGCACGCCAGGTTGACGATATAGCGGCGGTGAACACGGAAGAAGCCAAAGTCGCAGAGCTTGGCCTCAAACTGCGCCAGCGAGGTCGTCGACAAAAAGCGATCATCGACGGTATAGATGCAGGAGTAATCATCCTTGGCCATGATAAAGCGAATGTCGTCCACGGGAATGAGCACCTTGCGGCCGCCCTTTTCCACCGGGATACGCTCGATGGTCACCTTACTGTCCGTGACCGGCTTGGCGCGTTGCATGACCTTCTCGATCGCGCGATCCAAGCGAGCTTCCTCGACAGGCTTCATCAGATAATCGACGGCATCCACGTCGAATGCCTCGACCGCATGGTCGCTATACGCAGTCACAAATACGATCGCCGGCGGATTTTTGAGCTTATGCAGCGCCTCGGCAAGTTGCAGGCCCGAGGCACCGGGCATCGAGATATCGAGAAACACGACATCCACGCGACTTTCCATAAGCATCTCGATGGCGGAGCGAACGCTCGACGCCTCCGTGATCGTGCCGATCTTACCCGTTTGCTCGAGCAGGAAGCGAAGCTCCGAGCGAGCCGGCGCCTCATCATCCACAATCATTGCACGCAGCATAGGGATAAAACCTTTCGTCAACTAACTACGTCGGGCATCCGTCGCATGACGTTGAGCCCGTAGCCTTTTATTCTACTCTTGAATGTCAAAGATGCTCTCTGACAAATCAAGATGAAGAAGCACTTTGGTGCCCTTGCCCGGCGCCGATTCGACACGCGTATAGGAATGCGGCCCATAAAAGCGGTGAATGCGCTCCGAAATATTGTGCATGGCCACACCGGCGCCGCCACCCTGGGGAGAGCTGGCGTCGGGACGGGCGGAGCGCTCGTCAAACAGTCTGGCGGCGGTACCCTCATCCATGCCCACGCCATTATCGGCCACGGCAATCAAGATTGCATCCTCGCCGTCTTGGTGAACGGTCACGTCGATCCTCAGGGCGCCGTCATCGCCCATACCATGACGCACGGCGTTCTCGACAATCGGCTGGATCACGAACGCCGGCACCAGCGTATCTTCCACGTCCTCGGACACATCGAACGTCGCAAGCACACGGTCCTCGCCAAAGCGGGCCTTCTCAAAGGTAAGGTAGCGCTTGGTCTGTGCGACCTCGCGCGAGACCGGAATAAGCGATCCCGAGTTGTCGAGCGTGGCACGATAGAACGATGAGAACTCACGAAGCAGTTCGCGGGCCCGCAGCGGGTCGGTGCGCGTAAACGATGCAATGGTGTTCAGCGTGTTGAACAGGAAGTGCGGGTTAATCTGCGCCTGCAGCGCACGCACCTCGGCGCGCGCCGTGAGTTCCTTTTGCACCTCGAGCTCGTGGATGGCGAGCTGCGTGGACAAGATCTCGGCAAAGCCCGAGGCAAGCGCGTACTGGGTACGGTCGACGGCGCGCGGGGTCTTGTAGTAGAACTTGAGCGTGCCGACGGTACGATCTCCCACCTTGATAGGGGCGATAATGCCGGCGGGGACTTGGTTGTGCGAGCCGTCCGAGCCTACGACATCCACCATACGGTTGAACGACTGCACGATGCCATGTTCGATAACGTAGCGTGTGGCAAGCGTGTGGATGGGAGAATCCGGCAGTAGTTTTTCCTCAAACTCGCCCGCGCAGGCAAGCACGTTGTCCTCGTCGGTGATGGCCACCGTCATGGCGCGCGTCTCGGGCAAAATGCGCTGGCACACCAAACGCGCCGATTCCTGTGTCAAACCGCCCTTAATGTCCTCGAGCATGGCCGAGGCCACCGAGAGCGTCTCCTCGGTGTACTGGGAACGCACCGAATCGGGATTGAGCGTCAAAAAGATAAAGATGCACAGAAAGATGCACAGCAGCGCGCAGGCAATCACCGTGGCGATCGGCTCGATACCGGTCACCAGGGCAAAAATAAAGTACACCAGCACGCAAATGGCGCAGGCAACGGCAATGATGCGAAAGATTGATATTGAACTATCGCGCTGGGCGCGGCGGTCGATCATTCGGCCCCCTCCAGGATACTGATCAGTTGTGTGTCACGCCAAAGCCCGTCCATGATCTTGGGCCAAAAGCTCTGGAAACGCAGGTAGCTTGCAGCGTTTTGGCGTGCATAGGCCTTTGCCTCGTCGATACCATGGCGCCAGATGCGCAGGTAGCCCTCATGCTCGCGGGTAAACACGCTGCGGACCATAGCGGTCTTGCGCACGCGGTCATCGAGCTCGCGCGAAATCCACGGGCCCGGGTAGGGCATGAGCGATGCCGCCGTAACGGGAATGAGCTCCTTTTGATGCGCAGCGAATGTCAACTTGGCCCGTTCGTAGTACCAACGGTATACATCCTGCATAAAGCGCGGTGAGCGCTTTTCGGACTCCGGGGGCAGATGGCGCACGGTCCACTCGTTATCGAACCACACGTCGTAGCCAAACATGCGCATGTTAAAGAGGTAATCCAAGTCCTCGCCGCGGGTGATAAACGGGTCAAAGGCCACACGCGTAAAGGCGCGGGCGTGCAGGGCCATCAGGCCGCCGCACACGTAGTTGGAGCGCGAGATGCGGGTGCCCGAGAGCGCCTTTTTCATCCAACGGTTGAACTCGATGCGCTTGGTCCACCAACGATGGCAGATGCCCGCCTTGTCCGTGGGAGCCAGCGGCGAGCCGTCGCGATCGTAGAAATAGCCGCTCTTGACCAAGATAGGCAAGCCCTGACGCGTCTGCTGCCCCAACGCATAGGTCGCGCGCTTCATAAAGTCGGCGTCGATGACAGTCTCATCGTCATCCAAAAAGATAACCGCGTCATGCCCCAGCACCGCGGCGCAGGCCAGCCCCATGTTGCGGATGGCACCGTAGCCTCGCAGGCTCACGCACTCGCCCGAACCCTTGGGCGCGATCTGAGCAACCCGGTCTGCGATGCGCGAGGCCTGGGTGTTGGTGACAACGGTGACCTTGAGCGTGGGATGCGCGTCGACAATCTCGTGCACGCGCAGCGACACATCGGCTGTGGCAGAAACGGGACAGACCACCAAAAGGATGATGCGCGGGATGTCGCGCACCTGCTCAAGCGAGGCCAGGCAGCGGTCGAGTTCGGGATTGTCGGCGTTGAGTCGTGTCGAATGGTCATAGGTGCCAGGGGCGTTTGCGCGAGCGTCATCGCCCGCCCAATACGTTGGAATCACGACCGTGGCGTTCATGCCTTACCCTCCCTGCAACACAAAAACGGGACGCCGCCAAACACAGGCGACGCCCCGCGACCTAGCTGACTCCATCATACCCACTTGGGCTAATCATTGTTCGAAAGTCAGATTGTTTATTGCGGATAACCCCAAAAGAGTATCGCGGCGGACGCAATTACCGGCCAGTTCCTATGCGGCCTGCTCTGCCGTCTGAGACATGCGGGACAGACGGACCAGCAGCACAAAGCCCACCACCAGCAGCACGCCGATAGACAGGACGCCCAGCGAGGGGTTGCCGGTCAGCGAGGTGACGACCGACACCAAGAAGGTGCCCATAACACTTGCATAGCGGCCAAAGATATCAAAGAAGCCGTAGTACTCGTTGGACTTTTCCTTGGGAATAATGCGGCCGAAGTAGCTGCGGCTCAGCGCCTGCACGCCTCCTTGGAACAGGCCGACCAAAATGGCAAGCACCCAAAACTCAAAGGCGGTCTTGAGAAAGAACGCGGCAAAGAGCACGATGCCCATATAGGCGGCGACGGCCACCAAGATCATATTGAGTGTGCCCACGCGACCGGCAAGCTTGCCGTAGATGATGGCGGACGGAAAGGCCACAAACTGCGTAACGAGCAGAGCCAGCACCAGTTGGGTCGAGTCGATGCCCAAAGCCGATCCATAGCTGGTTGCCATGGAAATGACCGTGTGCACGCCGTCGATGTAGAAGAAGAACGCGATCATGTAGACCAGCACGGTCTTGTTGTGGGCAATCTCGCGCATGGTGTGTCCGACCTCGGAGAACACGCCGCCCACGATGTGGCCGATGGTGTCCTCGGAACCACGCTCGCGACCGTACTTTTGCTTATAGGTGCGAATGAGCGGCAGGGTAAAGATGAGCCACCAGGCACCAGTGATGACAAACGACAGACGCGTTGCCAGCATGGTGGGGACACCAAGAGCGGGACCACCCATGATAAGCGCCAGGCAGATGATGAACGGCACGGTGGAACCGATGTAGCCCCAGGCATAGCCCGAACTGGACACGGCGTCCATGCGCTCGTCGGTGGTAATGTCGGGCAGCATGGCGTCGTAGAACGTCATAGAAGAGTTAAGGCCGATGGTGCACAGCACGTACACGGTCAAAAATGCCATGGCGGACATTGGGATAGCCTGCGCCAGGCAAAGAACCAGGCCAGTGAGGAAGAAGCCCAAGAAGAACTTGATCTTGTTGCCGGCGTAATCGGCAAGCGCGCCCAGAATGGGCATGAGCATGGCAATGACCAGCGAGGCAATCGTCTGCGCGTTGCCCCAAGCGACCACCAGGTCTGCCGAGGAAGCACCGGTATTGATGGCGTTAAAGTAGATGGGCACCACCGAGGTATTGAGCAGCACGAGAGCCGAGTTTCCCACATCGTACATGACCCAGTTACGCTCGAGCTTGGTGTATTTCATGGACAGGGACCCTTCGTATTCGCCCGATATGCAGTTAGTTCATCGTACCCCAATTGCACAGAGGCACCGGTAAGGATTCGGCAAAGGGACAGGAGCGGACCCTACTCCTCGCGGTCGAACTCCTCGTCGGCGCCGAGCACACGGCCGCTGTAGTTGACGTGACCGGTCACGGCCTCCATGTCACCGGTCTCGATGAATCGGGCGACCGTGCACTCGTAATCGACCAGCGCGCGATCAAAGACCTCGGGGAAGCTCTCGTTCGAGACCTCATCGGTAAAGGGATTCTTCCATGTCAGATGGCCCAGGTTACCGGTGCGCTCGGGCAGCTCCGTTGTCACGCGATGGGCAAGGCCGTCGAGCAGCGAGTAGTCGTGCACCAAGCCCTCAACCAGCGAGATCGCGCGCGTCTTTACGGAGCCGGCCGGCTCAATCGCACGGTAAAGTCGCTGCATATTGGCAACGGCAGCACCGTACTCCCCCGCCGGAATGTCAATGCCGTACACGCGTCCGGCAACATAGCTCATCAGCACGCCGGCCACGCGATTGATGCGATCGGTGGTGACGATCTCACCCGCCGGCGGGTAATCGTCGACCGTAGCGCCATCGCGCTTAAGCTGCAGCATCAGTACATCCAGGTCGCTCTCGAGCACCGCATGGACCTGGCTGCCCGAATCCTCCAGCTCGGGATCGGACTCCACGATGCCAAACTGTTGCTCATAGACAAAGGGATGGGCGTTGCGGTCGAGCACGTAATGAGACAGCAGGCCCAGCGCAAAGGCGCGACCCAAGCTGGCGTCGCGCGGCAGCAGATGGGACACGCCGTCGCGCAGGCACGCGAACTGGCGAGACATGCGCGAGCGATGCATGACCTGCGCCAGCAGCGTACAGTCGGAAACACGCAGTGTCAGAATGTGAAAGAAAAACGGGTCGGGGCCTTGGTTGCCCAAGATAAAGGCAATGCGCTCTTCATCGGACGTGATGACGCCCTGCGGAAGACGGTCGATGCTTTCCTCGCCAAACAGATGATGGGTGATAAGCGCGGGCATAATGATCCTTTCGATTTCATTCGATGCCACCCATTATGCCCACCGCGCGCCCATGCCAAACCTGCGATGGTAAACGACGGCACGCAAGCCTCTTACGCAAGCCCCAGGTGCGACTTGACCTCGGCGGCACGACGACGGGACACCGGCACCATCGAGCTCACGCGGTCGAGCCTGAGCTCCATCAACCCCGTGGAGCCAATCTCAACATTGTGCACGTCTTCCAAATTGACCAGATAGCTGCGATGAACGCGAATAAAGCCCTCGGAACCCAAGCGACGCTCGAGCGAAGAGATCGACTCATTGATCAGGTACGTTCCCTCGGCGCAGATGGCGTTGCAAAAATCGGCGCGCGCCTCAAAGTAGCAGACGTCTGCGGCGGGAATGAACACCTTTTTGCCCCCGCGGTCCACCGTCAGACGCAAAGGCTGGCGTGGAGCGTGGACAACACGACGGGCACCCAAGGCTGCCTCGATCTTGTCGAGCGCCTTTGACAGGCGTGCGTCCTCAACCGGCTTGACGATATAGTCGACCGCATCGAGGTTATACGCATCGGCGGCGAACTCGGCAAACGCCGTCACAAACACAACCACCGGCGGCGTCTTTAAGTTCTGCAGTGTCTCGGCAAGCTCAATTCCCGAGCGGCCGGGCATCGTGATGTCCAAAAACAACACGTCGGGCTTGCTCGAGAGAATCGACTCCACGGCTTCGGTGACATTGCCCGCCTCGGCAATATGCCCCACGCGCGCGTCCTTCTCCAATAGATAGCGTAGCTCAGCCCTAATGGGAGGCTCGTCATCGACCACCAGGATGTTCCAGCCTTCGGACATATGCGCTTCCTCTCTCTCCTCAATACGCTCGCGTGCTACGCCGTCAACGGCGCCGGCTCATGCGGCTCGCCGTTCAGCTCGACGATAACCTGTGTTCCCACGTCCTCCTGGGACTCCACGCGCATGCCAGAATCTTCTCCGTAAAAGAAATGGATGCGCTGAAGCACGTTGAAGAGCGCCAGGCCGCAACCTCGCCTGATGGAGCCGTCGGCGGTAATGCTCTCGGGCTCCTCTCGGCGATGTTGCTCAAACAGGTGCGCGCAGACTTCTTCGCTCATACCGATGCCGTCATCTTCGACGATGATCTCCAAGCCGTCATCGGTCTCAAAAGCCCTAACACGAATAGAAAGCGGCTCGGTCTCGCGCTGCGCATGCTTGATGCAGTTTTCGAGCAGCGGCTGCAAGATAAACGGCGGCACCAGGCTGTCGCGCACCTCAAAGTCGATGTCGACCGAAACGCGCAGACGGCCGTCGCCATACCGGGCCTGCATAAGATTGATATAGCGCGTGCCCTGTTCCACCTCGTGCTCGAGTGTGGTGAGCGTATCGGAATCAGAAAGCGTCTGACGATAGTAGTTGGAAAAGTCGATCAGCAGCGACCTGGCCTTGTCCGGCTCGGTTCGAACGAGCGACACGATGGTGCTGATGGTGTTAAACAGAAAATGAGGATCGACCTGCGATTGCAAGGCGCGCAGCTCCACGCGGGCCGTGAGCTCGTCCTGGCGCTCGAGCTCAAAGCTCGCAAGCTGCGTGGAAATGAGGTCGGCAAAGCCCGAGGCAAGCGCCGTCTGGCGCATATCGATGCTGCTCAGACGGGGATAATACAGCTCGAGCGTGCCCACACAATGCCCGCGCACGGTAAGCGGTGCGACAATACCGGCGCGCAGGCGGGGGAAATAGCCACCCGTCTCGGTCGAGGCATCGCGCGAAAACACGCTTTGCTCACCGCTGTTGATCACGTTGAGCGTAGTCCGCAGCACCACCGGGGTGCCCGCGGGGCATTTTGCCGAGTCCTCGCCCCAGCTCGCCAGCACCTGCTTGCCGTCGGTAAAACAGATGGCAGAGGCGATAGTTTCGGACAGAATGATCTTAGAGGCGCCCAGGGCGGCCTCGGGCGTAAGGCCGCGCGACGTGTAGGCGAATATTTTTGAAGCAATGGCGAGCGTGCGGTCGGTTGCGCTCGATGTGAGATCGTCGGGAACGACAAAGACGTACGAGAAGAAGAAGCACAGCATGACCAAGCCGGCAATGACGACAACGGCCGGAACGGGATTGGGATTATCGGTTAGATCCCAGATGAGCAGCAGGATAAGCAGCGGAACGACAATACCGAGCAAGATGGCTTGAACCACATGCTGAGCGGTACGAAAGACCTTGGTAGAGTTGTAGCTCTTGCCCAGAATCAGCCTATTGAGATCCACCGTCATCCCCTTCTTACTGACGCACCCCATAGCAATAAAGAGGGCCGCAAGCGACCCTCTCCATTGCATTATGCAATCAAATACTGTGTTTTACATCAAGCCATCGATGAACGGTAGCTTAGGCGCTGTACTTGTTTGCCTCGCCGAAGGTGCCAGCCTCGACAATCCAGCCGTCCTTCATGATGACGTCCATGTTGTCGGTGTTGAGCATGTGGATGTCGGCGGCGACGTCACCGTTGACGACCAGCAGGTCGGCGCACTTACCGGCCTCGATGGAACCGGTCTCGTCCTCGATGTGGCACATCTTGGCGCCGTTGAGGGTGGCGCAGGTGATGGTCTCGACCGGGGTGAAACCGATCTTGTCGACGAACTCGTACATCTCCTCGATGGAGCAGGTGCCATACGGGGTGACGAAGGAGAAGGAATCGGAGCCGATCGTCATGACGACGCCGCGCTTCTTGGCCTCGCGCAGGCAGTCGTAGTTGCGCTGCAGCTCCTTCTCGACCAGGGTGCCCTCGTACTTGTCGTGCAGCTCGGGGACATAGACGGGCGGATAGGTGGCGTACCAGGTGGGCAGGAAGGCGATCGTCGGGGTGAAGAAGGTGCCCTGCTCGGCCATGAGGTCCATGGTGCGCTCATCGATATCGAAACCGTGAATCAGCTGCTCGCAGCCAAAGCGAACGGAATCGTAGGCAGCGGCGTGGTTGTTGTAGCAGTGACTCCACACGGGGATGCCGACCATCTTTGCCTCTTCGACCACGGCCTGGATCTCCTCGGAGCAATAGTGCTGGTCGCGACCGGAGTCCCAGCGCCAGATGCCGCCACCGGTGGCCCAGATCTTGATGGCATCGGGGTTCTCGCGCAGGCGACGACGGACGGCCTTGCGCAGATCCCAAGGACCATCGACCTGGTCGCCCCAGGGGTGGGATTCCTTGTTGAGCTCCTGGGTGCAGTGGTGGGAGTCACCGTGACCGGCAACGCGGCAGAAGCCGAGGCCGGTAGCCAGAACGCGCGGGCCCTTGAAGACGCCCTTGTCGATGCAGTCACGGATCTGGATACCAAAGCGGCCGATCTCGCAGACGGTGGTGAGGCCGTGGGTGAGGCAGTCGTAGGCCTGCTTGACGGCGACGGCCTGCTTCTCGAGAAGCGGCTGCATGACCCAGTCGGTGTCATCGTCGGTCAGGTTGCCCGAGAAGTGCAGGTGGGTGTCGATCAGGCCGGGAAGGACGGTCTTGCCGGCGGCGTCGATAACCTCAACGCCCTCGGGAAGGTCCTGCATAGTGCCGGCATACTCGATCTTGCCGTTGTCGTCGACGAGAACGAGGGAGTTCTCGACCGGCTCGGCACCGGTACCGTCGATAAGCTTGCCGCCAACGATTGCATACTTAGTGGACATGGTTCCTCCTTATGGATCCATATAGTGGGCGAGGCCGTGTTGGGTTATGGCCTCACAAAGCTACCCAAGTGGTGCCGGGTTCGGTGCGCGGAAGAGAGGGTCCCGCGCACCCGATCCGCCCCGGCTCGGCGTTACTTTTTGCGGGAATTGGTGAAAGCCATGAGGGCCAGGCCAATAGCCAACCAGCCGATCACGATGCTCCACTCCACCATGTTGAGGGAGGCGGGAGAGAACGGGATCACGAGCAGGCCGATGATGACGGCGCAGGCAGCAACAGCGAGACTGATGCCAAACTTGCCGCCGGGCACCTCGTAGGGACGAGGCAGGTCGGGCTCGGTAAAGCGCATGCGCAGGCAAGCGAGGGCGACCATGCCGCAGGAGAAGATGAAGGCGAGAGCCGACACGTTGGTCAGAGGGATGAGCATGTTCTTGCCCAGGAACGGACCGACGACGGTGATGACGGCCAGAACGACGCAGGCGAGCTTGGGAGCGCCGGAGCTGGGATCGACCTCGGCGAACTTCTCGGGCAGCTGGCCCTTGCGGCCCATGGCGAGCATGATGCGGCTCGTGGCGCCGTAGAAGGAGTTCATCGGCCCCATGGGTCCAAGCGTGGCGATGACGAGCATGGCCAAGTACAGGAGCATGTTGATGCCCTTGAGGCAGGCGAGTGCGGGAACCGGGCTCTTAACGAACTCATGCCAGTCGAGGATGGTGCCGAACGAGTAGATGCAGACCATGTAGAAGCCGCCGGCGGCCAGCAAGGCCAGGGAGATGATCTTGCCGAACTTGTTCCAGTTGAGGCCCTCGGCTGCTTCCTCAGCCTGCTGAGGAATGGTGTCGAAGCCGGCGTAGAAGAACGGGGTCAGAACCAGGACCGACACGATGCCGGCGAACAGGCTGGTGCTCTCGGTAGCAGGCTTGCCGCCGCCAGCACCGGTGACCTGGGAGAACACGGGCATGGCGTTGTCCGGCGAGCCGGTGAACAGCGAGACGCCCATGGCGAGCAGCATGCCGCAGAGCAGGGCCTTGGTCAGGAAGGCCTGGAGCTTGGCGGCCGAGCTGGCACCGCGGAAGTTGAGGAAGATGACGTAGGCTGCAAAGCCGAGCGCGATCAGCGTCGGGAACAGGTAAACGTCAGCGCCCAGGATGGTGTAGAGCTTGACGGCGCGCAGCCACTCAAGACCAGGCAGGCTGCCGAACATCTCGGACACGAGGGTCGAAATGGCGATTGCCTCCCACGGGCACAGGATGCCGTTGCCCAGGGCCAGGAGCCAACCGGTGATGTAGCTCAGCGTACGGCCAAAGCTACGGTCGACATACTCGACGATGCCGCCCGAGATGGGGATAGCAGCCGTGAGCTCACCGAAAACAGCTCCGACGGGCACGAGGAAGATTGCACCCAAGAGGAATGCGATCATAGCGGGAACGGGACCGCCGCCCACGACCATCCAGTCGCCGACCTGCAGGACCCAACCGGTACCGATGATGGCACCGAAACCGATGGTGAAGAAGTTCCAGAGCGAAAGCGTTTTCTTCATGCCACCGTTACCTTCGACTGCAACTTCTGCGTTCTTGTCCGCCATTGTTCCCCTCCTTTCCTTATTGACGCCTCTTTGGCGTCACCCCTTGCGCGGTCTGTTTTGCCGCGCGCTTTTATTTCGTGGCTTTAAGATACGGCCTTGGCACAGCAGCGCCGCTTGTGGCTCGACCGAAGGCAGAACTGCAAAACGAGCGGCGCCGTTTTTGGGACGAACGGCACGGTTTGCCACTCATTGTTGCCGCCCGTCCGACGGGCGTACGCTCATCGGGCGCATAGAGAGATGCTTTTGAGGCCGTGTGTTTTGCGCCTTTCGTACCGTTTACCGAGCTTTTGACGCGCAGACCCATTTGTTGCACATCTTTTTTGTAGGATAGACAGGTTATACATGAGACAAGGCGGTACGAATGGCATACGGATACAACGACGGTGATCAACGGCGACAAAGCGTTCGCCTTGCTGGCCGCACCACGCCGACGCCTAGAAGTGCCACGAGCAGCAATCCGCAACGCCCTCAAGAGCAACCCAGGCCTTCGTCTCGGCAGCAGACAAGCAGAACACGGCAGAGTGGCCGTCCGAGCACGGGCACAAGCGCACAGCAAGATAGCAGCTTGGGCGCGCGCACTCGACAGCGCCAAGCCGAGGTTCCGCAACTGCGCCGCAACGGCGCACGTCAGCCCGGCATCCATATCAACCGCTTCTTCTCGCATCCCCAAGGCGGACGCGACGGCAAGCCCTACCGCTCGACATCGTACGTGAATGCCCCCGCCCTGCCGGCTCGTCGACTTTGCCTCGCACTGTGCGCTATCCTCATCTGTCTGGTCTTTGTGCTTATGAGCTCCTGCATGTCCCACGGCTCGGCCGGTCTCGAGCCCACCGCCGAGGACAAGCTGCTCAAGGCCCCCGTCGCGCCCGGTTATTCTTTCGCCTTTTCGACCCCGCGCTCGCAATGGCAAGCCGGCACGATGCCCCATATCTATCAGATCGACCCTGCGTGGTCGGAGCTGCCTTACGCCGGCGGCACCATCCGCCAAAATGCCTGCGGGCCTACGTGCCTCACCATGGTCTATATCTTTAAGACGGGACGCACCGATATGACCCCCGTCGATATGTGCGCGCTTTCCGAGGCGGGCAATTACGCCCCCACCGGTGCAACCGAATGGTCTTTTATGACGAGCGGCGCGTGGCAGTTGGGACTTAACGGAACGGAGCTCCATAACGATCGCGACTCGATGACTCAGGCGCTGCGTTCGGGAGCGCCCGTCATCGCCGCTGTTCGGCCGGGCACCTTTACCAACGTGGGCCACTACATTGTGCTTTACGGTATTGACGACGCCGACCAGATTCAAGTCTTCGACCCCAACTCGGCCAGCCGCAGCGCCCGCCGCTGGGGCGTCGTAGAGGTCCTTAACGAAGTCGAAGCCATGTGGGCCTACTACTAGTCATTGGGGACAGACTTAAATGACCAGTTCTACTCATTTAAGTCTGTCCCCAATGAGTGGCCGCAGAATGAGAGTGGATAACCTCCCGTTTTTGGCCTGCCTGGGGGCTAAAAGTGGGAGATTATCCACTCTCGTGATTTGAGTCATCGGGGACCAGGTGAATAGCAAAAGCCCCGCGGTCGGAGCGGACCGCGGGGCTCATGAAGAGAGGCTAGTTTGCGGGCGTCTTGCCTGGCGCCCACGAGAGATGCAACAGAGTAGAGGCTACTCGTGGATGCGGGTACCGGAGAGACCGGCCATGGTCTCGGCGGCCTTGTCCAGGGCACCGATGATGCAGGTGCGGCCCTTGCGGGAACGGGCGAACTTGATGGCGGCGCGGACCTTGGGCTCCATGGAACCCTTGCCGAACTGGCCCTCGTCGGCCAGGCGCTCGGCCTCGTCGGCGGTGAGGTCCTCGAGCTCCTCCTGGTTGGGCTTGCCAAAGTTGATGGCGACATGCTCAACGGCGGTCAGCAGGAACAGAACGTCGGCGTCGCAGTCCTCGGCCAGCAGCTCGCCGCCCAGGTCCTTGTCGATGACGGCGGGAACGCCCTTGTAGCAGCCCTTGTTCTCGTAGTCGCGGACGACGGGGATGCCGCCGCCACCGCAGGCGATGACGATGAACTCGTTGTCGAGCAGGTTGAGGATTGAGTCAGCCTCGACGATCTTCTTGGGATCGGGGGAAGCGACGACGCGACGCCAGCCGCGGCCGGAATCCTCGACGAAGACCTTGGAGGGGTCCTCGGCCATGAACTCCTTGGCCTGCTCCTCGGTGTAGAAGGGGCCGATCGGCTTGGTCGGGTTCTTGAACGCGGGATCGTCCGGGTCGCACTCGATCTGGGTGACGACGGTTGCGGCGTGCCAACGCTTATAGCGCTTGTGCATCTCGCGGCCGATGCCCTGCTGCAGGTGATAGCCGATGTAGCCCTGGGACATGGCGCCGCACTCGGGCAGCGGCATCTCGGGGGTGCCGATGGCGTCGTGGGCGGCGGCGAAGGCGTTCTGGATCATGCCGACCTGCGGGCCGTTGCCGTGGGTGATGATGATCTCGTTGCCCTGCTCGATGAGGCCGAGGAGGGCGTGGGCGGTGTTGCTCACGGCCTCGATCTGCTCGACGGGGTTGTTGCCGAGGGCGTTGCCGCCGAGGGCGACGACAATACGATCGGGCTTGCCAAGAGGCTTAGACATTGCTGGAATCCTTTCTGTAAAAGGCCTACAACCCATTAATAACCCGCGTCCGTGCAATACGCGAGTTTATTAAGGTTTATATTCTCTTTATCGCTCATTTTATTCATTTTGAAAATAGTTGAACGGTGAACGGTCGTTTTTATCCGCTCAGCGTACAGAACCCCAGCTCAGATATGTTTACGCCATTTACGTGCGACTTTATTTAAATGGAGCGAGGATTAGGCTGGATTATACAAACTATATCTTTGCTAAACACATAACGGACACTGCAATTATTTACTCGCACTATACGAGATTCTATGCACTTGCAAGACAAGTATGCACCCCTGCAATAACACGGGGCTTTTCATCCAACAAAAGGGATAGCCGAACGCGCTTCACTTTGCGGCAAGCGACCGCGAGTAGAGTACACCACTTTGCTTGAAGCACTTGCCGACCAAATGACGCTCGAGGAGCCACGCGATATCGACTATATGCGCCGCCGCAAGCTCGACACAGGCCGCGACCTCTACGCCCAGGTCGAGACCCACGAGCAGTTTGCCACCCTCACCCGCGCCACCGAGCGCTATCTGGTCCAGCTCCAATCTTGGGTCGACCGCCAGATTCCCTGGCCGGCCATCAGCGACCTGGTCCACGGCTACCGCCTACGCACAGAAAGCGGCGAGACAAGGTAAAACAACCAGGTAGCACTAACAAAGTCCCACCACGGGACCCAAAGTAGCAATCAGAGGGCTGGAGACGCCAACAACAGCGTCCCCAGCCTTTTCGTATGGCACTGCGCTGGTTCGATAGCCCAGAGACCTAAGCATATCTTTGCTATCTGCCAATCTTTGTATGATTAGAGCCAAATCTATCTGCCAATTTTTGTATGATTAGGGGCAAATCTATTTGCCAATTTTTGTCATTTGGGGGTTTTAATGCTACGCCGTAAGGTCACTAATAGGCTTTTGAACTGGAAAAATAACTCTCATAAGGCATTGCTTGTTACCGGTGCGCGTCAAATTGGCAAGAGTTATGCGATTCGCGCGTTTGGTAAAGACAACTACGCGTCGTATTTTGAGGCCAATTTGCTGCTCGATGCCGAGGCAAGAGATGTGCTTATTGGCGCTAAGAACGCCGTTGACTTTATCAACCGCGTGGCCCTTCTTGCGGATGCACCGCTTGTTGAGGGAGAAACGCTTATCTTTGTCGATGAAATACAGGAGTATCCGCAGATCGTCACGCTCATGAAGGCGTTGGTCGAGGACGGGCGCTTTAGCTATGTCTTCTCGGGGTCTATGCTCGGGACTGAGTTTAAGGGGATCTCTTCTTTCCCGGTGGGGTATGTCGAGCACATTGTTATGCGGCCAATGGATTTTGAAGAGTTTTGTTGGGCAAACAGCATCAGCGAGAATGTGCTTGCAGACATCCGCAGCTGCCTTGTCGAGAGGCGTCCCGTCGAAAACTATATTCATGAGGCGATGCTCAAAAACTTTAGAGCTTATATCGTTTGCGGCGGCATGCCGGAGGTCGTACAGAACTATATCGATTCGGGTTATTCGCTCGTGAGGACGCGTGAGCTTCAAATTCAGCTGGTCGATCAGTACAAAAGCGATATCTCTAAATATGCATCGACTCGAGCGTTTAACGTTCGCGCGATTTTCGAACAAATTCTCGTTCAGCTTGAGGCGGAGTCCCATCGCTTTGTTATTTCATCCCTGGGCGAGGGGGCTCGCCTTCAAAAATACGAGCAGGATTTCCTATGGCTGGTGAACGCGGGCGTCGGTTTGATGGTCGCCCAGGTGACGGAGGCCCGGAGTCCTCTTAAGAGGACAGAGAAGGCGACCGCCTTTAAACTATACGAGTCTGATACAGGCATGCTCGCATCACGGTATCCCGGCAGCACGGCACGCGCTGTCTACCTTGATATGAAAACCCCCAACCTCGGCGGTCTCTATGAGAACGTGGTCGCGCAGGAGCTTGTCGCCCTTGGAACTGATGCATGGTACTACCAGACACGCGAGGTCGGCGAAGTTGACTTTGTGATCGAAGGCACCCGCGGGCACGTTGTCCCAATCGAGGTCAAATCGGGCAAGAAGGTTCGAGCCCATGCGGCCCTCGACCGTCTGATGAGCGTGAGCGAGTACAAAATCCCCGAGGCCGTTGTGCTAAGCCACGAGAACCTCAGCAAAGAGGGCAAGGTCCTGTACGTTCCAATCTATATGACATTCTGCCTCGATGAGTTTATGGAAAAGGACGACCCCAACAACGATTTCTCGTTTGCACCCATATCCCTCTAGGTCATCTGGGTCCGCAACCAGGTCCCCCTCTATGCCCAAAGCAGCGCGTGGTTTCGCGGCAAAGCCGCGAAACAGCGAAAGGGACCAAAGCCCCCCTCAGCCACGTCCTTCATCAGCCCACACAATCCGAGGACGTAGTCGTAGCAGGATCTGAGGGCTGACCTTCGCGGACACTCCGCAGGACGAAAGAACCCCCGCCGCACGTGAACTGCCTCCCATTTCTTGGACATGAGAAATGGGAGGCTTTTTATGCGTGTCGACTTGAGGGTGAAGCACGACATCGAGGCCAGGAAGGCGG
>JABLTR010020604.1_pt1 | contig 66665 bp, 53 predicted proteins | sample 7160071 | NCBI WGS metagenome assembly JABLTR01 (sample SAMN14651230, study PRJNA627086) | human gut metagenome | isolation source: feces | host: Homo sapiens | reverse complement strand
TTCGCCCATTAAAGCGGTACGCGAGCTGGGTTCAGAACGTCGTGAGACAGTTCGGTCCCTATCCGGCGCGGGCGTAGGATATTTGAGAGGAGCTGCCCTTAGTACGAGAGGACCGGGGTGGACTGGCCTCTGGTGTACCGGTTGTATTACCAAATGCATAGCCGGGTAGCCAAGCCGGGACGGGATAAACGCTGAAGGCATCTAAGCGTGAAGCCCCCCTCAAGATGAGATATCCCTCCTTCGGGAGTAAGACCCCTTGAAGACGACGAGGTAGATAGGTCCGAGGTGGAAGTGCAGTAATGTATGCAGCTGACGGATACTAATAGGTCGAAGGCTTGACCTTGTTGGTTCAAAGAGAGAAACATCAATGTGTAGTTTTGAAGGTACTAACTATTATGTTAGGAAAAGTTTTCAAAGAGGAATTCTTTGGAGACTTTTGCTGTATAATAATATATATTCCTCGATAGCTCAATGGTAGAGCACTCGGCTGTTAACCGAGTTGTTGTAGGTTCGAGCCCTACTCGGGGAGTTTCTGTATTTACTAAGAAGTTATACAGTCGTGTTCTTCGTGACAGGGACGCGTATCATCTGTTAGAGATAGCAGACACTGGCCCCTTGGTCAAGCGGTTAAGACATCGCCCTTTCACGGCGGTAACACGGGTTCGATTCCCGTAGGGGTCATTTCTTCATATTGCAATAGGAATTATCCTGTGATATTATATTCATAGGAAGTGGATTGCTCACATATGTATAGAATATGGCGACTTAGCCAAGTGGTAAGGCATGGGACTGCAACTCCCTGATCATCGGTTCAAATCCGTTAGTCGCCTCTTTCCTAAGACTCTGATTATTAATCGGAGTCTTTTGTAACTTTACTTTATAGAAAAGACCGTATGCGGCGCTTTGCTAAATGGAAATGAACTCCCAGATATGTGGACATGACAAATAGATGGTTTGGGATTTAAAAGATGTAAAAAAAATTCTTCTCTAAAATCGTCATTAAGGTCAACTTATTTAGAAAATAGTCCATGTCTGGAAGTTCCTCTTCGCTCATACGGCGAATGTCCTTGGATGTCATTCCTTCCGGGGGATTTTCGATGTATTTTTATCCTTTCTCCTTCTGGTGTCACCATACTTGCCGAACTAAATTCTTTGGTCTGTTCTAATCAGAAACTTTTGTGTTCCTTGTTTCATAAATGCTCCGCTGGGACACTTTTGGAATTATTGGAAAACAAAATGTATCTCGGGGCAACACTTGGCATTATCCAGGTTTTACATACATGGGGACAAGAATTGAATTACTATCCTTATATCCACTGTATCAATATTCTTTTAATCCCCAAAGAATTGTAAGAATAATGGTTTGTATATTTTATGAAGAAACATGGAGAAAAAGAATGTAATAACTCATGGAATGATGACAATTATCCATATATTTAAAATACATTTTTCCATCGAATTAGGCTGTTAGTTGTAGTATAATAAAAAAAATATTCAATAGAGGAGGATGATGATCATGTGTTATGCAAAACGTAGAAAAACCCTTTTTGTTTTTTTCCTTGTTGCTTCTCTTGTGCTTACGACCACTTTGGGCGCAGCTCCAAATCTCTCGCAGGCAAAAAAGAAAAAGCAGGGAATTACTGTAACAAATAAGATGACCAAAGGTGTTTTGGTGATTCGAGAAAAAAAGAAATTACAGTTAAAGCTAAAGTTGCGCGGAAAAAAAGTTTCACCCAAGAAGATAAAGAAGATATTCAAATTCAGGTCTTCAAACAAAAAGATTGTGACAGTGAATAAAAAGGGAAAAATTTATGCTAAGAAAGCTGGAAATGCTAAAGTGTATATAACACAAAAGGCAAAAGGCAAGAAGAAAAAGTGTAAATTAAAAGTGAAGGTTGTGGCAAAAAAGAGTAAGCCCGTGGTAACTGTGACGACGGAGTCAACGAAACAGCCAACGGTAGACCAAACAAAGCAACCAACGGCAGAGCCAACGAAACAGCCAACGGCAGAGCCAACGAAACAGCCAACGGCAGAGCCGACGAAACAGCCAACACCGTCCGCAAGTCAGGAACCGAAATTGGTAAGCAGCGGAGAATGCAGTAAAATGACATGCGGAGGAAGTTATGCTGGCGTTGCTGGTGATAAAGTAGTGTTGTATTCTAATGGTGACTATTGTAGCACATCTTACGAATTTGAAGGGACAAATAAAAAATACCGTATGGTGGTTAAAGGAGCATCTAGTAATTCGTCAACGGCGAGTGTTTCTGTATATATTGGCGGAAAGAAAGTTGGAACAGTTGGATTTACTGGAACTACGTTGTCGGAGCAGTCTCTTGAATTTAAAATGACAGATGTAACAGGAAAACAGGAAATAAAATTTTTACTTGAAACAGATAATGGATCGAATGATACCTATGTAAATAGTTATGAACTTTATTACATTGGTGATGTGAAACCATTGCCGGATGCTCCAATACCAGCATCAGTTGGAGCTGTGTCTACAGGAAAGTACAGAAATTTGTTTAAGGAATTAGGATATTCGGATGCAGAGATAGATAAGAAGGTCGAATCGGCTTGGCAAAAATTCTTTTATGGTACTGACGATGAACGAATCTATTATCCGGTAGGCGAAGATATGGCTTATATTTATACAGCAGATACCGATGATGTACGTTCTGAGGGAATGTCTTATGGTATGATGATTTGCGTTCAAATGGACAAGCAGGAAGAGTTTGATCGTCTGTGGAAATGGGCAAAAACTCATATGCAGCATAAAAGTGGAGAGTTTAAAGGATATTTTGCTTGGCAGATGAATACGAATGGAACCATAAAGGACAATACGCCGGCAGCAGACGGCGAGGAATATTTTGCAACATCGTTATTGTTTGCATCAGCGCGCTGGGGAAATGGTGAAGGAATTTATAACTATAACAAAGAAGCGCAGGAAATCCTGAAAACGATGCTTCATCAGGCAGATGATGGTCAAGGTGTGAATATGTTTAACAAAGAACATAAAATGCCTGTATTCTGCCCAATTGGAAACGCTGCAACATTTAGTGATCCATCGTATCATTTGCCGGCATTTTATGAAGTTTGGGCGAGAGAGGCAGAGCAGGACAATGATTTTTGGAGCGAGGCAGCTGAAGCTAGTCGACAGCATTTTAAAGATGCAACAAATGAAAAAACCGGATTAGGTCCGGATTATTCCGAATATTCAGGGACTGCTAAGAACGAGGGAAATCATGGTGATTTCCGATTTGATGCATGGCGAATTGCAGCTAATATTGCCTGCGACTATGCATGGTGGGCGCAGGATGACTGGGCAACCACGCACGCGAATAGAATCCAGTCGTTCTTCTACGACCAGGGTGTTGATAGTTATGGAAATCAGTGGTCATTAGATGGAAAGAATCTTAGTCCTGATCATTCTCCAGGATTGGTTGCTATGAATGCAACAGCGAGTCTGGCATCTAGTGATAAAAAATCATGGTCATTCCTTGAGGATTTGTGGAACATTTCTCCAACAACAGGGAAATATCGATACTATGATGGATGTCTTTATATGATGGGATTGTTACATTGTAGTGGTAAATTCCGCGCATATTTGTCAAGTAATACGCCGGTAGTCGTGAATGGCAAAATATCGACAACAAATGCCGAATTTGATTTGAGTGCAGATAAGAAAGAAGATGTGACAACAAAACTTATTTTAAATAATGTTAGAACATTATCAGAAATTCGAAACGACAAGACAGTGTTAGAAAAAGGAAAGGACTATACCATTAGTGATGATACAGTGTCTATTCGCAAAGAGTATCTTTCCAAACAGGCAGTAGGAGTAACGAAATTGACATTTGTCTTCGATGCGGGGAAAAATGCTGTTATGTCGATTACGATAAAGGACAGTAAGTCGCCTGATGTACCTGATGTACCGGCAGTGTCTGGACCATTTGATAAAATAAAGGCTACAGACTGTACTGCAGATTCCAAAGATATAAAGGTTGAAGATGGAAAAGTCACCTTAAACACTACGGATTCATACATAGCGTTTGATATTGATTTTGGAAGTGAAACCGCACAGAGTATAACTACCTATGTGAAAGAACCAAATAATAGTGGACAGTTGTTTGTACGAATTGGAAGTTTAACTTCTAATCCGGTAAGGATCTATAATCTAGGTAATGGTTCCTGGAAAGAGATTAATACTCGTTTGCGACCTACGGTTACAGGAAAGACAAAAATTTATATACAGGCAAATAAACCGGGAGTTCAGATTGATTGGATACAATTCGGAAAATAAGTAAAAAATTGCGAAAGGATATCATACATGCTTAACAACCGAAAAAAAACGTTAGGTGTATTTGTTTGCAAGCTTCCAGAATATTTCCAGCGCACCCTGTGTGGTGCGCTGGCTGATGAAGCGGTGGCAAATGGATACAATTTGGTTGTTTTTTCGACTTTTGGTGAATACGATAACAATCATGATTATGTGGAGGGAGAAAGCAATTGTCTTTATATTCCAAATTATGACGAATTGGATGGGATTATTTTATGCCTTGATGTGTTTGATATTCCTGGCATGGCAGGAAAATTAATTGAGCAAGTAAAGGAAAAGGCGCATTGCCCTGTGATTAGCATTCGACAAAAAAGAGATGAGTTTATTAGTGTGCTCAGCGATGATAAAAAGGCTATTATGGCTATGGTTGATCATTTGGTAGATGAACATAACGCAAAGCGGATTTATTACTTGTCTGGTCCCTCTTACATGCATGATATACGTATGAGGGAGGACGGATTTCGCGAAAGAATGAAAAGCAGAGGTGTTGCCTTTCGTGAGGAATATATCTTTATGGGAAATTTGTGGTATAACATTGGTAAAGAAGCAGTTGATTATTTTCTTTCACTGGATGATGAAAGACCTGATGCAATTCTATGTGCCAATGATTATATGGCAATTTCTGTATGTGAAGAACTGTGCGATCGAGGATTCCGTGTACCGGAGGATATTATTGTGACGGGATTTGATGATGTTGAGGAGGCTAGAGATATATACCCAATGTTGACAACAGTTGAAGCTTGCCCAGAAAATTTTGCGAGATGTGCTATGGAAATTATTAAAAAGGCGGAACGAGGCGAAAAACTAGAAAAGCAATATTATATTTCAACGCAAAATCAGTATCGAAATTCCTGTGGATGTAAAGAAGCGGAAGAAGCGAAACAAATTTTTCGTAAACAATTTAAAAAAAATCGGCGTTTGGTTCACATGTATAAGCAGAATATGTTTATGGTTTTTCAGATGGAAGGAATACGAGATTATCAGGGCCTTTCGGATTTAGTTGGAAAGTTTGTAGAAGGAAACACGGGTGTTTCAGACTTTTATATATGCCTAAATCCAGATGAGAAATATGAATTGGATGATTCTAGAAAAAGTCCATATGAGGATGAGATGGAAATGTTATTACATGCCTATTATGGAAAGAAAATGTCAATTGAAGTGCCGATGCCACAAAGACTTTTTAAAAGAAAAAATCTTTTGCCTGCCGACGAAGTGACGGACAGGCCTTGTGTTTTTTATATCAATCCGCTTCATTGTCGAAAGCATTGTTTTGGATATGCAATTATTTCGTTTTTTAATAATCGATTTTATGCGGCAGAAGATTTTTATCAATCTTTTGTGATAAACATTTGCACCGTGTTAGAAAATATTTATATACAAAATCAAATTGAACAGTTAAGCAACGATAAAATACGCCTTATTCGACGAGATTCGGTTACACATATGTATAATCCGTATGGGTTTCATGAAATGGCTACACAAATGCTACATGATGCGACAGTAGCAGGAATTAATTGTGTCTTTTTTTATGTAAGAATAGACAATTTACAGGAAATAACAGAAATATATGGAAAAGAAGAATCAAATGAAATCCTTCTGTGTATGAAGTCTGTTTTTGAAAAATTTGAGCAGGAAAAACATGTGTTAGGACGATTAGGAGGAAGTGATTTTTGCCTATTACTAGAGGATAAAAAGCAGGAAGAAATAGAAGTTCTTGCACAAAATTTTGTTAATGAAGTAAATGAAGTGAATATTTCATGGAATAAAGAATTTTTCATTGAAGTACGCTATGGATGGTTTGTTAAGGAAGTGGGAACTATTTCTAGTACAGACGAGTGCATTCGCAGTGCGAAAATGAAAATGAAAGTTGGTGCACAAATGCAGACGAGTGCTGCAAAATATGCTTTTGAGGCAATGAAGGAAATCAGACAGAATTATCAAAAAGAAATTTCTGTTACATACATGGCAGAACAAATTGGTATATCGCGTACGCACTTGTCCCATTGCTTTAAATTGATATATCAGAAGTCAATACAAGATTATATTACTTCTTATCGAATGGAAAAGGCGCAGGAACTTCTGATTCATACTCAGAAAAAGATTAAAGAGATTGCTTTTTTGGTTGGCTATAAAGATGAGTTGTACTTTTCGAAAGTATTTGCCCGTCTGTATGGTATGTCTCCTAGTAAATTTCGTAAAACAATGTTGACATGAAAAAATATGGGTAAATTGGAGATGGATAGAAAAATCCAGTAGTAAGTGTTCAGGAAGCCTGTAGAGAGTTTCTGGATGGTGTGAGACAACGACGAATGGACAGTGAATGGTCTCTGGATGGCATCGAGTGATATCGCAGCAGGATTATCAAGGATCTTGTCTCTTTCCTCGCAGGAGGAAGGGGCAAGATCCTTTTTAGTGCGCCTGGTGGCGCACGTCACTAATGGGTGAAAAGCCCTAATCCGCCCTAGTAGTGGGAAGGATATACCAAGACCAAGCGTGTCTGTGAACTCCTTTGATATTACCTATTACCTTCTACCCTATTACAATGGGTAAAAAAAAGACTGTTGCCGAAGCAACAGCCTTTTTAGCGTTCTCATTACTTACAATTAAGCAACTTTGATTACACATTTCTGAACTGTGATAGAATCTCCTTCTTTGTATGGAGAAGTATCTTTCATGTTCGGGATGTACATCATGATTGGGTAGTTAGCACCTGTATCTTTGTCTGTGTCACCATTTATAGCATTCTTAGGAATTGTAAATGTGAAGTTAAAGGTGTAAGATTTACCTTTCTTCATAGCTTTTGTGACGAACTTGCAGTGCTTATGTGTTTTGTCTTTCTTAACTTTAGCGCTCAGTTTCTTAGCAGAAACATGAAGAGCCCATGGGTAAGCACCTGTGTCTCCACCCTTAGTATAGTTGAAGCAAACACCCATCTCAGGAAGTGTACGTTTACCGGAGTTCTTTACTTTCAAAGAAATTTTCAGTTTACGTCCACGGTAGTCAGGAGAGATGAAAGTTTTCTCGCCCCAGAATGTTGCGTCACAAAGCCAGATACGGAATGAGTTATATTTGAACTCAGAGTAATCAGCTTTGTATGGTGGATGGTTATCCGGGTTAGTAGATTTAGCGAAGTTGTAAATTACTGTACCCTTCTTTGCGTTTTTTACAGATACTTTACATGTCTGTTTCTTTCCGCCTACAGTTGCAGTGATTGTTGCGGTACCTTTTTTGATACCAAGAACTTTGATGGACTTGCCTTTTGTTTTCTGGCAGTGAGCAATGTTATCATTGCTGGATGACCATGTTGCACTTCCACTTGCAGTCAATTTTACTTCCTTACCCTGCATAACAGAAGCTTTTTTCTTCATTGCTGCGCTAGCTGTATCATCACTTGCTACTGCAGCGGTGGTAACAGCCATAGTTGCAACTAAAGCTACAGCTACAACCTTTTTTGAAATTTTAGCGAACATTTCAAATTCCTCCTTTTTTAATATTAAAATGTTTTTTGATTTTTGTGCTAAATAGACAAAAATCAATCGCTTTGCGTGGATATATTATATCATTTTAATAGTTTAAAATCAAGAGGAAATGAAAATAATTACAGTACTATTTTTTGCCAAAAACATGACGTTTTTTTGCCTTATTTGCAGTTATTTGCGTGGCTGCAATTTCCTGCCTTGCTTTCTGGTAACTGCGAATGGTTTCATCCAGTTCACGAAAACGTTTTTCATCTGACTCTTCTTTTTCGCGAAACAGATAATCCAATTCTTTGTTGACCTGCACCGATACAGTATCAGCGATATCCGATGTAAGACTGTCAGAATTTTCCCTTATAGCATCGGAGACAATACGGGAAAGAATGGTTTTAAACTGTATCATTTTGTCATTTGGGGAAATTTCCGACTCGGAAACCGGGTAGGGAATTACCTGGCCGGATGATTTTGGTGAGAGTTTGTGTTCAATGTCTTTTAAGGAAAAACCGTCTTTCTTCATATTAATAATCTGTTCTAATTGTTTCATTTCTTTTTCTGAATAAACGCGGTGCCCCATTTCGTTTCGCGGGATATTCAAGTGAAGTTCCTCTTCCCAAAAGCGCAGAACGTGAGAGCCTACGTGAAGTTTTTTTGCCGCTTCCGAAATGGTATATTGTTTTGCTTCCATGTAGATAACCTCCTGTTTTATTTTTTTTTATTATAGCATGGGAAAAATGTCGATTGATTGGACATGCATTAAATGTAAAAAAACAGTGTGACACAGGACGACAAAAAACAAGAAGAATCGGAGCCAAAGCCCCGATTCGACAGAGAAAATGGGATTTATTCGTCGTGATATTCCAAATTTGCAAATTTTGTGTACTGGTTCAACCACTTAAGTTCGACGGTACAGGTTGGACCATTACGCTGCTTACCAATAATAATCTCGGTGATTCCCTTTTTGGTAGAAGCGTCTTTTGTGTAATATTCATCGCGGTACAAAAACATAACAACGTCGGCATCCTGCTCAATCGCTCCCGATTCACGCAAATCAGAAAGAATTGGTCGTTTGTCCTCACGTTCTTCTACTTTACGGCTGAGCTGGGAAAGCGCAATTACCGGGCAGTCCAGTTCACGTGCCAGAGATTTTAAGGAACGTGAAATATCCGAAATTTCCTGCTGGCGGGAAATGTTTTTTGAACCGCTGTTACCGGACATGAGCTGAAGGTAATCGATAATGATTAAACCGAGGCCTTTTTCCATTTTTAGTTTACGGCATTTACTTCGTAAATCATTGATGGAAATGCTGCCGGTATCATCAATATAAAGCGTTGATTCACCGAGGATAATAGAACTCTCGGTAATCTTTGCCCATTCATCATCTTCCAGTTCGCCGATTCGGATTCTTTGGGAATCTACTTTTGAGTTCATGGCAACCAAACGCTTGGCAAGCTGCACTTTGCTCATTTCCAGACTGAAAATAGCAGTTGGAATATGATTAATCATAGCAACATTTTCGGCAATGTTCAGAGCAAAAGCAGTTTTTCCCATGGATGGGCGGGCAGCAATCAAAATTAAATCGGATGGCTGCAAGCCGGCTGTTCGATAATCCAAATCAATAAAGCCGGTCGAAATTCCGGTTACATCACTGTTGTTCTGAGCAGCTTTTTGAATACTCTCAAGTGTTTCCAGGGCAACCTCTTTAATTGGTGTAAAATTTTCAGAGGAGGCACGTCCCTGAACGAGTTCAAAAACTTTGCGTTCCGTATCATCCATCAGCTCAGCAACATTAGCGGAATCCTGATAGCATCGGTTGGCAATGTCCTCCGTTGTTCGAATCAGCGAGCGCAGTTGTGATTTCTGTTCAACAATATCTGCATAGTAGCGGACATTGGCTGATGTAGGAACGGCGGAAATGATATTACTGAGAAACTCAACACTGCAAATGTCATCGGAAGCGTTTTTCTCATGAAGTTTATCCACAAGAGTAACTAAGTCTGCCGGACGTCCTTCATGAAACAATTCCACAATAGCGGAAAACAAAATGCGGTACCTGGCATTGTAAAAATCATCTTCATTTAGTTTTTCAGAAGCGAGAACTACCGCATCCTGGTCAAGAAGCATTGAACCGATAACTGCTTCTTCTGCCTCTCCATTATGCGGCATAACTCGTTTGATTACAGTTTCATCCATGATTATTTTCCTTTAACAATTACTTTAAGTTCGGCTGTTACTTTTGGGTGCAGACGGATTGGCACATGGTAGGTTCCAATGTTTTTGATTGGCTCCTTTAACTGCATTTTTTTCTTGTCTAAATCATAGGAAAGTTGTTCTTTGGCAGCGGTAGCAATTTCTTTGGTGGATACCGAACCAAAAACGCGTCCGTCCTGACCTGCTTTAATGGCAACTTCAACGGATTTTGTCTCCAGCTCTTTGGCGAATTCCTGCGCTTTCTCCAAGTTTTCTGCAGCAACCTTTTCGTCATTTTGTTTCTGAAGTTTTAAATCATTTAAATTTTTTGAGGTTGCTTCTACGCCGAGATTTTTTTTCAAAATAAAATTTTTGGCATAGCCGTCTTTTACGGTTACAACTTCACCCTTTTTTCCAACGGATTTCACATCCTCGAGTAAAATTACTTTCATTATATGTCACCTTCTTCTTTCATTTTAGTTAAAATTTGTTTGATTTGTTCAGCGCCTTCTTCCAGTGTACAGTTCTCAAGCTGGGCACCGGCACTGGTAATGTGGCCGCCCCCACCCATTTTTTCCATGACAACCTGAACATTTAATTCATCAATGGAGCGAGCACTGATATAAACTTTACCTTCATAGGCAGTTAATACAAAAGTAGCGCGGATGCCTTTGATATCAAGAAGATCATCGGCAATTTTTGCACCAACAATGGTTGGCGATTCACAGTTATCCGCATTACAAGGAGAAATAGCAAAACAATCCATAAAAATTTCTGTATTTTGTATTGCTTCAGCTCGAATTTTGTATTCTTCAATGTCGGAACGGAACATTTTGCGAATGCGAATAATATCTGCTCCGGAACGACGTAGGAATGCAACTGCTTCAAAGGTGCGGACACCCGGTTTATTCATAAAGTTATTCGTGTCAACCATAATACCGGAATAAAGTGCATCGGCTTCTACGGCTTTTACACGTATTTCCTCACCGGCATACTGTAAAATTTCTGCTACCATCTCACTGGCTGAGGAAGCAAACGGCTCAACATAGGAGAGAGTAGGGTTTTCAAAGGATTCACCGGTCTGTCTGTGATGGTCGATAACCACTAGAGAGGAAACTATCGGAATCAAATCCGGTGCATCGGTGTAGGACGGACGGTTAACATCAACGACCACAAGTAAAACTCCGTTTCCATTACCGATAAATTCCTTCGCATTCTCACTTGTAACAAAAGTGCCATCCGGATAATCTTTGTTGTTCTCAAATAATTTCAAAAGCGGTGCCAGTGAAGAAGTTACCTGATTTACAATGATTTTCGCTGGTTTTTCCAGAGACTGTGCAATTCGGTAAATACCAATAGCACTGCCAATTGCATCGACATCCGGCAGACGGTGTCCCATAATGACTACTTTATCAGCATTAATAATGGAATCACGCAGTGCCTGTGCCTTTACGCGGGCTTTAACGCGTGTATTTTTTTCCTGCTGAATACTTTTTCCACCATAATAGAGTAAATTGTCTTTTGTCTTAATGACAACCTGATCACCACCGCGGGCAAGTGCCAAATCAATAGCACTGCGGGCATATTCCTGACGTTTGCGGTAGGTGTTTGCCTGAATTCCGATTCCCATACTAATGGTAATGGAAGTATCATTTCCCACATTAATCGAGCGGATATCATCAAGCAGCGAGAATTTGTCTGCCTGCAATTTTGACAGATATTTATGCTGGAAGAGGAAAATGTATTTATCCTTTTCAATTTTACGCGTAATCGCATCAATGCTTAACATGTATTTATTGATTTTTCGATCAACCATCGCAGCCAATAAGGAGCGGCGTACATCGTCAACATTTGCAAGGGATTCATCGTAATTATCGATGTAGAGCAAGCCAACATTGACACGCTGGTCGTAGTTTTCACGGATATAGTGCACAATTTCGGTTTCATCATAAATGTAAATGACATACAAAGCGTCACCGATTCCCACCTGACCGGCGTTTTTATGGAGGGCATCCGGTGCCTTTTCAAGAGAAACCAATTGCGTAATTGCCTTAAAGTAAGTTTCTTCCACGTGAAAATGAAGTTCTGTTGTCTCATAATTTTCCTCAGGAAGATATTCTTTGGTGAGAGCCGGAATGGCATCGTTTATATGGTAGTTTTTTGATAATTTGTCGGAGAACTGTTTGCGGAAATTCTTGTTATCCCACACACAGACTCCGTTTGTGTCCAAAATACAAATCGGAATGTCCAATTCCGTGGCAAGTTTATTAACCGTGACGTGAAATCGCATCGAGTAATCGACTAAGTTGCGTAGTACAGCACCTCGTTTGAAAAAGTATAAGACACTGGCAATGATTAAGTAAAATAAAACGTAAATACTCATAATAATGCCGGCACGCAGGTTGATTACATAAATATGAACATTCATTGCGATTAATAAAAGCCCTAATAAGAGCGGCCATCGCAAATAAGATTTCAAAGTCCCTTTAATTCGATTCTGACTCAACTTTTTACCTCCTCCCAGGAAATGTTCTAAAATTTCATCATATCAGGAATATTATTATATCACGGATTGTAAATGTTGACAAACCCTATTTGATAGATGTATTATGAGGGTAAAATAGAGAACAAAAGATTGAGTAAAGGAGGATACCATGTACTGTAAAAAGTGCGGAACAGAATTAAGGGAAAATGATACATTCTGCTATTATTGCGGAAATCGAATTGGATGGATGCAGCGGATGTTGTCTAGTAAGGCATTTATAGGAAGTGTGATTGCGGTTTTTGTTGTTATCATTGCAGCAGTACTTACCTATCTTATATGGACAGGAAAAATTACGATGCCGTCGTTTGATAAGGGTCAGACGACAGAGCAGAATAAGATTGTGGATTCAGGAAAATCCGGAAAGGATTCAGATAATCCGGCAGCAAAGGCAACAGCTACGCCGGCACCGACTGCTACGCCGTACGCGTTTACTCCATCGGATGTAACGAAGACGATGAAGAAAGAGATGAAACCTTTGACAGAACGGCTGAAACCATTTTTGGCATACAGCGCATCGTTTTATGCAAATGGTTCCCATAGATTTAAATTTGACACGACCTTTGTGACGACGATGGCAATTTTTAATTTGGAACATTCGGATAAGACACTGCGGTATGGTGATTCAATGTCCAAAGTGAAGAAGGAAGCTAAGAAAGAAATTAAAAAGATTTTTGGCAGCAATTACAAATACAAATTTGCGTATACGGGAACTTATCCGGGCTATGTGTACCGTCCGACCGGAAATACAATTGTGTTTAATTCCATGCGGATTCCGGGAAAAGATTATCAGATGAAAGTGAAAAAGATTACGGAGTATGAAGAGGGGAAATACCGTCTTACGGTGGAAGCATATCTGACGAATACGGGCAGTAGTGTCAAAGGAGTATCGCAAAAATACAAAGTGTATTTGGAAAAAGACGACAGCTCCGAATTTGGGTTTGTTGTCAGCAAAATTAAATTATAAGAAAAGCACATGAAAAAAGAACTGATTCTGCGGAATCAGTTCTTTTTGGATTCTATGCAATTAGTCCAATGTATATGGCATCAAGGATACGTGACGGGCACGTTTGATTGCTACAGTCAAAGCTCTCTGATGCTTTGCACATGTACCGGTAATTCTTCTAGGAAGAATTTTACCTCTTTCAGACATATATCGTTTCAGTTTTGCAACATCTTTGTAATCAATGTAATCATGCTCTTTGTCAGAACAGAATGCACAAACTTTTTTTCTTCTACGTGGGCCTCTTCTTCTCATTGGAGAATCGCCTCTGTCTTTATTGTAAGCCATCGTTAAAACCTCCTATAAAATTCTTGTATCAAGAGCTAAGCCTAGTTAAATGGCAGTCCGTCTTCGATACCATCCGGAATGTTCATGAAGTCATCATTTGCTGCTGCGTTTGGCTGTGGAGCACCGCCACCAAAGTTTCCACCCTGGGCTGCGTTTGCATCCGCTGTGCTTTTGCGCTCTGCAAATTCGATTTCTTCAGCAATAATCTGGACACTGTATACTTTTTCACCGTTGTTGTTGGTGTAATTGTCGTTCTGAATACGACCGGTCATCAACATACGGGAACCTTTGCGAAAATATTTTTCCACAAATTCAGCCTGACGGCCAAATGCAGTACAGTTAAAAAAATCGGTATCGGTATCACCCTGACGGGCAAAACGACGATTTACTGCAATGCCAAATCTGGCAATAGCCAATGAATTTTCACCCTGGGAATAACGAATCTCAGGGTCACGGGTCAGATTACCCATTAAAATTACCTTATTCATGGAAGACTCCTCCTTATCTTATGCCTCCTGTCTTACGCATAAGTATCTGAGCACGTTGTCCATAATGCGAAGTCTCTGTTCCAATTCAGCCGGAGCACTTGGCTCAGCGTCGAACTGAATAAAGTAATAAAAGCCTTCACCCATCTTCTGAATTTCATAAGCAAGTTTTTTCTTGCCCCATTCATCGACGTTTGTAATCGTTCCGCCAAGAGAAGTGATATACTCTTTTGCCTTCTCGACGGTGGCATTTCTTACTTCGTCTTCAACTTTTGCACTAACAACTAAAGCTAATTCATACTTATTCATAGTTGCTTGCACCTCCTTTTGGTCTCTGGCTCTTCCAATCTATACACTTCATAGAGGAAGAACAAGGAATATGATTAAATATCACGGAGTTAAATTATAACACAGAGGGTAGGCAATTACAAGAAAAATTTACAAAAATCCACGAAAACTTTTCTCGACGGTTTTTCGAGGTACCATTACCTGATGACTGCATTTTGTGCAGCGTAGGCGGAAATCCATACCTACCCGTAAAATTTCCCAGCAATTTTCGCCGCAGGGATGAGGTTTCTTCATTTTAATCTTTTGTCCTACTGAAAAATCCATCGTAATCTGTCCTTTCTGTAAATTATTTGTCCTCGGATTGCTACAAAAAATATTTAATCAACATGACAATGAAAAAGCCAAGGAAGAAGAGGATGAGAAAGAGCTGGAATCCGGTGTCCGCCCGGTCAATCCATCCCTGCTTTTCTGCCTTTCGCAGTTTGTCATAGTCGACATCGCCGTTAATAATGTCTTTAATACGGTCTTTGAAACGATATTCTTCTGACATGAAAAGCCCTCCTTGCTACTTTTTCTTGTTAATCTTTTCTAATGATATGTTGTCCTCGATGTAAACGGTGTAACTGTTTTTGGTAAAGGATACTTTCATTAAAAAGCCCGATTTAACCTGCTTTTCATTTAATTGGAAATAAGCTGAATAATTTCCTTTTTTCTCATCAAAGTTATCAATTTTGATACAGTGTTTTTCTGACTTTAAATAATTATAGTAGGTTTTGGCATCGGATATTCCTTTGTCACCGGCAACATCGGTGTAGTAGTAGGTTATCATACCATGGTCGCTTGTGGATGAAGTATCAATGGTATCCATGCTGCAGTCAGTACCGCAGACAGTTGTGATGGATTTGATATTCATGCCAAGCATCGAATGAACTTCCGGTTTTTTGTAGCCACAACCCGTCAAGGCGAGTGTGGCTACAAGAAACAGAAGTGATAATAATTTCTTCTTCATAATATTAAGCTTTCAGTGTATCATACAATCCTTTTACTGTAGGATAGATTTCTTTGAATTTTGCGTATTTCTTATCGTATTTAGCAGCAAGTGCAGGATCCGGTTTTTCTGTGCCGATAACTTTGACAATCTTGTCAGCAGCTTCCTGAACGGATGCATATTCGCCACAGGCAACAGCAGCTAACATGGCGCCGCCAAGACCAGGACCTTCTTCACTCTCGATAATGTTTACGTTGATGTTTAATACATTTGCCATGATTTTGCGCCACAAAGGACTCTTTGCGCCACCGCCACAGATTTTTGTCTCTGTAATGTTAATGCCGAGGTCTTTTGCAATTTCATAGCAGTCACGCATAGCAAATGCAACACCTTCCAAAACAGCCTGTGTCATGTCAGCGCGTGTTGTATCCATTGACATACCAATGAAGAGTGCTCTAGCATCCGGGTTGTTATGAGGAGAACGCTCGCCCATCAGATATGGGAGATAGTAAACGTTGTTCTCGCCGAGTTTATCGTCGGTAATTGGCTCCTGCTCTTTTCCGTAGTCTTTTGTTCCAATAATTTCATCCATCCACCATTTGTTACAGGAAGCAGCACTGAGCATGCAGCCCATCAAATGGAAGTTTCCGTCTGCGTGGTCGAAAGAATGAAGAGCGTTGAAACGGTCTACGCCAAATTCCTTGCTGGAAATGAAAATGGTTCCGGAAGTACCAAGTGAGATATTACATCCACCATCACCAACCGTTCCGGTACCAACTGCAGCAGCAGCGTTATCACCGGCGCCGGCAGCAATTTTACAATTGGTTGTAAGACCAAGGGCAGCAGCAGCTTCTTTGGTAAGAGAACCGGTTACTTCATAACTTTCAAATAATTTTGGAAGCTGTTCTTCTTTTACGTCACAGATTTCCATCATTTCTTTAGACCAACATTTATTCTTTACGTCCAAGAGAAGCATACCGGATGCATCAGAGTAATCACAGCTGTGAACGCCTGTCATTTTGTATGCGATGTAATCTTTTGGCAGCATAATCTTTGCAATTTTAGCAAAGTTTTCCGGCTCATTTTCTTTTACCCAGAGAATTTTCGGAGCAGTAAATCCGGCAAATGCAATGTTTGCGGTATACTCAGAAAGTTTTTCTTTTCCGATTTCGTTGTTTAAGTAATCAACCTGTTTGGTTGTACGTCCGTCGTTCCAAAGAATGGCCGGACGGATTACGTTATCATTCTCATCGAGAATAACAAGACCGTGCATCTGTCCACCGAAACTAATGCCGGCAACTTCTGAAGCATCAAAACCGTCTACCAGTTTTTTGATACCGTCTACGACAGCATCCCACCAGTCTTCCGGTTTCTGCTCAGACCATCCCGGCTGAGGGAAAGATAATGGATATTCATTTGAAACGATATTGCAGATTTTACCGTTTCCTTCCATTAAAAGCAGTTTTACTGCTGATGTTCCTAAATCAACACCAATGTAATACATAATGTACCTCCTGATTTGTTTTTTGTTGGATTCTTAAGAATCTCTGTATTGATAGAAAGCGACCCGCAAGCGAGTCGCTTTCTTATACTTTACGCTATTTGATTATTAAGCGAATGGGTTCTCTGTTGGGTAACGAACACCTGCCGGCTGGTTATAACCAATTTCCTCAACCGGAACACCGATATACTTGAATACTTCGTACAATGTTTTGCCAAAGTGACCGAATGCAACAGCACCATGGTGAGGATAGTTACCTTCAATCAATACGTGGCGGTAGAAACGGCCCATCTCAGGAATTGCAAAAATACCAATTGCTCCGAAGGAACGTGTGGCAACCGGAAGAACTTCACCGTGTGCGATGTAAGCACGAATCTGTGCGTCGGCTGTGCTCTGCAGACGGAAGAATGTGATATCGCCAGGAACGATGTCACCTTCCAAAGTTCCGTTTGTAACTTCGATTGGAAGTGAACGAGCCATAATCTTCTGATATTTCATCTCATGAGCAGTCAGCTTGCAAGCTGCTGTATTTCCGCAATGGAATCCCATGAATGTATCTTTTAATGTATAAGTGCCATATTTGCCCTTGATATCTTCTTCGTACAAGTCAGCAGGAACGGAGTTGTTAATGTCAAGAAGTGTTACAACATCCTGGCTTACAACAGTTCCGATGAACTCAGAAAGTGCTCCGTAGATATCTACCTCGCAGGATACCGGAATACCCTGTGCTGTCAAACGGCTGTTTACATAGCAAGGTACAAATCCAAACTGTGTCTGGAATGCAGGCCAGCATTTGCCGGCGATTGCTACATATTTGCGGTAACCTTTGTGTTCTTCAACCCAGTCAAGAAGTGTCAACTCATACTGAGCAAGTTTTGCAAGGATTTCAGGTTTTTTGTTGCCTGCACCAAGCTCTTTTTCCATGTCAGCAACCACGCCAGGAATTCTTTCGTCTCCCTCATGTTTGTTGAATGCTTCGAACAAGTCAAGTTCGGAGTTCTCTTCAATTTCAACGTTCATGTTGTAAAGCTGTTTGATTGGAGCGTTACAAGCAAGGAAGTTAAGTGGACGTGGACCAAAACTGATAATCTTTAAGTTGTTCAATGCTACGACTGCACGTGCAATCGGAACGAACTCATGAATCATGTCAGCACAATCCTCAGCAGTTCCAACCGGATACTCAGGGATGTATGCTTTTGTGTTTCTCAATTTCAAGTTGTAGCTTGCATTGAGCATACCACAGTAAGCATCTCCACGGCCATCCATCAGGCTGTTGCCGGATTCCTCAGCAGCGGCACAGAACATAACCGGACCGTCAAAGTGTTTTGCCAACAAAGTCTCAGAAATTTCCGGACCGAAGTTACCTAAGTATACGCAAAGAGAATCGCAGCCGGCTTTTTTGATATCTTCCAAAGCTTCGACCATCTGAATCTCGCTTTCTACGATACATACAGGACATTCATAAATGTCATCTGCTCCATATTTTTTTGTGTAAGCTTCTACCAAAGCTTTTCTTCTGTTTACAGAAAGTGACTCAGGGAAACAGTCACGGCTTACTGCAACAATTCCGATTTTGGTTTTTGACATGTTGTTTAAGTTCATTTTAAAAAACCATCCTTTCTTTATATAAATAGTAATCGTTTACTGTGCCTGATAAAACAAGCACTCTTGAAACAAAATCAGTACTTTCATTTTATACTATATGTGTGCAAAATGCAACAGAATTTTACACCGGATTAAAAGTCTACATGGTCGGGGTCGCCGTGCATTTCATTTTTGTTTAGGGCGTCAATTTTTTCGATATCTTCGGTGCTTAATTTAAAATCAAAAACCTGCGAATTGCTGAGGATTCGGGCTTCTTTGGTGGATTTTGGAATTGTGACGATGCCGTTTTGCACATCGTAGCGCAGAATAATCTGTGCAATATTTTTTTCATACTTTTCGGCAAGGCTTTGCAGAACCGGGTCGTCAAAGCACGCACCACGGGCGAGCGGACTCCATGCCTCCGGTACGATATTGTGTTTCTTACAGTAGTTACGAAGTTCTTTTCTCGTTAAATAAGGGTTACATTCAAACTGGTCAACGGCCGGTGCAATGTTTGCATGGACACTTAATTCTTCTAAGTGATGCGGTAAAAAGTTGCTTACGCCGATGGCCTTTACAAGTCCCTCTTCATATAATTGTTCCAGCACATGCCACGTTTCTTTGATTTTGCCGGGTATTGGCCAGTGGATGAGATATAAATCGACGGCATCTACACCAAGGTTGTCTAAACTTTTTTCGAATGATTCACGCTGGCGGCTCTCGCGCTGCATGTCGTTCCAGAGTTTGGTTGTAATAAATAAATCGTCTCGTGGAATTCCACTGTCTTTAATCCCTTCACCGACTTCTTTTTCGTTTTCGTAAAATGCGGCAGTATCAATCAGGCGGTATCCGTGTCTGATGGCTGTCGAAACGGCGAAAGTGGTTTCTTCCTTGGAATTGTAAACGCCAAGCCCGAAAATAGGCATAGCCACACCATTGTTTAAGGTTACGGTTGATTGTAAAGACTGCATAGGAAATCCTCCTATTCTGTTTTTTTGAGTAGATTCTATTATATGGAAGCGAGGGTGTCAAGAGGGGGAGAAGATATCGAATCAGTCCGAAAGGATTTCGTGAAGGAATTTAAAGAAGTTTCTTTAGTGTGTGAAAAAAAGAAACCTATACATTAGTTTTTCTTTACTGATTCACGATATGCTTTTGGCGATGTGGTGAATTTTTCTTTAAATTGCCGACTGAAATGTTCGACGTTTGAATAGCCGCATTGTTCTGCAATTTTGTATATTGGTAATGTTGTTGTGGCCAGCTTTTCCTTAGCTAGCAGGAGGCGGTGTTTAATAACGTCTTCCATACACGATGTACCGAATTTTTTTTGATACAATTTTTGCAGATGCCTTGTTGAAATGTGTAATTGTTTGGCCATATCCGGTATATTCCATGGAGAGGACGGATTGCTGGTAATATTGATATGAAGCTGCTGCAAAGCCATTTCGTGGAAAGTACTAGATTTATTGTAGGACAGAGATTCTTTTAGTTTTGAAAAAAGAATCTGAAACAGGGATTGAACAGTGAAATTTTTATATTGGTTTTGAAAAAAATTTTCCACAGCAATTAAGTGAATAAGGCTGCTTATATAAGAGTGATCCATTGCTTTAAAAGGGGTACCAAGAGGTACGCTACCATTACAGATAAATGGTTCATCTGTATAAAATCGCAGCCAGTCATCACAGAATATTTCATTTTCAAGGGAACCGTATTCAATAGAAGAATAGGGTGGGTATAGAGTAATGCTGTGTGCGGGCATGATAATACGTTTTCCATCTATGATATGGTAAGCCGGTGTATGTGTCATAGTTATCAGCCACCAGTCATTTGACTGATCAGTTACGGTACAGGTAAATCCTGCAGGATGCGAAGCATTGCTTTGTACGTAAATAATGTCTATCATAGTTATTCGAAGCCCCTTTGCTGAAAAATTTTGACCCTAAAAATAGAATACACGTTATGGCAGAGAAAAGCAACAAAAAATGCCCCTATATATCATGAAATAGAACATAAAATGTCATGGAAAGAACTATACAGATTTGTTAAAATAAAGGTGAAAATGATTAAAGGTAAGAAATGGAGGCTTGTGAAAATGAAAAAAATTTTTTCAAAAGTTGTTGCCGGAGCACTTGTTCTATGCATGGCGACATTATCATTATCAATCCCATCAAAAGCGGACAATCCAATTGTGCAAAATATTTACACAGCGGATCCGGCACCGATGGTTTCGGGGGATACGCTGTACTTGTATACAACGCATGATGAGGATGAACTGGTAAAAAATTTTTACACAATGAATGACTGGAAATGTTATTCAACAAAAGACATGGTGAACTGGACAGATCATGGGACTGTTCTGTCAAGAGACAATTTTAAGTGGATGGATACGAAGGATCCTCGTGCTTGGGCACCACAGTGTGTTGAGAGAAATGGCAAATTTTATATGTATGTACCGGTTCATAAAAAGAATGGTGGTATGGTTATTGGTGTAGGCGTCAGTGATAAGGCAACCGGACCATTTGTTGATGCTATTGGTAAGCCATTGGTAGATGAGGGGGACTGGAATGACATTGATCCGACCGTATTTATCGATGATGATGGACAGGCTTATTTGTATTTTGGTAATCCCAGTCTTCGCTATGTGAAATTGAATGAGGATATGCTTTCTTATGATACGACTATTGGTAAAAAAGGTGTTGTATCGCTTGATATGAATGAGTCAGGTTTTGGTCCTAAAGTGATGGAAAATGGGAAATTATCCCGTCAGTGTTCTTATGGAGAGGGACCATGGTTCTATAAACGAGGCAGTTTGTATTATATGGTATATGCTGCATTTGGACCAACAGGTGGAGCAGAACATCTGGCATATTCTACAAGTAAATCGGCAACCGGTCCGTGGGAATATCAGGGAGTTATTATGCCATCCCAGGGGGGCTGCTATACAAACCATCCGGGTGTTGTAGACTTTATGGGACATTCGTATCTGTTCTATCACGATCAGAAATTAAAGGGAGGCAGCAGTTTTCACCGTTCTGTTTCTGTGGAAGAGTTTACATATAATGAGGACGGTACATTCCCTACTTTAAATATGACAGAGGACGGACCTGCCCCAATTGCAAAACTGGATCCATATCAGTGGACGGAGGCAGAAACCTATGCAAAAGGAACAAATGTTGAGTCAGAAGGAAATGGCACAGTGGGAATGAACCTTTGTGACATTAAAAATGGAAGTACGATTAAAGTAAAAAATGTGGATTTTGGTGAAAAGAGTGCGGTTTCCTTTAGAGCTGCCATAGCAAGCGAGAAAAAAGCAACTATGGAATTACACTTGGATTCAGCAGATGGACCATTGATCGGAACACTTAGTATTGATAATACCGGTGGTGAGTATATATTCAAAATACTTTCTACGGATATAACAAATGCAACGGGAATTCATGACCTATATATGGTATTTAAGGGAGAAGATAAGGTATCTCTGGCTAAATTTGATCACTGGAGATTTGTAGATGAAAAAGGTGCCGATGCAATTCCGGATCCGACACCAAAGCCGACTCCTGTACCGACACCAAGTGTGGCTCCTTCTGTAGCGCCGACTGCTACACCGAATGTTACGGAAACACCGGCACCGACTATTGTACCAAGTCAGACACCGGCACTGACACAGTCTTCGGGAAACAAGAAAATAGAAAGCCCACAGCCGAAAGCGACTGTGAGGGTAGTAAAAAAGATTAAAGTGGCTAAAGTCAAGGGTGTAAAAGTAACAGTGACAAAGGCAAAAAAAGCTAAGATTTCCTGGAAGAAAGTCAAGAGGGCAGCCGGTTATCGGGTGATGTATTCGACCGATAAGAAATTTAAGAAGGCAGCCGTTAAGATTACTACTAAGAAAGCAAATTATGTTACGAAAAAGCTGAAAAAGGGCAAAAAGTATTTTATCAAAGTAGCTGCATATCGAAAAGACAAAGCTGGTAAGAAAGTATACGGAAGTTTTAGTGCTGTTAAGAAAATTAAAGTAAAATAATAATTACAAGATACTATAGATCTGTTGTAAGATAGGTCTATAGTATCTTTTTTATGCTGAAAAGAGATGGTGCTAGAATTCTTTTTCTGACTAACCCTCGTACGAAATTCATTCCACTATTGCCTAAACCCGCAAAATAGGGTAAACTAAAGAACGTATCTAAGGCACATACTTTCGAAAGGGAGGCAGATATGAGACGAGTAGCTTTTTTGACCAGTGGTGGTGACTGCCAGGCTTTGAATGCAACAATGCGCGGCGTGGCAAAAACATTGTATAATGCAGACCCGGACACACAGATTATCGGTATCCTTGAGGGGTATAAGGGTTTGATGTATGAAAAGTATGTAGAAATGAAACCGCTTGATTTTTCCGGTATTTTGACGGAGGGTGGAACGATTCTTGGGTCTTCGAGACAGCCATTTAAGAATATGAGAAAGCCGGATGCCAACGGCATGGATAAAGTGGCGGCGATGGTGAATACTTACCATAAATTAAAACTTGACTGTCTTGTGATTTTGGGAGGAAATGGCACACATAAATCCGCCAATATGCTGCGGGAGGAAGGCTTAAATGTAGTAGGGCTTCCAAAAACCATTGACAATGACATTTGGGGAACGGATATGACATTTGGTTTCCAGAGTGCCGTGGATATTGCGACTACGGCGATTGATTGTATTCACACGACAGCGTATTCGCACGGAAGAGTATTTATCGTGGAAGTTATGGGACATAAAGTTGGATGGCTTACACTTCATGCCGGGATTGCCGGGGGAGCAGATGTGATTTTGATTCCGGAAATACCATATGATATTGACGCTGTGGTACAGGCAATTCAGAAGCGCACGGATGCCGGAAAGCGTTTTTCAATTCTGGCAGTGGCAGAGGGTGCAATTAGTAAGGAGGACGCACTTCTTACGAAGAAAGAGAGAAAAGCAAAATTAAAGAATAATCCGTATCCAAGTGTTTCCTATAAAATAGGAGCAGAGATTGAGGAGCGCACCGGGCAGGAAATTCGCATTACGGTGCCGGGACACACACAACGCGGGGGAAGCCCGTGTGCGTATGACCGTGTGATTGCCAGCCGACTTGGGGCAGCAGCGGCTCAGTTGATCTTAGAAGAAAAATACGGATATATGGTTGGATTTAAAAATAGAGAAATCATTCCGATTCCGTTAGAAGAGGTAGCGGGTAAATTAAAGATGGTAGACCCGGATTCTTCCATTATCCGCGAGGCGAAAAATTTGGGCATCAGTTTTGGTGTGTAACAGAAAGAGGCAATTATGTCATATCAGGCTTTATATCGGAAATATCGTCCCAAGGACTTTTCCAGTGTCCGGGGGCAGGAACATATTGTAAAAACGCTCACAAATCAGATTCAGGCGGACCGGATTGGACATGCTTATTTGTTTTGCGGAACGAGAGGAACCGGAAAAACGACGGTTGCCAAAATTTTTGCAAAGGCAGTAAACTGTGAAAATCCGGGACCGAATGGTCCTTGTGGTGAGTGTGCAATGTGTAAGGCAATTGAGGAACAGTCTTCCATGAATGTAGTGGAAATCGATGCGGCATCGAATAACCGTGTGGATGACATCCGGCAGGTGATTGATGAAGTGCAGTATTCACCGGCAGAGGGACGTTTCAAAGTGTATATTATTGATGAGGTGCATATGCTCTCGACAAGCGCATTTAATGCACTTTTGAAAACATTGGAAGAGCCGCCTTCCTATCTGATTTTCATTTTGGCAACGACGGAGGCACATAAGATTCCGCTTACCATTTTGTCGCGCTGCCAGCGCTATGATTTCAAACGGATTCAGGTGGAAACAATTGCGGCAAGACTGCGGGAATTATTAGAAATAGAAGGAATTGAGGCAGAAGACAAGGCGCTCACTTACATTGCGAGACAGGCAGACGGCGCACTGCGTGATGGCTTAAGTCTTTTGGAACAGTGTATTTCTTTTTATTTCGGACAGAAATTAACGTATGAAAATGTTTTGAAAATTCTTGGTGCTGTCGACCACAGTGTATATCACCGGTTGATGGAGGCTTTGATAAAAAATCAGGTCGATGGCGTGATTGCCATTGTGGCTGAGATGGTTGAGCAGGGCAAGGATTTATCACAATTTGTCAATGAACTGATTTGGTATCTACGCAATCTTTTGGTTGTGAAAACTGCGGATGAGGCAGAGCAGTTAGTGGATATGTCGGAGGAAAACAGGCAGGAACTTTCCCGTTTTGCCGAGCAGATTGAATTGGAAATTTTGTTCCGCTATATCCGTATTTTGTCGGATTTGGCAAATGACATGAAATATGCAAACAATAAGCGTGTCATGCTTGAGATGGCGATGATTCGCTTGTGCCGTCCGCAGATGCAGACGGATTACGATTCGCTGATTCAGCGGTTAAATCAGTTGGAGCAGAAGAATGAACAGTGGCAGGAGATGATGGAGTCCGGCACCTTTGTGGCAGCACAAAGTGCGGGAACATCTGAGAACAAGCCGGTAATTAAGCCACAGAGAGAAATTCGTCCTGAAGCAGTTCCTGATGATGTAAGAGATGTGGTGGCAAACTGGAACCAGATACTTGGACGAATCGATCAGGTGTCGCGGTCTATGCTTTTAGATGTGAGGATTTCCGTATCGGAGGCTGGGAAATTAGTCCTTGCCTTTACGCAGGGAATGCCTGCCGAGTATTTTAAAAAAGAGGAAAATCAGCAGGTGCTGATTGAGGCAGCCGGTCAATTGACGGGCAAAGAGATTTCGTTAGATGTACGGTTTGTGGAAAATCGTCAGGAAATGAATGCTTTGCCGGAGCTGCGGAATATAATAAAAAATGTAGAAATTGAAATGTTGGATTGACCGACATAGAAAAAGAAAGGAAGAAGAAAAATGGCAAGAAGAGGTGGATTTCAGGGCGGAATGCCGGGAAACATGAATAATTTGATGAAACAGGCACAGAAAATGCAGCGTCAGATGGAAGTAACACAAAAAGAAATGGAAGAAAAAGAGTATGAAGCGACAGCCGGCGGCGGTGCCGTTACGGTAAAAGTTTCCGGTAAAAAAGAAGTTCTTTCCGTAAAATTGAGCGAAGAGGTTGTTGACCCGGATGATATTGAAATGTTAGAGGATTTGATTGTGGCGGCAACGAATGAGGCATTGCGCCAGCTTGAAGAAGACAGTGCAAAATCCATGGAAGCATTGACCGGCGGATTGAACCTTGGCGGAGGCTTCCCATTCTAATGAAGTATTATAGTGAGTCGATTACAAATTTAATCGAAGAATTGGCAAGCTTGCCAAACATTGGTCCAAAGTCAGCACAGCGGCTGGCACTGCATATTTTAAATCTGCCGGAAGCACGCGTGAAACATTTAGCAGACAGTATATTGACGGCAAAGCAGAAGATTTGTTTTTGCAAAGAATGTTTTAATTTGTCTGACCGGGAATTGTGTCAGGTATGTGCGGACGAAAAAAGAGACCACCAGACGATTATGGTAGTCGAGGAACCAAGTGATTTGGCGGCTTATGAGAAAACCGGACAGTACAAGGGCGTGTACCATGTACTTCACGGTGCGGTGAATCCAATGGTTGGTGTGCAGCCGGAGAACTTAAAACTCAAGGAACTGCTGCAGCGCCTTCAACGGGAAGATATCAAAGAAGTTATTATTGCGACAAATTCCACGGTGGAAGGAGAAGCAACAGCACTTTGGATAAGCAAATATGTCAAGCAGGCGGGGATTAAAGTAACCCGGATTGCCAGCGGAGTTCCGGTTGGCGGTGCGCTTGAATTTATTGACGAAATGACATTATTCCGCGCACTTGAGGGAAGAACGGAACTGTGAGTGCATAAGACATCGAAACAGTCCGAGACTGATGAAATCAGCGAGCTGCATGACAAGATTTAAATGCGTTGTCTGCAGCAGCATCTGGCTCCCAAATCCGGAAAGATTGACAATACCGGTGATAAAAATGTCACCTACTTCCGGAAGATTTTTATCAACGCCGACGCCGGGACAGAGCGATCCCTCGCCTAACGTGATATAGCCGACGTGTTCGACGACACCAAGAGAAGCGTCAATTGCGATGATCAGTGCGTTTTTATAACAGGAATGAATGAATTGTAAAGTGGTTTCCAGATTTTTGGCATGGATGGGCTGTTCCAGTGTGCCAAAAAGATGGAGGCTGTTTTTATGTGTGTTGCAAAAACGTGCTAATTTATGACCGACAATCGGACCTAAGCAGTCGCCGGTGGCACGGTCGGAGCCGATGCAGACAAGGATGATGTCGCGCGAATGGTAATTCTTTTTCTCTAATAAATTCTGAAGTGATGTAGTAAAATTAAATAAGGAACGGCTTTCGCCGGGATTAAAATATTCTGCCATAATAAAAAACCTTTCTGTGTTGTTTGGTAAAGAACACCCATTGGCTTTGAAAACCGGGCATCCTAACAAAAGTATTTGCATATTTCCAAAAATCATGCGGAAAAAACTTCAATAAAATTTGTTCTCGGGTTCTGAATCGACAAAATCCGCTCTCACAGAGTGATATGATAAAACTGTCGATTGAGAAAAAAACAATAAAGGGAGGACAAGTCATGCAGTGGACAAGACCAAAAAGTGTTCGGCAGATTGGAGAGATTCCGGGACGGGGACGAATTTATATGGAAGATTATGTCATTCGTTTTGTAAAACGTCTGGCAGAGCAGAGTCATGGGATGGAAAAGGCAGCAGTGCTTTTGGGAACGAGCCTGATATGTGATGGGGAGAAAATTTACCAGATTTCAGGTGTCGTGGAAATTCATAATTTTGCAGGACGGAGCGGCCCGAAATTTACCGATGAAGACTGGGATTACATTTATTCGGAAATGAAGGAAAATTTTACGGATTTGGAAATTGTCGGATGGTTTTACAGTTGTCAGGGATTTTCTGTTAATCAGGCGGGGCAGCTTCTTCAGATGCATAAACTGAATTTTGAAAAACGGGATAAGGTTTTATATCTTTATGATGAAACAGACGGTGAAGATAGTTTCTTTTTGTATCGTAGCGGACAGTTGGAAAAACAAAAGGGTTACTATATTTATTATGAGAAAAATCCGGAGATGCTTCATTATATGGAGAGGGAAAATAATCGTCATGTTCATATTGTGGAGCAGGAAGATGACCGCGTGGTGAGAAATATTCGCGGTATTATGGAGGAAAAAGAAAAGTTTCGGACAAAGAAAAAACAGAAGGAAGTACATATGGGGTATGGCATAGCGGCAGTGACTGCATTGATTGTCGTGTTTGCATTTGTTGTACTGATGCAGAACCAGTCTGCGCTCAATCAGGTGAAGCAGCAGTTGAATACAATCCAGACAATGAACCGGTCGCGCCCGGCAAATCAGGACAAGACGATTGTAGAGACACAGAAAGCAAAGCTTACTCCGTGTCCATCAACGGTTCCACCAACACAGGAAAATACGTCGGTGCCGAGTGTTTCGCCAACGCCCGTACCTTCGGCACCTGCGCAAAATGGCGTTGCACAATAATTCTTTTCTATGCTATAATATAAGTTACCGTAATCAGAGAAATTTTCGATTCGAGTACGAGCAAGAAGGGTAGAAAATGAAAGACTTTTTGAAAAATAAACAGAAATGGATTGTAGGCCTGGTGATTTTGGGGCTGATGTTTGTTGCCGGCGGCTTTGGTGTGGCCTCTTATTTATATGGAAATCGATGTTACCGTGGCTATGAAGTGAAAAACAAAGTAAACCGCAGCGACAGTAACAATGTGAATTACCGATATCATAATGGAAATATTTTAAAATACAGCCGCAGTGGTATTAGTGAGATTAATAACGAAGGGAAAAGTTTGTGGAATGGCGGTTATGAAATGAAGCAGCCACAGGTGGACGTGTGTGGCGATTATGTGTCGGTTGCTGATGTGAGCGGGAAACAGTGTTATATTTATAATGGAAAAGACGAAGGCGTTACCGTTGAGACAAGCCTTCCGATTGTGCGCGCAAAAGTGGCAAGACAGGGCGTTGTTGCGATTCTTCTGCAGGATAAGGATTCCAATGTTTTAAACATTTATAATCCGTACAGCAATGCAGAGAGTTTATTGGTGGAAATTCCAACCAATGTTTCGGAGGAAGGATATCCGCTTGATTTTGATATTTCACCGGATGGGAAAAGTGTTGTCACTTCTTATATGATAGCAGGCAGCAGTGATTTTGAAACGAAAGTCAGCTTTTACAATTTTACGGAAGTTGGACAGGACAAAAATACATTGGTAGGCGGAAAGTCATTCGGAAACAAGATGATTGCCGATGTTGAATTCGTGTCGGATGATGAAGTGCTGGTTGCCCACGAAAAGGGGTATTCCATTTTTGGACAGATGAAACAGCCGGAAGTCGTTACGGAAAAAACATTTTCAGATTCAATTAAAAGCCTTGCTGTGGGAGATGATGCGTTAGCTTTTGTCCTGCAAAAAGAGGGAAATGCAAAAAAACAAACATTAAATTTGTATAATTTGTCCGGCAGGGAAAAAATGCAGCAGGACATTTCTTATGAATATGCAGATATGGAAATGTACGGAGATGAAATTATTTTTACGGGAAACCGTTCCTGCAATATTTTGAGAACCAATGGACATGACAAATTTGATTATCATTTTGAGCAGGAGATTGATGCGGTGTATCCGACATCAGATGGACAGGTTTATACACTGATTGATTCATCGACGATACAGAAAATACGATTGCAGACGAAATGAGAAAGGAAAAAACATGAGTACAACACTTGTGGAACTGATTGCCGCCGGAATCTTTTTGGTGTGCATACTGGATGGCGTTCATAAAGGACTTTTATTAAAAGTATTTTCGCTTTTGCGGATGGTTGTGGTGCTTGCCCTTACGATGATTTTGGTGCCGGTTCTAAAACCGCTGTTTGCAGCAAATTCTGAAGTGCAAAGCGGTGCGGCGTATGTAATTGCGCTTCTTGTGGCAGTGATTGCGGTGGGAATTGTAGTCCGTGTGCTGAAATTAGTAGACCACATACCGGTGCTGAAAACCGTAAACCGGCTGGGAGGTGCCATTTTCGGTGCTTGTATCGGAATTGTTTTAATCTGGGTTTTGCTGGCAGTGATAGGAGCGTTTCAGGATGTAACGTGGTGCAGGGAGATTTCGGAGTGCGCAAAACAGAGTGAAATTCTTCGGACGATTCAGAAATTTGACCCGATGAGTTATGTATTGAAAAAAATTGATTTTCCGATGTTATTTTAATGGCAAATCAATGGAAATAACTGAAAAAAACGGCTTGACAAAGGAAAGTCCACACGATATAATGATTTAGCATGCGTTTCGTGTGGGCTTTTTTGTGTCCTCAAAAATAGGACAACTAGTTCCGCAGACCATGACAAATTAGATTACAGGAGGTGAAAATTAATGCCAACTTTTAACCAGTTAGTAAAGCAGGGTAGAAAATCGGTTGCTAAGAAATCCAATTCTCCAGCACTGCAGTCATCCTACAATTCTTTGAAGAAAAAGTCCGTTAATACGAGTTCTCCACAGAAGCGTGGTGTTTGTACTGTTGTACGTACTGCTACTCCGAAGAAGCCTAACTCAGCACTTCGTAAGATTGCCAGAGTTCGTCTTTCCAACGGCATCGAGGTAACAAGTTATATTCCGGGTGAAGGCCACAACCTTCAGGAGCATAGCGTTGTTATGATTCGTGGTGGACGTGTTAAGGATCTTCCTGGTACCAGATACCACATTATCCGTGGTACATTGGATACCGCAGGTGTAGCTGATCGTAAGCAGGCTCGTTCTAAGTACGGTGCCAAGAAACCGAAAGCTGCAAAATAAGCTAATTTAAAAGTACCGGATTAATTTTTGCATCTTACTATATAAAAGTGAGCAAACTTTAAACTGGTGCGGACACAAGTCGTGAGTACCTGTGAATTAATTATTATTAAGGAGGGAAGTAACGTGCCACGTAAAGGACATATTCAGAAAAGAGACGTATTGGCTGATCCAGTTTACAAAAATAAGATTGTTACAAAACTGATTAACAACATTATGCTGGACGGTAAAAAGGGCGTTGCTCAGAAAATCGTATACGGTGCATTTGAGCAGGTAGCAGAGCAGACAGGTAAGGATGCTCTTGAAGTATTCGATGAAGCTATGAACAACGTAATGCCTGAACTCGAGGTCAAAGCTAGACGTATCGGTGGTTCCACTTATCAGGTTCCAATCGAGGTTCGTCCGGATCGTCGTCAGGCGCTGGCTCTTCGCTGGTTGACAACCTATTCTCGTGCGAGAGGGGAAAAGACCATGAAGGAGAGACTTGCCAATGAGATTATGGATGCTGCAAACAACACTGGCTCATCCGTAAAGAAAAAAGAAGATATGCACAAGATGGCAGAGGCAAACAAAGCCTTCGCACATTACCGCTGGTAATTCTTGTGCCACCTATTTTGGAAAAAGGAGGAACTGGCTTTGGCTGGAAGAGAATATCCACTTGAGCGTACCAGAAATATTGGTATTATGGCTCATATCGATGCCGGTAAGACAACACTTACAGAGCGTATTCTGTACTATACCGGTGTGAATTATAAAATCGGTGAGACTCATGATGGCGCTTCCACAATGGACTGGATGGAGCAGGAGCAGGAAAGAGGTATTACAATTACTTCTGCTGCTACTACCTGTCACTGGACTTTGGAAGATCATCACAAAGCTAAACCGGGTGCATTGGAGCACCGTATCAACATCATTGATACTCCTGGACACGTAGACTTTACTGTAGAGGTAGAGCGTTCACTGCGTGTACTGGATGGAGCTGTTGGTGTGTTTGATGCAAAAGCTGGTGTAGAACCTCAGTCTGAGAACGTTTGGCGTCAGGCTGACACTTACAATGTACCACGTATGGCATTCATCAACAAAATGGATAAGATGGGTGCAGACTTTTTTATGTCAGTACAGACGATTATTGATCGTTTGGGTAAAAATGCAATTCCTGTTCAGATTCCGATTGGTCAGGAAGACGATTTCGTCGGATTGGTTGATTTGTTTGAGATGGAAGCATACTACTATAAAGATGACAAGGGCGAGGATATCGAAATCACTGAGATTCCGGATGATTTGAAAGATCTTGCTCAAGAATGGCATGAAAACCTTGTTGAGAAAATCTGTGACTTGGATGATGATCTGATGATGCAGTATCTTGAAGGTGAAGAGCCATCTGTTGAAGATTTGAAGAAAGCTCTTCGTAAAGGAACAATCGCTTGTGAGGCTGTTCCGGTATACTGTGGTTCTGCTTACAAGAACAAAGGTGTACAGAAGATGTTAGATGGTGTTATCGAGTACATGCCTGCACCAACAGATATCCCTGATATCACCGGTACAGACGAAGATGGTAACGAAGTCGTTCGTAAATCTTCTGATGATGAGCCATTCGCAGCATTGGCATTTAAGATTATGACAGACCCATTTGTTGGTAAGCTGGCATTCTTCCGTGTGTATTCCGGTACATTGAACTCCGGTTCTTATGTACTCAATGCAACAAAAGGAAAGAAAGAGCGTGTCGGACGTATTTTGCAGATGCACGCAAATAAACGTAGTGAATTGGATAAAGTATATTCCGGAGATATCGCAGCAGCTGTTGGTTTCAAATTGACAACAACAGGTGATACTATCTGTGATGAGAAACATCCGGTTGTTCTGGAATCCATGGAATTCCCTGAACCGGTTATCGAGCTTGCTATCGAGCCGAAAACAAAGAACGATCAGGGTAAAATGGGTGAAGCTTTGGCAAAACTTGCTGAAGAAGATCCGACATTCCGTGCTCATACTGATCAGGAAACCGGTCAGACAATCATTGCCGGAATGGGTGAGCTTCACTTGGAAGTTATCGTAGACCGTCTGCTTCGTGAGTTCAACGTAGAAGCAAACGTAGGTGCTCCACAGGTTGCTTACAAAGAAACATTTACAAAAGAAGTCGAAATCGATTCGAAGTACGCAAAACAGTCTGGTGGTCGTGGTCAGTATGGTCACTGTCGTGTTCGTTTCACACCGATGGATCCAAACGGCGAGAACACTTACGAATTCGAGTCTACAGTCGTTGGTGGTGCTATTCCGAAGGAATACATTCCGGCTGTCGACGAAGGTATTCAGGAAGCTGCTCAGGCAGGTATCCTTGCCGGATTCCCGGTACTCGGTATTCATGCGAACTGTTATGATGGTTCTTACCATGAAGTCGATTCGAGTGAAATGGCATTCCACATCGCTGGTTCCATGGCATTCAAAGATGCTATGAAGAAAGGTGATGCAGTGCTGTTAGAGCCTATTATGAAGGTTGAAGTTACGATGCCTGAGGAATACATGGGTGACGTAATCGGAAGTCTGAACGCAAAACGTGGTCAGATTGAAGGTATGGACGATATCGGTGGTGGAAAGATTGTTCGCGCATTTGTTCCACTTGCTGAGATGTTCGGTTATTCAACAGAACTTCGTTCTACTACTCAGGGACGTGGTAACTACTCCATGTTCTTCGAGAAATACGAGAAATGTCCAAAGAACGTACAGGACAAAGTATTGGCACAGAAGAACGGATGAGAATGTTAATTCGTTAATGTAACAATTTTGGGGGGTTGCTTTTTTAGCAACTTTCCCATATAATTAAGCTATGTGTATATAGCAGATATTTCTAAATTAAAATTTAAAAAATGTTAGGAGGACGTTTAGAAATGGCTAAGGAAAAGTATGTAAGAAGTAAACCGCATTGTAACATTGGTACCATCGGTCACGTAGATCATGGTAAAACAACTTTGACAGCAGCAATCACAAAGGTACTTGCTGCAAGAGTATCCGGTAACGAAGCTACAGATTTCGAGAACATCGATAAGGCTCCAGAAGAAAGAGAACGTGGTATCACAATTTCTACTGCTCACGTTGAGTATGAGACAGAGAAGAGACATTACGCTCACGTTGACTGTCCAGGACATGCTGACTACGTTAAGAACATGATCACTGGTGCTGCTCAGATGGACGGCGCTATCCTTGTAGTAGCTGCTACTGACGGTGTTATGGCTCAGACAAAAGAGCACATCCTTTTGTCTCGTCAGGTAGGTGTACCATATATCGTTGTATTCTTGAACAAATGTGATATGGTAGACGACGAAGAGTTGATCGAACTCGTAGAGATGGAAGTAACAGAGCAGCTTGAGGAGTATGACTTCACAGATTGCCCAATCATCAAAGGTTCCGCTCTTGGCGCTTTGGAAGATCCAAACGGCAAATGGGGCGATGCTATCATGGAATTGATGAACACAATCGACGAGTATATTCCGGATCCAGAGCGTGACACAGATAAGCCATTCGTAATGCCTGTAGAGGACGTATTCTCTATTACAGGTCGTGGTACTGTTGCTACTGGTCGTGTAGAGGCTGGTACTCTTCACTTGAATGATGAAGTAGAAATCGTTGGTATCAAAGAAGAAACTCAGAAATCCGTTGTAACTGGTATCGAGATGTTCCACAAAGAGTTGGATGAGGCTCAGGCTGGTGATAACGCTGGTGTACTTCTTCGTGGTATCCAGAAGACAGACATCGAAAGAGGACAGGTTCTTTGTCAGCCGGGAACTCTTACATGTCATACAAAATTCACAGCTCAGGTTTACGTTTTGACTAAGGACGAGGGTGGACGTCATACTCCATTCTTCAACAACTATCGTCCACAGTTCTACTTCCGTACAACTGACGTAACAGGTGTTGTTCAGCTTCCAGAAGGAACTGAAATGTGTATGCCTGGTGATAACGTAGAAATGACAATCGAATTGATTCACCCAATCGCTATGAGCCAGGGTCTTACATTCGCTATCCGCGAAGGTGGACGTACTGTAGGATCAGGACGTGTTGCTACAATCATCGAGTAATAACGAAAATACGTTATTTCAGAGATATTGTAATTGGATTTTGCAACAAAATTGCAACAAATTTGTTTGTAATAATGCGTGATAATGCTGAAATATGCATGTTTCACAGCATATGGTGAGTTCAATTTCATAAGATTTTGTACCTTAGGGCACTTTCCTAGTATTTTAGGAAAGTGCCTTTTTTGTGTTATGGAAATCAGGCAAAGATTGGAGGTGAAATATATGTTAAAAGTAAGATTATCTGGCACCAAAAAGGAACTTCGCTGGTTTTTAAAGAAAATGCAGCGAGATTGCCGGTGGCAGATAAGAAATATTTCAAATTTTAGTTCTATAGAAAGAACGAATGGAAAGTATAAACGACTATATGTAGATGTTTATCGAAATGAAAAATAACCAAAAAAATACGGAGGGTCAGAATTATGTGTAAAGTAATCGCCATATGCAATCAAAAAGGTGGTGTATCCAAGACTACCACAACAGTAAATCTTGGAGTTGGTTTAGTAAGAGAAGGAAAGAAAGTGCTTGTCATTGACGCAGATCCACAAGGAAATCTGTCGCAGAGCCTTGGAATTGAAAATCCAGATGAACTGGAGATTGCACTTCCAAGTATCATGGAGCAGATTATCATGGATAAGGATGTGGATGTGACAAAAGGAATTATTCACCATGAAGAAGGAGTTGACCTTATGCCATGCAACATTGACTTGTCAGGAGTGGATGTTTCTCTTGTAAATGCTATGAGCAGAGAGTTTGTTCTAAAAACATATGTGGAAAGCATGAGAGATTTTTATGATTACATTCTCATTGATTGTATGCCGAGTTTGGGAATGATAACGGTCAATTCGCTTACGGCATCGGATCGTGTATTGGTTCCGGTGCAGGCAGCTTATCTTCCGGTAAAAGGCTTGGAGCAGTTAATCACAACCATTTACCGTGTGAAAAAGCATTTGAATCCGCAGATTCAGTTTGAAGGGATTTTGATTTCCATGTTGAATGCGAGGACTAATTATGCCAAAGACATTATGGAACTAATCAAGAAATATTATGGGGAATCCATTCCTATCTTTGAAAGTAAAATACCATTTTCGGTAAAAGCCGCTGAAACATCAGCAGCAGGAGTGAGTATCTTTACACTGGATAAGAAACATTCGGTGGCGCAGGCTTACGAGAAACTGACAAAGGAGGTAATCGCTCATGAGTAGGACAAAGGCTTTGGAAAAAGTGAAATTAACGAGTTTTGATGACCTCTTTGGTGGAAAGGAAACCGAAAAAGCTGTCGAAGCAGGAGATGTGAGAGAGATACCGCTTTCCGAACTGCATGAATTTCATAACCATCCGTTTCAGATTCGTTCCGATGAGGAATTAGCAGAGATGATTGAAAGTGTCAGAGAGCATGGTGTACTGGTGCCGGGAATTGTCAGGAAACGCAAAGAAGGCGGCTATGAGATTATTTCCGGGCATACCAGGAAGCACGTATGCGAAGTGCTTGGATTAGAAACAATGCCGGTATTTGTGAAAGAAATGGATAACGATGAAGCCAGTGTAGTTATGGTAGATTCCAATATTCAGCGGGAAAACATCCGGCCGAGTGAAAAAGCAAAGGCATATAAAATCAAGTATGATGCCATGAAGAATCAGGGCAAGGCAGGAAACAGCCTGAAGATGATGTCCGAGGAAAGTGGCGAAAATTATAAGATGATTCAGCGCTATATATGGCTTGCCAGATTAAGTGATGATTTGTTGGTTTTGGTAGATAATAAGAAGCTTGGATTGGTTCAAGGTGTCAGCCTGTCTGTTCTTCCGGAAGAAGAGCAGAGTATGGTTTATGATGCTATTTGCCGGTATGGGAAGAAGATATCGACAATACAGGCAAATGAGATAAAGAAATTCAGTTTGGAGGGGAAATTAGATGCTGACAGATTGGAAGAGTATCTTTTTTCGACACCCAAGCAGAAAAAGAAAAAAGAAATTACTCTGAGAAATGAACGACTGTCAGAGTATTTTGAGGAAGAAACCACAGAAGAGGAAATGATGAAAATCATTTTAGAGTTATTGGATGAATGGAAACAAAAGAGAGGAGGCGGACAAAATGAATAAGATTATTTTACTGGGAAATGTGACGAGAGATCCAAAAACTACAAGAAAGAAAAGTGAGGATGGAACGGACATTGTTATTACCAAATTTGATCTTGCGGTCAATCGAAAGACAAAGCAGAAGTCAAATGCGGATGCGGACTTCTTTCATTGCACCTCATTTGGAAAGCAGGCTGAATTTGTCGAGAAATATTTTCACAGCGGCTCTCGTGTATTAGTTATTGGGCGGGTACAGAACAATAATTATACAACCAAAGAGGGAAGCAAGGTTTATGGATTCAGTATTATTACAGAGGAGGTTGAGTTCGCACAGAAGAAAAGTGCGGAAAAACCGGCAAATAAAGAAAGTGATTTTTCATCTGTTGCAGATGAGAATCAACCATTCGATGGCAGGTAGGTGATATCATGGCAGAGGGTTTCTTCCGAAGTAAAAAAGGTTTTACAGTCGTTCAAAATGAAATAACCAAGGATGCAAACATTTCCTTAAAAGCAAAGGGATTGTATCTTGTCATACAAGCATATATCTCCATGCCGGATAGGAAGTGGACAAAAGAAGATTTTATGCGTTTGGCAAAAGAAGGAAAAAAGGCTTTTGACAGTGCATGGAAAGAACTTAAGGAAAGTGGATATCTGAAAGTACATATTATGTCGGACAATGGACGCTGGCGTACGGAGTATGAACTGTTGGATGAACCGGAAGAGGGTCCACACACCTTGTATCATAATGCAGATGGAAAAGTCACAAGTGATAACCTTCAACGGGCAGAAAAGAAGAAAAACAACTTGGTTTCTGAAGAGAAAAAGGACCATTACCCCCAAAATGGTACGAATGGTATCAAAGACCATTACCCCCCTTTCGGTAGTAATGGAAACGGTAGCAATGGTTACGGTAGTAATGGAAACCATACTAATGCAAATGGGGGTAACAATAATAAAGACTATAATATAAAACCTGATATAAAGACTGATCTATCAAATCCTTATCCGAATCAGACGGAAGGTACTGATGCGATGGGAGAGAAATATTCGATGGAGTTTATAGAGCAGCATTATGAGCTGGAACCGAAGTATGTTTCTGCTCCGCAGGAAAAATCCATTAATACGGTTAAGGATGTGCTGTATGATGTTCTGAATACTCAGAAACCGGTGCTGCGGGTAATGGGCGAGGACAAACCGGCTTCAGTTGTGAAATCAAGGCTTTTGAAATTGGATCGGATGGATATTGATTATGCCATTGAACAATATCAAAAACAGGTGACCAAAGTTCATAACCATAAGGCATATATGCTGACCGTGCTTTATCAGGCAAAATCGCAGGGGGAACTGGATATCAGTAACCGTGTTATGTATGATTTTTATGGAGCAGGCAGAAAAGTTAATGGCACAGGAGGTGGAGCGGATGGATAAAAAGAGTGAGCATGTCAGAATTCCAGTATTACTTCGGATTAATAATCCGAGGCATCAATTCGTTTATAACATTTTGGAAAATGTGGAGAACAGAAGTGCCTACATACGAGAGGCTGTGATTTACTATTACAGACACCATGGCATATCAACAGAGGAAGATGACATTCTGGAGAACATCCGGAAGGTAGTACAAGAGTGCAACAGCCAGCTTTTAAATGAATTGGACAAGCGAATGGAAAGTAAGAATTCCATTGATTATAAAAAACTCAAAAATATGTTTTAACGAACAGGCAAATACAGTATAATAAAAATTGCCAGAAATGACTGGCGTACAGTGAAAGGCGTGTGATTGATATGAAAAAGATGGTAAGAGTATTGATTTTGGTTATTGTATGTGTGATGATGACAGCACCGGGAGCGGAAATTCAGGCGAAGACGAAGAAAATTTCACTGGTTCTGAATGGCAGAAAACAGAGAACAGTAACCATTTCTAACTCGGATAAAAAATCCGAGATGAAGATCAAGGTTTCAAAGAAATCTGTGGTGAAGGTGAAGCGGATTAAAAAGTCTAAAAAAATCCGGTTTACGGCGAAGAAGAAAGGGACGGCAAAGGTTACGGTTTGCTGGAAGAATAAGAAGAGGAAAAAGGAAACAAGTGTGTACTTGGTTAAAGTTTCTGAAAAGCAGAATAAAGCAACAAAGAAAACGCTTACAGCCAAGGAGAATGCCATGAGGGTATTTCGGAAGCAGAATGAGTATAGAACCGCCGCGGGTGTCGGAAAACTGGAGTGGTCAGATGAATTGTATGATTTTCTTATCTATCGCATGAACAAAAGTGGTTATGACGAGCATAAGAATCTGAATGCGGATATTCAAGACTATTTTGGGTTATATGCCAGTTATAAAAACCTCGTTTTTTCAGAAAACATGCTTACCAGCGGAAGTGATTCACCGACGGATGTGATGGGACGCTGGACAAAAAGCAGCGCACATAAAAGAAATTATTTGGATGCTGATCATAAGTATGGAGCAATTGCAAAGGTAAGTACCATGTGGTTTGCTATTTTCTGGGATGGAGAGAAAAGTGATTTGGAGAATTGGCGGAAATATAAACTGAAAATGTATTCTGTAAAGCGGTTTGATACAAGCACAAATAGCTTTTTGCAAAACTGCAAGATTGCTTATTATGATGTGACGGACAAAAAGAATCGTTTTTCTACGACGATTGGTGAAACAAAGTACAAAAATATAGTTCTTGAAGTTGGAAAAACGTATCGTTTTTATGAGACGGCAACGGATGGGACCTATCAAAAAGCAAATCCGGTCAGTGTAACAGTAGAAGAAAATGCTTCGGGAGAAATCATTCTTTCGAATTAAGAATAAATCGATACAAGTAAATATTTTTTGAGAAAAGTCTTTTAGTAAAACTAGAGGGCTTTTTTCTTTTGCTAGAAAGGAGGCGATGAAAATGGGAAGAGCCCCACCAGAGAAAAGTAGAAAATCAATCATAATAAAAGATTAGGAGAGGAAAAAATGAAGACAAAAATCAGAACAAAACGAATTATAGCAGGAATGCTGGCATTGTTTATGCTGTTTGGTTCCATACCATTTAACAGTATATCAGTACAGGCGGCGACAGGAAATGTAAAGGTGGATTCCCTTGGTAAAAAAGGAAGTGTCAGTTATGGCTCAAAGACCAAGAGTGGCACGTGGTTCCAAATGAAAGTGGCGGGGAAAAAGGCTTTTTGCTTAAGTCTTGGAAAAACATGCCATACAGGGAATACCTATGAGAGTACAGAAACCTATAAGTGGGATCAGAATACCGGTGGAGAGAGACATGGTTACTATGCCAAGATAATTCGCTGGTATGTGAATGACAAGAAGCGAAGCAAAAAAGCTTTTATCATGAGTCAGGCATTGATGTGGTCTGTTTCCGAAGACCGCACATCGGAGACACAGTTAAAAGATGTCATAAAGCAGGTAAAGAGTAATACCGGTTATTGGAACGATAAAACGGTGGACAGTTTATATGATTCCATCTTTAAACCAAGTGGAAGCTGGACAGCAGAAGCAACCTACTGGAAAAAACAAGGAAGCAACAAATCGTATCAGACACTTATTACAGTTGATGCGGATGAAACAACACATGCTTATTCACCGAAGTTTGTCAGTAAGGATGAATATTACCGCCAGAGAATTACGGTCAAAAAAGTAGATGAAGATGGAAAAGGTCTTCCTGGGATTCAGTTTACTTTGGATGCAAAAAACATTGATGAATTGTATTCCTTTGAAGTGACAGACCGTGACGGAACAGATTTAGGTACTGCCGACACGAATAATGACACAGAATTTTCTATAACAGGATATACCAGAAACTCCGGTAGAATTGCATGGAGAATGACTTATTATATATCTACGCAGGATTATATGTATTTTCCAGATGATCAGTTGAAAGCAATGTCAGCAGAAGAGAAAAAAGCAGCGAAGAAAGTTTTAAAGGATGATTATGAACTGGATGAGGGCGTTGATTTTGGAAAGAATATGACAAAAGCGGAAGCGGAGAAGTTGATGAACGATGACCTAAATGCCATCAAAGAATCCATTTCCAACAGTTATACTCTTACCGAGAACAATACAGGAGAAAATAAAAATATTGTTCTTGATCCGGTTTATGCGAAAGGCGTTGATATTACACTTGGTAAAAATGACAGCTGGTATCGTAATGCAGATGGCAGCTGGCCAGATATGCAGGTTGAAATTCATTCGGATTACGAAAAGGCATATCAGGCAGGTGTGACAAACAAGTATAAGAAAGCAAGTATCCGCATTGAAAAATATGATGGGTATTCTGCGGATGGTAATGCTCATGGAGAGGCAAACCTTGACGGAGCCAAATTTCAGCTGTATGCAGATGCAGAATGTCAGACCAAAGCTACCGTATATGATGCTTCCGGTAATGCTAAAACTGCAGGAGAGTATACTATCAAAGATAAGAAATGCACCACCGATTATCTGAGAAGCGGTGTGAAATATTATTTGAAGGAAACAGTTGCACCGAAAGGTTATGTCCTTAGTGATGAGGTAAAAGAAATCCAGGTGGATGCTTCTGCTGAAGCAAATGAATTTACGGTAGAGTTGAAAACAGAACGATATCCTAATACACCGATTCTTGGAAAAGTTGCTATTCAAAAGTATTATTCGGATGTGGATACCGGATTGCTTGAGCCAGAGGTAAATACTACGTTCCAGGTGTATTTGAAAAATAAAGGAAGCTATGATCAGTGTACGGATTATGAACGTGCGACAATCAAGACTGACCGTAATGGGTATGCCGTAACAGGAAATCTGTATTATGGAACATATGTTGTACATCAGGTGGATTCCGGTGATGTAGATGCTATCCATGTGAATGATTTTGAAGTGGCGGTAACAGAGAATGGAAAAGTGTATACCTATCCCCTCAATAACAAATTGTTCAAAGCCTATCTGAAAATATTGAAAAAAGATAAACAGACAGAAAAGCAGGTGTTGAAGCCGGGAACTGCTTATCAGATTTACAAGGTAACAAAGGATGGCGAGGAACTGGTTAAACAAAGTTACAGCAATGGAAACCAGATGAAAACCATAGATACCTTTATAACGGATGAATCCGGCGAGATTATGACGGTGAAGCCGCTTCGCTCTGCAAGGTATCGTATTTATGAGGTGGATTCTGCAAATGGACTTCATATCACAGAAAAGTTTTTTGAAGTTGTAATTAACAGCAAGGCAGACAATTATGAATCCTATGTTGATGAAGACGGCAATACACATGCGGTGATCACAGTAACTTATACAAACGAAGAAACATACGGAAAACTGTCTGTTTTCAAAACCGGTGAGATGCTGACGGGATGGGATAAAGATAAGAAAGAGTTTGTCTATGAGAATAAAACTTTGAAAGGTGCCAAGTTCGAAATCTATGCAGATGGTGATATTGCCACACAAGATAATCAGGGAGATACATGGTTTCGAGACGGGGATAAGGTTGCCACAATCATCACCGGAGACAAGGTAGAGTTCGCATCGGATTGTAAAGGAATCTGTAATTATTCGGTAGATGATAAAGAGGTTGTGCATCTTACGCTTCCTTTGGGAAAATACAAAGTAAAAGAAGTAAAAACATTGTATGGTTATGTGTTTCCGGAAAAGAATGAATGGAATCTGGAGTTTACATGGAAAAATGGCAGGGATGAATTTGTCCTCAACTCCACTTCTGATACCAATGATAAAGGTGAGCTGAATCTGCATAACAAGCTGGCTCGACCACAGATACAGTTGTTGAAAGAAGATGCGGATACGAAGCAGCCAATCCGTGGCGCTGTATTTGGTCTGTATACGAAACATGATATTTTCAATGTGGACGGCGAGAAAATTGTAGATGCAGGAACAGAGCTTACCACGCTTACGACAGGGACAGATGGTTCTGTTATTTCGGATATGATGCTGCCGCTTATGGATGAAGCCGATACAGAGAGTGGCAGTGCAGAAAGTGTGAGTGGTTCTGCCGTATCGGTTGAAGCTGGTTCACAGGAAAATGAGGGAACGAAAACGCTTAATTCAGGAGAATACTATCTGAAGGAATTGTCTGTTTCAGACAGTTATTATCTGGATCAGACAGAGATACCGGTAAAACTGACTTATAAGGATGAAAAGACTCCGGTTATTTATGCACAATGTATAAAATCCAATAAGCAGACAACCAATGAGATTGACAAGGTATCGGTAGCCGATTCCAAAGAACTTGCAGGCTGCAATCTCAGGATTACGGATGGGGCAGGAAAGGAGATTATTTCCTGGACTTCTGGCAATAGGGACTCGGTGAAAGTATCGGTAACACCAGAAGATGGTTATCAGAATTTGAAGTATTCTTTTGACGAAAACGGAAACCTTCATGTGGGTGGACTTTTCCATGATAAGGAATACACGTTGACAGAAACAAAGCCAGCCGATGGTTACGTGACTGCGGAAGCTATTACCTATATGCTTAAGCAGAAAGTGGCAGAGGACGGAACGGTGACTTCTGTGGTAAACATCAAACAAAAGGATGGTACATATCTGGAGCAGGAAGACGACAAGACGGTTATGAAAGATGGCCAGACACATATCCAGCTTTTGAAACTCGACAAAAAGACTGGACAGGCTCTTGGTGGTGCTAAATTTGTTGTTATGGATTCCAAAGGGAATGAAGTGATGAAATTTGTTACCAAAGATGATGCGTATGACATCACGGGAAAACTGGTTGTTGGGGAAACCTATACGTTCAAGGAAACTTCAGCACCTTCAGGCTATTGTCTTGCTAAGCCTGTAAAGGTAACGATTAAAGATACCGGTGATGTGCAGAAGGTAACAGTAAAGGATGAACCGATTCCGGATGTGCCGGAGACACCACAGACTGGTGGAATGATGCCGATTATCCCGATGGCGGCAGGATTATTTATGGTAGTTGGTGTTGCGATGATGGTATGGAAGAAAAGGATTTTGGTGAAGTAATAAAGTTTTTTGTGGAAATATAAGGGAATTTTTAGTATAATTACAATGCAGGGACAATGGAAATTGTTCCCTGCAAATTGTGATTTGATGAGTATGTTAAAATACGAGATTTAGTATTAGAAATTTTAACAAGTTATTTATTGGACGTATAAAATGGTTTTATTGATGTGTGAATGGAGGAATTTTTGTGAAGATTTTTGTGGACTCTGAATTGATGGGGCAATCCGCTTATTTTGGATGGCAAGATAAGGATGAGGCATTATATGGTTTAAGAGAGGGATATAAAAATAGTGCGGATGATCTGGTGGAAATAGCAGTAAACAGTGGAAATAATGTTAAAGTACTTGATACGTATATTTTCCCGATACTCTTTTCTTATAGACATTGTCTGGAAATTTCTTTAAAGCATATTTATATGAGAGCGTGTGGAAAGATACCAGTGGGAGGACATAATTTATTAACTTTGTGGGATATTATAAAAGTTGAAATTATAGACAAAATGATAAATTCTGAACAGTTTATTGAACAAGTAAAACAATATAAAGAACGTTTCATTGAATATAATTTAAATGGGGTAGAATGTAACAAAATTCGTTCTATGCTAAAAGAATTGCAGGAATCAAATCAAAGGGGTGCTGAAATGGAACCAGCAAAAAAGCAAGTAGATCAAAAGGCAGAAGTGTGGAGATATTTAATGTCTGCTGATGAGAATCTGTTTTTTACCCAAGGTCATTCTATTGATTATTTGATTTTGAAAGATGGTATTGACTACATATATGAGGTGCTGGATTATATTTATCATATTGTAGATGAGTATTTATCAAGTTGAGTTGTGTCATATAATTGGATGGAGAGGGGTTTCTATAATACGATACAATTAGGTATAAAGGAAGGTGTATTTATGGCATTTAAGACACGAAAAAAGGAGGAGTTTTCATACTCTTCACCACAAGAGATGTATCAAGACAACAAGCTAAAAAAAATAATGGGACCATTAGATTATCAGGCAGCTATGCTAGATTTGTACATTAAAAATGTAGATAAAAAGACAGTAGCTTTAGAATTACCAACAGGAAGTGGTAAAACATTGGTTGGCTTACTAATAGGGGAATATAGGAGACGTAAAAATAAAGAAAAGGTATTGTTTTTATGTCCAACTAATCAATTGGTACATCAAGTGGTTGAGCAATCAAATTTAAAATATGGATTAAAAGCAATTGCTTTCTGTGGAAAACAGAAGCATTATTTGCCAAAAGATAAGAGTGGTTACCTTATGGCAGAAGCTATTGGGGTTACAACATATAGTTCGTTTTTTGCATTACATTCTTTTTTTGAGGATGTAGATGTTATAATAATGGATGATGTGCATTCTTGTGAGGACTATATTATGTCAAATTGGACTATTCAGATTGATGGTCAAAGTACGACTTTTATTGAAATAGCTGAATTGTTAAAACCATTTATTAGCGAAACAGATTATAAGTATTTATTGGAGGATGAATATATTCCAGAAGTTGCATCATGGTGTAATATGTTGCCTATGCCTTTAATATTAAATAAACTTGATGAGCTTCAATCAATTTTACAACAAGGCATAGAAGGTGGTTCTTCAAATTATTATGCATATTTGAGAATGTCTGAAAACTTGAAAGAGTGTAATATATATATTGCAAATAGAAAAATTCTTATACGTCCTTGGATAGCACCAACTATGTCTTTTAAACCGTTTGTAGATGCAAAACAAAGAATATTGATGTCTGCAACACTAGGAAGAAGTGGTGAATTAGAAAGAATCACAGGTATTGAAAAAATCTTTCGTTTGCCAATAGTAAATGATTGGGACAAAAAAGGATTGGGAAGAAAGTTTTTTACTTTTCCGGATTTATCATTGGGAAAAGAAGAACAGGAAAATATAGTTGCAGCACTTCAAAATTTGTGTAAAAAAAGTGTCTTTCTGGTTCCTGATTCTCAATCGGCAGATGCTATTAAACAATTTTATGAAGATAATTTAAAGGACACAAAAGTCTTTGATGCAAAGGATATAGAAGAATCTAAACAACCATTTGTAGATAGCTCTGCTGCAACGGTTATTTTAGCAAATCGTTTTGATGGTATAGATTTTTCTGATGATGAGAGTAGACTGCTGTTTATTTGGAATTTACCTAAAACGACTAATTTACAGGAAAAGTTTTTAATTACTAGAATGGGAGCTTCAAAACTATATGCAGAAAGAATACGAACGAGGATAATTCAGGCTGTGGGTAGATGCTCAAGAAATCCTAGTGATTATTCTATTGTTTGTGTAATAGGGGATACAATTCAAAATGATTTAACTAAACAGGAAAAAATTAAGCAATTTGCACCAGAACTGAGAGCAGAAATTCAATTTGGTTTGGAAAATTCTATGGATTATTCAAATGTAAATGATGTGTTGGAACAAGCTGAAGATTTTTTGAATAGAACTGCAGCATGGCAAGAGGCAGAAGAGTGTATTGTAGAATTAAGAAATGGATATTGGGACGAAGAAAACAATGTAGAAGAGCAGATAAATCAAAAATTACAGCAATCGGCACTTCTTGAACTGAAATTTCAATACTCGTTATGGAAAAAAGACTATAAATCAGCATATGAACATGCTCATAGTATTGTTGAAAATTTAAATGCACCTGCGTTAAATGGATATAAATGTTTTTGGAATTATATGACGGGGTGTATGGCGTATTATTTATTTGAAGATGGACAAGCAGAGTATAAGACGTCAGGCATACAGTGTTTATCAGATGCAGTAAAAGAAAATATGGGGATAAGATGGTTGCCTGGCTTATCGGAAAAATTGTTTTTTGTTAAAAGTGAAGATGTTAAAGATAGAGATTTTTTCGTTGACTGCATTGAAAAGATAGAAAATGTTTTTACATCAATGCCAACACTGCAAAAAACAGAGAAAAAAATTGAAAGTATTTTAAAGGATTTAAATTCGTCCAATGGAAATGAATTTGAAAGAGGTCATAAAGGATTAGGAGAATTGTTGGGATTTATCTCAGAAAATCCTAATAGTACTGGTGCCCCTGATCCATATTGGATAATTAATGAAAATAATTTAGTCGTTTCAGAAGATAAAATTTATGAGGAAAAAGATCAGGTAAAAAAGGTCCCGATATCTGATGTTAGTGAGGCTGGAAGACATAAAGTATGGATTGTTGAACACGAGAAAAGAATAAAGAAAGGCGCTAATGTATATACTATTCTAATTACTAACTCGAATGGGATTGATGATGATGCTCGTATATATGCTGATGATATATATTATGTGAATAGAAAAGAGTATGTTGATTGGGCAATTAAGGCACTTACAGTTGTTCGAAGCGTATGGAGCACATTTTCAGGTGAAGGAGAGAGCGAATGGAGAGAATCGGTTCACAAAGAATTTATAAAAGCAGGAATAACTCCTAAAGATTATTTGGATTTTGTATGTAGTAAAAAACTAAAAGATATATAGCACTTTATGCAAAATCAGGTGAGAGGGATAACATGATTGGGGAGAAGAGTTTTGTTAAAAGAGGAGGAATTTGATATTCATGGAAATGGATGGAGTGAATAGAAATGCCTACATTTATACAAAACTTAATTAAGGAATGGAGGAATAAACACATATGGCTTTTTCAAAAATAATTATAGAGCAGATAAGAAACTATTGCAGTGGACATTTGGCGGATGACTCATGGTATGAAAATGAATTTTCATTTATTAATGAAACAGAATTAAAAAAACGTGTAATTGCGGAATTTAAAGCTATACGATTTGCCTACAAATTATATGAGGGGATAGAAGCAAAGGACACAAATTTAATGTTTGAGGTGCGTAATCAAATATTAGCGTATGCTTCAATTTATGAAGCTGTAATAGAATATGTTTTGTATACATATTATTTCGATACCATTGAGTTTGATAACTTAACACATCACACAATACCAATTAAAATATCCATTCCGAAGGATAAACAAAAAGAATTGCAAGAGGTATTATCGCATGACGGTAAAGAAATTATTCCATTTTATTATGGAAAAAAGGAAAAGGAAAAAACTAAGATTAGATTTGATGATAAATGCAGAACGGCAGAAAGTTTAGGACTCATTCATAAATTTGTTAACGATAAAGAAGAAGAGATAGATTTGCCGTCTGAATTGATCGAAATTTATTCTTATCGCAACGGAATCCATATTATTGCAGAACAGAGAAAACATATTAATTATGAGTTAGACTTGAGCAAACGAGCATATCGTAGAATGAGACCATTTATAGATCAACTAAAAGAAAAACTTAGACAAGATGGAAAAGTATAAGTTATAAAAAAGAGAGTGATTATGAACCAACTAAATAATATTTCAACCCCAAAGGGAAGAAAGGTATTTTCAAGAAGAATACTTTTCTTCTCTTTTTTTATTTTAGCAGTCATTGCTTTGGCTCTGGGACTTTGGTTAAAAAGAACCGTGGACCAGGAGATCAAGCAGGACAACATAGAAAAGGAGATTACCACGGAGAAAGAAAAAGGCGGTGTACGGAACCTCCACAAAAAGTACAAAGATATGATCGGGTGGCTAGAAATCAAAGGCACCGGCTTTTCTTATCCGGTTATGCAGACAGGTATCAAAGGTCATCACGAAGATGACTGGCAGTATTATCTTCACCGGGATGTGCATGGCGATTACAGCTTTTATGGGACACCGTTTTTAGATGTCCGCTGTAAGACAGACAGTGACAATCTTATTATTTACGGTCACAACATCAACGGGAGACGGTACTTTGGCTATCTGCAAAATTTCCGTGAGGAAACATTTTTTAAAGAACATCCCGTGTTTTCGTTTACTCCGGTAGAGGGAAAGAAGCAGGACTATCATATCGTTTCGATATTGGAAACGGACAAATATGCAGATTACTATTCTTTCACGGATTACGGAAACGAGAAGGACTATTACGGGATGGTAGAGAAAATCCTAAGTCACAGCAAGTTTCAGGGTGAAGCGACAAAGAAGATGAAAAAGGAAATGGATGAAAGTGATGCAGAGACATTCTTTCGGAAATATAAGTTTGTAACGCTTTCCACTTGCCGGACGATGGATGGAAGGGATAAGCGGCTTATGGTAATCGGCTGCAGGAAACGATAACAGAAAGCAAGGAGGACAACAATGCATAAGGAATTAGAGGTTATGAAACCCCGCTGCAATGGATTATGGAAAAGGTGCACAGGGACAGCAGCATTTGTCTATTTTTGGATACTGGCAAATGTGCCGGCGGTGGCATTTGCGAAAGATGAAAAAGGCAATGCGACAGATACCGGGGTGAAAGAAGTCACGGACGGCATCAATGTAATTAAGGACTTGGTTCTTGGCTGTGTTGGTGGAGTCGGGGTGATTTTTCTTGCCTGGGGTTTGTTAGACTTTGGTACCGGGTACTCGGCACATGATACAACACAGCAAAGTCAGGCGATCAAAAAGGTGATCGGTGGTCTGATCATGATTGCAGTTCCGGCAATTCTAAAACTACTGGGCGTTTCGTAATGAAGACTTGGAATCCTGAAAGGAGGTGATGACGGTGGGATTGTGGGATTCTGTAACGGGATTTTTTTCAGATTTAGGAGACTTCTTTAGTGGTAAAGACTTTTTTGAAGCTGCCGGGTATGCATGGAATGACATGATGAAACTGGCAGCCGATGTTTTGACGAAAAATCCATCTTCCGGCACATACAAGGATGTCTGGGAAAATATATCAACGATCTATACCACCTTAAATGTAGTTGCCGTTTCCTTGCTCTGCATTTTTTTCTTATACGGATTTTGCAGGGACAGTTGCGATTTACATGCAGATCTGACATTTGAACGAACAATAAAAATGTTCATTCGGTTGATCATAACCTCAAATGTAATGAGTATGGCGTTAAGTTATATGCCGAAGTTTTTTGCGTGGGGCAAGAACCTGACTTCTGCAATTTTGGGAGAAAACAAACTGTCAATGATTTATGACTTTGATGGTGTAAAGGTGTATGAAAATATATCCAGTGCGGACTTTGGAACGATGACAGCATTTTTGACGAGTATCCTGTTTTTCTTATTTACCGTCGTGTGCGGATTTATCGTGGTGCTGACAGTGTTAAATCGTATTCTGAAGATTTATATGATTGCTCCGTTTGCAGGTGTGGCATTGTCTACTCTTGCAGCAGGAGGTCAGACGGCAAATGTGGGTTATTCCTATATACGCACTTTTTTCGGATATGTGTTTTCTGCGCTGCTCATTGCGGTTGTGATTGTCATCAGTGCAAGTTTTATTAATACCGTTGCAATTGACACGGATAATGCAATCATACGTTTGTTGGAGTATTGCTTGAAAATGGGTGTCATTTCATCCTCGGTAAAGATGTCGGACAGTGTCATGCAGAAAGCATTTAATCTATAGAAATGGAGGAAATCAATGACTAAAACAATCAATCCGGATGTGGCTGCCTTTAAGGATGATTTCTTCAAGGGATTATCTTTTAGGGAGTGCGTATTCGGAGCAAGTGCACTGCTTACAGGAGTGGGAGGAATCCTGCTTCTGCATTTTTACTTTGGTGCAGGGATCAATACAGCTATTACATTGTGTATGCCGGTGATCGGTATCATCGGACTTTGTGGATTTTACCAAAAAAACGGATTGACATTGGCTCAGCTTGTGAGAAGGAATATAAAGCTTATATTTCAAAAGCCCTATGTCTATGAAACAAGAAATCAATGAAAGGAATTGGAGGTACAGACAAATGGAAGCAGAAAAAAACGAAGAAAGAAATGATGAGAAGATGAGGATGGATATTGAAAGGAATATAGACAGTGAAAAAAGGCTGATGGGGTACATAACTGCCCTTGCAGAAAGCCGGGATCAGTAACAGCAGCGTTTGGACATTATGTCCAAACCAAAGCAGGTGCAGGAGGAAAAAGTAATGACGAAATATATAAAAATCTCTGTATTAGCACGAGAGACAGCAAAGAAAGTCTGTCGTGGCAGAGAGCAGTGGATTCGATACCTTGATGTTGCGTCAAGGTTATATAAGTATCCCTTTGAGGACCAGCTACTCATCTATGCACAGCGACCGGACGCAACTGCCTGTGCCTCGCTTGAAATGTGGAATGAGAGGATGTTTTGCTGGGTAAACCGGGGAGCAAAAGGAATTGCCCTTATTGATGGGGAAAGTGAAAGACCAAAACTTCGATATGTCTTTGATGTGTCCGATGTTCATAAGGCAAGACGGATTGGCAAAGATCCATTTATATGGCATTTGAGGGAAGAGCATAAAGAAGTGGTTCTTGCCGAACTGGAGCATATTTATGGCAGTACCAATGCTTCCCTTCCTTTTGAAAACCGCATTTATAAGATTGCTGAAAGAATAGCGGAAGATTTTTATGAGGAAGCGGTCGATGAGGTGATTGAGGAAGCGGCAAACAGTTTCCTGGAAGATCTGGATGGGGATGCAGTTGCTGTCCGGTTTCGGGAAATGCTGGTGCAAAGTGTAAGCTATACCATCTTGAAGCGATGTGGATGTGATATGACAGAGTTTGCTGATGATTTGACCTTTGATTACATCCATGAGTTTAATACACTCAGAACCTTATCGGTGCTTGGCAGTACCACTTCGGAGTTATGTGAACCGGTGCTGATCCGGATTGGCAGAACGATTGCAAGGTATGACAGGGCGTTATTGCAAAATAGAAGATATATAGGAAATCATAATCATACAGAAAGGGCGGTGGCAGGGCATGAATCTGACATACGAAAGGAACGGAGACTATCGGATTCCGAATCTGATACCTTCGGAGCAGGAAGGAACGTTGCTGACGAAATACGGAGTGTTGCGGAAGAATTATCTGAAAAACCACAGGAGGGGGATTTACACGGGACTTCTTCTGAGCGGAGAACTGCTGACACACTGCCTGGAGATACAGGAACAGGCAGAGGAGAGGTTCGAGGTGTTGACACAGCAGTTGTCGAAGAACCAGACCGTGACGGAGGAACTGAAACAGAACGATCCGCTGCAGTGGACGAAAGAGATGAACCGGATCTATCAGCAGGCGGAGGAGATCGTTCTGAAGGAACTGGTTTATCAGTAGCAGAGTTAGAGCAGTATGAACCACCTGCAGACAGTCCCTATCGACAGATGGATTTATTTTCTCTTATGTCGGAGCAGGTGGGAAATATTGCGATGGCACAGGCAGAAATGCCATCGGACAGATTCCTTTTCGGCACGATAACTGCAGGGCAGATCGAGGAGATTCTTCGTACCGGCGGTGGAAAGAAGAATAGCCGGAAGCGAATTTATCATAAGTATCAGACCGGAAAAACACCGGAAGAAATGACGGCTTTTCTTCAGAAAGAATACGGAGAAACCGGCAAAGGATTCCGACTTGGAGGGGAACAGATTTCGGTTTGGTTTAATAAGGGTGGAATGTATGCAGCACACGGTACTTCTGCTTTGGAGCACACGGAGGTACATCTTTCGTGGAGTGCGGTAGAGTCCGTGATTCGTGGACAAATTGAAGCGGGTAGTTACGTTGATAGCAACGAAGCATATCTGGCTGAACAGTTTGTAAGAAAAGAGTTTGCCGATATGCTTTTCTTTTATTACCGGGACTCTGTTGGAGCGTTTCCAGAGAAACTGGGGTTCGATGGATATGATTATCCGGTACAGCATGAACGCATTACGGATATGTTGTCCAATGGGGAGGATGTTCAAAGGATTGTAGAGCAGATGGACCAGACACTGCAACAGGTAGATGCCGGAGAAATACAGTACCGTTTTCGTCTGATCAAAGATCCAAAAGAGCTGCGGGATGACCTTGCTGATCTATTGAATGAAAAGGTTTCTTATCCGTTGCCGGAAGAAGTAAAAGTGGCTGTTGAAGATTTTATCACAGCGGATGAGATTGACCACACTCTTACGAGAGGTTCCGGCTTTGAGCATGGTAGCTTTCGTATTTATGACTTCTATCATCAGGAGCATACATTAAAAGAAGCTGCTGATTTTCTGAAAAATGAGTATGGAACCGGAGGGGCTAGTCATGCGCTGGCTGGTTCGGATCGCAGTTTTAAGGATTATGATGCGAAAGGAATTAAATTACGCAAGGGCAGTATTATGACACCGGATGCGGAAGTTCTTCTTTCATGGAATGTCGTGGCAAAACGGATTGAAAAGCTGATGAAAGAGGATCGTTATCTTTCGGCAGAAGACAAGGTAAAGTATGCCCGGTATAAACAGAGGCAGGAAGAAAAAGCATTGCAGCAGGCAAAGGAAGAAATGAGATCTGTAGATGATGAACCGAAAGTTGTTAATGGAGAGGTAGCCGGTAAAGTTGACGAACCGGAAGCTGTTGAAGCAGAACAGAATCAAGAGATTGAAGAGCCAGAGATTATTTCAAAAAATACTGAATTGGTAGATGATATTTCACCACTGGAAGAATCTGTTCCGGTCAGTGAGAGTGATATTTTGCAGGAAACAGAAAGCCAATCTCCAATACAAAATCAGTCGGATATTTCAGCAGAAAACTATGTAATCTCCGACATGGAATTAGGTGTCGGTACAGCGAAAGAAAAGTTTCAGCGAAATGTGGAAGCCATTCGTACACTGGAAACGATTGAATCGGAGAAAAGACCGGCAACGAATGAGGAGCAGGAGGTCTTATCAAAGTATGTCGGCTGGGGCGGTCTTGCGGATGCTTTTGATGAAACCAAGAGTGCCTGGGCGAAGGAGTATGCAGAGCTGAAAACCCTGTTGTCAGAGGAAGAGTATATTTCTGCAAGGGAAAGTACCCTGAATGCCCATTACACCAGTCCTGTGATTATTCAGGAGATTTACCGGACATTGCAAAGAATGGGATTTACAAAAGGAAATCTTTTAGAGCCTTCGATGGGAATCGGCAACTTTTTTGGTATGCTGCCTGAGACGATGCGGGAGAGCCATTTGTATGGTGTTGAGCTGGATAGTCTGACAGGAAGGATAGCCAGACTACTATATCCGAAAGCCAATATTACCGTGGATGGATATGAGAAAACGACATTTCCGAATGACTTCTTTGATGCCGCTGTTGGTAATGTTCCGTTTGGTCAGTACAAGGTGGCAGATAAGAAATACGATAAATTCAATTTCCTGATCCATGATTACTTCTTTGGAAAAACGTTAGATCAGGTGCGTCCGGGCGGTGTGATTGCTTTTGTCACCAGTAAGGGAACGATGGATAAGGAAAATCCAAAGGTGCGAAAGTACATTGCACAGAGAGCTGAATTATTGGGGGCGGTCAGACTTCCCAATACTGCATTCAAAGCCAATGCCGGAACAGAAGTCACATCGGATATTCTTTTCTTACAGAAGCGTGACCGTATCGTAGACATAGAACCGGACTGGGTGCATCTTTCACAGGATGAGAATGGCATAGCCATGAACAGCTACTTTGTGGAACATCCGGAGATGGTTGTTGGCTCGATGGAAATGGTAAGCGGACCGTATGGAATGGAGAGTACCTGTGTGCCGGATGATTCACTTCCTTTCGAGGAGCAGTTACAAAAGAGTCTGTCTTTTATCGAGGGTTCTTATGAAGAAATTGAACTGGAAGAACTGAATGAGGAGTTGACGGTAGAGGTTATCCCGGCAGTGCCGGAAGTAAAGAACTTTAGCTATGCGCTAATCGATGATCGGTTGTATTATCGGGAAAACTCTTTGATGCGTCCGGTGGAAGCCTCTGAGGGAATGCTTGAGAGGATCAAGGGCATGGTTGCCATAAGGGACTGCACACGGGAGTTGATCCGGTTACAGTTAGAAGATTATCCGGATGAGCAGATCCATTCCCGGCAGAAACAGTTAAATGACCTGTATGATTCCTTTGCAAAAGATTATGGAAGGATTTTTTCAAAAACCAATAAGCGGGCGTTTCATCAGGACAGCAGCTATTGTCTGCTCTGTTCACTGGAGAAACAGGATGAGGAAGGTAACTTTCTTGGAAAAGCGGATATGTTTACGAAGCGTACCATAAAGAAAGCAGAAGTTGTGACCAGTGTGGATACGGCAAGTGAAGCGTTAGCGGTTTCATTGGCAGAAAAAGCAGCGATTGATTTTGAATACATGTCCAAACTGAGTGGAAAAGACAAAGATACGTTGATCGATGAGTTGACCGGCATTATCTTCAAAAATCCACTTAGTGAGGAATGGGAAACGGCGGATGCTTATTTAAGCGGAAATGTGCGAAACAAACTGGAAGCAGCCGAAACTTTTGCGAAGAACGAACCCATGTATGCGGTCAATGTGGAAGCATTGAAACGGGTACAGCCGAGAGAACTGGATGCCAGTGAGATTGAAGTCCGGATTGGAGCAACATGGATTGAACCGAGATTTATCGAGGACTTTATGCGGGAAGTGTTTGAGACACCGGAGCATTTATTAAATCGTGATGTGATAAAGATCCAGTATTCCGATGTGACCGGGCAGTGGAATGTGAAAGGGAAAAATGCGGACTTTGGAAACGCACTTGTAAACATGACATATGGAACCAGCCGGAGAAATGCGTATCAGATTTTAGAAGATTCCCTGAATCTGAAGGACAGCCGTGTGTATGACACAGTGATCGAGGATGGCAAAGAGAAGAGGGTTCTCAATAAAAAGGAGACAACGATTGCTGCACAGAAGCAGGATGCCATGAGGGAAGCCTTCCGGGACTGGGTATTTCGTGACATGGACAGGCGTAATGAACTTGTAAGTAAATACAATGTATTGTTTAATTCCACCAGACCACGAGAGTATGACGGTTCTCATTTGAAGTTTCCGGGCATGACACCGGATATTGAGTTAAAGGGTTATCAGAAAAATGCCGTGGCTCATGTTTTGTATGGAAATAATACACTGCTTGCACACTGTGTCGGTGCCGGCAAAACATTTGAAATGGTTGCGGCTGCAATGGAAAGCAAGCGTCTGGGGTTATGTCAGAAAAGTTTGTTTGTCGTACCAAACCATCTGACGGAGCAGTGGGCCAGTGACTTTTTACGATTGTATCCGGGAGCCAATATTTTAGCGGCTACCAAGAAAGATTTTCAGCCGGCAAATCGTAAAAAGTTCTGCTCACGGATTGCTACCGGCGATTATGATGCGGTGATCATCGGACATAGTCAGTTTGAAAAGATACCCTTATCTGCCGAACGGCAGACTGCCATTATTGAGCGACAGATTGCGGAGATCACGCAGTCGATTGAAGAAATCAAAGCGGAGCAGGGAGAACGCTATACCATTAAGCAGATGGAGAAAATGAGGAAAACCCTTCAGACACGATTGGACAAACTGAATGATACTTCCAGAAAAGATGATGTTGTGACCTTTGAACAGCTAGGAGTGGACAGGCTTTTTGTGGATGAAAGTCATTATTACAAAAATCTTTTTTTACATACAAAAATGCGTAATGTAGCGGGGATTGCCCAGTCGGAAGCACAGAAATCTTCCGATATGTTTGCCAAGTGTCAGTATCTGGATGAACTGACCGGCGGAAAGGGCATTACCTTTGCAACAGGAACCCCGATTTCTAACAGTATGACGGAATTATACACCAACATGCGTTACCTGCAGTATGATACGCTGCAGCGGATGGGACTGGGGCATTTTGATTCCTGGGCATCTTCCTTTGGAGAGACGCAGACAGCGATTGAGCTTGCACCGGAGGGAACCGGATACCGTGCAAAGACGAGATTTGCCAAGTTTTACAATCTGCCGGAGTTAATCGCCCTGTTTAAGGAATGTGCGGATATTCAGACACCGGATATGTTAAATCTACCCATTCCGAAAGCAGAGTATGAAAATGTGGTGTTACAGCCGAGCGAACATCAAAAGGAGATGGTCGCATCGTTAGCGGAGCGGGCGGAAGCAGTCCGTGACCGGAGAGTGGAACCGCATGAAGATAACATGTTAAAGATTACAAATGATGGAAGGAAGCTGGCGCTGGATCAGAGACTGATCAATCCGCTACTGCCGGATGAAGAACATTCCAAAGTAAACGCTCTTGTGCAAAAGGCGTATGAAATATGGGACAGGACAAAGGCAGACAAATCCGCACAGCTTATCTTTTGTGATCTGTCGACACCGAAGATCATCGGAAAAACGACCGCAGCCGAAGGAGATGATATGTTAGAAGCAGAGGTGTTTGATGATGTCTATCATGACATTAAGCGAAAGCTCATGAACCGGGGTGTACCGGAAGAAGAGATTGCCTTTATTCATGAAGCGAATACGGAGTTAAGAAAGACGGAGCTGTTTGGCAAAGTAAGAAGCGGACAGGTTCGTTTTTTGATTGGTTCTACGCAGAAGATGGGAGCCGGAACCAATGTGCAGGATCGTCTGGTTGCCTTGCATCATTTGGACGTACCATGGCGTCCGTCAGACATTGAACAGCAGGAAGGACGTATTCTCAGACAGGGCAACAGAAATGATACCGTGTCTATTTTTCGTTATGTGACAGAAGGCACCTTTGACAGTTATTCGTGGCAGGTGATTGAAAACAAGCAGAAATTCATCAGCCAGATCATGACAAGTAAATCGCCGGTACGAAGCTGTGAGGATGTGGATGAAGCAGCACTTACTTATGCCGAGGTCAAAGCACTTGCTACCGGAAATCCTTATATCAAGGAAAAGATGGATCTGGATATTCAGGTATCCAGGCTGAAACTGATGAAAGCAAACCATACCAGTCAGATCTACCGGCTGGAGGATAACATTGCAAAGAATTATCCGAAGCAGATCGAAGTTCTGCAGGAACGGATTCGGGGATTTCAGACAGATATGGAAACCGTGCGAAAGAATCTTCCGGCGGATAAGGACAACTTTTCCATGAAAGTGGGAAACCGTATTTTTACGGACAAAAAGGAAGCAGGAACAGCTATTCTTGCCATGTGTCAGGAGATGGATTCCCTGCAGCAGACAGTAGAGATCGGTGAGTATGCCGGCATGAAGATGAAAGTCACTTTTGATTCCTTTAACCGCAAGTTTGTGATGAGTCTGAAAGGAGAACTTAGCCACAACTTTGAACTTGGTTCGGATGCGTTTGGAAATATCACAAGACTTCACAATGTTTTAGATGGCATGGCTGGGAAACTTTCAGAAGCAGAGACAAAACTTAACAATGTCACACACCAGTTGGAAACGGCAAAGATGGAGGTGCAAAAGCCGTTTCCTGCGGAGGAAGAACTGAAGGAGAAGATGGAACGGTTAGCGGAACTGGATGCCCTGTTAAATATGGATGAAAAAGGCGGGACACCGGTACTCGAAAATGAACCGACGGTTACTCCTTTGGGCGAATGGCTGTTAGAACATCTTTTGCCGGAATTTATGGAAGAGTATGAAATGACAGAGGAACGGGCGAGAGAAGTGCTATTAGATGCTCTGCCGGAAGAAGAAAGCGAAGTAGTCTGCTTTTCTTCGGAGCAGAATGCAGAGAGTTTCGACAGTAATGAAATGCAAAAGCAGATGGCTGAATATATGGATGGTGATTTTTATGCCATACCGGTATCGGATACGGAATATCTGATCGCACCAAAAGTGGAACAGGACAGTGTGATTTATCTGCGTTCCATTTTAAGTCAGTTGGGAGATTCGGTGTTATCTTCGCCGGCAATGAAATCCCATGCTGCGTATGAGTATGATTCCGGAACAAACCGGATGAAGCCGTTTGACCATATGAGAATACTGAGAGGACTTTGTGCGGTAGGTGAGGAAAGGCATATCTACCATGCACGGTCACGAGAACCAACAGAAACAAGAACATCCAACTTGGCACAAGTACATTAAAGGAGCGTTTGGACATCATGTCCAGACAGAAAGAAAAGAGGTAAAACGAAATGAAGAGTTATAGCGAATTTATGGAGTATATCAAAGAGAATGTAACGGATTATCTGCCGGAACGGTTTGAAGAGGCGGAGATTAGTATTCAGCAGGTAGTGAAAAACAACGATGTTGTGTTAGATGGATTGAGTATTCGCAATCCGGACAGTAATCTTTCACCTAATATTTATCTGAATCCATTGTACGAGCAGTATCAGAAGGGAAGAAATCTGGATGAACTCGTATCCGGTATTGCAGATACTTATATTGAAAATATGGAGCCGATTGAAAACAGAACTTTTCAGGTTCAGATTGAGGATATAAAGAATTATGAGGTGGTAAAGGAAGAAATCTTTCCAAGACTTGTGAATCTTGAAAAGAATACGACCCGTTTGCAGAATGTTCCTTATATGCAGAGAGAGGATCTGGCAATCACTTATCATGTGAAAGTGTCAGGAAATAGAGATTCAATAGGCTCGTTGATGATTACAAATGAATTAATGGAAGTTTATGGGGTGACAAAAGAAAAATTACATACCCAGGCAATGGAAAATATGGAGCGGTTATCGCCACCGGTATTTTTACCACTTGGTGAAATGATAGTTGATGTTATGACAGAAGATTTTGGAAGAAATGAAGGGGTTTCTCAGGAAGAAGCAAAAGAGTATGTAAAAGATATGATTCCGACAGGAGGACCGAACGTATATTGTTTGACAAATCAATATAAAATGAATGGAGCAGTCGGCATCATGAGTGAGAGCATACAGCAGATGGTGGCAGACAGGGTAGGTGGAGATTATTATATTCTTCCGTCATCCGTACATGAAGTACTGATCGTACCTCAAAGTGCCGGCATGGATCCGGAAGAACTTACGGATATGGTAAATACGGTGAATGAAGGATGCGTAATGCAAGATGAAATTTTATCGGATCATGTTTATCAATACGATGCGAAAGAACATAAACTTAGTCTTTGCGCTCCGGCAAAAGAGATGAAACAGGAGCGGACAATGGAACAGAACCGGCAGCCTGCATTTGAAGAAAAGAGTATCGATGCCACAAAGCAGCCGGAACAAAGTCACGAACCAATCAAGCATAGTGGCAGAAGTCATTAGTCAGGAGGGTGTCATATGAGTGAGAGAAAAAGGATAGAAATTGATTCGTTAGAAGAACTCAAACAACTGATTGAAGAAAAGGATGAAGATACCATGCTGGTGATAACAATGGAGGTGGTTTCGGATGAGTCATGAATTAAAGCAGGTGGACGTTCGGTTAAAACTGACCGACAAAGAGAGTATGTTCAGCAGGGAAGTTATTGATACGCCGGAGAAAGCCGTTTCTGTTTTGGCACCGGTATTAGCAGAACTTGACCGGGAGGAAGTTTGTGTTGTCAATCTGGATGGAAAAGGACGTCCCATTAATTTCAGTGTAGTCAGTATCGGAAGTGTCAATACTTCTTTTGTGACAGGAAGAGAGTTATATAAATCTGCTATTTTATCAAATGCGGCAGCAATGATTATGCTGCATAACCATCCTTCGTCGGATCTTAAGATGAGCATGTCAGACCGCAATATAACGGAAAAAATGATGTACGCCGGCATTTTGCTGGATATTGATTTTTATGACCATATCATAGTGGCAGGAAGAACAGGAGAATTGTTTAGTATGCGGGAAAATGTACCAGAATTATTTGATTCAAAGCGTTATGCACGTTCCCTTTCTCAGGTGGCAGACAGTGTGAGAGAGGAGGCATCTTATCATGGGATGCCTCCGACTACTTATGAGATTCTGCAGATCAGGGAGGGCAGCAATGGAGAAGCCTATCGCTTTTTTAAAATGAGTCATGTGCAGGCGGGTGGCTTGCAGGTAAAGGCAGAAGATTATGAATCAAAGTACAAAGAAGCATGGAAACAGGGAGAGACTTTGGAAACAATCTATGAACGATTTAACATCCATCGTCCGGAGAATTTTACTGGGCATTCCTTATCCGTAAGTGACGTGGTTGTTTTGGAATCCGAGAGTGAGAAAAAAGCATTCTATGTGGATTCCTTTGGCTTTTCTGAATTGAAAGACTTCTTTGTGGAAAGGTTTGAACGGACGGAACAACAGAAGAAAATGATTGTTGGTTTCCGTGAGAAAACAGAAACGTATTTTCGTCCGGTAGAAGGGATGAATGCAACAGAAGTGGAAGATGCGGTTCGGGATTATCTGATGGATACGATAAGACGACAGGATTTATTGATACAGATTGGTGAGGTTATGGTTTATGGAAGCCGATGCCGGGGAACAGAAAAAACGACTTCGGACATCGACATCGTAGTTGAATACAAGGGAGATATTCGGGAAGATGATTTATTTAATCTGTTCCATGAGGATGAATTTCTCCTAGGAAATCATAAGGTGGATATCAATCCGATTCAAGCGGACAAGTCCGGAAATATCGCAGAGTTTTTGCAGCAAGCCACAATTTACATGGAAAGTGAGATGGTGTTTTCTATTGGAAACCGGTATATCTATATCCAGAATGCAACGGAAGGGTATGACTATACCATTTATGGATTGGATATGAAAGAGATTGACGGTGGCGTATATGATGATTCGGACATATCCATCTATGAGGCACTGGATGAAATCGTAGCAGATTTGCGAGAATATCCGGATGGTAACATCGTAAAGGGAAACATCAAAGAAGATTCATTACTGCTTCCGGTCAATTTAGATGAATTTGAAGAAGCCGTAGAACGGAGTGAGTACGTTCCACCGAAAATCACCTATACGGTTGCTGAGTGCGGTGAATTTCATTCCATGGGAAGATACCGGGATAACATAGAAAACGTCGAAGAGGCAATCGCTCTTTGGAGAGAGTACCAGGATGGGAATCTTAATGCTGTTCCAAGCATTGGTATTTTAGTTTATTCACCGGGAAGACCAGGCGTGGAGAATCCACAGATGGATCTGGTGTCTGGTAGAATGATGGATTTGGATATGATACGATATTATCCGGAAATCCATGCGGAAGAAGCAGCTATTCAAAAGATTTGTGAGTTGGTTGAAAATCTCCATGATGATGTAGAGGTGGTCGGCAAAGTGCCGGAGAATGTGTCAGCAGAACTAATCCTTCGTGAATTTGATCCAGAGCAGGAGATATATAATGAGGAAGAACGAAGTTTGATTAAGGAGTATGCTTCGCAGGTGAAGGATATGCACAAAACCAAAGGATTAGCAATGTGTATTTGCTATCAGGAGAAGTTTGGAAACCAGGATGTTGCCCTTGCCATGATTACGGCAAGGGAGGAGATAGAAGGGGTGAAGATGGGAAAGGTGAAGTATGTAAAAAAATGTTAATAATTTTACCCTTTCTTTATAATAGAGGTGGGTGTATAATAAGAAAAACAATAATTTTGGATAAGAAGGATATAGGTTTAAAGTATGCAGGAATAAGACAATTATACAAAATAAATGGTTGAAAAAACAGCTTAGGAACTTTATATGTGGAATAAGGAAATGTATAAGGTTATTTGTTGCTTTTGGTATACTTCAGAACTTATTATTGATTTTTCACTATTACTAACTTAAAAAATATATTATGAGGGTATTATGGATAAGAAAATATTTTGGAAATTGAGAAAGAGTATACTTGTAATTGTATTCTACATAAAAAGGTTTTTATATAGAATAATTGATTTCATTAATCGAAAAAGTGATTATAGGTCATTTAGCGGATTGGTGGTTAAACGTTGTTTGTTGGGAATGTTGAAAGCTATCATGTTTGTTATTATAGGATTAAGAGTGGATGGATTAATTCTTAAGATTAGAGATGTCCCAGAAGTTGATAAAAACATATTAGTATCTACGGTCATTGGTGGTATAGGTGTTTCCGGTGTTATTCTTGGTTTATATTGTGCAAATATCGCATCAATTTATTCCTTGAGATATGTCAATGCACCAAAGGGAATTGCTGATGCTTTCCAATATGATAAATTAACTCGTAGGTGTATTTTTGGAATTGTCGATTATATTATTTTTGGATTCTTAGTTATTTTGACTACGATGATGGCGTCGCAAATAAGTTGGGGAACGGTGATTGTATTTATTGTTTGGGCTATCGCCGTTATTGTCTCCTATAGTGTGGCCGGAAATAGAACATATCAATTATCTGATGTATATGGGGTTGCCATGGATTCGAACCGTATTTTATGTCGTATTATTATGAAAAGGTTAAATCAAAAGATGTTTTGTACAGATGCTAATTTTCAGAATCATTTTTTGAAAGTTGCAGAAAAACAAATAGGATTACTTAAATTAATTCAGAAATATGGAGAACAAGTAAATAAGAATGATAGTATTGATAATTCGGCCATGAATGAATTTATGGTAAATAATCTTATATTAGTCGAACTATATTGGAAGGTTAAGAAAAATATAGCTAGATCTTCATTATGGTTTCGAAATACAATGAAATACCAGAGATGGCATTTTTCTAATAGTACAGAGTCATCAATTGCGCTTAGAACAGGAACTGCATTAAAGACTAAGAGGGAACATAATTTTTTGTGGTTTGAAGAGGAACTTATATCGATTAATAAGAATTGCTTACATAATCTCTTTGAACGTTATGATTTTTCTTCAATAAATTCATATATACGGATTTTGGAAAGAATGTGTTCAACTGCCATAGAGTGTAAAGAAGCTGATTTTTACGTTGCGCATGTTGACTGGATTAAACAAGAATTAGAGAAAAGAATAAATTCTGCTGATGTTACTAGGTGTGAAGAAACTGCTTTTGCTGGCGTGATAGAAATAGTTTCGGTACTATACTTAGATCTTATTCTTGAGTCAAGTAGAGTGTATCAGGAGTTTGATATAAAGAATATTAGTTTGAAAGTAATTCGAGAGATTGATTCTGGTAAGGCTGTAGAAACAACCAAATCTGTTTGTAGTAGGCAGAATATAGATTTTTATAAGAAAATTATTACAGAAGTAAACGTGGAAGGAAAGCGTATAACACCAGATTGGGTAATAAAACAACAAATTGCTAAAGAGGAGTATGTATATTTGAATTCTCTGCTGGATATTGTGCGAGAAGGAATGGATCATGCTTTTTGCTTAGGAAAGGCGCTTGCAGAAAACGAGTTATATTTTGAAGCATGCATTATTCTGACAAAATTCTATGAGTATGAATCTAAGTATACTAGATTTGTAAATATAGTTAAAAGCCGAAAAGAAGAATTAGTAAGTTTTCAGATTGATAAAGAATTAAGATGGGATGAATTTAGGTTGGAAAAACTTCAGACTACAGTGAGCGAATGGAAAAAGTCGGTTCCTACACTCTTGGCTAAATGTTCAAGCCATTTTGTATTGAAAAATTGGGAAAAGAGGGAAGAATATCCAGATTTTTTGGGTGAATGTTATAACCATATATGTGAAGATGCAGTTGAGGCCATTACAAGTGGAGATATAAAACAATTTGAAATAGATTTTGAAAATCTTTCAAAATTGATGCTTTTATATCAGGAATATATTAGAACAGATTTTATTAATAACAAGGCGTTATATAGAGTAGAGTATGCATATTATATCTTCACATCTCCAATAGTTGAATGGGCACAAATTGGCGGACTTGCAATATTATGGGGAGAATTTCACTCAAATGATGAGTGGAGGATGTGTGTTACTAAATGTAGTGATTTGATACTTAAGAAGAAAGGCAAACATACCGAATTGGCAGAAAAACTTATAGAGTATGCCCAACATAGAGATAAATTTATAATCGGGATTGTTGACAGAGCTTTACTTGAAACTGGATGGCAACAGAGAGTTGCGAATACAATAAGAAATAGTGAAATCTGTGAAACAGAAAATACATTTTATGGTCATCGTTTAAAAACTAGCAGTAAAATATTGAATGCATTTTGTCCTGATTTTATAGATTTGGGATTTACAATAGATTCTTCAGAAGTTTTTTGGGCAATTTGTGTTAATCCAATGATAAAAGAGGATAAAAGATTTCAAACAAAATATTCATGGGAGGATAAAATGAATGATTAATATATTTAGCAAGAAAAATAGAATAGAATGTTCATCTAGGGAAAATGCTTACAAACATGGATTTCGCAATGATTTGTGTTTTGGGTATTCTTATATTTTAGGCGGAGAAAATGGAATGAGAAATTTTTTGACTTTTGAACCGACTGATTGTAATATATCAAAGTTAGTTAATAGGGGAAACTATAATAATAGTAATGATATGGAGCAGTTAATAGGGAATATTACTTATAGGCTTATGTTTTTGGGAAAAGCATATATATATATAAAACCAGATTATACGATAAACATAGACAATGAACATAAGGAGCAAAAAATATTATCCTCATTAAAACTTAACGAAATTAAGGGGGGGATTAAAGGAAAAAATAAGACGCATTTTAAATTTTGCTGTAGAGAGGGTAATGGGAACATAAGTGATATTCAGATTTGTCGCAATCAACTAATTATATTCGACATTAAGGATCTTGGTTATAGTAAAAATTATTTTCCAAGTGTTCTAAAAAAACTTGGAAAATGTGACATTGCATTATCAGCGGTAGATATGGTGTCCAGTAATTCGGATGGATATGATTTTGATGTTCATTCCAAGAAAAATAAACTTAAGAAATTGAAAGTGCTAAAGGATATAGGATGGTTGTGTGATGCAAGTGAATTGTCAGATAGTTATATTCTATACAAAAAAATACAGGAAGACAAAATGCGAATTTGCTTTTTGAATTATATCTTGCAAAAACTAAATTCTGGATTTGAAAAGTATATTGTTGATGTAGGAGGAAAGTTAGTAGCACACATAAATGAGAAAAACTATGATCAACTTTGGAAAGATTATTGTGAAGGAAAGTTGACAGGGACAGAACTGACCAAAATTCTTTATCCTAAATAAGAAAGAAACTACAAAAACAGGGAAGAAAAATAGGAGATGTAATTTTTTATATGCAAATTCGTACGGTCAAGGCTGACTTATAAATTTGATATTGTGTGTGCAACAAATAAAAAGAATTACTTCGGTAGTTCTTTTTTTCATACTTAAAATAAGAACAGGAGGTTAAAACAAATGCTAAAAATATTCAGAAAGGACTCGCTGACTCCACAGACGGAACGCATTTACAAAGTTCCGTTGTGTATCCAGGATACGATACCAATCTATCGAATATCAGAAAACGGTATCTTTGAACTGGAGAGTCCGACAAACAAAGACGGAGGGAAAAAGAAGATTCATCAGTTTGACAGGATGTATCTGTTCGAGGACATTAACTTTTCCACGCAGGATGAGGAAGAAAAAGAAGAAACCGGCAAGCGGTTTGAAACGCTGCTTCGGTCAATGAATGTCAGCTACAAGGTGATTGTATCCAATCATTATGCCGACAATGGAAGGCTGCGGGAAGAAATTTTGCAGAAGGCAGTAAGCAAAGAAATGGAGCCTTTGGCGAAAGAATACCACAAGCTGATTGAAAAGCGATTGCAGGAAGGGCGTGGAGGACTTTTACAATCCAAGTATTTCATTGTCAGTTGCAGAAAGCCGGATTATGAAAGTGCCAGAAATTATTTCAATACGATAGAATTTTCCATACAGCAGTTATTTCACCGATTGGGGAGCTGTCTGATACCATTAGATGCCACGGAACGCTTGCGAGCATTACACAGTTATTATCGCATGGGTGACGAGGCATCTTTTTCTTTTAACTGGAATGAATATCTGCATCTGAAACGGGACTGGAGAAATGACATTATCAATACTTCTTTACGGGAGCATCCGGAATATCTGGAGATGGAGGGTGGAAGCTGCGCCTGTGTGATGTTTATCAGAAAATACCCGAACGGTTTGACGGATCAATTCTTAAATGAATTGACAAACATGGACTTTCCGATCATTTATTCAATGGATGTGGAGCCGCTCGACAATGATGTGGCATATCAGATGGTGATGAAAAAGTACATGTCCAATGAGCGAAGCATTAACCGTGAGCAGGAGTTGAAAAACGAAAATGGAGATTATTCTACCAACATCAATTACGAGAGACTAACTATTAAAAGTCAAGACCTAAAATGATTTTTTTTGAATAAAGTACAGAAATGTATTTTAGATATGTTTGGAACTCGGTTGGAGTTCT